>Ga0070765_100002778_pt1 | contig 11077 bp, 19 predicted proteins | sample HubBroMetageWFT5_FD_71516 | JGI IMG/M metagenome (GOLD analysis project Ga0070765, IMG submission 71516) | Warmed and freeze-thawed soil microbial communities from the Hubbard Brook experimental Forest, New Hampshire - Hubbard Brook CCASE Soil... | ecosystem: Environmental > Terrestrial > Soil... | reverse complement strand
AAGCATGGGATTCGCTATCGCGTTACAAGTTTCAAATGTTCGGCTACTGGGCAGCAATTTGGGTGCACCTGAATCGAATCTCTGGCGAGAAACGGGCTAATCCGTTTCGCCTGCTAGTGGCTCAGAGTTGGCGGGTAGGGACCCCGAATAGCCCCGCTCGAAGCCACAGAAGCGTAGACGAAAAAAGGAGATTGAGCAAATGAACACTAAGTCTCAAGGCGACTCCGACTCCGCCTCCGCCGTCCCAGAGCGGGGAGCGCCACCCGAAGATGAGCGCGATTGGCGTTACATTCGCTGCCGACGCGGACACAAGGCACTTTTAGCATGGGACGTTAAGACGAGCCGACCGATGGCGATTTGCGAACTCTGCCGCGAGGGCGTTTACGCGGACAAATTGAGAACTGGAGAATGGGAATGGGAAGGGTAAACGACGCAGCACCGGATGAGAGAGCCATGCAAGCAGCCCGCGCAATCTGTCCTATTGAAAACGGGGAGCCTCTAGCGACCGCTGCCATCATCCACGCCGCCTACCGCCCGCTGCAGGAGGAGTTGGCCACGTTCAAATCTCGGCTTGCTGCTGCCGACACCTATTTCCCTGATGCAGCACTTCGCGTAGTCAATGCCGAGGAAGAGCGAGATGCGCTGCGGGAGGAGTTGGACCGAGCGTATGAAGCGCTGGACGCAGGGTGCAGTGCGCTTAAAAACGTGCAAGGTGAATACGGGCGGGAGTTCAATTGTGAATTAGCCGAAATAGTAAAGTACGCCATGATCGAGGCCGAGGCCGTACTGAAGAACAGGAGCCGGTGATGAGCAGCTTTCAAGACTTCAAAGACGATGTGAGCAGGGCCGCGTGCGGAATCCCGGGAAAACAGGAGCGAAGGATGATCAGATTTGTCGCAGCGATCATAGGTCTTGTGCCGTTGGCTGGAATTCTCCTTGGGTTTGGGGGATGGGCGAGCGTCGGGCTTGGCGGAATTATCCATCCCGATGACCTCACTGGACCTGTAGAAGGCACATTGATGTTGATCTTCTGCGGCGGGCTGTGCGTCGCTGCGATAGTTGCCTATGTTGGATTCATTATCGCAGCACCATGGCAAACTCACGACGCCCGCAGAAGACGGAGGAGAGAATGAAGTCGAAATGCACATGCAAGCGACCTCAACCGTGCCAGCAGTGTGTGGACGACGGTCTAATTCCACGCTGCCTGATATGCAGTCTGCCGATACGCAAAAAGAAACAGAAGCGCTGACTCCCTCCGTCGCGGCAGGGATGACAGCGGAGCCTTCAGCATCACGCGTATGGCTGGACAAGTTTGGCGAGACGGCTCGCGGGCACGTCTCGTGGGAGTTCGCGTGTACGTTTGCGGAGGAATTTGGAGAAATACTCGTCGCTCACCGTGCCGCCTCCGCTCTGGCGGCGAAGGAGGAAACGGAGCCAGTCGCGGAATTGATTCGCATCAACGAAGGCAACGGTAAGACGGTAGAATTTGCGTGCGTGAATGTTGGCGAGAAGGACGGCTATAAGGCACCAGAGGGCGTGACTGTCCTTAGCCGGGAGTCGCTCTACCTCAATACTCAAGCGGCGGCGAAGGACGAGACGATCCGGAAGTTGCGCCAACAGGTTGAAGATTTAGACGTAGTTATCAAACACGCCGTTTCCTGTATGGATAGAAGCTGCAAATATTGCAACGCCATTCAGAAAGGTGCGCGCGCCCTGCTCGACCGCACCGCGCCCAAAGGAGACGGTCAATGACAGTCGTACTTATATTCATCGCAATTCCACTTTGGATCATAGCTATTATTCTGTGGGCATTATGTGACACCAGCAAGGAGGCTTAACGTGTACAAGACTCATCTCGGGCAGAAGTTGTCAGAGGACCGCACCGCGCCGGGGAAGGACGAGGGCAAATGAAGTATATCGTCGGATTTTCGGGTGGGATTGATTCTCAAGCGGCCCTGCGCTGGGTGCGGTATCGCTTTGGCGACGGCGACGTGATCGCGCTCAATAGCAATGCTGGTAAGCATGAATCACCATTGACGGATGCTTTCGTCGAGGCGTTCTCTGCTAAGGTGTTCCCGATTGTCCCCTGCAATGCTATCTACGCTGATCTTTGGAAAACAGAGGGATTTGCGGAGACCCGCGGATATGAGAGCGCGGCGGAGTTGACCTTTATCGACATGGTGAAAGTGAAAGGCCGTCCGCCATCCAGGAAAGCTCAATTCTGTACGGAGATTCTCAAGCTAAGTCCGCAGCGGCGATGGGTCAATGAAAATGTGACCGATGACTATGAGCGGTACACGGGGCTTCGCCGCGATGAGTCAGAATACCGCAAGAACACGCCGTTTCGGGAGTGGGATGACTACTTTGATTGCTACGTGAATCACCCGCTGGCCGATTGGACGAAGAAGATGTGCTTCGATTACGTTACCGCGCATGGGGAGGACTTTAACGAACTGTACAAATTAGGCTTCAATCGCGTTGGCTGCGCTCCCTGCATTAACAGTGGGAAAGAGGACATTTTGAACTGGGCGCAACGATTCCCAGATCGAATCGAATACATCCGTAGGCTTGAGGCCGAAAGTGGGCGAACCTACTTCGCCCCGTGTGTGCCGGGAAAATACACCAACACGATTGATGAGGTCGTGGAGTGGGCCAAAACATCGCATGGTGGGCAGCAATTCAGGATTCTCCCAGAAGTTCATGCGTGTGAATCTAAGTATGGCTTGTGTGAATGACTTACAGACCACATGCGGCGGCACTCACGCGGCACGAGAAAAGGAGCAACGACAATGCAGATCATAACTGGCAAGGAGAAGGAATACGAGGACTGGAAAGCGCGCTGTGAGACGACGCGGAAAACTCGATGCGAACCACGCTGAGATTGTCCGGGCGCTGCGTCAGGCCGGCGCGTCCGTGCTCAGTTTGGCGAACATGGGTTGCGGGTGCCCGGATTTGCTTGTCGGCAAGGACGGGAAAAACTGGATCATGGAAATCAAGGACCCCATGCGGAAACCTTCGGAGCGTAGACTGACGGAGGCCGAGAATGAGTTTCACGCGGCGTGGCGCGGACAGATTTGCGTGGTCGAAACGATCGATGAAGCCCTCGAAACTATCCGGCCCGAAGCACCTTACCCGAGTTGTGCGGAGTAATTGCATGATGATCGTAAATGAGCCGTCCATCGCCGCACACGCTGCGAAGATTGAGAAGAAAACCTGGGGCGTCGAGTACTGGCTGGTCAACACCGATCTCTACTGCTGCAAGCTCTTGAAAATCGTCCCCGGCTATCAGTCCTCGATCCACGCGCACGCCGTCAAAGATGAAACTTTTATCGGCCTGATGGGGACGACGCAGCTGACGATCCACGATGGCAAAGGCCACCCCTACGAAGTACACGCCATCCATCCGGGACAGCAGTACCGAATCCGGCCGGAGACGTTCCACTCGTTTCAGGCGGTCAACGTAGCTTGGATTATGGAAGTGAGTACTCGGCACAGCGACAAAGACGTTGTGCGGTTGCAGGAATCTCGGAGGCTCGAACCGTGAAGATGACGATGTACTACGTGCGCGGAATCGGAGAGAAGCGGGACATTCACCTGAACTTCCCGGCAATGGACGCGCAAAATGCTTACGATGCTTTCAAAGCAGAACTGGGCGATAAGGTGACGGTCTGCGAATTGACGCCCCTGTTCTCGTTTGAGTTTGACGATCCATCGAAGAAGATTGTCGGGGTGAACTGATGATCGCAATTGTCCTGCTTTCCGCAGTCATTTCCTTTACTCTGTGCTCGATTCTCGACCATTGGGCAGACAAGGAGAGCGACTGATGCGACTGCTCGTGATCGGCGACTACATCGAAGATCGCTACGTGTTTGGGACTGCTACACGGCTATGTCCAGAGGCTCCGGTGCCTGTGATTGTGCCCCATGAATGGAAAATGTCTTGGGGCGGGGCTGGGCTGGTATGCAACCAATTGGCTGAGCTTTCTTCCGGGGAGGTCCAACCGAGGTTCATGTCGTACTCTCTTAAAGAGAGATTCTTTGCTGGCAACCATCTAATTTGCAGAGTGGATTCCGACAACTCGCAACCGCCGCAGCATTTGCTCATGCCGTTCGGAACTGACGATCTGGAACACTTCGACGCTTTCATAATTTGTGACTACTCAAAGGGTGCGTTGAATCAAGAATGCGCCCATTTGATCGTCGAGACGGACAAGCCCTGCTTCGTGGATGCGAAAAATCACTGGCCGTGGTACGAAGGCGAAAACGTGACCATTTTCCCGAACCATTTGGAAGCCACGCCCGTAGTTGAATTTCCGGCTAATATCGACGGCGGTTATTACATGGGGTCGCGTCAATGTGTTTACGGCCGGATCGTCAGCAAGTGGGGAAAAGACGGCTGCCGCCTGAACGACTCCGAGCACAAAGACTACGTAATCCCAGCGACAGTTTCAGAAGTGGTTGACGTGTGCGGCGCCGGCGACATTTTCATGGCCGCGTTCGTGTATGCGTGGTCGATCCAACTTCCATCAGATCATTGCCTTCAATTTGCGAACGAACTTGCGGGGGAATCGTGCCGTCACATTGGAACTCATGTCGTGAGTCGGGCATTTGCCGAATCAGTTCTCGATAGGCTTCGAGTTTCCCCAGAGTCTGCCGCGCAAGCTCCTGATTGTTCTCCCGGTTCCAGCAACACAAGACTTCAACCGCCCGTTCAGCCGGGTCAATCTTTTTCGGAATGGTCGCAAAGAGCCGACAACCTAGCCGCAAATTCGCTTCTGGGTGAAGTAGTAACGGGAGGGATTCTAAATACGCCTCCGCTCGGGCAAATTCTCCACCGATCGCCATCAAGCCCCACTGCACCGCACGGTGCTCCCGCTCCATCGGATCAAGAAACTGCTGATGAGCAAGATAGGAGACTGCGTTAGATACGCAGTAGCCCGAGTCCCAGCGGGTGCGGCAATCTATGTGGCTGCATACCAATGCTGGATCAAGGCCGAATACGGTTGCGATCTCGACAGCCATCTTCACTAGTTCGGGTTTGGAACGAAGGCTCATTTCGGCTCTGGCGGAGATTCATCGGCTGGACGCATTCTCGATTGCTCCGATTCGATCCCCTCCCGCCGGCCTTCGTCATGCGTCAACTTCTTGGTGTTATCAAGCAACTGATCCAACCTGCTGTTCATGGTCAAATGGACTTCCTGTATCTTCTTGCGGTTGCTCCATCCCAACAACGCTGCGAGAAACGCTCCTACTGCGGACATGGTACGTGCGACTTCCTGAATCGCGTTCGTTACCCAATTAGGCCAACTCATTACATTTAGGTTAGACGGCACGACCCGCCTGTGGTTGGTTAGATCGAGTCTTTCAACTCAGGGAAGAATCTGTCTTTGACCATCTGCTGCATCTCCCACGCGCCCTTCCCCAAGTGAATCGCTTCATTCCCGGCGAAGTGTTTCAGGAAGATATTTGCGCGTTCGCCCATCGCTTCCAACTCGTCCATCGAATAGGTGTCCTGAATCTTGTCCCAGAGTTTTTGCGTTTTGTATTGCGTCTTGACGTTGTTGTGAATGTCTTCTCCAGTCAACTCACCGTGCTCCCCAGAGCCTTCCACTTCTTTCCCTTTCGATAACAGATCGGCGGCTTCGTCTTTCGCTATCCCGCGCTTCTCGGCCAGTTTCAAGAGATCGCTTTTGCTCAGATAACTTCCATAGTGGTTGAGTGCTGATTCTCCACTGAGTTGATAGCCGTCAGGCGGTTTGGGAACTTCAACCTGTCCATCTTTCGGCAGAACGCGATAAGCCTTCGGCATTGGGGTCTTTGGCGTGGGAGTAGGGTCCGCTTCTGGCGCTGCGGTTTCACCTTCTGGAACTTCACCTTCTGGCATTCCGCCAGCCGTAAGGAATGCTTTGACCGCTGACTCTGGAATCTTGTCTAACGTGTTCGGCTGGCCCTTGAAATGTTTGTAGAGTTGAACCGCGACGTTCGGAGCAGATGCGTCGATGAATGGTTGCGCTGCGGCCATCACCCCTTTTTTCACATTGCCAGCAACGCGGTTGACAACCCCTATCACGCCGGGCTCTCTCGGCGGAGTGCCATCGTCGTCGGCGATTGTGTAGCCTGCAGGCGGCTGCGGCTCGTCGGTTTGAAGCGTGTACCCGGGAGGAGTATGCGGAGTTTCTTCTTGCTGGATGCTGTAGCCGGGGGGGACTACTGGGCCGTCTGCCACGTCTTGCCTCCGTCGTAGGAAATCTTATCCGCCTTTCCAGGAGCCGTCGCGCGGAGAGGTTTTTGCTTAGGATAATTCGCGGAGGGCGCATTGTCGTTTTTGCGCTGATAGACAGGTTCCTTTTTGAACTCCTGATAACGCTCGGGATATTCCTTGCTCAATTCATCTTGCGTCTGCTGCAAATCGTCCATTTGCCTGCGTGCTGCTTCGGAAGTTGCCGTGTTCCCTCCTGGCAGCTGGCCAATAATCGAGGCGAATGCCTGCGCCCCGCCGCGTCCGATTTTCCCCCCCTGCATCTCCATTTGCATCACCAGAGCCTTGTCTTTCGCAGCTTTATAGTCCGCGACATACTGCTGAACCGCGGCCCGTGTGGTCGGATTGTTGATCGAATTCTGTGCGCGGGTGCTGAGTTTATCCCAGAAGGTTTGCGGAAGGGCGATACTCACGCCCGCCGCTCCGGCACCAGCTTTGTCAATGTCGCCTGTCGCGCTGTTAACGATGTCCCGCGCTTCTGGATCGTCAAATAATTCCGGGTGCTCGTCGATGTTCTGGTGGAGACGGTTCAGCGATTGCTGCACAGTGTTAGCAGCATGCGCCCCTGCCATGAACTGTTGCGGGTCTTTGATTGGGGTACTGTCCGCTCCTTCTGGCAGTTTGTCGCCAGTGGTCAGATGCGTTCCTTCTGGATCGGTATAGGTGTAATACTTTCCCGCTGGGAAAGCGGGCTTCGGCGCGCGATCCGCCGCTTTTAGGGCCGCTTCATTCTTCGGCAAATTCGGATACATCTTCTTGATGCTATCAATTTCCGATTGGGCAACTTGCGAGGCTTGCGGATTGTTTTTCTCCGTTAGTTTCACGAACGAATTCAATTGCCCCATGCGCCCGTCAGCTTCGACCTGCGTTTTCGGAAGCGACTCAGGCTTGCCCAAAGTCTGCATTACCGTCTTAATCAGATCCTTCGTTGCGTCCTGCGTCACTTTTGAACGATTGGCCTGCTCCAGTGAGTCGAGATCGGTATAGTTCCCCGTCAGCGGTTGATAGTTTGGCTGGCCTTTATCGTCTAGGCCGGTGAAAACGTCCCGCGTCACACGCCCGTTCATGTTCGCTTTGTAGACATTGAACTTCAGGTGTCCCAAGTCCGTCCCATCGAGAACGCCTACTTTGTAACGGCTCTGGCTGTCCGTGCCCTGCTTGCCATTGAGCTGCCCTGCCAGTTTGACCGCGTTCGAGTAGGCCGACATTCCTTCGCCATCGACTTCGTGCTCGTCCTCCATCAGACCCTCTTTGCGGTCGAATGTCGTGGACTTTTCGAGCGAATCGACGATATTTTGGTTATGGCCGTCGTCCAAGTGGATCATGTTGTGCGCCATGACCGCCTGCTGCATCTGGATCGTGTGCATCTGCAAGAGATGCGTCTGATGGGCGTCGAGCGCGGCCATGTTCTGATTGGCCTGCTGCTGCGCCTGCTCCTGTTGGTTGCGCTGGTTCTGAACCGCCTGCTGCTGTGCCGCGTAACCCCTTGCCATTCCGGGACTTCCCTGCGCTGCCCCGGCTAATCCCCCAGAAAGGATGGTTTTGAGCAGGTTCCCCATGAACAAGGCCCGCCCGCTGACCTGTGGCATTTGCTGGTCATCGTCGTTCGTAGAGGCCACGCCGCCGCCCGGTAGAGCGCCTTGGGGAGCGTTCTGAGGGCTGGGGGGTACTTGGGTGCCACCCGAGGGCTGCAACGCGCCCTGAGACGCTCCGCCGCTCGATTGCGAGTAGTCGCTGGGATCGCCTTCTTCGCCCGCTAAGAGGGATTCGTTATCGCCGTCCATTACCAGCCCCCCGCCGTGCTCGCTTGCCCGCCGATTCCAGACAGGCCCGACATTCCGCCCGTGAGCGCCGTCATCCCGATGCCCAGTCCTGCCCCGATCAAACTCTGCGTCAGCGCGTCCTGCTGCTGATTTACCGTGTTGGCTTGACTGAAGGCGTTCTGTTCGGCGTTGTTTTCGGTGTTCCCGATTCCGATGGCCATCTGTCCCTGCCCGCTTTGCAAAGCCATAAGTTCGGAAGTCGCTGCCTGCTTATTTTGCTGCTGGAGCTGGGCGTTCTGCAATCGAATGTTCGTCGCGCCAGAAGCTACTTGGCCCGCCGCCGCCGAACGCAAAGCCGCCCCTTCGCCAGCCGCCACGCCGGAAGTCAGTCCTGCCATGTTCTCGGACGAGTTCACTAGATTCGTCTGCTGCTGAGCCGAAGCGTACTGCGCCCCGGTGACATTCACGTTGGTCGCATTCAAATCTGCCAATTCCTGCGCGGAGAATCCTGTGGGATTCTGCATCATCTGCTCAAGCTGCGGGGCGAGGGTCGAGTAGAGAGCTTGCGATTCCTGAAACTGCGTGGCCTGCTGCGCGATCTCTTGGCCCACTTGCGTGGCCTGCTCGTGCATCAGGTCTACTTCGGTATCAGATGGGCCGCCCAGAAGGAATCTCCCTTATGCACAATGAATATGTGTTCCCGCCCAAATGACGAAAGTGAAATCGCTTCCCGAAGAAATGCACGACCGCCGCCGAGTTCGAGTTGAAGATCAATTCGTCAACTCCCTTTTTCTGCATGACCCCTACATACGTCCAGAAACCTTCGACCAGAGCCTTCGCATTCCGTCTCGCATCCGGTGTCAGGAATTGCACGTCCACTCGCGCGACGTTCGTGGTTCGCAACGCTACAACTGGCCCATCCGCATCAGAGTACATCAGCGTATTCGCGGCCCAGTGTTCTCCGGTTAGCCCTGCTGCCCGGTGGAACGGATCAGCCTGCGCCGCCGCGTCGAGCAGTGGCCGGTCGTCTGGTTCCACTTTGCGGACAGCGAGCATTACGGAACTTTCGTTTCAATCGGAATCTTCGACAAATCGAGGGGCGCTCCCGCCGCTGCCGCATAGCCCGCCATTGCTTTCTGAATGATCGTGACCAGCACGCCGCCAAGGACTGCTTCGGGAGCCGTGGCCGGAATCGCACTCAAGGTTGCCAGCGCCACTTGCAGAATCTCAAGGAATATCGTTGCGGTGCTCATTGGCCCCCCTTGGCTGCGATCAGCAAAGTCGTGGATGCCTGCACGTTCCCCATTGCCGTATTGAGTGAGGCTTGCTGTGTAGCCGTCGCCGTGCCAGCCAGTGCCGCCGTGTGGTAGGCAAGGTAAGCGGAATCGGCAACATCGTAGGCGGCGATCAGATTGTTCAGGGCAGTTTTGACGTTGCCCACAACCGAAGCCGGGAACGCTCCCGCTTGGCCTGCGGGAATTGCCAGCGCCCCTTTCGTTGCCTGAATCACGCTGTCGGTCGTGACCAGTGTCAGATAGGTATCGGAGTCGAATTGGTTGGCTGATCCCACGATAGGTTTTTTCGCAGCGCAGCCCATCATAGCAACGCAGAGAACGAGCGCGAACAATTTCTTCATATTTCCGCTCCTGATTAGCTTAGACGGCACGCTACTGCGGAGTGAGGTTTACAACATAAAGATTTCTTTGGTTGGAATTAGCGACGAGCGTTCCCGTTCCCGGCGACCACATTAAGCTGTAGACGTGATTCCCCGGTGGAGGGTTATCCACTACGCTCAACTGCACCAACACGGACGCTGAGACTGTCGCAGGCGTGGTTTGCGTGACGTGGTTACCGATTAGATGCCCGTCTCGGTAGATAGCAAATCCTGCAATGTCGTTAGCTGCGCTGGATCGCACCGAAACATTGGCGTGCAGCATTACTGGCCCCGTAACCTTCACGTTCTGAATCATCGAAGGCACTGCGGCCCAGACCGTCGCAGGAGCCACGGGATTTTGCGCGATGCCGCCCTGAATGGCAGAGATTGCATTCGACTGCGAGTTCCCGGAGGAAACCAGTTGCGTCACCGGAACACTGGCCTGTTGCTGTTCGTTCACGGCCCACATGCCCCGATTGGCTCCCGGCGAAAACCCGTCTGTGGGATTGTCAAAGCCAATTTCGTTTTCGTAGGAATCGGTTGGGGAGAGGTACGTCCGCGCAGGGGTTAGGACTGGGCCCTTTCCCATTGGGATGCGGCCTGTCTTGGTATCGTTCGCCTGGATTGCTTGGTTGATGCGCTCTACGAGTCCTGCCATTGACTACCTGCCCTGAATCTGTGGAATCGCTCCCGGCGTAGCCACTTCCTGCGACTGGTTCCCGAACAGGCAGAAGCCAATTAACTCTGTGGGCAAGTTTTCTGCGGGGGCTGCGAGTTGGAATTGCAAGTGTCTCACGTTTCCGCTCAGTCCTTTCGCTGCGTTCCAATAGTACCTCATGCTGCGGTAGTTGGCTGGCTTGTTCCCGAGAGTTGGTGGATCAACGATGGGATTGGCTCCCACGCTCAAGCTGAAGAAGTTTCCAATCACCTGGTTCCCCGGCGTCTGCGTGAGATCGCAGCCTATATCGTTCGGCAACACTGAGAGTGTCGGCAAAGTTCCTGCCTTCGTGTATTCCATCGTGAAACCGCTGCGCGGCCCGAACGTGGCGTAGTTCCCCGGATCGGCCAACTGGATTGACCCGAACACAGCAACCGGTGCGTAAGGCGCTCCCAAATCTTCAAAGTTCGTCGTGTCGCGGAAAGCCAGCGTCACTGTTTGGTTTGAGACGGTCGCGGGAATGAGTTCGCAGTATACCGCGCTGAATTTGTTGCCCGTCAGATAGATATTGGCGCAGGCAAGAGTCGAAGTTCCCGTATTGTCTGAGAGGCAGGTGTAATCGTTATTTACCACGCCCGCGCTTGTCTGCCGCAAATTGCCGAGAGATTGCGTCGGGCCGCCACCGACAGACGCATGGCACAATCCGCCGACAAGCCAACTCGTCGTCGCGGTTACAGCTATATT
>Ga0070765_100002775_pt1 | contig 11082 bp, 8 predicted proteins | sample HubBroMetageWFT5_FD_71516 | JGI IMG/M metagenome (GOLD analysis project Ga0070765, IMG submission 71516) | Warmed and freeze-thawed soil microbial communities from the Hubbard Brook experimental Forest, New Hampshire - Hubbard Brook CCASE Soil... | ecosystem: Environmental > Terrestrial > Soil... | reverse complement strand
CATGTCGTAGAGAACGAAACTGCACCAGAGCGTCATCATGCCGTGCTTTTTTTGGACGAGGCCCATGCCTTGACCGTAGTGATACGTACGATCTGCCGTGACCGACGCGTTCCGGACATCCTTCCTCGGATGGCCAATGTGCCATTTGCCTTCGAATCGACCGCGCAACCCCTTCGCCATGGCCATGAGGACATAATCAGTATCCTCGCTAGCGCCATAGGGCGATCGTGCGCCCGGCCCGATTTTACGATCGAATCGAATTTCGCGCATTTTCTCGACACGTCGAACGAAAAAGCAGTAGCACACCGTCGTGCGAAAAATGTTGAGCGCTGACAAATCGCAGGATCGGTTGTGCCAGCGGTTGCCGCTTTGTTCGCCGTTATCGTCAAGCGATGCAATGCTCAGGATGTCGTAATTGGGATTTGCATCGAACCAGTCGGATACATTTTTCAGCGTTTCGACCGGATACCAGCAATCGTCATCAGGAAAAGCGACGATCTCTCCCGTGGCGAGGTTCAAGCCCTCGTTACGTCCATTGGAAACCCCTGGTCCGGATAATCGGACTCGCCGGATTTTGTCCTTTCGCCGGCTGCTCGCCAGAATCGGTCCCAGGCGATCGTCTTCATTTTGATCGACGACAATAAGCTCGTAGTCGCTGACCGCCTGCTCGTCCAGCGACGAGATCAAGCGCGCAAATTCGGCCGTACGGCCCTTCGTAGCAGTGATGAGTGAGAATTTCGGCATGTGTTAGTTAGTGGAAGCCGGCAGTCCGAAAGAAACGAAGTGTTATACTTTCGTATCCTCGTGAATCCAAAACCAAAATTACTTCTGATCGATATCGGTGCGCCCTTCGGCGGCGTCGAAACTTACCTAGTCAGCCTTTGCTCGCTCCTGCAAACGCGGTGCGACTTGTTTTGCATTTGTGCGCTACCGGAGTTGGCGGCGCGATTGAAACCTCTGGGAGTCCATGTCATCTGCATCCCGTTTACCTTCAATCGCTGGTTCAAGATCCTACGATTTCTGTTGGCGTTTCCGATTCTCTTGTATTTGATCGCTCGCTACAGGATTCAAATCGTTCAGGTCAACGGATTCCTCGAAACTGTTTTGATACTGCCCGCGAAGCTGTTCGGATGCCTTACAGTTCGATCTGCGCACGGACCATCCGAAATGGATCGCTACCGTTGGTACAAGCGCCCGGAAATGGTTTTCGTGCGGTTGGTTTCCCTATATTGCCTGCGACATGTTTCGCGCATCGTTTGCGTTTCGGAAGCCGTTTATGAGGACGCCATCCGAATCGTCCCCGCATCGCGTGTCTCTGTGGTCCCGAATTGGGTTTCGCACATCCCGGATGAAGTTCCGGATCGCTCCATCCTTGGGTCGCCCCGCAAGGTTCTCTATGTCGGGCGGGTCGAATGGTACAAGGGAATCGACCTGGTCTTCGACGCCGCTCGAAATATTCCCGACCTCCAGATCGTCATCGCCGGGCAAGGAAGTTACCGCTCACAACTGGAGCAATCGGTCGGCGACCTGAACGTTTCATTCGAAGGGTTCCAGTCCAAGATCGAGCCCTACTACCGCGGCGCCGACGTCTTCGTGAATCCGTCGCGCGGTCCGGAAGGTCTGCCGATCGCGTCGCTCGAAGCGATGGCCTACGGAACGCCGTGTCTATTCAGCGACCTCGAAGTTCATCGTGAAATTTCCCAAGAAGGTCGCGCAGCTTGTCTGTTCAAGCGTGCAGACGCTGGCGATTTGCGTGATCGCCTTCAAGTTTTACTTTCCGACTCTACATACAGGCAAAGCATCGTGGAGGCCGCGCGGAGAGTTATCATCGAAAAATATAGTCCTCAAGCAGCGTTGGCTGGATATTGCAAAGCGTTCAACTTGGAGTGATCGCCGAACTCTTCCTTTGATGTCGCTGCCGTGAGCGCGACTTCGCAGAACTAGTCACCGCTCCGCACCAAATTCGGAGTCCCCATGATCGAGTCCGACTTCTTCGTGCGACAGAGCCAAAACAGGTATCCGGTGTTCATCGCTGCCAGCAAGGCGTCGGTCAACAAACTGCCCCATGCGGCTCCAACCCAGCCAAACTTGGGAATCAGCGCGACGTTTAATCCGAAATTCGCGAGAGCAGCTGCGACCTGTGAACTCGTCCGGTAAACCTGCAACCCCGCTCCGGTCAGCGCGCTTCCCGTCATCTGATGGATGCTTCGAAACACAGGGATAAAGCACAGCCAACGCAGCGCCATCACACTGTCTTTGAATCCAGCGCCGACGATATGCGGAATCAAAGGCGCGCACACAAACATTCCCGCGGTGCAAAGCAAAGCCAAGGGCAGCGCGCGTCTGAGCAGCGTGTACGCCAGGTCCGAGGCGCGCTTCAATCCGATCGAGCCTTCACGAAAGAACTTCGGAATTGCCGCATCTCGTATCGAGAAGATCGGAATCGTCGCGATATCGACGACGCGATACGCCATCGTATAAATCCCGTTCGCCACGTACATCCCGTAGTGGCTCAACATCATCTTGTCGATGTCGTTGTAAACCGTTGTGGTCGAGGATGCGAAGGAATATCCGAGCCCCTCGCCTGCTCCCGCGAAGAGCATCTTTAGCCTGAATTTTGGTCGCCCAAGCTTCACCGTCACGGCGATCACGGCCGTCAGGGCTGCAGCCAGCGAAACCAGCATGGAAGCGATTGCCCATTGCCGCGCGGTGGCGTGGCCCAACTTTAAGAACATCGTCCCCGCCGCCAAAAAACGAAGCAAGTTCGTGAGCAGAACGATTCCCGCTGTTGCCCGGAGATTCTCAAACGCTTGAAAAGCTTGCCCCGCTGCATTCGCCAGTTGCGCGCAAAAGCAATTTCCGATGGCGCAGAGAATCACGATCGAAGCGCTCATCGGATCCAGGATATGTTTCGCGATCAGTTCCAGCGCGGCCACAATCAGAACGCTTATCACGGCCGTTACGACAAGAACGTTGCCCCAGTAAAGAGGAAACGTCTTCTTGTCGGAACTCACGTAGCGCAGCAGGACTGTACCGGTTCCTAATGTGCTGAACATCGACGGCATGGAAGCGAGAGCAAACGCGCCTGCGTAGATGCCGTATTCTTTGGTCCCCAGTAGCCGCGCAAGCAGAACGAAATATGCCGCTTGCAGTACAAAGCCAAGACCCTGGCCGATGAAAACCCAACCGGCATTCTTGGCGATTGCGCTCTTGCGCACCTTGCGCCATTCGTCTATTAGAAATTTCATTGTCGGGGCACGGATGAAGAGGAGAAACTCTCGCCCGGATAAGCGAGAACTGTAGCACCATCAGTTGCAAGAACCACTTGCACGACGCAACTACTTGATTCGCGATTCGCGCGCGTTCTTCAGAGTGCGCAGGAGGAGCGGAGGCGTCATATCACGAAGAAACTTGCGAACTGCCGAGTCCTTTTTCTGATATAGGCTCGGACCATAGATCGACGTATGAGGCGGAGTCGCATCCTGCCCCGCTGTTCTCGCGGTGTGGTAATAAACGAGGAAGCAATCTCGACTGCGGCCGTCCGGAGCCGCGATGCGCTTCGGAATCCCGTGATAACCCTTTTCGTTGATCTCGAAAATCACCGTTCGGTTGAATACCGGCTCAACAACCTTTTCGCATCGGGTCGCGTCACCATTCCAAAGTTCCAGCTGCCCGCCGTAATCCGGCTTCCAATCTTTGTTCAGGTAGACGATCAGAGACAGCCTGCGATAGAGTCCAGTCTCGTAAGCGGTGTTTCGGTCCACGTGGACGTCGAACTTCCCACCGGTCGGCATGACGTGATATCCGGCGCCTTGCAAATACGGATCGGGGAGCAGCTCCCAAATCCCCGTGATCTCCGAAAGAAAGTAGAGAAACGCCGCCGAGTGCAGAAACGAGATGAATTGAAAACCCGTTTCGCCCAGATTGACGGCCGATCTCATATTGTAGGTTCGAAGCCGCTCGTTGTTTTCGTGAACCCAGTTTTTGCCGGTTATTGACGGTATTTCCCGGCAGAGCTTCTCCAACATTTCGTTGGAGAAAAGGTTGTCAATGACAACATGGGGATAGGGTCCGGCACTCTTGAACACCGAACTCAGGTTCTCGACGCTCTCGGTCAGATTAATCTTCCCTTGGAGCAAGGAAGCAATTGACTTCTTGTCGGAACCAGCGCGTTCGCTCGAACCCGCATTTGGCGTCTGGTTGGTGGACTTCAGTGTTTCAGCAGTAGGCATTTGACCTTCTTTTATCGAATGATGCTAGCTGACGTTGCCGCACCCAAAATCGACTGGGTGCCCAGAAGAAAGTTTTTCATGTGGCTGAACGGGACATAAACGATGTCTTTCGGCTGAAGCTCGATGTCCTTCTCTTTGCCCAACATGATGTCTTTCAGCGAAATCGTTTTTTCCTCGTAGCCGTTTGCCGTAGGTCGCACGAGCCGGGTGTTATTCTCGGCGGCCGTTCTCGTCGAACCTCCCGCCATCGCCATAGCTTGCAGCAAAGTAATTTTGCCGTTCTCGCTCATAACGTACCCGCCCGGGCGATTGAGGTCGCCGAGCATATATACGATGCCTGCCAAGGGGACAATGACTTGGTCGCCGGGGTTCACTTTTACGATCGGACCAGACAGGGACTTACTGTCTCTTCCCAGTTGGATGTGTTCTGGTTCCCCATCGGACCATCTTCGCCGGATAAGAATCTCGGTGCTGGCTGTATCTTTGAGTCCGCCAGCGGACGACAGGATGTCCAGCAGGTTGCGGCTGGAGAAGATGGGTATCACGCCCGGCCGCATGACTTCACCGACGACCGTCACTCCCTGGGTCGTGTATTCGTCGACCATCACGGTCACGCTGGGGCGCTTTGCATACTCCCCATCGCGCAGCTTTGCCGCGATTTCCTGGCTCAGTTGATCCGCCGTCAAGCCCTGCGCCTTCACGGAACCGATCAGCGACAGACTGACGTTGCCCTGGTCGGAGACTCGAATATGCTGCTCGAGCTCCGGCATGTCGTAGACCGTGACGTGGATTAAGTCGCCTGGTCCGAGCCGCAGCTCATTCGCAGCCGCAGCCGCGTTTCCCGTGTCAGTATCAGTTGCAGTCACCGCTGGTGTGGCGGGGGGATTTTGCCCAGGGGTGTATTGCTTGTCGATCTGCCCCAGCGTAGGGATAGAAGTTAGGATGCCAAGAACAAAAGTCAGCGCGAGCTTAGTTTTCATGACCGGCTCCCTGTCGCTTCCACGGCGAAATATGAGTCGTGCCCATAGTACCCGTAGTAGCTGTCCGAAGTTTTGTCGATCGCATTCAGTAAGACGCCGAGAACATTGCCGCCTGAATCGTTCACAATCGCGGACGCGCGGTGCAGCGCGTCGCGGCTCGTGATGCCGTGGCGAGCCACCAGGACGATCCCGTCCATGGCCGGCGCCAAGACCGCAGTGTCCGTTACCAGCAAGATGGGTGGTAAATCGAGGACCACGAAGTCGTACTCCTTGCGCCATTTCTCAAGAAGCATCAACATCGCCGGCGATCCCAGCAGATCGGCTGGGTGTTCCGGCCGAGTGCCGGATGGCAAGAAATACAGGTTATTGTGGTTCGGGAGATGGGTGACCATTCCATCGGAACTCCCGAACATCAGCGCTGAACTCAACCCTTGTCGGCTCGCAGCACCCATCTTGAGTTCTTTCTCAATCGAAGGCCGGCGCATGTCCGCGTCCACCAGCAACACCCTCGATCCTTGCTGAGCAAGAACCAGACTTAGATTCAATGCCGTGGTCGTTTTTCCCTCGCCGGGCAACGGACTCGAGACGGCAATCACCTGCGATCGTCGGTTCTGTTTGGCGGCAAGAAGGACCGCGGTTCGGATCGCCCGGAAACACTCGCCGACCATCACGTCTCTTTCGACGATGAGCCGTTTGCGCGACGAGTCTGTGGAACCGTTCGCACCCACGACCGTCCCGTTCGCTGCGAGCAAAGGCCTCGCCCGAGGTGCACCGAATCGGCTTGGGTTCGCCCCGTTCAAACTGTCATATCTCGGCACGAAGCCAAGCGTCGGCAACCCTGTGATCGTGCCGATTTGGCCGACGGAAGTGATCGTTCCGTCGATCGCCTCCATCGCAACGGCGGTGCAAACTGCTCCGATCAGTGAAAACGCGAGACCCGCTGCCAGCAAGAGCAGCGACCTGGGCTGCGCCGGTGTGCCCGACACCCGCGCGGGATCGACGACATAAGCGTTCGTCGCCTGAAGGCTGCCCATCACACCGGCTTCCTTGAGTTTTTTCAGCAATCCTTGATACAGATCTTGAGATGACGCCGCTTCGTTTGCCGCGATCTCGTATTGGATCGTCTTGTCGTTGAGTTGCTCCGCCTGGGTTTTCTGTTCCTGAAAGACTCTCCTCGCCGAGCTTTCGGTCTGCGTTGCGATCTCCAGATCGTTCTTGGCGCGCGCCGCGAGTCGGCCCGACTCAGCTTGAATCGACGCTTGAATGGATTGCAGCTGTTGGTTCGCCTCTATGACTTGCGGATTTTTAGCACCGTATTTTTCATTCAACTCGAAGACACGGGCCTTGCTGATCGCCTCTTGACTCCGCAGTGCTTGGATCGTCGTAAGCTCGTTGATGGGCGTAGTCGCGGGTGCCCCTCCCATGCTCACGTTGTTTGCCAGTCCTGCGACCGTTTCCGGATCGCCCGTCTGCATCGCTCGGTATGCTACTTCCTTCACGATTCGATTTGCTTGAGCGGCAGCCAGCGAGGTATCGAGCGCTTCGAGATGGGCGAGCATCGTGTTGTGCTTGTCTTGTCCGACTCCATACACTCCGGCTTCTTGCTGGAGCTTCGCTGCGCGCGCTTGATCGGCCTCCATCTTCGCCTTGATTTCTTCGAGCTGCTTGCCTAGCCAGCCGGTTGCCTGGGTCGTGGCGAGATATCTGGTTTGAAAGCTGTAGTCGATGTAGTCGCTCAACAGCCTATTAGCGCCTTCCGCTGCCAGATACCGATCGGGATTGAAGAAAGTAACCTCGATCATTCGCGAACCAGGCACGATTTCCACTTTGAGGAGCCGATGGAACTTCTTCAGAAGCTTGGCTCGCCGCTGGGGCGCTTGATCCAAAGGCAAACCGTCTTCGGATGGCCCCTGCGTTTGAAAGAGTGCGAGAAACTTTCCAGGCAAATCGAGCAACGTCGTTTTCGGTTTGTAGTCCTCTGTTTCTTCGAGGTTCAACTCCTTGAAGAGTCGCAGAGCCAGCGTGTCAGACTCGAGGATCGACACCTGCGTTTGCAGCGTGATGTTGTAGTCCAGCGCGTCCGACTGCTGCGCGGGAGTTCCACCATTCAGGGCCAGCATGTCCGCATTCTGCTTGTCGAATTCCAGGATGGCATCGCCCGCATATCGGCGAGTCGCAACGCATAGGTAAAGAATCACGAGACCCATCACGACTCCCGCAAAAATAAGCGCTGCTTTGCGACGTCGTTTCAAGGCTGCGAGAACATCCCGCAGAGTCAGTGGGTGACTGGTTTCGATGGGTGGGAGCCCGCCATTGTTCGAAAATCCCCGGCTGTTGAGCAGTTGAGCTTCCTGCGGCGGCAACTGCCGGCTAATTGAGTAATCCATTCGCTGTCTCCATTTCTCGTCGTCCGCTATTCCCTAGGCAAATTGTCGTTGCGACTCTTGAATCGATTCCGAGGCATCTCGGCTTTACTGGTGATTTCTGCGGGATTCCCAATTACTGGCCGGTTCCAGCCAGGACAACCACGATCGTTCTGACCAGAATTTTGCAGTCCAGCCATACGCTCCAGTTGTCCACATACTGCGTATCTAGTGCGATGTAGCTCTCGAATGAGGGATCTTTGCGGGCGGCCACTTGCCACAGACCCGTGATGCCGGGCACCACGTCCAGCCGCCTCAAATGGTCGAGTGAGTACTGCTCAAACTCGCTGGGCATCGGTGGACGTGGCCCCACGAGGCTCATGTCCCCCTTCAAAACGTTCACTAGCTGTGGCAGCTCATCGACACTAAATTTGCGGAGATACCGCCCGATTGGCGTAACCCGCGGATCGTTCGAGATCTTGAACAGTATTTCTTCTCGCTCGTTGAGGTGGTGAAGTGAGTCTCTCAGCTCATCGGCATTCGCCACCATCGTCCGGAACTTGTAGCAAACGAAGTTGCGTCCTTTTTTCCCGATTCGCGCCGACCGGTACAGCACTGGTCCCGCCGACGTCAATTTCACCGCAATCGCGACAACCGCTAGGAACGGCAACACCAGGACCAGTAATATCAACGCGAGAGCGATATCGATCAGACGTTTCATCAGCAGGCCCGCCGTCGGGGTCGACTGATGGCAAAACGACATCAGTGGGATATGACCGAGATATTCAATGGGTGCCGCCGGCGCGAGGCCGTCATACAAATCCGGTACGACCCTCGCATCAATTCCCTGCCGGCGCGCTTCAACAATGAGATCTTTTACCAATCCACGATTTTCCGGCGCCGCGATCACAATCTCGTCGATGAAATTGCTGCGCACGATGCGCGGAAGATCTCTGATTGTTCCCAGATTACTGAAATTGCCTTCGATCCTCCTGCGCTCCGGATAAAATTCGGTATCCGCGTTCTGCCGTCGGTCCAGAAATCCCTTCACTGTGAGACCCAAATCGCGATTTGCCGAGATCAGTTTTTCCAGGTCGCGCGCTACGCGGCCCGCTCCGACAATCAAAATGTTTCTTCGGTCCAGCCCGTCGGTGACTCTCCTCTCTCGCGCGAGTCGCAGCGCAACCATCGAGATCGCGCTCAGCAGGACAGTTTCGACTACTACTTCTCGTGAAATACTTTTTTCCCCAGAGAGAAAAATCACTGCGCTCTCCAGAAGCATCGCCATCGCAGTGGCTTTCAACAATGCGATCTGCTCGAAACGAGTGCTCCGCCAACGCTTTCCGGAGTGAACCTCGTACACAACACACGACAGGGTGAAAAACCCTGCGTACAAAACGAGAAACCCAATATGTTTCGCGACATTGGGCTGCCTCAGCGGATTCCAGTCTGTTGTGGGGAATCTCAGGAACGTTGCGACGATCGCAGACACACACAATATCGCCAGGTCCCCAGCGACAAAGAGGATCGTCTCATTCCGCCTGCCACTCTTGGTTCGCGGACGCTGCTCCAGAGTGATCGCCGGCAATGGTGATATTTGAAGACTCAACCGCCCCCCTTCATAGACAGTGAAGTCCCGCCGAGGATTCTCCGGAAAAAGGCGGGTTCAGTCTGCTCGTTAGCCGCGCGTCGAGCCCTGAATCGGCTTGACGTAGCGGCGCGCAACGCGGGGGACATTCCGGAGAATTTAGGCTGGCTTACACCTACGGGTCCGTGACAGAGGGAAGTCTGGGAATTCGCTCTTAACGGGGGAAAGCAACTACCAGTTCAGATCAACTGCTCTTTCTCTGCGGAGCTCTATCTTGTGAGGGTTGGACAGGAACTAGAAACCAGTTCGTATCTTCAGGCGGCTTCTCCACGCGAAATTGCAACAGGCTTTACGTCAAGCCCATATACGCTGACAGCCATGGATCGCTGGATGAGCGGAATTGAAATCACTAGCTTAGCGCCCGGGCCCTTACCCACGAGCGTCCCTTCCACACCATCGAGCGCCCCTCCGATAACACGTACACGCTCGCCGATATTGAGATACGGATACGCTGAACAATCGGGCCGCTCTGCCAAGAGTGACCGAATGTCTTCAATTTCCTGATCGGGGATTGCGAGAGGTCCGCTGTGATTCCCGACGAAGTTCACACAGCCCGGCACCTTCAGGATGCGCAGCTGCGATTGTCGAGAGACAGCGATGTTCACGAAGAGATAGGACTTAAACAAAGGCACCGTCACGGCTTTTTTTCGGTCGCTCCAGCGATGAATCTCCGTGACCGTCGGCAGAAACACTTCGACGCCCAAAGTCTCCAGCACGCTCGCACAAACTTTTTCCTGCCGCGATCGCGTGCTCACGGCATACCACATCGGTTGTTCAGTCAAAATTGTCTATTTCCAGTCGATCGGATGAAGCTCCGCCATCTTCGGTCCCAAAAATGGTTCCGGCACAGCGGCTTCTCATTTCGGGATCGCGTGGCGGGGACTATCGCGAGCATGCTAAACAAAGTCTTATAAACTTCCTGCGGCCCAAATAGCAAGTCTGAATTTTTCATCCGCCGAACAAAAAAATCAGGATGATATCCCAAAGAATCTAGTATTTATGGGACGTCCGTTACGCCTAGGACTTTCAACATCTGACTCGCAGTCCGTAAATTGAGATGAAGGTCGGCGGCCAGAGGTTTGCCGCCGTAGGCGGCAACGCCTGAACTCCCACCCCCGCCCTCCCGGAGTTTGTTCATTGGACACCAGAACCTTGCTCGATTATCGGGCGCTCGGTATCGTTTGAGCTGTTGGGGGGACATCTATGCCGAACGTATCCACGGACAGTCAAAAATCGTTCTCAGGAACCGAATTCGTGTGGGCCAAGTCCGGTCGCGCTGGCGCTCACGAATACCTCATGCCGGCGACATTTAAAGCTCTGGGATCCGCAAAGGCTCATACCGTTCTTGATTTGGGATGCGGGAACGGTTCCTGCACAGCCGAAGTTTCCTCAAACGGCTATTCCGTCGTCGGCTGCGATTCAAGCTCTTCGGGGGTTGCTATCGCCAGGAACGAGCACCCCTCCATCGACTTTTTCGAGTACGACATCTCGCAACCGCTTCCGTCCGATCGACGGGGAACATTCGACGCAGTGATCGCGCTTGAGGTCGTCGAACACCTGTTGCAACCGCGTTGTCTTCTGACCGCAGCTTTCGAAGCTCTCCGGCCGGGGGGCTCCGTCGTGATCAGCACGCCCTACCACGGCTACTTGAAAAATGTTGCTCTCGCCGTCACAAACAAATTCGACTTCCACTGGCATCCGTTAAGAGACTTCGGTCACGTCAAATTTTTCTCTCAAAAAACGCTCACGGCGCTCGTCGAAGAATGCGGGTTTCAAACCAAGTCATTCCATCGCCTCGGCCGGGTTCCAGCACTCGCATGCTCAATGATGATCGTGGCGACGAAATCGGCTCACTGATC
>Ga0070765_100002773_pt1 | contig 11083 bp, 7 predicted proteins | sample HubBroMetageWFT5_FD_71516 | JGI IMG/M metagenome (GOLD analysis project Ga0070765, IMG submission 71516) | Warmed and freeze-thawed soil microbial communities from the Hubbard Brook experimental Forest, New Hampshire - Hubbard Brook CCASE Soil... | ecosystem: Environmental > Terrestrial > Soil... | reverse complement strand
CGGAACGCCAAAACCGTCAATCATTAAATCATCGTAATTATACTGGCCGAGGCAGAACAACCATTACCGGTCCGGCGGGACGTGGTTACTTTGGTTCGACTTCGGCGGGCTCCGTCCAAGATACGCTGGGTTGGGAGTCCCCCCTCTCTTTTTTCCACAGCCCCACCCTGTGACATCCGTCACAGCGCTGACCGCCTCCGCGCGCATAAGGTAGCTACATTCCGGAATCAGGCCTCGGTGTGCCGACGGCGGCACGAAGGATCTCTCGACCGGAGCGCCATGCTCTACAAGACCCTCAGCGCCGCCGTCTACGGCATCGATGCCAGCATTATCGAGGTCGAAGTCGACTGCTCCGGCATCAAGACCGACCAGGACCACTTTCACACCGTCGGTCTGCCCGACGCCGCCGTCCGCGAAAGCCGCGACCGCGTCCGCGCCGCGCTGAAGAACTGCGGCTACGACATCCCGCCCACACACATCACCATCAACCTCGCTCCCGCGGATATCAAGAAGGAAGGCTCCGGATTTGACTTACCGATGGCGCTAGGCATCGTAGGAGCCTACGGCGGCCTCTCGCAGAAGACGATCGAAGACTGCCTCTTCATCGGCGAGTTAGGTCTCGACGGCGGAGTCCGCGGCATTCGCGGCACGCTTCCCATCGCACTCGAAGCCCGCTCCCGCAAGATTTCCAAGCTGGTCGTCCCCGAAGCCAACGCCCGCGAAGCCGCCATGGTCGGCGGTGTCGATGTCTACCCCGTCCGCTCGCTCCTCGATGTGATCCACTTCGTAAACTCCGGCAACGGAATCGTCCCCCTGAAAGCCGACGGCGACGCGCTGCTGAAAGAATCGCAGGAATTCCTGGTCGACTTCAAAGACGTCCGCGGCCAGCAAACCGCCAAACGCGCCATCGAAATCTCCTGCGCCGGAGGCCACAACATCCTCATGATCGGCCCGCCCGGTTCCGGCAAAACCATGCTCGCCAAGCGCATGCCCACCATCCTTCCGCCGCTAACTTTCGAAGAAGCGCTCGAGACCACCAAGATTCACAGTGTAGCCGGAGTCCTCGATCCCGGCAGCGGCCTGGTAGGCAAGCGCCCGTATCGTTCTCCGCATCACACCATTTCTGACGCTGGCCTCATCGGCGGAGGCGTGATCCCACGCCCCGGTGAAGTCTCTCTCTCGCACAACGGATTGCTCTTCCTCGACGAACTCCCCGAATTCCCCCGCAACGTCCTCGAAGTCCTGCGCCAACCGCTAGAAGACGGTTCAGTCACCATCGCCCGCGCCGCCATGGCCCTGACATTTCCCGCGCGTTTCATGCTCGCTGCCGCTATGAATCCCTGCCCTTGCGGCTTCCGCAACGATCGCACCCGCGAATGCCAGTGCACAACCCCAATGATCCAGCGCTACATCTCGAAAATCTCCGGCCCGCTCATGGACCGCATCGACATCCACATTGACGTGCCCGCCGTGAACTACAAGGAAATGCGCTCCACCAACGAACCGGAAAGCTCGGCAAAGATTCGCGAGCGAGTGATGCGCACACGTCAAAAGCAGCTAGAGCGCTTCGCCTCATCCCGCGAAAAGATTTACTGCAACGCGCAAATGTCATCCCGCCACATCCGCACCTTTTGCGAACTCTCCGCCGACTGCGAGCGCCTGCTCGAGCGCGCCATGACCCAGCAGGGACTCAGCGCCCGCGCCCACGACCGCATCCTCAAAGTAGCCCGCACCATCGCCGACATCGAAGACACGCCATCCATCGAACCCAAACACATAGCCGAAGCCATCCAGTACCGCTCTCTCGACCGGACCTACTGGACCTAGGACGGTGCTCGTCACGCGCCCAAGAGTCTGGTGGCCGGTCAATGCCGCCGCCATGCCTACAGGTTTAACCGCTGAAATCTACGCTGTCATCCCTATCGACGCCACCCGGGCTCTGTACCATCATCTCCCCGAATGCAATTGGTACTTCAGCCTCTGGATAGCGGGGTCGAGCGTCATTCGTTCGTTCGCGCCCTATCCGTTACGTCCCTTCCTGTGCGAGCGAAAGCAGACCTACAGCACACACAGTGCGCATGCGAAGGGCACCTCCTCGATCCTCTGAACCACTTGCCACTCCTGTCGAAGCCCAGGTTGATCGGCCGCTCGTCACCGTAGATCCACCTAGATATAGAAAGGAGAAATTTCGATGACTACGTCCGCTCGTCGTGCCAACAGGACTACAAAGTTTGCAGCGCTTGCAATAGCGATTCTCGCAGTATTCACCTCACCCTTTGCCAGTGCGCAAGGCTGGGTCTCCACCGCTACCAACGCATATCCCGTGCAGAATGTATCCAATCTGACTCTGATTGGAGCTTTGGCTCCGTCTACATCTGTTCACATTGTTGTCGGTTTACAAGAACAAAATGCAAATCAGGTTCAACCGACCCTCAAACGCATGCTCACGCCAGGCGACTCGCTTTACGGAACCTCACTTTCCGTACAGCAGTTCGTTCAACAGTTCGGGCCTACCGCAGCGCAAGTGCAGGCGGTCGAGAGCTACCTCACCGGCAATGGATTTACCAACGTAACCGTTGCCGATAATCAGCTTCTTGTAGAAGCCGATGGAACCGCCGCCAATGCCGAAGCGGCGTTCAATACCTCCCTATCTCAATACTCACTGAATGGCGCTACCGTCTTCGCCAACTCTTCGGACGCGCAAGTCCCCGCCTCGCTTTCCGGCACCGTGCTGGCTGTCCTCGGTCTCAACAACATTGCGAGACTGCACTCCGATTTGGCCCATCTGAATACTGGCCCGCAAACCGTGCCCTGCACACCGCCCCAGTGTCCCACTCCCGACGTTTCTAACGAGACATTCACTCCGCAGCAATATCAGATAAGCTATGACGCGGCGTGTCCGGCGGACAATCCCAATTGTCCGGCGAAAAACTTTCCCACCGGGAAGTCGACGGCGGTAGGCATCATCGTGGAAGGCGATCTCACCCAGGTAGTGAAGGATCTGCGGACTTATGAGACGACATACAGCCTGCCGCAAGTTCCCGTAACCGTGGTGAACGCCGGCATCGCGAGCGCAGACACCAGCGGCGCCGATGAGTGGGATCTCGATTCCCAGACCTCGACCGGAATCGCGCAACAAGTTTCCCATCTCTATTTCTATGTGGCCACCTCCATGACCGATTCCGACCTCGGCCTGGCCATTAGTAAAGCAGTAACGAGCAACCAGGTAAAAGCCTTTAACATGTCATTCGGCGAGTGCGAATTCCTTCCCTATATCGACGGCTCGATGCTTCTGGATGATGAGTTATTTGGAGAAGCAGCGCTGCAGGGCATAACCCCATTCGCCTCGTCCGGCGATCAAGGTTCAGCTTGCCCGGTGGAGGGAACTAACGGCGTGCCGCTTTCTGGACCGCCCGACACGGCTTATCCGGCCTCGTCGCCTTACGTGATCGCGGTTGGTGGAACGTATCTGTTTACGAATACCGATTACACCTACGACTTCGAGACGGCCGCTGATTTCAGCGGCGGCGGACCCAGCTATTTCGAGACCTCTCCATTCTGGCAGGCGTACACGGGATCGGGCACTCTCCCGATCGTTCCCAGTTCTGAAGTCGGCGACCGCGGCGTTCCCGATGTCTCGATGTGTGCCGGGGGTGCCGAGGTGGCGATTTGCGCAGCCAACATTTTCGTTGACGGCGCTGCCGAACTCATTGGCGGAACCAGTCTGTCTTCGCCGCTAGCCATGGGATCATGGGCGCGAATTGAAACCTCGCATAGCAACAAACTCGGCTTCGCTGGACCACTGATCTATCAACTCGCGAACGGCGGTCCGACTCCGAGCAGTACCGATTTCAACGATGTTATCCTCGGTGGCAACGGTTTATACACTGCCCTCCCGGGATACGACTATGTCACCGGGCTAGGCTCTTGGGATATTTTGAAGATCAACCAGTTAATTCCAACCAACTATCCCCAGTAGATCCTACGTCTAAACATCAGAGGCGAGCCCGGTGGTTGCGGGCTCGCCTCTTTTCACCTAAGTGGAGGCCACTCGAACGGTCCGCTTATGTGGGGACAGCCGCCCTCGGCTGTCCGTCGAGCGAAGCTCGACGTTTTTTCCGCCCAGCACGACAAACTGGCCCACGTCACCCAGTAGTGTCCTACGACAGTGTTAGAACACTACCCGCCACCCCGCCCGATTGACCCTTTCCTTCCAGCATGTTATAAACGCATGTTTTGCACTCGGATGCCCGGAGCGCACTCGGAATTCCTCCAGCCAGCCCGAGTGCCAACTCCGACGCGGCCAAACTCCAACTCTCCGTTGAAGGTTTGCGGTGGAAGCGTGTTCGGAATTCCGGCAACTGAATCCCTCGTGTGCTGCACTGGGCGTGCTCGGACCTGGGATACTTCGCCGGAAGATAGTGCCTAAGCACGTTTATATATTCCTGAAACGCTACTAATTTGGAGGGACTCATGATGCGCACTTGGCTCGCCACCGCTGCGTTCGCAGGACGCCGTGTGGTATCCGGTTTCCTAAGAAGCACTTTCCTGAAAAAGACTCTGGCTCTCGCCGCGCTCCTTACCGTCGGCTCGGCAGCTGCGCTAGCTCAATCCCCCAGTGAAGCCGGTGGAGAAGCTTCCCTGAAACTTCCCGACCTTTCCTCGGTCAGCTTCCTCAACGGCGCCATCGACGGACACCGCCTGCTCCTCATCGGCATCCTCTTCTGTTTCTTCGGGCTCGGCTTCGGCATGGTCATCTACATGCGCCTAAAAAACCTGCCCGTGCATCGTTCCATGCGAGAAATCTCCGAACTCATCTACGAGACCTGCAAAACCTACCTCGTCACCCAGGGTAAATTCATCCTGCTGCTGTGGGCTTTCATCGCCGTAATCATCGTTCTTTACTTTGGCCTGCTCGAGCACATGGAATCCATGCGCGTCGGCATCATCCTCTTATTCAGTCTGGTCGGCATCGCTGGAAGCTACGGCGTGGCCTGGTTCGGCATTCGTGTAAACACCTTCGCTAACTCCCGCACCGCCTTTGCATCCCTCCCGGGCAAGCCATTCCCGGTCTACCAGATTCCGCTCGAAGCCGGCATGAGCATCGGCATGATGCTGATCAGCGTCGAGCTACTGATCATGCTCATCATCCTGCTCTTCGTCCCCGGCGACTACGCCGGCCCCTGCTTTATCGGATTCGCCATCGGCGAGTCCCTGGGCGCGGCCGCGCTCCGCATCGCCGGCGGCATCTTCACCAAAATTGCCGACATCGGCTCCGACCTGATGAAGATCGTCTTCAAAATTAAAGAAGACGATGCTCGCAACCCCGGCGTAATCGCCGATTGCACCGGAGACAACGCCGGCGACTCTGTCGGACCCTCCGCCGACGGCTTCGAAACCTACGGCGTAACCGGCGTAGCCTTGATCACCTTCATTCTTCTAGGCGTGAAAGATCCCGCCGTGCAGGTCCAACTTCTCGTCTGGATCTTCGTCATGCGCGTCATGATGCTGGTAGCCAGCTCTCTGTCCTACTTCATCAATGGTGCCATCGCCAAAGCCCGCTTCGGCAACGCCAATGAAATGAATTTTGAAACCCCCCTCACCACTCTGGTGTGGCTTACCTCAATCATTTCGATCGCCCTCACCTTCCTGGTTTCCTACTTCGTTATTCCGATGCTTGGCCGCGACGACTCTCAGTGGTGGAAGCTTTCCGTGATCATCTCCTGCGGAACCCTCGCCGGCGCTCTCATCCCCGAGTTGGTGAAGAGCTTCACCTCCACCGAATCCCGCCACGTGAAGGAAGTCGTCACTTCCGCCGAAGAAGGCGGCGCTTCGCTCGGCATTCTCTCCGGATTTGTGGCTGGCAATTTCTCCTGCTACTACCTCGGCCTGTCGATGGTCTTCCTCATGTCCGTCGCCTATTACTTCAGCACCATGGGCCTCAGCACCATGGGCTTCGACGCCGAGACCATGCTGGCTCCAGCCGTTTTCGCCTTCGGCCTGGTCGCCTTTGGATTCCTCGGCATGGGCCCGGTCACCATCGCCGTCGATTCCTACGGTCCAGTCACCGACAATGCGCAATCCGTATATGAACTTTCTCTGATCGAGCAGGTTCCGAACATCGCAGCCGAACTCAAAAAGGATTTCAACATCTCCACCAACTTCGAGCGCGCCAAATACCTGCTCGAAGCCAACGACGGTGCAGGCAATACCTTCAAGGCCACCGCCAAACCAGTGCTGATCGGCACCGCCGTAGTCGGCGCCACCACCATGATCTTCTCCATCATCATGGCTCTTACCAATGGACTCACGGTGAACAAGGAGAATCTCTCGCTCCTGCACGCGCCATTCTTCCTCGGCCTGGTCACCGGCGGCGCCATGATTTACTGGTTCACCGGGGCATCCACTCAGGCCGTAACCACCGGCGCCTACCGTGCCGTCGAGTTCATCAAGGCCAACATCAAGCTCGAAGGCGTGACCAAGGCATCGGTTGAAGACAGCAAGAAGGTCGTCGAGATCTGCACCAAGTATGCGCAAAAAGGCATGTTGAACATCTTCATCGCCGTCTTCTTCGGGACGCTCGCCTTCGCCTTCGTGGAGCCATTTTTCTTCATCGGCTACCTGATCTCCATCGCCATCTCGGGGCTCTACCAGGCCATCTTCATGGCCGACGCCGGCGCGGCCTGGGACAATGCGAAAAAGATCGTAGAAGTAGAAATGAAGCAGAAGGGAACTCCCCTGCACGACGCCACGGTCATCGGCGACACCGTCGGCGATCCCTTCAAAGACACATCGTCAGTAGCGCTGAATCCAGTAATCAAATTCACCACGCTCTTCGGCTTGCTGGCAGTGGAGTTGGCCGTAACCCTAACCCGCAACCAGGGGGCAACCATCACGAATGTGCTCGCCTTAGTGTTCTTCCTGGTCTCCTTCTTCTTTGTCTACCGCTCCTTCTACGGCATGCGAATAAGAAGCGGCAACGCGGAGTAGCCCATCGCTCCGGCTGCAAGCAGAGCGGTTCATGTGGGGACAGCCGCCCTCGGCTGTCCGCCGGGCGCAGTCCGGCATGCTCGTGTGGTGCGGGCGCCCTCGCCCGCCTTCCGTCGGGTAGGCAGCGGAAGAATATCCCCGGAACGGCGCGCGGCAACCTGGAAGAGCGGCGCTTCAGGCCGCGTAAAGTCTCCACAACGATGTGGGCTTGAGCCCCTATGATTCGCCTACTCAGTCTGCTTTCGCAGCCCAGCCGCCCGTTCCACCGCGTCCGAAAGCTTCGCCATAAACCGCGCCCCGCGCAGACGGGCCCCATCGACTGCGCTGAATGCCACTGAGACATCCGGCTGGATTCCCATCACTTCGTTCGAACCATCTGCCCGGAGTCGCGCGCAGTCGGGCACCTCGAGGGTAGCCCTGCTATTGGCCAGAGTGGTTGGCGTGCCCCCGTTGGTGTGGCCGCAACCCGCGCCCGCCGGTTCTCCCATGATGGTCGCCGCATGGTTATCCTGCAGCACCGCCGCGAATTCCGAAGCCGCCGACCCCGTGTTGCGATCCACCAGCACGATCAGCGGCCCAGTCCACACTCCCTCTTCGTATGGAAATTCCATGGGACTGAACAACAGCGAGGCCCACGGCTTCCCGCGTAACTGCGAGGGATCGGCTGATGCCAAAAGTCCAGAGCCATAAAATCCTCGCCCCAGCCAGCTGCATGCAGGATGGGCACTCTGCCACAATGGCGCGGAATCGCACGGCGTGAGCGCCACCTTGCGTCTCGCTTCTACTTCGTCAGCCAGTTTGAGAAGCATTGCGCGGTCCGGCCCGCTCGCACCATCCGCAAAATGGCGCAACGAGGCTTCATCGTCCGCAAAAGACTTGGCCCAATGTTCGCCGCGCACAAATTCCAGCTCCTCGGATCGCAGGCGGATGGGCGTGACCATTCGCGCCACCGCTTCTGACCATTCCGACCCGCCGCCGTTTCCGGCGACATCGACCACGAGCACCGCAGCGCCAGCGTCTTTGAGCGCCCGAATCTGTGCCGTGAGATCGAGCGTGAGCTGATCCGACGCCCAGGCCTCAATCCGGGCGCTGCAGGCATCATCGCAAGGTTTGTCCGCGGCGATGGCGAGTTCTCGCAACGCCGATTGACACAGCGCAGGAAAGCCCTGCGGCGTGAACACCCCAATCTGAAGGATGCCGATGTGAAGAGCACCGACGCGCTGGGAGTTTAACGAAATCATTCCCGCAGGGAACTCATCCGATTGCGGCGTCGAAAGCGGTTGATAGCCAACCGCGTTCGCGGCGAGCGGCACGGCGCGCATTCTCACGTCGTATCCGAGAGCCGTGCACTGTTCCTGCGGCGTGCCGGCCGCCGCCATGGCGTGGCCACTGCTCCGGGGCCAGTCGAACACGACATGCCCGTCCCCTAACTTGCGCGCGAACCTTTCAAAAGCCGATCGAGCCTCCCACTCGTTGGTCGCCGTGTTAATCCTTGTCTCGGTATCGGCAAAAAGCTTTGGCAAATCGGCCTCCCGCTGAAAGACCGCCCATTCAAGATTGGCGTATTTCGTAGCAAGTGTTTCCCGGACTTGATCTAGGTCCGCAATCCACGGCTTAGCATCGAAGGGTTTGGCATCAAGGCCGGGAGGAATGTCGGCAGCGAAAAGGCTAACGGCGACGACGACCACAAGCAACAGAAGTGTTTGTCTCATGAGAGTGCAAGGAAGATTTTCAAATTGCAAAATCGCCCAATCGCCAAATCACTCAATGTCCTAGTTCGGCCCCTTCATCTTGTCCTTCACGCTATGCGCCAGCTTCTCGATCTCGTCGGCTTTCTTAACCACGTCGAGCGACAAGACGTTCTCGTTCGATTTATCCACGTAGTCCTTCAGCTCCACCGCCAGCTTCAGCAGTTTGTCGGTATCGGCCTTCAGCGAGGCCTCGCGCGACTGGTTGGCCTTCTTGGCCAACTCGCGGGCCATCCGCTCCTGGGCCTCATTCGCATCACCCGCTGTTGGGATGGATCCGCTTCTACCTGGCGGTCTGGGGTCTGGAGCTTGGGTCTGCGCCTTACCGGGAATTGCGAACAGCAAACAGAGGGAAAATGCCCAGGCTATTCGGTGGGATCGCATGGTGTCCTCGAAAACGGGCGCAGTTTCGCCTGCCCCTTTTCCTAAAGTATGACACTTTCAGCGAGGATGAGAAACGGAAAATAGGATGCGAGTAACGCGGCGGTGGCTTCTTACTCGGTACTCGGTACTGGCAACCAGGTTCTTCTCTTACAGAGCGCTCATGTTCGCCAAGAACTCGGCATTCGACTTCGTCTTGCTCAGCTTGTCGATCAGCAACTCCATGGCTTCCACCGGAGACAGCGGATTCAGCACCTTGCGCAGCACCCAGATCCGCGACAAATCTTCCCGTGGAATCAGCAACTCTTCCTTACGCGTGCCCGACCGTTGAATATCGATTGCCGGAAACACCCGCTTGTCCACCAGCTTGCGCTCCAGGATAATTTCCGAGTTACCGGTTCCCTTGAACTCTTCAAAGATCACATCATCCATGCGTGATCCGGTGTCGATCAAGGCAGTTGCGATGATGGTTAAAGATCCGCCCTCTTCAATATTCCGCGCCGACCCAAAGAACCGCTTCGGACGCTGCAAAGCATTTGAATCCACGCCGCCCGAAAGCACCTTCCCCGAAGGCGGAACAATCGTGTTGTAGGCGCGAGCCAACCGCGTAATCGAATCGAGAAGAATCACAACATCCCGCTTATGCTCGACCAGCCGCTTAGCTTTCTCGATCACCATCTCGGCAACTTGTACGTGCCGCGCCGCAGGCTCGTCAAAAGTCGAAGAAATCACTTCGCCCTTCACCGACCGCTGCATATCCGTAACTTCTTCCGGCCGCTCATCGATCAGCAGCACCATCAGCACCACTTCCGGATGGTTCGTCGTAATCGAGTTCGCCACATTCTGCAGCAGCATGGTCTTGCCGGCCCGCGGCGGAGAAACAATCAACCCGCGCTGTCCCTTACCAAGCGGCGTCAACAAATCCATCACGCGAGCGCTCGAGTTCTCCCGCGTAGTCTCCAGCTTCAACCGCTCCTGCGGATAAAGCGGCGTCAAGTTATCAAATAGAATTTTGTTGCGCGCCTCATCCGGCGACTCAAAGTTAACCGCCTCGATCTTCACCAGAGCGAAATACTTCTCGCCCTCATGCGGAGGCCGCACCTGTCCGCTGATTGTGTCGCCGGTCTTTAAATCAAACTTGCGAATTTGCGACGGCGACACATAAATGTCATCCGGACCCGGCAGGTAGTTGTAGTCCGGCGACCGCAAAAATCCATAGCCATCCGGCAATATTTCCAGCACACCCTCGGCGAAGATGTGTCCTTCTTTTTCGCTCTGCGCCTGCAAAATCTTAAAGATCAGATCCTGTTTGCGCAGTCCGCTGGCCCCGGGCAGCTCCAAGGTCCTTGCGATCTTGGTCAGCTCGGTAATGTTCTTTTCTTTTAGTTCAGCAATGGTCATGATTTGTCCTAGAAACGATTCACCTAAACCCGTGCACCAAAACTTATTCGTTAGTGGCTTCGGGAGATTTTCAAAGGAGGGTATTCAGGGAAGACAACACACACACCGGGCAGGCGGACGGGGCTGCTTTAAGCAGCCCGCCGTTGTGCCTCAGCAAAATTCTCCGGCTCCGACAGCACATCCTGCCGCTCCGCGCCCGCGATCCGGTCCAACACACCATTCATCGTTTCCTGGATTCTGGTGCTGGGCCGGTGGAACTTCCGCGTGGCCTTCGAGGCGAGCTGGCATAACATATAACGATTCCGCAATGTCTGTAAAGCGTCAAACACACGATCAGAGCGCATGTCTGTCTTACTCCTTCCTTATAAGTATGGGCATTTCGCTTTCGCCCCTGTCCCCAAGCCCGCAGCCAGAACCTAAAGGCTGTCCTAAGCTACTGATTCCACTAGAGTTATAAAGGAGTTAGCGCAATTCCTACTGGAATAGATGCGCAACCGGAGTCCGAAGATGCTCGTTTTTCCTAGTTTGGGATCACAGGCCGAGGCAGCTCAGAACAGACCCAG
>Ga0070765_100002772_pt1 | contig 11084 bp, 6 predicted proteins | sample HubBroMetageWFT5_FD_71516 | JGI IMG/M metagenome (GOLD analysis project Ga0070765, IMG submission 71516) | Warmed and freeze-thawed soil microbial communities from the Hubbard Brook experimental Forest, New Hampshire - Hubbard Brook CCASE Soil... | ecosystem: Environmental > Terrestrial > Soil... | reverse complement strand
GAATGGTGGGCAGTGCAGGACTCGAACCTGCGACCTCCTGCTTGTAAGGCAGGCGCTCTAACCAGCTGAGCTAACCGCCCACATCGTAAACATCAAACACTATGATCACTACGAAAAACAGAACCTTCTCTGGGACGCTTAGAAAAGCCCAGGTACGAATCAGAGCTGAAAGCCTACGATGCGCTGCGCGCAGAGATCTAACGCGTGATCCCAAGTTCTGCCTGAAAAACATTCTAGCAGAGGCCCAGAACCAGTCCTATTTGGTGGCCACCAGTTCCACCGTAGGCAACCGATAGCTGCGCTGGCGCAAGTGATAGCGTCCAGCGTGAGACCCAATCCGAAAAAGAAGCACCTGCCAAAGGTTCGCCTTCGGAACACTCCCCACCCCTGCGGTGGCTTGAGAGGTTTGGTCGATCCGGTCGATGAGTGTGACCGGGATGTCACGACAGCAATCCCAGGGCAGAGTCTTATTCGAGTAAACAGAGTGCTAGAATCGGGCAAGTCATAGATTTAGAAACCCTCCTGGTCTGGGAGTTGCGGACATGACCTCCCTCAAGTCACTTTGGTTCCCACTCGTCCTCTCCCTCCCGCTGTTAGCCCAGCAGGAACATCAGCTTTGTGCTCAAGAAGGAACTGTCGAACACGGCTGGACGGATAAGAACAACACCGAGATGTATGCGGCTTACATGCTCCGGGGCGCGTACTACGAACAGGGGTATTTGGGAGCAAAGGTTGAAATAAGGCAGGCCGGAACCAAGCGAGTCTTCGTGGTGCAGCCGGGGCGGATATACCACGTCGAGCGTTTCGATGTTTCCGGGCTAAGCGATCTTCCAGAGGAGGCCATGACGGACTCGCCGAAAGCGGGTGACGTGTACTCGCCCGACCGCATCAACGAATGGATCGCTACTCTCAAGCGCCAGTACGACAGGGAACTCAGTTGGGGTGTGCGATGCGATCATGCAACTGCCGATTGCAGGATTGAAGTAGGACCAGATGTGCACGACGCCCCTGAGCCGAAGTAGTCATCCTTCAGTTGTCAGAAACGGGCGATTACGTCAAAACCCTCTTGCAGGGCTCAACAAAATCTAATAGGGACGTTTCAACAGACTTCCTTAGTCGCGAGAACATCCTTCGATTTTGCGGACTAAAAAAGCCCGTGCCATAATGTGGTCACGGCAAAGCGGAGGATCTTCCATGACGCGACTGCCATTTTGCGGGAACGCAATGTTTTATTGCGCAGTTGTGTTGGCAGCATTTTCTCCTGCGTGCTCTTCTTCTGCCGGCTCTCCTGCCGCCCAGGCAACGACTCTCTGTGTAAACCCCGGAGGTACCGGCGGTTGCTATGCGACAATTCAGCTCGCCGTTAACGCGGCTGCCGCGAACGACGTTATCAATGTGGCAGCGGGCACCTACACAGAGGATGTGACAATCGGCAAACCACTTTCGCTCATGGGAGCAGGCGCCGGCCAGTCCTTCATCGATGCAACCAATCTTGCGAACGGCATCCTGCTCGATGGCTTGAACAACCCCGGCCTGCAGGACGTTACGGTTTCAGGCTTCACCGTAGAAAACGCGTTGTATGAGGGGATTCTGCTTCTTAATACGACCGGCGTCAGCATCCTCAACAATAACATCGTGAATAACGATCAGCAAGTACTCAGCGCTTCAGGCGCCGTGTGCGCCGGTCAGCCGGATTATGAGACGGATGAATCCTATGACTGCGGCGGCGGACTTCATCTGCTTGGAGCGGTCAACTCGTACGTGTCGGGCAATACGGTTTCCGGTAACACCGATGGCATCGTGATCACAGACGAAACCAGGGCGGCCCAGCAGAACACCATTATTAACAATACCGTCACCGCCAATCCGGTCGTGTGCGGCATCGTGCTCGCATCCCATCCGCCCGTGGGTTCCCAACCTCCCGACTACGCGACGCATTACGGAGTGAACAACAACACGATTTCCACCAACACATCTACCAACAATGGCGCAGAAAAAGGTGGGGCGGGAATCGGGCTCTTTTCCGATGGCAACGGGCCGGGCATTGTGACAAACAACACAGTCACCGGCAACACTCTGACCGGCAACAGCCTTCCAGGCGTAGCGATCCACAGTCACAAGGGGCCCGCGCTCGGCCACCCGGCGGATAACATGTCTGGAAACAGCATCGTCGGCAACACTATTTCCGGAAACGGCGCCGACACGGCGGACTCTGAAACGCCTGGAACTGCTGGAATCAACATCAGCAGCGGCGATGGCGGATCTGGAATCGTGGGAACCGTGGTCACCGGGAATACCATCAGCGGCGAAGATGTCGACATCGGCGTGAATACAGGGGTCGAGGTCGACATCCATCAGAACAACTTGCTCGGAGGAAAGATCGGCATCGCCAACGATTGCACGCTCGACGGCGCCAGTTGTACCGGCAGCAGCATCAATGCGACGCAGAACTACTGGGGATGTTCAACTGGTCCCGGCACTTCTGGTTGCACCACCGCCAGCGGAACCGCTATCACTTCGACGCCTTTCCTGACAAGCACCGCAAACTAGCACGTCGCGATGCCGGGTTCGACTTCTGGCTTCGCATTTCGCTTGCTAGCGGTCTGTTTTTCCTCCATCCCACACATCCCGCCGTCCCTCTTTCAAAGATTCTTTCTGTGCGCATGTTTCTATGGAGGCCCTTCAACATCGTGACCCTCTTTGCCGTAGCCTGGTTCCTCGAAGTGTATAACATGCCTCTCACGCGGCCTTTATTCACTTAGTGGCGACTGCTGCCAACAGGCGATAACGGTCAGAATGCCGCGGGAGCAGCTCCGTTGGGTTACGGAACCTGTACAACACAGAAAAGATTCCCGTCGGGATCCTCTAAGACGACAAAGTCGGAGCCTGGGCGATATCTCCATGGATAGCGCCGCGCCCCAAGCTGCAGCAATCGGTTCACTTCTTCGTCCTGGCTCTCCGTGTAAAGGTCTAAGTGAAGCCAACTCCGTAGTCGTGCGCGTGTCTCTCTCGCCTGAAACGATAGGTTTGGCCCCTTTCCCTCGGGGTCGCGCAAAACCACCCATCCATCCGCTGCGGGGCGTCTCGGAACGTAATGGAGGGCGTTTTGCCAGAACGTGACCATGCGGTCAAATTCGTGGCAGTGTATGACGATGGAACCGATTCTCATGCCTGTCACCCAACAAGCCAATGATAGCTGTTGTTAACAAGCGACTTCACTAATTGAGAATCGCGCCGACAAGGTGTCGATGAGTGTAATCGCGATTTATCATCGACCCGCCTTGCGTTGCGGCAGCCGCCGTCATCGATTTGCGTCAGGGCAACGGGAGTAAGCCCTTTCGGTTGCCTGGGCCAGGCTGGCATCGTCAGGGGAAGACTTTAGAACTTCCCGGTACAGCTTCATCGATTCGGCGTATGCGGCACAGGAGCGCTGAACCTCGCCGAGCCTTCGGTATGCCTTGCCCATACCCGAAGTCGAAATCGCCAACCGGTCTGCACGCAATGACTGCGTCTGGAGTTGTTCCGCAATCGATCTCGCCTCCTTATAGCTTGCCAGCGCATCGAGCGCCGAGACATTCAGCTGTAAGTCTCCCAACTGAGTCAGGATGTAAGAGAGCTTGTCTTTCGCCCAGGTGTCTTTCGGGTCGGCGGCCGCGAGCTCGCGCCGGATCGCCAGCGACGCTCGCGTGTATTCGATCCCTTTCGCAATATCCTTCTTACCCTGGTAGTACTCGGCCCACTGGCTCAGATCAATGGCGAGGTCCATCTTGCGTCCCGGATCGTTCGGCGCCGCACGCAGCACAGATTCATCGAGTTCCTGGGCTCGCTTCAGGTGCGCAAAGGCGCTATCCAAATCTCCAGTCGTGATCAAACCTCCCGCGACGTACTTGTGCGCGAGAGCGGCATTTCGCTGCTGGCTCGGGTTGTTCGGATTGTGGGCCAGCATCCCTTCGAACACAGACGCTTCCTCGACCAGGTAAGGGATTCTGTCCTTTGCACCGCCATAATTGCCGGCGCATTGCAGGGCATTTCCGAGCTGGAACTGCGCGTCTTCGCTCTTGGGATCGGACCGGGCCCGTTCACGCGCCAGAGCGAGCGCCTCCATCGCCTTTGCGGCGCCCATCTCAGGCTGGTTCGCATACCTGGCGGCCTCGGCTTGCGCGATCAGGACGTCCACCAACAACCTCTTTGCCCGGCCGGTGGAATCGTCTGGAATCAGCGCGTGCGTGAGCCGCTCGGCTTTCGAGTAGCTCTCCATCGCGGCCGGCAAGTCACCGAGGTTTTGCGTCCCGGGACTGAATTGAATCTCGCCGACACGTAGATACGCAGCCGCCAACTCTCCCTGCAGGGCTCGATCGGCGGTTGCGTCTTTTGCCAAAGCATCGAGGTAGTTGATCGCTACTGCCAATAGATCCTTGCGCGCCTGCGTCGTGCCGGGGATCGCCGCGAGTTGGTTTTGAAGATTGAAAATCACCCCCCGCGCCAGCTTGTGCACATCGTCGAAGCGCCGTTGCGCGATGTCGCGCTCGCGCAGCGCCACGCGTTGCGCCTGCCGGGCGCGGATCGCCTCGAATGTGCTCACAGCCACGCCCGCCACCAACACCAAAGCAACCGTCGCCACTCCCGCCACCAGCCCCCGATGCCGTCGAACGTATTTGCGCAACCGGTAGCCGGCGCTGGCCGGACGGGCGCTGACGGCCTCGTGGTTCAGGTAGCGTCGAATATCTGCCGCCAACTCGGACGGTGTGCCATAGCGGCGAGTCCGATCCTTCTCGAGCGCCTTCATCGTGATCCAGTCCAGATCGCCGCGCAGCAGGGCTGCCAGTTGTTTAGGCACCGTGCCACGGGCTTCTGCTGTTGCCCTCGATTTGTTCCGGTCACCGCTCACCCGCGTGCTCGGACTCGCCGGTTCCTCTTCTCGCAGTCTTCTTAGTAATTCGTCCAGCGGTAACTTCTCCGCTGTTTTGCTGTCGAGCGGCTGTGCGCCGGCCAGCAATAAGTAGAGAACTGCGCCCAGCGAATAAACATCGGTGCGTGTGTCGATATCCTTCACGCCGGGGTCGGCTTGTTCGGGACTCATATAGCCGGGTGTTCCAACGAAATGTCCCATCTGCGTGAAAAGTGTCTCGTCGTTCGAGCGCGGAGTCATCGCCTTGGCTAGACCGAAGTCGATGATTCGCGGCACCGGCTTGCCGTCCACTTCCACGACGAGGATGTTGGCCGGTTTCAGGTCGCGATGAATAACGGCTTTCTGGTGTGCGTGCTGAACGCCTTCACACGCCTGGATGAACAGCTCAAGGCGATCGGCGATCTTGAGTTTCTTCTGGTCGCAATATTCCGTAATGGGCGCTCCGGGAACGTACTCCATCACGAAGAACGGCTGCCCCTGCGGTGTTGCGCCGGCGTCAAACACCTTGGCAATGGCGGGATGATCCATGATGGCCAGCGACTGGCGCTCGGCTTGGAAGCGCTTCACGACCGACTCGTCGTACATCCCGGCCTTGATCAGCTTGAGCGCGACTTGCCGTCGCACCGGAGAGGTCTGTTCGGCCAACCAGACTTGTCCCATTCCTCCTTCGCCAAGCTTGCGGACAAGTTGAAACCGTTGAGCGAAGACTTGTCCTGGTTCCAAGCCGGCGACAGTGCCGATCCATGAATCCGCCCCCAGTGGTGCCGATTGCAGGAAGCCGGAGCGGATACCTTCGCCGGCCAACAGAAGTGATTCCACCTCGGCGCGCAGAGCAACATCGGAAGCGCATGCGTCATCGAGAAACGGGGCGCGCTGCTCGGGAGCAAGTTGCATGGCCTGGTGTAGCAATTCCTTGACGTGCTCCCACCCCTCGATGGTCATGGCGACGCTGTCCTGCTCATCTGCCGATGCAACCAGACCCGGGCGGTAGCCCAGTCGCGATCGACGGTTGCACGCGAGTTCCCCACCACTCGCGACACCTCCGGAGCCGACAACCCCCGAAGAACTTCATTTCTACGATCTTTAATTTCTACGATCTTTCCCTGACGTTCATCGATGGTGGACAGCTCGTTCAAGGCGTCGTCCAAGGCGAGGAGCTCGGCGTCTCCCTTGACGGCCAACGCATGCAGATACTCGAATGCGATCCGGCATCCGCCTTCGCCTCTGGAAGCCCGGTGTTCGCGAGCATAGTCCACGAGGATTCGGCGCATGAGGTGGGAAGCCTTTGCGGGCATGTCGGGCCTCGCCCCCGCTTTCCCCGGGGAAGGCCAACAGCATATTCGCGGATTTTCCTCCAGTCAAATAGCCTTTGCTGCCTGCGAGATAGGACTTAGGGCTAACCAGCTCTAACAATTTTGTTTCTGAGTCGATGAGGCCTCCCACGCAGGTGCGTAAGAGGCCGATGACCTGACGCCGGCATGGCGAGACTGCCAGAAGAAGAGTGCGATCACATCCTGAAGCCGTTCCCGCCGCCTTTACCCTAGGGTCATCGTTGGCATTGATCAGTCGGCGAACAGACCGTTTTGTCCGACGGTTTTGCTGGCGTTCCCAAGTGAATCCCGCTGATGATCCGAGAGCTTGCAAATAAGTGCTGCGATTCGAGCCGACCTCTGTTCTACCAGAGCCCCAGAACCAGTCCTACTTTGGCGAGAACCCGTACAGACAAACTGGAGTCGCGCGGACGAAGCAAGTTGCCAATCGCGTGAGAAAACCACGAAGGCCGGTACACAGGACAGCACTCCAGTTAAGGCGGCGGCGAAATAGCTCTTTTCACAGGGGCCTCGGAAGTGCATAATGAATCGTTTTAATTGGGAACTAGTCCGCTCTTGCCGGACTCACGCCCGGCGGAAACGGGTATTGTGCCGAGGGAAAAATTTCCTTCGAAGCATTCTGGCAGCATCGACAAGAGGTACCGGCCTCGTTTGTTCATCCGGACCAAGGGGGCAACGTGAGTCTCTCCACTCCAGCGTTTCGGGAAAATTGCCAGCGCGTATTGCGAACTCTAACCGCCGCCGTCATCGTCCTGCTGCCCGCAACACTCTTCGCCCAAGGCTACTTCGGGACGGTCAGCGGCATTCTGACCGACTCGTCGGCGGCCGTCATCCAGGGCGCAAAGGTCACCCTTCTCGACGAGCAGAAGGGATACAAGTTTACGACCAAGTCGGACAACGAAGGCCGGTACCTGTTTGTTTCGATTCCGCCGGGACTGTACTCCGTGACGGCGGAGGCGCAAGGATTCGAGAAAACCGTGCGCACCCACATTAAGTTGAACGTCAGCGAGAACCCGAGTGCGAATCTGACTCTGAAGATTGCGAGTTCGGCGCAAAATATTGAAGTTAAGGCCCAGAGCCAGAGCATCGACACTGAGGATGCTGTAACTGGCCAGGTCGTCGACCGCAGGGCCATCAATGATCTGCCTCTGGTTGACCGCAACGTATTCGATTTGACCTATCTGGCACCGGGTGTCACGGACGTGGATGATCAATGTCCCAACTGCGGGGGCACGAACTTTGTTTCCAACGGTAGCCGCGGCGCCAGCGCTGACATTCTGATGGATGGCGCTTCTATCACCAACTTCGAGCCCAACGGCGGCGTGACTCAAACCGTGTATCAGCCTTCGGCGGAAGCGGTGGAAGAGTTTAAGGTGCAGCAGACGAATTTCAGCGCGGAGTACGGCTTTTCCGGTGCCTCGATCATCAACATGGTCACGCGGTCGGGCACGAACGCGTTTCATGGCAGCGCTTACGATTTCATCCGCAACACCATCACTGATGCGAACAACTGGTTCAACGATCAGGCCGGCATCCCGATTCCCCCGGTTCACCGGAACGACTTTGGCGGCACCATTGGCGGCCCGATCTTCAAGAACAAGACTTTCTTTTTCTTCGATTGGGATGGAACCCTTCAGAGTTCGATGGGCACCTACGTGGCAGGCGTGCCCAGCGCTGCTATGCGCACTGGTGATTTTGGCGAGGTCTGCACCTCACAAGGCGGGTCGTTCAATCCCTCGGGTATGTGTACTGATGGCTCGGGGAATCCATTGGTCGCCGGGCAGCTTTATGATCCCTATTCGGGCATCTACAACTCTACTGACGGCGGTCCGGTTCGAAACACGTTCATCCCCAACAACAGAATTGATCTTTACAACAGTCCGGGTAGCCCGACCCCGGGTTTTCCCACGAGCCTTCAACCGCCCCCTGGTCCAGGCAACCTGATCGACCCTGTAGCTCAGAACATGTTGAATCTGTTTCCTCTGCCCACGCCCAACCTCCCAAATTCCTCCATCTACAATAACTGGATCGCCTCGGGAGCGACTCCCAGCAATAACGAGCAGTTCGACATCAGGATCGATCACCGCTTCAACCAAAAAAATCTAGTGAGCGGCAAGTACTCCCAGGAGTGGAGTTCAAACACTCCTTACAACTGCTTCAAGACCTTTATCGATCCTTGTGCCAGCGGAGCCAACAAAAGCACGGCGCACGTGTTCGCGATTAACGATACCTACACCTTTAGCCCCACATTGCTGCTGACCACCACTTTCGGGATAACCCGCGGAGCCCTGCGTATTTCCGCTTACGATTCGAGTCTGAACCCCAATCCGCTCAGCACGCTGGGTTTTCCATCCTACCTGGAGTCGAATGGTTTCAATGGTGTTCCGGCCATGTTCATCAACGATTATTTTGCGGCGGGCTTTCCCAATGCGGGCAACGATCCGTATGGCAATTACAAACAAGGTCAGACTACCGGTCAGCTGGGTGCGGCTCTAAGCAAGATCCACGGTCCGCATGAACTAAAATTCGGAGTCGAGGCCCGTCTCCACCAGCAGAACTATATTCAGACCAATGCTCCGCTGGGTTATTTCAATTTCGATAACCGGGGTAGCTCGGCTTGTCCGTCGGTCGAGAGTACGTCGCAATGCGCCGACGGAGCGACTGCCGGCGGAGACTCGATGGCGAGCTTCCTGATGGGCCAGACCTCAAGTGGGTTCTATGAAATCCAGTTCCAGCCCGCGACCGAAAATTATCAATACGCCACCTTTGCTCAGGACAACTGGAAGGTGACATCCAAGCTGACGTTGAACCTTGGGTTGCGCTACGACGTCTCGTTGCCGCGCACCGACCGTTTCAATCACCAGAACTGGTTCGATCCCAATGCAGTAAACCCATTGAATGGCGGCTCGTTCACCTACTCCGATCCGGTCACCGGCAGCTCTGTGACCCGCCCGCTCCTAGGCGGCGAGGTTTTTGCTAATTCGCATGAGCGCACAAACTATGTGACCGACTGGAAGGACTTGCAGCCCCGTCTCGGCTTCGCCTACCAGTTCGCTCCGAAAATGGTGGTGCGCGGCGGCTATGGGATTTACTACGGCCAGTCACGGTCCGGCGCGAGCGGAGTCGTGCCCTATGGCGGCCAAGGTTTCGACGAATACACGAATATGATTACCACCTACCAGAACGACGGTGCCACTCCTTACCTCCACCTGAACAACCCGTTTCCCAACGGATTAAACCAGCCTGCAGGGAGCTCTCTGGGCTTGTTGAACGATATCGGATACGGAGCCAATGGTCCGCTTCGCATCGCTGTCGCAAACCTCACCCCCTACGAACAAAGCTGGAGCTTCGGGGTGGAGCGCGAAATGCCCTGGAATGTGGTTCTGGATGCCGAATATCTCGGAAAGAAAGGAACCCATCTGCCTTTCAGCGGCGCCAACAACCTCGATATCTTTGGTCCTTCGATTGAGACTCTGCCTATCTCGGGTCCTAACCCCAACAATCAATGCCAAACCCTGACTATAAGCTGCCTCAATACCTATGTGACCAATCCTCTCTCGTCACTGAATGGTGGACCAATCAGCGACCCGAACAGCACGCTCTCGTCGGCACAGGTGCCCGTCTCTCAGATACTGTCTCCGTATCCGCAATTCACGGGAGTTACCACGGATGTCCAGATGATTGGCAATTCGACTTATCACGGATTGCAGCTCAGCGCAAACAAGCGCTTCAGCAACGGCCTGGAGTTCCTGATCAACTACACGTGGTCGAAGTCGATCGACGACTCCTCGGTTGGGGACGACAACGTAACCTGGCTGGGAAGTTTCACTAGCCTTCAAGATCCAAACAAACCGTGGCAGGAGCGCAGCCTGTCGACATTCGACATACCCTCCGTGCTGAAATTCAGCTACAGCTACGATCTGCCGTTTGGACGCGGCAGGGCCCTGCTCAGCAATATGCCGCGAGTGGTTAACGCCGTTATCGGCGGTTGGAGGACCAACGGCATTTGGCAAATTGCAGACGGCAGGCCTCTGCCCATCACCGTTTCCAACGGTGGAACCCCCCTGCCGACGTACGGCGCCCAGCGGCCCAATCTTGTCGGCACGCCCAGACGCAACTATGGTCCCGGATGGCAGAACAGCTTTTTCGCCAATCCTGATGTCTTCCAAATGCCCGACCCCTTCACGCTCGGCACTATGCCGCGAACGATTGCATCCGTACGATCACCGCTCTCGTTCACTAGTGATCTGTCGTTGAACAAGCTGTTCCCGTTGACGAGCGTGCGCGAAGGCCTAAACATGGAGTTGCGCATCGAAGCCCAAAACGCATTCAATCATCCGCTCTTTAGTATGGGCTCGCCTGGCCCGTACGGCAGCAGCACTCTCAATGTCGGCGATCCCAGCTTCGGAGTGATCAGCAGCATGGCACCGATCGGGCCGCGGCAGGTTCAATTGGCCGTGAAGATCAACTTTTAAGCGTCTCCGTAGTGGCTGAAATTCAGTCACTACCGCATTCCCCAACTCACATCCATGGGGTAAACGCAGTCAGCAATAAGAAAATGCAACTGACGAGCAACTGAACGCGGAAATGCTTACCTAGAGGCATTCCCCGGACCTCCCACCGGATAAATTCGTGGAAGACGCTCCTCAATCGGGGGTAGAGCGGGAAATGCGGCATGCGGTTCCTCCTGGTACCAATACGCGACAGAAAAAAAATTGTCGGAACGATGATTGGCGTGGCCATGCTCGATTGTCGCTTTGAGAGACTTGGTGAAAGGAATCGGCGAATCCAGATGAAACCGATACACGGACGAGCGGCTTCCCGCGACTTCCGCTCCTTTCACG
>Ga0070765_100002771_pt1 | contig 11087 bp, 8 predicted proteins | sample HubBroMetageWFT5_FD_71516 | JGI IMG/M metagenome (GOLD analysis project Ga0070765, IMG submission 71516) | Warmed and freeze-thawed soil microbial communities from the Hubbard Brook experimental Forest, New Hampshire - Hubbard Brook CCASE Soil... | ecosystem: Environmental > Terrestrial > Soil... | reverse complement strand
ACTTACCTCGGTAACCGTTACCTAAAATCCGCCCAGTACCCCGATATATCTCCTTTACAATTGCTCCGGGCTACCTCATATTTGGATGACAGCCCCAACAAATGGACACCGGAGCTACGTACCGCGAGTCCTGAAGATAGTTTGTCCTGCGATATTCCCTCTCCCGCAGTTAATACTTTAGCTGAGTTACTAGTTAACTACTCAGTGAACTGGTCCCGGCAACGACCAACCGGGGAAAGACCGTGTGCTTAGTTAACACTCAACTAACCACCCGGGTTTCCACAAGTCCGGATGTGTTATAAACCGTTCTCTCCTCTTGTTCGCTCAGGGATGCCGGGGAAACAGTTGAACTATGGGAAAGAAGACATCCGAGTAAGAATGGCGAAGCCATGTTTGATTTACAAAGAGGCTTTACCTTTATATCTTGTCCGGGAAGGCGCGCTTAGATTAGCCCGCTAAACCGTACCTGGATAGTGGTATTCACTGTTATCAAGGGATTGAGGTTCGTAATGACGTGTCGGTTAATCACCCTAGCAGGGTTGGTGGCGGTAGCGGCAATAACAGCGACTGCTCAGGGCGTTGCCGCCCAGGCCGTTGCTGCTCGATCCGGATCGGCAACTGGTCCCCCATCGGTAGCAGCTGGACCGAGCAGCGTTGTTCCAGGATTTCAAGAACGGAACCCTCGTTATCGCCTACGAAAGGGGGATAGCTTCGATCTGGACTTTGCCATGACTCCCGAATTCAACCAGGTGGTGGCGATCCAACCGGATGGTTACATCACTCTTAAGGGAGCTGGTTCGGTCTTTGTCGAGGGTCAAACCGTTCCGGAGCTGACGGAAACCTTGAAGACCGCGTATGTGAACATTTTGCATGACCCGGTCATCGCGGTCTCATTGAAAGATTTCGAGAAACCGTATTTTATTGCGTCTGGAGAGGTGGCCAAGCCGGGCAAGTACGACCTGCGCAGTGACCTCACAGTTACGGAGGCGGTCGCCATTGCCGGCGGCTTTGACGAGAAGTCGAAGCATTCACAAGTGGTGTTGTTCCGCCCAGTATCGGGTGGAGGATTTGAGGCGAAGCTTATCAACGTGAAAAAACTGCTCGCCTCGCGCAATTTGTCAGAGGACATTCGATTGCAACCAGGGGACATGCTGTACGTGCCGCAAAACGCTCTCTCCAAGATTCGTCCTTTCCTACCGACCTCCGGTGTGTCTGCATACCTGGGTCCGGGAGTCCTGTGAGGCGAGGAACAATATGAAGACTGAAGAATTAGCACTTGAAGTGTATAACCGGCCATCACTGCCGACGGCCCGCGACGTCCTCTCTGTCGTATTTCGCCAGAGACGGGCGATGCTGATCGTATTTGCCCTGGTGCTCATCGGTGCAGCACTATCGGGTCTATGGGTTCCAAAGTATGAAGCCCAGATGAAGATCCTGGTGCGGCGGCAGCGCTCAGACGAGATTGTTTCCGCCTCGAGCAATGCACCTTCTCCCCTCTTTAACGACCAGGTCACCGAAGAAGACCTCAACTCCGAGGTGGAATTTCTCAACAGTGAGGACTTGCTACGCCAGGTTGTTATCACTACAGGTCTAAGCGGCGCACAGGGGCCGCCGACGGACCACGAGAGTGAAATAAGGATTGCAAGAGCAGTACGCGTTTTAGGCAAGCAGTTGAAAATCACGCCGGGCCACAAGAGCAACGTGATTCTGGTGAGCTATCAATCACGCGACCCCAAAATGGCTGCGAGAGTGCTTGCGACGCTGGCAACGGCATACATGGAGAAGCACCTGGAGGTACATCGTTCCTCTGGTGAGTTCAAGTTTTTTGACCAGGAAATGCGACAGTATCAGCAGGGATTGGATCAGGCGCAGGCGAAGCTGACCGCGTTCACCAAGAAGACGGGCGTAGTATCAGCCGACCTGGAACGAGATTCCGCTCTCCGGCAGGCCAATGATTATGATTCCGCCGCACATCAGGCTCGGAGCGCTTTAGCCGAGACGCAACAGCGGGTTGCAACCTTGCAGAAACAACTGCTGACGATGAAGCCGCGCGAGACGACTGTGGTCCGGACGTTGGATAATCCTCAGCTTTTCGATCAATTGAAATCGACCCTGCTCAACCTGGAGCTGAAACGAACCGATCTGCTGACCAAGTTCGCCCCTACCTACCCACTGGTGCAGGCGGTCGACGAGCAGATCGCCGAAACCAAGAGTGCCATCAAGACAGAGGAGAGCAAGCCCATTCGTGAGGAGTCTTCTGACCGCGATCCAGCTTACCAGTGGGTTAAGGATGAACTTACCAAGGCTCAGACCGAGCTCAGCGGTTTGCAATCACGCGCCAACTCCGCGTCTTCTATTGCCGCGCAGTACCGTGAAGGGGCAGAGCGTCTCGATCAGAATGCCCTCATCCAACAGGACCTTGTCCGAAGCGCAAAAACGCAAGAGGAGAACTATCTTTTGTATGCGAGGAAGCGCGAAGAGGCACGAATCAATGAGGCTCTCGACCAGCGCGGCATCGTTAATGTAGCCCTGGCAGAAGAACCGATCGTTCCAGCGCTGCCAACAAAGTCTCCGCTGAGCATCGTTCTTCTAACCTTGCTCTTAGCCGGAACGTTCAGCCTCTCTGCTGGGTTTGTAGTCGATTTCATGGATCCTTCGTTCCGTACCCCAGATGAATTGGCGAACTACCTTGGGGCTCCCGTGCTTGCTGCACTTCCGAGACACGGAGAGTAGTGCGATGCTGTTGCGATATTACGGATTTCGAGAAGATCCGTTCGGGGCGACCCCAGATTCCCGGAGCTTGTATGAGAGCCCCTCGCATTGCGAGGCGCTGGCATCACTGAAATATGGCTTCTCAAGCAATCGAGGTTTTATTGCCCTGATTGCGCAGCCGGGGATGGGCAAGACGACACTCCTGTTCCGCTTCCTGGAGGAGATTCGGGCATCCGCGCGGACCGCATTTATCTTCGACATCGATCCGCAATGCGAACCACGGGAAATTGTCAGCTACATTCTGCGTGATATCGGCATCGTTCCCGGACGCGATCATGCCGAGATGCACGAGCAACTAAACCTTGCGGTCATTGCGGAGGCACGCGCGGGGCGCAGATTTGTAGTGGTCATCGACGAGGCGCAGAATTTGTCCGACGAGGCGCTCGAGGTGGTGCGCATGCTCACCAACTTTGAGACGCCACGGGCAAAGCTGATGCAGGTTGTTCTTGCAGGACAACCACAGCTGTCGGATAAGTTGATGAAGCCTTCGCTGTTACAACTTCGACAGCGGATTTCGACCTTTTGCCGGATTGAGCCGCTAACGACGGACCAAACACATGCCTATATCGATCATCGGCTCAAATTCGCGGGATATGATGGTCCGCCGCTGTTTACGCCTGAGGCTGTCAGTCGGATAACGGAAGCTAGTCGTGGAATTCCCCGGAACATCAATAACGTGTGCTTCAACGCGCTTTCACTGTGTTGTGCCCTGAAGCGCAAGCAGGTTGACGGAAGCATGATCGCCGAAGTTCTTGCCGATCAGCAGTTGTTGCCGGGTGCGGCAGAGTCCCCGGTGGTTCCATGTGAGCTGGCCGTCACAGAGATCTACCGTCCAGAACCGCGAAATGGAGCCGTGAAACTGAGTTGGCCATGGGTTCTGGTGGTGACGGCGCTGCTGGTCTCGACGGGGCTGGGAGTACTCGGGATTTCAGAACTCAAGACGTTTCGGTCTCACCAGGGTGGCTCTGTCCATTCCCTGGATGCGAAATCGGTACCCGAGACCGCCGCAAGCGCTCCATTGCCTTCGCCGCGTAGCGACCCGCGCGATGCTGGTGCTGTTAAACCCAGCGTCGATCCGGCCCCCCCGGCGGCTGCTGTTAAGGCTGGAGGCCCGGTTGAGGGAAGCAACAGACGCGTGCGGCACAGCTCGGAACCGAACTCGGTCCACCATGTCGAAAGTGACCGGGGTTTGGATGAAGCGACGGAGCGCGATAACCGGGCCCGGCTAGCCGACCTCCGCCGTCAGCTTTCCGACTTGCGGGCGACGCTCCCGCCGGACGACTACAAGATTCAGCGGCTCCAGGCAAACATCGCAGATCTCGAACACCAGTCTGCCGCGCGCCGCACCAACAACGTAAAGCGCCCTAGCGCCCAGAACTCCGAAACTCCACGCCGTAAGCAGTTAGTGACCCAGACGGACACTTTACCGCAGGGGACTGTTAATCCTGCACTCGGTCGTCCGGATGTAATTCAGCCTGAGGAAAAGGTACGACTTCTCAGGTCTCATGCGACACCTGTACTCTTGCCTGCCGCCTCACGGGCCAATGCTGAGGCCGTTCAACCTGACGCATCCACGCTTGGCCCCCGGGCAAGGCTGAATGCGCCCAGTCGACCCGCCACGAACCCGTTCGCGACGTCTGCACCGGATACAGGTGCGGTCGCATCCGGCTCGAAGGAGTGAGGAATCAGCAATGAGCCGCAATTTCGAATTATTGAAACAGCTTGAGGTAGAAGTAGACCATAGTCTTCCCCTGCACACGGAGACTGATGGTCTGATCGCGAAGCAAGCTTCCTCGGCCGAGGCGGTCCGTCTCTTTGGGGTCGAGACCGTGCATCTGGTCCAGACCGTCTTCCTCTCGGCGACTCCACGTTCCTCGCGAAAGGTCGTCTTTTGTGGAGTCGACGGTGGAAGTGGCAGCAGTTCTGTTTGCGCGAGTGCCGGACGTGCACTTACAGCCATCAGCGACAAGTCGATTTGCCTCGTTGATGCTGATGTACGTCTGCAGTACCTGTCGAGTGCCTTCGGTATCAGCAACTCGATTCCATTTCCCAGCGCAGCTTCCGTTCGCGAACGGTGTGCCCATATCGAGGGCAACCTTTGGTTAGCCGGCACAGATCTGCTGGCGAACGATTACGGTGTGCTTCTAACATCCGTAGAACTTCGTCACCGACTCACGCAATTGATGGATGCTTTTGACTATCTCCTGGTTAATGCGCCAGGGATCGGCGTTAGTAGGGATGCAGCACTTGTGGGCGAGGTTGTCGGGGCCGCAATTCTGGTTGTCGAAGCCAATGCGACCCGTCGGCAAACCGCACGTAGAGCAAAGGAGTCCCTCGAAGCGGCTGGGGTACGGTTGTTGGGTACCGTTCTCCGCAATCGATCGTTCCCAATTCCAGAAAGTATCTATAAGAGACTTTAGGCTGGTTTTCGCAGATGGCTGGTTATGCGCACTGAAGCCTTTCACGGGCATTCAGTATCACGCAGCTTAATTCAGAATCTCGGGCCGGGAAGCTGCCGGGGTGAGAGCTCTAAAGTCTGCAAGGTATACATTCGAGCCGAGCATTTCAACCTTCGGATTGCCGGATTAATCCGGTAGATGCGAGGGGAGTTGAATGAGCAAGGCTCTTAATACAGCGGTTCTATTTGGGGGAGGCGGGTCGAGTTGATAACCTTATCAGGAGATACTGGGGCTGCTTCGACAACTGCTACGCCTGGGACCATCCATGGGGAATCGAAACATCCCGCACGCAAGAGACTACTGACCTTTGGCTCAGCCTCGGCTCCCACAACGGCCTTACATCAGGGAGTCCTCTCCCTGGCCGATCAAGGGGTGGCCAGCATCACCAACTTTGTGACTGGCGTCATCATAGCCCGATCCTCCTCCAAAGAGGAGTTCGGTCTTTACATGCTTGGCTTTTCGTTGATTCTGTTAGTGACGGACTTGCAGACCTCAGTGATCGCAACACCTTATATGGTGTACGCCCCGCGCCTTAAAGGACGCGCTCATGCACTGTACGCGGGCAGCACGTTGGTGCATCAGATCGTATTTTCATTGCTGGGGATGCTTGCGCTGGCTTGTGGCGCCTTTGCAACCAGGTTCGGAATTGGTCCTCGTGGGCTGGGAACTGTCTTGTGGGCACTGGGGGCGACGGTTGGGTTGATTATGCTGCGCGAATTTGTGCGTCGCATATGTTTTGCTGGTTTAAAACTGAGGTCTGTACTCGTATTCGATATTTGCGTTGGCCTGGCTCAAGTAGGCGGCTTGCTTATTCTCGCCCGCCTCGGCGCGCTTTCCGCAAGTACGGCATACTGGGTGATCGGACCGGTCTGTGGGATAGCAGCCGTTTCATGGCTATGGATGGAGAAACGCTCCTTTCACCCACGGCTTTCTCATTCGGTTGAAGATCTTAAAAGAAACTGGACATTTGGAAGATGGGTGTTTGCCAGCGGCTTAGTTTACACGGCGAGCGCCAATCTGTACCCGTGGCTTCTGGCGTTTTTCCATGGTGCGGCAGCTGCGGGAGTGTTCGCGGCGTGTGTGGGCGTCGTGTCGGCTAGCAATCCTGCGTTGCTTGGGCTGCAGAACTTCCTGGGCCCCAAAACAGCACACGAGTTTGCGTCGAACGGACAGCGGGGACTGCGTCGATTGGTGCTCAAGATAAGTGCTGTGTTGGCTCTGCCCGCCGGCCTGCTCACCCTGGTGCTGCTACTGTGGGGAGACCGTTTTGTTGCTTTGCTTTACGGAAGCCGGTATGCAGGAAATGGCCTAATCGTCGCGGTTCTTGCTTTGAACCTTCTGGTCTCGGCTGTCGGCTTTTCGTTCTCGCGCGCCCTGTTGGCCATGGAGCGTGCAAGCGTAGATTTTGGACTCAATCTGGTAGCCCTTGTGACTATGCTCACGCTGGGTCTCTGGCTGGTCCGGACCCACGGCGCACTTGGTGCGGCAGCCGGATTATTGGGGGCGAACCTGGCGACATCTCTGGTGAAGGCGGGGATATTTTTGCAGTATCCAATCTACACACCAAGCCCCCAGGAGGTATGTTAGATGAGCTATATCTACCTACCCCGCGAGAAGGCACGCCATCATGACCACCAGTTTCCGTGGCTCTTGTTCCTATTTGTCAGTGTGGCGCTATTTGTAATTTTCCATTGGCCGCTAGCGATCCATAGGACAGCGGAAAATTACAACGTTTCAGACGAGATTGTTGTTGCAGGCGCGGAGGGTCAGGGTGTTCGCGAGGTGACGCTCATCGCGCTGTGTGCCGTCGCGGCCATCAGTCTTGTGAGCCGCCCGACGGACTCACGGTTACGCATTAATGGCGCCCTGGGGTGGCTCATTCTCGCCTTCATGGCGTGGGCGCTGATGAGTACCATGTGGGCTCAAGATCTACAGTTGACACTCAAGAGGTTAACGAGTTTCGTCATACTCTGTGTTTTTGCGACCGCCTTAGCGCGTCGCCTTTCTCTGCGCCAGATCCTACTGTGGACTTTCTTCACCACTGCGCTATTTTTCCTGGTCGCCATCACCTCGGAGGTCGTAACAGGCATATTCCACCCCGGGGCGTATGGCTATCGCTTCTCAGGGATCCAACACCCCAACGCAGAAGGAGTTGAGTGTGCTTTGCTAGCCTTCTCTGGATTATTGGCAGCGAAGCTGGAGAAACAGCGTAAATCGTTGTTCATTTCTTTCGGACTGATTGGGCTATTTTTCCTCATTCTTACTGCTTCGAGGACGACCTTAGCCAGCACCGCACTTGCGTTTGCTGCATACACGATTACGGTCAGCCAAAAGTCCACCAGAGCCATGATCTCTCCTCTGGTCGGTATTCTTGCGTCGCTGATCCTGCTTTTTGCCGTAGCCGGAACATTTCAGGGACTCGAGCAAAAGTTGTTTCCAGGAAGAGACGACGGTGGCGGTGTGGAATCATTTGCCGGCCGTAGTAGTGTCTGGGCAGACCTTGTGCCATACATTCGGGAGCGCCCGCTCCAGGGATACGGTTACGGGGGCTTTTGGACGCCAGCGGTGAGAAGCGTTATCGCGGACAAAGAGGGATGGGATGTACCAGACGGCCACTCAACATACGTTGACTATGTCCTCACTTTGGGTGCAGTCGGAATCACCCTGAATGTACTCTGCCTGTTTATGGGGATAGGTCGTGCTTTCAGCTTTTATCGGCGCACGCGGGATCCACACTTTGCGTTTCTTGCGGGCATCCTGATCTTTTGCGTGGTAGATGGCTTTCTCGAATCCTCGGCCGGAGAGGTATCGCCCATTGCGTGTCTCGCAATCATCGCATTAATCCGGCTGGCCTTTGTGCCGCTGCAGCCTGGTGACGTCGCCTCCGAGACCGCTCTATCGAAGAAGGACTTTCGGCATGAGCCGTTAACCTTCGTGAATTCCCAGTAAAGAAATTGGTGTCAACCTTCTAGCCATAAACGGCGTCCTTTAGTGTAAGCAGACAACGGTCGCGTCCTAGGTGATGACGGTATTCGATCCTTACTGTCTCATCGATGTGTGATTGGCGTATCTGCGGTGGGGTAGCCGTTGCCGGTTGATCCAGGGCTGTTCGGTCGGTTTGTTCTTAGCAATCAGCGTTGCGTTACATGAAACCCTTTTAGCTATTGGTTGATGGAGGCCAAAAAGAAATGAAAGTAGCATTTGTAGCATTTGATTTTGGGGAGTACTGTATCCGGTTGGCTAGTGGCATCGCCGAAAATGCGGACACCAGGGTGCTTCTGTTGATAGCTAAAGAGGAAGCCGATCCCTATTTGCATTTATTAAACGCCTCCGTCGAGCGACGCCTTTTTGATAAACCCAGAATCAGGCAAGTCTTCAAGCAATGCAGGATGGTGGTCGATCTTGTGAGGCAAATCAGAGCCTTCAAGCCAGACGTCATTCACCTGCAACTGGGTCACTTGTGGTTCAACTTGCTAGGGCTCCCGCTGTTGCGCCGTTTCCCACTTGTTCTGACGGTGCATGATTCTTTAATTCACGTTGGCGACGCGGCCACCGGTAAGACGCCCCAGTGGGTTTACGATCGCGCCTGCTACCAGGCGCGAGAACGGATCGTTCACGCTCCGCAGGTAAAGGAGTCGCTGGTCAAAAGGCTTGGGATTCCAGCCGACACCGTCCACGTTATTCCGTATGTTATTGTCGGGGACGTTGACATCACCGTCGGCGAGGATGTGCAAGAGGAGCCGCTGGTTCTATTTTTCGGGAGAATCTGGCCATATAAGGGCCTGGACTATCTGATTCGGGCTGAACCCCTGATTACGTCCAGGGCGCCCCAGACAAAGATTGCTATTGCCGGTACGGGCGAGGACTTCGACCGTTACCGTCGCATGATGGTCAATCCCGACCGATTTATTGTTCTCAACGAGTACGTTTCTGACGAGAAGCGTGCCGAATTGTTCCGCCGCGCGAGTGTTGTGGTGTTGCCCTACATCGAGGCCTCGCAGAGCTTTATCATCTCGATCGCATATCGCTTTGGCAAGCCCGTCGTCGCCACAACGGTTGGCGGCCTGCCCGAGATGGTGGATCACGGTAGGACCGGTTTTCTTGTTCCCCCACGCGACGTCGATGCATTGGCGGATGCGGTTATCAAGCTGATGCAAAACGAAGGGCTGCGGAAAAAGTTCGGGGAGAACGGGATGCGAAAGGTCAACGTTGAGTGTGCACCCGAAGTTGTTGGGCGCCAGACGCGGGTAGTCTACCGCCGAGCAGTGAACGACTCATCTCCCATCAGAGAGCATGTACTCGAAAAGCAACCGAGTTCGCAATCGTCCAGCGAGACTTTTGTCTAGCAGCCGCCGCATACACGTCCGCAGCTGAAAATAATGGGCAGCAATCTGAAAGGGAGGCAACACTTGAAACGAATACTTGTGAACGGAGCTGGCGGGTTCATTGCCAGCCATCTAGTCAAGAGGCTGAAGTCCGAAGGATTCTGGGTAAGAGGTGCTGATTTGAAAAGGCCCGAGTACTCCGACTCAACGGCAGACGAGTTTGTTGTCGGTGATCTCCGCGATCCGGAAGTGGTTGCCAAGGTCGTGAGTGGGGTCGAGGATGTCTATCAACTGGCCGCAGACATGGGCGGAGCCGGGTACCTCTTCACTGGTGAACACGATGCCGCGGTGATGCATAATTCTGCGCTGATCAATTTGAATACTCTGCAGCTGGGCACCGAAGCCGGAGTCAGGCGATTTTTCTATTCATCTTCGGCTTGTGTCTATCCCGAGGTTAACCAGATGGATCCACTCAACCCGATTTGTACGGAGAGCAGCGCATACCCCGCCGGCCCGGACAGCGAATACGGGTGGGAGAAGCTATTTAGTGAGCGACTCTACCTGTCGTACATGCGTAACTATGACGTTAAGGTGCGCATCGCCCGCTTCCATAATATCTTCGGACCGTATGGCACCTGGGACGGCGGAAAAGAGAAAGCGCCAGCAGCCGTTTGCCGCAAAGTGGCGCAGGCGCCAGAAGGCGGTGAAATCGAAATGTGGGGCGACGGCATGCAAACGCGTTCCTTCCTCTATGTTGATGAGTGTGTCGAAGGTGTTCGGCGCCTTATGGAATCCGATTTTACTGGCCCCGTAAATATCGGATCGGAAGAGATGGTTACCATCAACCAGCTCGCAGAGTTGGTGATGCAGGTCGCCGGCAAGAAGTTGAGTATTCGTCATATCAAGGGTCCGCTTGGAGTTCGAGGACGCAACTCTGACAATGAACTGATCTTTGAGAAGCTGGGCTGGCGCCCGTCTCGACCTTTGAGCGAGGGATTGGAAAAGACCTATTCCTGGGTCGCTAGCCAGGTCGAAGTGGCGAAGGCGGTTCTGGTCTGAGTGGCCACACAGTGACGCGTCTGTGTCGGCCCGGAGCGGCATAATCTATGGCGAGAAGAATTCGAGTTGCGAGTGTGGGGCCGGGGCTGTGCGTGCAAGGCGGAATTTCTCGCGTGATCGGGTTGATCGGTGCTCATCTCCCGAGGCGCATTGACCTTCGCCTCATCTCCACATTCACCCGGTTTACGGGGGACAAGGGGGCTACTCCGTCGGAGCGGGGTAGCAAAGTTGTCCAGGCATTCATCTTTCTTTTCGCCTTTGCCCAGGTGCTGATCCTTGCCCTCGGACGCCGAACTGTGTTCCACGTTCATTTTGCAGGAAGAGGTAGTTTGCTGCGGAAGGGAATAATCTGCATCCTGCTTCGTTCCCTTCGATGCCAGTACGCAGTACATTCTCATGCAGCGGACACTAACCTGTTTCAACCGTGGCTGCCGTCGCTGTGCAGGCGGATGCTTTTGTGGGGTATTGGCGG
>Ga0070765_100002770_pt1 | contig 11089 bp, 7 predicted proteins | sample HubBroMetageWFT5_FD_71516 | JGI IMG/M metagenome (GOLD analysis project Ga0070765, IMG submission 71516) | Warmed and freeze-thawed soil microbial communities from the Hubbard Brook experimental Forest, New Hampshire - Hubbard Brook CCASE Soil... | ecosystem: Environmental > Terrestrial > Soil... | reverse complement strand
GGGTTCGCCTGCTGAGGAATATTCATTGGCCCTCTCGATTTTATCGACCCGTTTTATCTGTGCGTTTTATCTGTGCGCTTGATCGGCGCACCTTATCTGCGTGCGTCCGATCAGCGCCGTCGTGCTCGCTACTTGGATGACGCGACCAAACTCGGAGTTGCGCCACTGGCAAGCATTCTCGCTCATTCTGGGGGAAAAGCAACGGCCCGAAAGTGTCGGCCTCCCCTGGACTCTGGATTTTTGCGGCGGAACTATTTGCAATCGAAAGGCGCGGAGCTTCGCTCCGCCCGGACAGCCCGGGGCGGCTGTCCCCACATGTTTGTTTACAGGCGTGCGGGTGTTGGTGTCGAAAGAAAGAGTAAAATCGCTGATGCACCTACGGAGTTGGACCTTCTCTGGCGGTCCGATTCAAGAATTGGAGACGACATGGCAGAGCCCGTCAATTCGGCAGAAGCGCAGAGGCGCCCGGATCCAAACGAGAAACTGGTGAAGGTGTTCGACTCCGAGGAGGAATCGGAAGCGATGGTGGTGAAGGGCCTGCTGGATTCGGCGGGCATTGACAGCGACCTTACTTCCGCGTCGCTGGTGCAGGATATGTTTCCGGGGCTGGGCGGGATGATCATTCTGGTGCGCGAAGAAGATGCGGGCGCGGCCCGGCAGATGATCGCGGATTACAAGCAGTCGCCGCAAGATCAAGACGAGGACGAGACGGCGGAGATCGATATTTCCGAGATCAGTGAAGAACCGCCACAGAAGGCGTAACCGAGTGGCCGTCGAGATAAAAGGTAACGGCTCCGTTGACATCGGTGCGGTAGACGCGGGCTCCCGCGTCGGCCAGACGACCGAGAATTTCTGAGCGCGGCAAGCCAAAAGAATTCCCCGATCCCACAGAAATCACGGCAAAGGCTGGCTTGACTGACGCGACAAGCTCGGGCGTGGTGGCGTTCGCGCTGCCGTGATGGCCAACCTTGAGCAGATCGGCATACGGATGGTGTACCGCTGCGATGTAGCGCTCGACCTGCTTTTCGGCGTCGCCTTCGAGCAGGACTGACGATTCCGCGAAGCTTACCTGTAAGACCATCGAGTCATTATTCTGCGGCTTCGCGCCGGGTGGCAAATCGCGGGGCGGAAAGAGAACGTCGACCGTGGCGCCGCCGAAGGCGAATTCGTCGCCCTCCCAGTGGCGTACAACTTTCACGCCTAGCGACTGCGCGGTTGCGATCACGTTTTCAAGGGCCGGGCTCGGCGGCAGCAAGCCTACCCACAACTCCTTCGGCTTGAAATTCTTGAGCACGGCGATCATCCCGCCGATGTGGTCGGAGTGTCCATGGGTGATCGCGACGGCGTCGAGCCGCGAGATGCCGCGGGTCCAGAGATAGGGAGAGACGACATCTTCGCCGAAGTCGAGTTGCGATCCTCCGGGGCCGATAGGGCCTCCGGCGTCAACGAGGAGGGTCCGGCCCTGGGGCGTGACCAGGAAGATGGAGTCGCCTTCACCGACATCGATGGAAGTGACTTCGAGTAGGCCGGGACGGATGCGCGGTGAGGCTGACGCGAAAGCCAGCAGGAGCGAGGCCGCGAGAACGGAACCAAGTCCGCAGACCGCCAGTGTGGGGCGACGGCGCACGGTGCAGATGGCGAATACCAGAGATGCAGCGGCCACAGTGATCATCGCAACCGACGGCATGGGGACGCGCAGATCGGCGAGACGGAGCGTTCCGAGTCGAAGTGATCCCAGGCCGTGGACTGAGCTAGTGATCCCGGCCAACGCGAAGGTCGTGACAAGCGCTGGAATCTTCGCCAGCCACAAGGAGATGTATCCCGCGCCAATGGCTGCGATGGCGGAGGGCATAAGCAGTTCAGTGAGCGGGACGACGATCAGATTCGCGGGAAGGCCGACGGTGGTGGCACGATGGAAATAATAGGCCATGGGGAGTGCGAGTGCGGCTTGCATAACGGCCGAGATGAAAATCAGCTCCCAGAGGTTCAAGGCCGATACGGTGAGTCCGCGGATCAGCCTGCCTGACCATACTGTACCGATGAATCGCGCGACCCGGCCGGCGATGAGCTGCAAATCAACGCGAAGCTGTGCCACGCGTGGCGGAAGAAGCGCGGCGTAGTCGGGCGAATCCCAGTTGGCCAGCGCACGCCGGTAGAGCTGCGAAGTGCGCTGCAGGATGGGGACGCCGATAGCGGCAACGATGAGCACGCATACAAAGGTCATCTGGAAGCTTGCGGTGAAGAGCTGGCGAGGATCGAAGATCAGCAGGCCCAGCGCAGCCGCGCCCAGAGCGTTGACCATAGCGCGATCGCGGTAGAGCAGGCGGGCGCCGAGATAGATGGCGCACATCAGCGTGGCGCGCCAGACTGGCGCTCCCACTTCGGTGACGAAGGCATACGCGACACAGAGTGCGACAGTCAGCAGCGTGGCGGGGATGTCGCCGACGCGCAGGCGGCGGAGGGTCCAGAAAAAAACGAAGGCGAGGATGCTGACGTTCATGCCGGAGACGACCAGGATGTGATATGTGCCGGAACGCTGGAAGTCGACGCGCGTGTCGCGGTCGACGAAAGCTTCTTCGCCGATGACCATGGCGTCGATCAGCGCGGCCTGGCGCTCCGGCCAGATTTCGTGGACCTTGGCGACGGCCCCGCGATGCAAGTGGCTGCGCCAGGCGCCGAGGCGGCTGCCGCTGAAGCCAGGGAGTAGATCGACAGTCGTTAGTTTCGCAGAGCCGAGCGCGGCGATTCCTCGATCGGCGAGATAGCCTTGATAGTCGAAGGCTCCGGGATTGCGAAAATTGCGCGGTAGTTTGAGACTGGCTGAGAAGCGAAGGCGTTCGCCGTAATGGAATGTGCCCACTCCCGTTGTGGTTTCGGTGAATGGGAGGTTGTCTTGAACTCCGTTGTTCGGGCGCGGGCTGTAGAGGCTGAGCTGGATTCCGGAGTGGACGGGAGCCGCGCGGCCGTCCGCCGTCTTCACTGTTTCGGTTTCGACGTCAAGCGTCTGACGGATTTCTCCGAAACTGCCGGGCTGCAAACGACCGTCGCGAGTGACGTGGGCAGTGATTTCGAGTTCCTGACCATCGGCTAGTGGTTGAATGCTGGTGTCGAGGCGGGGGGACGAGTCGCGCACCTGAACATGCAGGGCGCCGAGAATGAAAAATGCGGAGAGGGCGAGGGTCCATCCCAACCGGGCGCGGCGGTGAGAGAAGTAGGATGCGGCGGCCACGAACGCGGCTGCCGCCACGACCCACCATAGCACAGGGCGCCACAGGTAGACTCCCGCGGCGATGCCGGAGGCCTGGGCGACGGCGGCCCAGAGGAGCGGTTGGCGCGTGGATTTGAATTGGAAGGCGGGAACAAAGGGAATGGGAGGGGCGGTGAGCGCGGACGGTTGGGCGGAGGAGGTCATGAAATTTCGGACAAAATGAAGCGAGGTCCCGAGCAAATGCGTGGAGAGCGTTTGCCAGGACCTAATTCACCAGGTGGACGACGGCTTCCAGGTGGTAAGTCTGGGGGAACAGATCGACCAGGTGAACGGTCTCCACGCGGTAGCCGGTGGCGAGCAGGGGGACAAGATCGCGCGCCAGAGTCGCCGGATCGCACGAAACGTAGTTGATCCTCGGCGAAGCCAGTTTTGCCAGCAGAAGAGCTACAGGCTCTCCTAGCCCGCTCCGGGGCGGGTCTACGACTACCAGGTCGGGACGAAGAACGGGGGGGAGTGCTACTAGGTTCTTCGTCAGCCGATCTGGAACCGACCGCGCTGGATCGGACCGCCCCGGATTTTCCCTGCGCTCCAGGTATTGCTCCGCCGTGCCCTGGAATGTTTCTCCATTCTTCGGGTGATTGTAGGCAAGATCGGCTGTGGAAGTCTGTGACGACTCAACAGAAACGATGTGACGGAAATCACAAGCCAGGGCTGTGGAAAAAAGGCCGACGCCGGCGTAAAGGTCGAGAGCCCGGTCGCCGGAACGTCCCGCGGCGACGATTTTCACTAGTTCGTCGGTCAGATGGCGGTTGGTCTGGAAGAAGGATCCGGCGCTGACGCGGTAGGCGGCCTGCTGCGTCTGGTAGGTCAGGTGGGCCGCTTCGAGAGTGACCAGAATCTCCTGCGCACTTTTCTTCCGGTCGCCCGGATTGGCTTCGCGGAAAACAACGACTCCTGCGATTTCGGGCAGGGCGGCGCACAGTTCCTCGGCCCAGGCACGCACGGCGGAGCGGCGGGCCTCGCCGGCGCAACCGACGTCCACCAGCAATTGGGTGTCGTCGGCGTTGGCGAAGAATTCGACTTCGCGCACTCCCTTGGGAATCCTCCCGCTTCGCCCGCTTTGCCAGAGCGCGGCGAGACCACGGTTGATCAGCGGAGAGCTGATTGGACATTGCTCGACCGCGAGCAGTTCGTGCGAAGCGAGCTTGAAGTATCCGGCGGAGAACTGTGGATGCGTCTGGATTTGAAAACGGGAGCGGTTGCGATAATTCCACGGCGGCGAGGGATGAACTTCGATCTCGCAGGGGAGTTCGAGCTTCGCTAAGCGGCGCAGGGTCTCACGCAGGATCTCTTTCTTGATCTCAAGCTGATGCTCGTAGGTCGCGTGCTGGTAGTGACATCCGCCGCAGTGGGAAAAATATGGACAGGCCGGCGGGATGCGGTGCGCAGACGGCTCGACGATCGCCTCGGGCTGGGCTCGCGCGAAGCCGGGCTTACGCTCGGTAATAGAAGCTTCGACTTTTTCTCCGGCGAGGACGAATGGGATGAAGACGGCCTGGCCGCGAGTGCGGTCGGTGGCGGCAGGCGAGTCGGCGGGCAGACGAGCTAGACCGTCGCCGCCGTAGATCAGCTTTTCGATGTTTAGGAGCAAGTAGCGATTCTAAATCAATAGTCAGAGCGCCCTTCCGGCGGCGGCGCCGGAAGCCCAGGCCCACTGGAAGTTGAAGCCACCGAGTTGGCCGGTTACGTCGACGACTTCTCCGATGAAGAACAGGCCTGGAACCTTGCGGCTCTCCATAGTTTTTGCAGAGAGTTCGTTGGAGTCGACGCCTCCGGCGGTGACTTCGGCCTTTTCGTAACCCTCGGTGCCTGCAGCGGTGACGTCCCACGCATGGGTTTTCTGTTCGAAGGTGTCGAGGGCAGAGTTCGTCCAGGCGGCAGGCGGGTGCAGTTCGAGCCAGCGGTCGGCGAGGCGGAGCGGTAGAGACTTCTTGAGCTCTGATCTTAAGGCTGCGACGGTGCGCGGCGTCTTCGCATCCTGGAAGATCGATGTGAGTTCGCGGCCGGGCGCGAGATCGATCTGGATCGGTCCGTTTTTCTTCCAATAGGACGAGATCTGCAGAATCGCCGGGCCGCTGAGTCCTCGGTGGGTGAACAGCATCTTCTCGCGGAATTGCTGACCATCGCATGAGGCGATCACTTCGGTGGACACGCCGGTCAGGTCAGAGTAGCTCGCGCGGTCTTCTTCCGAGAAGACCAGCGGCACCAGGCCCGGCCACGGGTCGCGAATATTTAGGCCGAACTGGCGCGCCAGATCGTAGCCGAACGACGTCGCGCCGATCTTTGGGATCGACAGGCCACCGGTTGCGACTACCAGCGCCGGCGCGCGAAATTCGTCATGGGCGGCACGCACGATGAACTCCGTTGTTCTCGTTACTTCGTCGCTCTTGGTGTTGAGGAAAATGCTGACGCCGGCGGTGTGGCATTCGCATTCCAGCATTTCCAGAATGTCGCGGGCGGAGCGGTCGCAAAACAACTGGCCGAGAGTTTTTTCGTGATAGGGGATGCGATGTTTTTCTACGAGCGCGATGAAGTCGGCGGGCGTGTAGCGGGCCAGAGCTGACTTTGCGAAGTGCGGGTTTGCGGATAGAAAGTTCCCGGGCTGACAGTGAAGGTTGGTGAAATTGCAGCGTCCTCCGCCGGAGATGAGGATTTTTTTCCCGAGGCGGTCGGCGCGTTCGAGGATGGCGACGCGGCGTCCACGCTTGCCGGCTTCGATGGCGCACATAAGGCCAGCGGCACCACCTCCGAGAATGAGTGCGTCGAATCGCATTTTGAAAAGCCTAAGCGGCTAAAGCCGCTTCTATCTTGCTGCTTCTTGCGGCGCGGCTGGAAGCCGCGCCCTTTCAAGGCCAGGCCGAGATTTTTCTTCGCGGTCAGACCATGTAGAACAGGCTGAGGCGCGGCAGGGCGTACTTTTCCAGCAGTCGCTTGTGGATATATTGCTTTTGCAGTTGATCGATTTGCGGGCCTGACATTTTGCGGCGGTACGGAGTCAGATCGCGATCGGCCTCGGCGCGGACGGTGACGACTTCCTCGTCGGGAGTGGAAGCGAGAAGGGCGGCAAAAAGTTTTTCTTCGAGCACGGTCAGGCGACGCTCCAGGTCTTCCAGACGCGATGGCGTTTTCGATTGCCGTTCTTCACTAAGGTTGAGGGCCAGTTTGCGGAGGGTCTGGGCAACATCGAGAGCGACGGCGCGAACGGAAACGCCCGCGGCTTGCGGCAGCTTTGCCGCTTCGAGCAGTTCGGCGTTGCGGCGAAGGAATGTGGCAACGGCCTCGGGCTCAAAGCCTTGCCCGGGGCGAGATGCGGCTGGTTCTTCGGTTGCGGTTCCGGTCGCGCCGACCGCGGCTTCTTTCATATCTTCGGCAGCGGCGAGCACGGACTGCGAACAATAGGCGAGGCTGTTTACTTTTTGTGTTTTCGATGGACGCTGCTCGTAGCGATCAAAGGCCGCATCGATGCCGCGGAGTACGGCTTCGAGCGGAACGCCGGCATCTTTCCAGGTTTCGATCAGGGCCCAGTCGAGAGTCGAGAGCAACAATCCTCCGCCACGGCGGCGCAGGAAGCGTTCTTCGATTTCAGTGAAGTAGTTGAAATAATTTTCCACGGCGGGTCAACGAGTGGAGCGTGGGACGGGAGATCGCGCGCCATTATTGTTCTCGGCATTGTTCTCGGCCTTGTTTTCCGATTGCGCTTTCGGCTGTGCCGTTTTCGATGACAGCTTGGATGCGGCTCTGGGCGCGGGCTTCGGCGTGGCTGAGATGCCCGACGATTCGCGGCGGGCAGAGGCGTTGCGTTCCCAGATAATGCGCAATCCTTCGAGGGTGAGGAAATCGTCGACGTGCTTGATGTATCGCGAGCCGGTGCCGATCATTTGGCCGAGGCCGCCGGTTGCGATGACGTGCGTCTTGGCGCCCATTTCCGCGAGCAGCAGATCGAGGATGCCGTCGACCAGGCCGAGGTATCCGTAGTAGAGGCCGGATTGCAGGCTGCCGACGGTGTTCGAGCCGATGACGCGCGCGGGTTTGCGAATCTCAACGCGGGGCAGGCGCGCGGTGCGTTCGAAGAGCGCGTCGGCGGAGATACCGATGCCGGGGCAGATCACTCCGCCCAGATATTCGCCCTTCGCGGATACGCAGTCGAAAGTTGTGGCGGTGCCGAAGTCGACCACCACACACGGTCCGCCGTATTTCTCGAATGCGGCCACACCGTTGACGATGCGGTCTGCGCCCACTTCGGCGGGATTGTCGTAGTGCACCGGCATGCCGGTCTTGATTCCGGGCTCGATGAAGAGCGGACGAAGATTGAAATAGCGTTCGCACACTTGTCGCAGCACGGGATCGAGAGGCGGCACGACCGAGGAAATCACGATGCCGTGGATGCCTTTCGATTCGAGGCCGGCCATGGAAAACAGGTTGCGGAACAGCACTCCATATTCGTCGACGGTGCTGGTGCGCGACGTGGCGACGCGCCAGTTGGCTGCCAGCGTTTCGTAGCGCGCGGATTCGGCGGCGTTGCCGGAGGTTTCGGCTCTGGAGAAGACTCCGAGAACTGTGTTCGTGTTGCCTACGTCGAGGACGAATAGCATGGGATTCAGCTTCTAGCTTCTAGCTCTTAGCTCTTAGCTTCCAGTTTCTGGTTTCTAGTTTCTCGCTTCTTGCTTTGGATATCTTGCGTTTCGCTGATCAGCTGTCGCTACGATTCGCGCACCGTGCCGCTTAGGACCGTTTGTAATCCTGCCGCCGTTCTTACTTGCAGGAATCCGCGGTCGTCGAGGCCTTCGGTTGTGCCTTCGAAGGCTGCGCCGTTTTCCTCGATGCGAACACTCCTGCCCTGGACCCAGGAAGAATTTTCGGCGAAGCGGCGCAGGATCGATTGCCGCGCGTCGTCATCCTCCACTAAAGCGCGATATTCCTGATCGAGTGATTTTAGCAAAGCGGCGGCAACTTCCACGCGCGACCACTCGCTGCCGGTCGTCAAGCGTAGCGAGGTTGCAGATAATTCCTTCGGAAAGCTGGCCTGGTTCACGTTGATGCCGATGCCGACGACGATGTAGCGGACGCGTGTAGGCTCGGCGTTCATCTCGGTGAGAATGCCGCAGACTTTCTTGCCGCCGATCAAAACGTCGTTGGGCCATTTCAGGTCAGGCTGCACGCGGGCGTCTACCTGGCGGATGGCGGCTTGCATTGCGAGCCCGGCCGCGAGAGACAGCACCAGGACCTCCGAGGGCGGCAGCGCCGGGCGCAGGATCGACGAGCAATAAATGCCGGTCGATTGCGGCGATTGCCATGTGTTCGATCCGCGGCCGCGGCCGGCGGTTTGTTCTTCAGCGAGGAAGACGCTGCCTTCGGGGGCTCCTTCGGACGCGGCTGCCATGGCGGCCGTGTTGGTCGAGCTGATTTTGTAGAAGTGATGGAGATGGGTAGAGAAGATCGTGCCGCGCAGCAGCGGTTTCAAAATCTCGGGCAATACGAGATCGGGCACGGAGCGCAGCTGATATCCCGTGGCGGGATGTCCGGCGACGTCGACGCCGAGGGCTCGCAGTTGCTGGATCAGACGCCAGACTTCGGAGCGGTTCGAGGAAATTTCCTGGGCGATTTTGGTGCCGCTGACCACGACGGTGGCGTGCTCCATGAGCAGGCGCACGATGCGTCCCAGGCGAACGTCGGTGGGTTGCGGCGCGTGGGGCGCGGGAGTTGGGCGAGAGCGAGTTGTGGCGGTTTTGCGGATGCGGAGATTATGCGGGAAGCAGCGGGAAACAACAATGTGGGGACAGCCGGCTCCGGCTGTCCGTGCCGAGCGCAGCTCGGCTGCTCTCTTCGAAGGCTTTGATGGTGCCAGCCGCCGGGCGAGCTCCGCTCGCCTGGACAGCCGGGGGCGGCTGTCCCCACATAACCTGTCTTGCTACTCCGCCGTCTCCGTGAAGGTGGCTACGGGATGGCCTAGCGCATACTGGCCTTCCGCCTTCACCTGCACGGCTCCGGCCGACGACGGCAGAGTCAGAACTACGCTAGCCTTGCCCGACGAATTGGTTGTGACCGTGCGGCTGGAGAGCGAGCCGACGGTGGTCGTGAACAGGATTGTCCCGCCTGCGGCGCTGCCTCCCGATTGCCCAGGCTTGAGAGTAACCGAAAGATTCAGAGTGGTTCCGGGAGCGCCTTTCTGGTTGTCCCCCGTCTTGGCGAGCGAAGCCGGTGGATTGCCTACAAGAATCCAGCCACTCTGCTGTTGCGCCACGCCGGTCGAGTCGGTGCCGGGAACTGTGTAGTGGTAGAAGCCGGGGGTTGAGCCTGCGGTCACCGTAATCGCTCCGTCCTCGGACGGAGTTACAGTCGGTTGCGACACGGTCAGGGTAATACCGCTATCAAATTGCGGAGTGCCCAGGGTTACGGTCGCCTTTCCCATGGTGATTTTGGGATTCAACGTGACCGTCCGGCCGGCGGCGACCATGGTTGTATCCGGATTCAACGCCCACGTCGCGCCCGGTAACTTTGAAGTGCCGGTCACCACCAGCAACGTCGCGGTATAAGGCGCGAACGTCATGCTGGAAGGCCACGCGGTTTTGGCCGAGGCCACGATGCTGGTGGGGTTGGTCGACGCGAGTGTGTAAGTTATCACCTGCTGCGGGGTGAATCCGTTGATGGCGAATTGCGCGTTCACACTGTTGGATGGGTCTTTGTTGAGCACGAGCAGTGTGAGAGTCTTGCCGGTCGAATTCAGAGCGGCGTAGCTGCTGAAAAGATCGGGATCGCCATTGTTGGTAGCGGAAACCGAGGTGCTGGCGAATCCGTGATGCTGGCCATCGTAGTTCGTGAAGAGTTTCAGCGCGAGATAGTTGGGATTCGTAGGAACGGGCGCGACCCAGCGAGAGGCCAGGTACATGCGCTCGCGGCCCAGGATTCCGTAAGCGTCAGCGTCGCCGAGTGCGGTTGAGAAGTCGGACTCACCGGCGAAAGCGGCGCTCCATTCCGTGAAGCTGACCTGCGTTCCCGGATAGATCATGTTCGCGATCGCCCGGATGCGGGGAATACGGAAGGGAATGGTTTTGTTGGGCTGGATATTCGTGGTGTAGGGCTGGTCGATGGTGCCGGACTCGCTGACGTAGCTCGGGTCCCAGTAATCGCGGTAGATGCGCGCCGAGAGCGCCTGGAGTTGAGCCTGCGTCCAACCGGAGGTGTCGGGACCGTCGGGGTAGGCGTGTACGTCAACCACTTCGACCGAGCGCTGGCCCGCGATTTTATCCTGCCAGTAAACTTCGTTCAGCCACCAGGGAAGCAAGTCGACTCCGGCGTGCGCGCCCTTGTCGTTGTTGTTGGCTCCGTTCCAGTAAAACCACCAGCAGCAACTGACGGGGCCGAATCGTATGGCCTGCGGATCCCACGTTTTCAGATTCCGCGCCTCGGTGAGGTACGTGTCGCGCAATTCGTTGTAGGCGGTCGGGGCGGGATGAACATCCACATGCGTGCTGCCCCAGATGTCGACTTCATTGTCCATGTCATAAAAATGCGGAGCAGCGCCGAAAGCCGAGGCCAGAGCCGCGGCCCACTGATTGCGATAGAGGCTGTTCGGCGGATCGCCAGTGCCGGGCTGATCGAGCAGCGGAAAATATGCCGTGGTGGCCGCGTTCGTGGTGACTGGAGTCGCGCAATCGGTCTTCAGACCGTCCCCGGCGTCGGTGTTATAAGGATCGACGCTGCACTGCGAGCCGAAGGTGGCCACGGAATAACTCCAGTGGTAGTTATCCGTGCCTCCCTGCGTGACGGAGGTTTCCGGGCTCTGCGCGACCCAAGGCAGCATGACCATGGTCATGAGCGGGC
>Ga0070765_100002769_pt1 | contig 11092 bp, 5 predicted proteins | sample HubBroMetageWFT5_FD_71516 | JGI IMG/M metagenome (GOLD analysis project Ga0070765, IMG submission 71516) | Warmed and freeze-thawed soil microbial communities from the Hubbard Brook experimental Forest, New Hampshire - Hubbard Brook CCASE Soil... | ecosystem: Environmental > Terrestrial > Soil... | reverse complement strand
CGTCCTCCACTGCTTGACAAAACCTGCCGCCAATTGCGCCCCCGCATAGTGTGAATCGTAGATGTGCTGGATGACCGTCTTTTCCGAACGCAATTCGTAGGTGTACGGGACATGATGGAAAAAAAGCAGCAGTTCGTCGGGTGTGGTGTTCACGGATTCATACATTTTCGCAACCGGTGAGCGATATTGATCGACATAGCCCGTGCCCGTGGTGGCCGTGCGGTCCATGCCGATGCCCTCGTGATCGGAGCGATGCCATTGTCCCCAGCCGTTTCGTTCCGAAGTTTCGACGCCCGGCCCGAAATGGCTGCCCAGAATATCGGTGAGTGTGCCCGCGCCAAGCGGACCCGTGTAACTTTCATAGACGGGCCAGGACGAGACAAGCAGGAATTTGATCGTGCGTACGACGCTGGGGTCGTTCCCAAAACTGAGCTGAGTCCATTCCTCAGCAATCGCTCTTGAATCGAGATTCGGATTCCACGCAAGCCTGCCGTAGCCATAAAGATTCGCCATGGCCAGCGGATGGCCCAGCCAGTTAGCATCGATGCCGACGTTCACGACGGCAACGAATCCGCCCGTGGGTCGATGAAAAATTCTCCCCGCCACAATGTCCTTCACCGGGGACGGGTACTCGCCGGCATGCATATCGAAATCGAGAACTTCTTTCCACATGGGCACAAGAAAACATAGATGCCGCTGCTGGCCCGTGTATTCCTGGATGACTTGAAACTCGATCGCTTCATTAGTTTTTTCGAAGCCACTGAAAAGCGGTGACACCGGTTCGCGCACCTGGAAATCAATCGGCCCATGTTTGATTTGGATGATTACGTTGTCGTCGAATTTTCCGTCGAGCGGATGGAAGTTGTCGTACGCGGCACGCGCGCGATCGTTTTTCGGATCGCGCCAGTCGAGATGGTGGTTGTAGACAAACGCACGATAAAAGACGACGCCGTGATGCGGCGCAAGGGCGCGGGCAATTACGTTGGCGGCATCGGCAGGCGTCCGGCCATAGGTCGCTGGACCGAGCCGGCCCTCCGAATCTGCCTTGACGACAACACCTGCAAAATTGGGAATCAGCCGGTATACGTCGTCAAACTTTTTTCTCCACCATTCCGCAACGCGAGGATCGGCCGGATCAAATGTATCGAGACCGCCGATCACTTTTGGACTGCTGAGGTCGACAGAAATAGATAGTTGAACACCCCACGGGCGGAATACATCGGCGACGCGCGCAAGCTGCGGAAGGAAGCTGTCTTCAAGGACGTGCGGGTTGGCATTCACATTGTTGATCGCGCACCCATTGATCCCAATCGAAGCGAACAGGCGCGCGTATTCACTAGCGCGGGTCAAGTCAGCTCGCACATTGCCATTTTCAAAAAAAATGGATGGGCCCGCGTAGCCGCGCTCGATGCGACCGTCCAGATTGTCCCACTGGTCCACCCAGCGAATCGGTGCATAGGGCTGCTGCGTTTCGTGCAACGCGGAAATACTTTCGCCCCGCGCGATCTTGCTGAGCAACGCAAACACGCCATAGAGGACGCCGCGATCCGTCGCGGCCGTCACAATCACGCAGTCGATTCCGTGGAGCTTTACCTTCGCGAGCAGGAAGCCATCTTCGCGGAGCTCGACACTCTCGAATAGCTTGGGCGAGTCCGCGCGCAATGCGGAAAGCGTGCCCAAGACGATGGCGCTCTCCCGCGGCAAACCTTTCTCCTCGCGCAGAGTCCGCGCCAATATTCCCCGAATGCCTCGAATCAATTCGCCTTTCGCGGACTCGAGCACAGAGGATTCGCCGAGCACGGCCACACTCGTGGGCAAGGCCGCGTATTTTTGCGCGGCCGTCTTCTCCAGCGGCGCATAGCGAAGCCACGCGTCAGCCCCAGTTTCTGCGCGTGCGCCGTTCGCCTTAAACGCCAGAAACAGAACCACGCCACAAACTGATATGTACAGGTGGAAGAAGCGACGCAAGAGATTGCCTGCCTTCCATGTTCCACCGAAAGATTGGCCGTGTACGTTAACGGGCCGTGCTATAGTACCAGCCGTTTTTCGGTTTACAAGCATCGGTATTTTTTCTCGGAGGATTTGATGAAGTTTTTTTCTCCCTTCCGGCTCGCTCTCGCCGCATTTTTCACACTCCTCCTTTGCACCTCCTTCATTCTGCGCAGTCAAACGCAAGATGTTCCTGCTTACCGCAATGCGAAGCTGCCCGTCGAGGAGCGCCTCGCTGATCTTCTTTCGCGTATGACGCTGGAAGAAAAAATCGCGCAGATCGAAGGTGTTTGGGAAAACCCGGGCTTCATGAAGACTCCCGAGTCGCGTTTTGTAGACGACAAAAGCATCTTCCTCCCCGACCGTGCCGCCGTGCTTTTGAAGGATGGCATCGGCCAAATGTCCCGTCCCAGCGAAGTTACCGCCGGCCCGCGCGAAATGGCCGAGTTCACCAATACGATGCAGAAATGGATGAAAGAAAATACGCGGCTCGGCATTCCCGTCCTATTTCACGACGAATGTCTGCACGGCCACATCGCGGCCAAGGACACCTCTTATCCGGCGGCGATTGGGCTTGCTTCCACTTGGGACCCGGCCCTCGTGAACGAAGTCTTCACCGCAACGGCTGCGGAAGCCCGTGCCGCTGGCGCACACGAGTGTTTGGCGCCGGTCCTCGACCTGGCGCGCGATCCGCGTTGGGGCCGCACGGAAGAAACCTATGGCGAAGATCCATATCTCGTTTCGCGCATCGGCGTCGCCGCCATCAAAGGTTTTCAGGGTGCAGGTCCGTCCATCGACAAGGCGCACGTCCTAGCCACCGCGAAGCATTTCGCTGTGCACGGCCAGCCCGAAGGCGGCACGAACGTGGCACCAGGGAATTATTCGGAACGCGTCATCCGCGAGTATTGGCTGAAACCTTTCGAAGCCGCCGTCAAGGAAGCCCACGTCCACAGCTTCATGGCGTCTTACAATGAAATCGACGGCATTCCCTCGCACAGCAACAAGCATTTGCTTGTCGATATTCTTCGCCACGAATGGGGTTTCAACGGCGTCCTCGTCTCGGATTATTTCGGCGTTATGGAGCTCATCCGCGTTCATCATATTGTCGGCACTAAGGAAGCTGCGGCGAAACTTGCATTGGACTCCGGCGTGGACGTCGAGCTCCCCTTCCCGGAAGCCTTCCCAACGCTGGTCGAACAGGTGAAACAAGGCAAAGTCGCGCAGGAGACCATTGATCGCGCTGTAACAAACCACCTCCGCGCAAAATTCCTAACCGGACTTTTTGACGACCCCTATGTCGACCCCGCTTACGCGGAAAAAATCACCAACAGCCCGGAGCACCAGAAGCTTGCTCTGCAAGCCGCGCGCGAAACGCTTATCCTGCTGAAAAATCAAAATAACCTTTTGCCATTGGACGTTTCCAAATACAAACACATCGCCGTTATCGGTCCCAACGCAGCCGACCTGCATCTCGGCGGCTACAGCAACAAACCCGGGCGTGGCGTCAGCATTTTGCAGGGAATCAAGAATCGCGTCGGGTCGAGCGCGGAAGTTCTTTATTCGGAAGGCACGAAGATCACCGAAACGCCTCCCGATTGGGACGCGGACAAAGTAGTGCTTGGCGATCCGGAGCAGAACGCCAGGCGCATTGCGGACGCCGTCAAGATTGCACAGAAAGCGGACGTGATTATTCTTGTGCTAGGCGACAACGAGCAAACCTCGCGCGAAGCTTGGGCGCCCGAACACAAAGGTGATCGCGACGATCTCACGCTCATTGGGAATCAAGATGATCTGGCCAAAGCGATGCTGGCAACGCACAAGCCGGTCGTCGTAGTTCTCCTCGAAGGGCGGCCCAACGCCATTACGTATCTCGCGGAAAATGTTCCGGCGATTCTCGATGGCTGGTATCTCGGTCAAGAGGGTGGCACCGCCGCTGCGGAAGTGCTCTTCGGCGATTACAACCCGGGCGGCAAGTTGCCGATCACCGTTCCGCGCTCGGTTGGCCAGCTTCCCGATTACTACTATCAGAAACCTTCGGCGAAGAGAGAGTATCTCGGCAGCACGACCCTGCCGCTGTTTCCTTTCGGCTGGGGCTTGAGCTATTCCACATTCAAATATGACAATCTTCGTTTGGCGCCTGATTCCATCGGCCCAGAAGGCACGACTCACGTCAGCGTAAGCGTAACCAATACCAGCAAAGTCCGCGGCGACGAAGTCGTCCAACTTTACATCCGCGATGAAATCAGTTCGGTGACGCGTCCCGTCAAAGAGCTGCGAGGCTTTCGCAGAATTACGCTCGATCCCGGCCAGACAAAAACGGTGGAGTTTTCTCTCGGCTTCGAGGAGCTTTCCTTCCTGAATCGCGACATGCACCGCGTCGTCGAGCCGGGAACCTTCAAAATCATGGCCGGCGGCAATTCCGTCGACCTTATCGAAACCACTCTGACCGTCGCCGAAAAGTAATCGCCAATCGTCTTGATTCCATCGTCCGTGCCACCCGCCAATTCACGGTTTCTATGAGCCACTTGGCGCGCGCCCCTCAATGTGCTCTTCTATTGAGGACACCATGACTCGCTCTCGCCACCTCCCCGCTACCTTGTTTCTTTTCCTTGCGCCTGCTTTGGCCGGCGCACAAAGTGCCCCGCAGCAGGACAACCAGTCCGTCATCCGCTTCGTTCGCAACCCCGATCCCGCGCCCGAATTCAAACTCACCGCGCTCGATGGCAAGCCTCTCACCATCGCCGCCTTGCAAGGCAAAGTCGTCTTCCTGAATTTCTGGGCCACCTGGTGCGGACCTTGCCGCGCAGAAATTCCCGACCTCATCGCTCTGCAAGACCGCTATAAAGGCCGCCTCCAAATCATCGGCCTCAACGTCGACGACGAAGAAGCCGATATCCAACAGTACGTCGCGGAAACGGGCATCAATTATCCGGTGGCTATGACTTCCAACGACGTCCGCATACAGTTCGGCGGCATCCCCGCATTACCCACTTCTTTTGTTTTGGACACCGAAGGCCGCGTTGTCCAAAAGCATGTCGGCCTCTGGAATCCCGCGGTCTACGAAACGGAAATTCGCGCTCTTCTCGGCATGCCCATCATGGCCAAGGTCGAAACCTTCGAGGACAAAGGCGAAGTCTTTCTCGCACACGCCGATCGCGCTACCGAACTTCCAGGTGTCGACCTCTCGAAACTCACGCCTGAACAAAAAAAGTTGGTTCTCCATCGTTTCAACGCCGACGCGTGCACCTGCGGCTGCAAATTCACTCTCGCGCAGTGCCGCATCTGGGATTCCGCCTGTGCCGTCAGCAAAGCCGCCACGGAAAAAATCGTCGCCGAAGTTTCCGCTGAACCAAAGACTCCCCTAACTCCCGCCGCTCCGAATGCTCCAGCAGGTCCGCCGTCCACGGCGCAGCCGGCTTTGCCTCCGCCAGTGAAAACGCCTGCGGCTCCCGCGCCTCCGCAGCCAAGGGAAGAAAAATGATCGCGGCCGCGGAATCTCTACAAAAATGCGGGTGAATCTCGCGATTTCTTGCTGACTCGCAGTTGCTCACGTTCGCCTCCGCCCTCATACTCTTTCTTTCGGTGATGCCTGCTCTCGCGAAAATCCTTTTCTTTCTAGCGCTCGTCCTTTCATTTACAGGACTTCTCTCTCCTCCCGTTGCGCTCACCATCGGCATCCTGTTTGGCTTGTGCTTCACGCATCCGTACCCCGCAGCCGCACGGACCTCCGCGAGAATTCTTCTCCAGGTCTGCGTCGTCGCGCTTGGCTTCGGAATGAACCTGCACGAAGTGTTGAAAGCGGGCCGCAGCGGCTTCGTCTACACCTCGCTCGGAATTTCTTTCGCCCTTCTGGTAGGCCTCGCATTGGGAAAATTGCTGCGAGTTCGCGGCAATTCCTCGTTTCTGATTGCCGCGGGCACGGCCATCTGCGGCGGCAGTGCCATCGCGGCGATCGGCCCCATTCTTCACGCCGACGACGAAGAAATGAGTGTGTCGCTGGGCACGGTTTTTATTTTGAATTCCGTGGCGCTGCTGATTTTTCCCCCGATTGGCAGCGCGCTTCATCTCTCGCAATCGCAATTCGGCCTCTGGGCCGCGCTCGCGATTCATGACACAAGCTCCGTCGTTGGTGCCGCGGCCAAATATGGTCCGCAAGCTCTTGTCATAGGGACAACCGTAAAGCTGGCCCGCGCGCTCTGGATCGTTCCGCTCGCCCTTGCCACGGCGATGCTCAAGCACAGCAAATCCAAGACTCAATTTCCGTGGTTTATTTTATTTTTTTGCCTTGCCGCGATTTTCAACACCTACTTTCCCGCGATCTCTCCTTTCTCACACTCGCTCTTCACTCTCGGAAGACTCGGTCTTACAGCCACACTATTCCTCATCGGCACGGGCATCTCGCGCTCCACTCTCAAGGAAGTGGGCTGGCGTCCTCTGTTACAAGGCGTACTTCTCTGGGCGATAGTCGGAATTGCCTCGCTGTACTTCATTCGGATCGGCTGGATTGCGCTGTAATCAGCGTCCGAATCTTCACAGGAATCTATTCGAACGAAGAAAACGTCAGGAGATAAGTCTGCATTTCCCGGAATTTTCAGAGGCATTTCGAGGATTTATTTCTTTAGCAGATCCATGACGGCGGAAGTCATGGCCTTGACGCCTGTTCGAATGGCAGGATCTGGCACGGGGGCGAATTCGCTGGAGTGCGGGCCGGGGAGGCGCGTGCCCTTTTCCATCGCGTCTTTCAATTTCGCCGGATCGGCGGCGCCGAGCCAGAACATGCTGATGGGCGGTTTGGGATCTTCGAGCGCGAAAAGACTGAAATCTTCGCTGGCCATGATCGGCTCGCCGGGCAATACGTTTTCTTTCCCGAGGGCGCGCTCAAGCGAGGCGCCGACGCGGCGTGTGAGTTCCGGATTGTTGATCGTGGCGGGCACGTGGTCCTGCGCCACTTCCACAATGGGAGCGCGCTCGGCGGGAACACCCGCGGCGGCGGCGATGCCGTTTGCGATTCTTGTGATAGCCGCCAGCACTTTTTCGCGCTGCTGGGGATTCATCGTTCGAACGGTGAGCTGCAAGTGCGCTTCGTCTGGAATGATGTTGTGCTTTGTGCCGGCGTGAAATGAGCCGACGGTGACTACCGTGGGAAGCTGTGGATCCATTTCGCGGCTGACGATGGTTTGCAGCGCAACGACGATTTCACTGGCGATGACGATGGGATCTTTTCCCGCTTGCGGCGCGGCTCCATGCCCGCCATAGCCGCGCACGGTGATGTCGACAGAATCCGCGCCTGCTAGAAGAGGTCCAGCGAGCCAGGAAACTTTTCCGGCGGGGACTGCCGATGTGTCATGTAGCGCGAGGACGTAATCCGGTTTGGGAAATTTGGCATAGAGTCCCGCGCGCAGCATGGCCTGCGCGCCGCCCACGGTTTCCTCCGCGGGCTGCCCGATCAGGACAACGGTGCCGCTCCAGCGATCCTTGAGCTGCGCAAGCATGCGCGCGGTGCCGAGAAAAACCGCCATGTGCAAGTCGTGTCCGCACGCGTGCATAACGCCGACTTCGCCGCCGCCCGCGCGTGCCGCTTTTACGCGGCTGGCGTAGGGCAGGCCGGTGTTTTCGACGATCGGAAGCGCGTCCATGTCGGTTCGAACGTAGACCACCGGGCCGGGGCCATTTTTCAGGACAGCCACGACGCCGTAAGCATTGAGACCGGACTCAGCGTATTGGCCGAAATGATCGGTGACTTCGTAGCCGGATTTTTTTAGGTCCGCGGCGATCAACGCGGAGGTTTCTTTTTCTTGCGTGGAAAGTTCAGGATTTTCGTGGAGATGTTTGTAGGTTGCCAGGAGCGAGTCGGCTTCTTTATTGATGCGCTGGTCCAGGTCATTTTGGGCGAAGAGCGGCGCGGAGATGCAGAGGGCGGCGGAGAAAAAAAGCGTAAAAGGTCGAATCGCGGAACTCATTGGCTCACCTCGGAAGAGAAGCGGCATTCTAGCATTGCTCGCAAGCGCGGATAGCCACACATTTCGCCGGGGCGGTGGGCGCAGGCTCAAATCTGTTCCACTGGTTGGTTGCTATGAGACGAATTGCGGGCTACACTCGCGCGGGAAATCGAGGGATTTCAATTTCCAGAGAGATTCGATGGAGGCTTGCCGTGAATCGTCGCTTAAGTATTCTATTTATCGTCCTGGTTGTCGCCGGAGTCCGAGTCCTCACCGTAAGCGGAGAATTTTCGCAGCCCGCGCCGCAGACCACGCGCAAGGTATTTAACGCGCCGGAGAAGACGGTGCAGGCGCCTTTCAGCGACGGGATTCTCGCTGGGAACACGTTGTATTTGGCGGGGCGAATTGGGTTGGACCCGAAGACAGGAAAGCCGCCCGCAGAAATCGACGATGAGATCAAGCTCATGCTCGATAGCCTGAAAGGGACTTTGACCCAGGCGGGAATGACGATGGACGACCTGGTGTACGTGCAGATCGCTTGTACGGATTTGTCGCTGTTCGATAAATTCAACCCCATCTATAAAAGCTACTTCAAGACCACGGACTTTCCGGCGCGGGAATTCATCGGAGCCGGTTCGCTCCTGCGCGGCGGGCATTTCGAATTGCAGGCGATTGCAGTTCGCCGGTAGCGCGCAATTCTCGGCGGCGCCTTTTCTCCGTGGAAAGCAGGGCAGAGGGAATTTCGGTCAGCCACCCCTGTGCCGATGACAAAAACGCACCGCCCATCTTGAAACCACTCCTAGCCTGGCGTATTTGTTGACAGCAGCTCGGCACTTTCAAATTCCGGAGCGACCGCCATGGAAACTCTCTGGCAAAGCTTGCGCTATGCCCTCCGCGTGCTCGTTAAAAATCCCGGCTTCACGACCGTCGCCGTGCTCTCCCTTGCCCTAGGCATCGGCGCAAATACCGCCATCTTCACGCTAATCAACGCCTTGCTCCTCCGCGACCTCCCCGTCCGCCAGCCAGAGCGCCTCGTCTACCTTTCTGCAGTCCGCCAAGGGAACAAGATTACCTTTTCCTATCCTATGTTCCGCGAAGTCGAACGCGGCCAACGCGTATTCTCCGGCATGATCGGATGGGGCGGCAACTGGATGCCTAATGTGGAAGTGAATGGCGTACTTTCAACGGATCGCGTGCTCTCCGTTACGAGCAATTGCTATTCCGAACTCGGCGCGTTTCCTCTCCTCGGCCGATTGCTCACTTCCGAAGATGAAAATCTCAGCGGCGGCGCAAACTCGCAAGTCGCCGTTATCGGCTATGAATTCTGGCAGCGCCGCTTCGGTGCCGCGCCCGATGTTGTGGGAAAGCAGATTCGCATCGAGGGCCACCCGTTCGCCATTATCGGCGTCACTCGCAAGTGGTTCACGGGCCTGACGACCGGCGAGCCGCCAGATATCACTATTCCACTCACGGCCCTGCCCCTCATTCAGAGCAGAGAATTCGATCTCGAGAGCCGCTCGCTTCTCTGGCTCCATCCCATCGGACGCCTCAAGGACGGCATCACCATCGAGCAGGCTCGCGCCCAGCTCGAATCTTTCTGGCCAGATGTACTTGTCGCGACGGCTTCCACGCAAACTCCCGGACTCCGCCGGCAAATGTTTCTCTCGATGGTCCTGGACGTCTCTTCGGCAGCAAAAGGCATGTCCACGGATTTGCGTGACCAATTCACACGGCCGCTTTACGTTCTGGCCGGCATTGTCGGTTTGATATTGCTCGTGGCTTGCGTGAACCTCGCCAATCTAATGCTGGCACGCGCCGCTGCACGCAGCCATGAAATGAGTGTGCGAGTGGCCATCGGCGCCAGCCGCTGGTCCCTCGCCCGCCAGATCCTGACCGAGAGTATTGCGCTGTCTCTCATTGGCGCTCTGCTGGGGCTTGCCTTCGCTTACTGGGGAAGCCGTTTGCTTGTGCTCCTCATGACGCAGGAAAACCAAGTGCCAGTCTCCCTGGATTTGAGGCCAGACCTGCGCATTCTCTCTCTCACTATGTCCGCGGCGATCCTAACGGGAGTTCTTTTTGGCCTTGCGCCGGCATGGAGTTCCTCCTGCGAAGACCCGGCTTCCGTGCTGCAGCAAAATGCGCGTAGCTTGACCGGAGGAGCTGGCAAACTCAGTAAAGCGCTCATCATCACGCAGGTAGCTCTTTCGCTCGTTTTACTCCTGGGCGCAGGCCTTTTCGTACGCAGCTTCCAGCGGTTGCGTTCCGTTGATTTAGGCTTCAACCAATCCAGCTTGCTTCAAATTAGGCTCAACCCAAAGCCAGGCGGCTACGACAAGCTGGACATGGGCAGCTATCACAAACAACTCGTGCAGCGGATTGCGAGCATCCCCGGCGTAAGTTCCGTCGGCTTTGCCGATTTTTCTATTCCCAGCCCGCAAGCATGGCACGAAACGGTCTCCTCATCACCGGCCGATCCGAACACGGGTATCCATTTCAATGGGGATGGGGTGACGGTCTCGCCGGGGTTTTTCCAAATGATCGGAATTCCGCTTCTGCGGGGTCGCGACTTCGATGCGGCCGAGGATCAGCGCCACCCCCGCGTCGCCATCGTGAGCAGCAGCCTTGCGGAGCGCCTCTTTCCGAATGGAGACCCGATTGGAAAAACCATTCGCTTCGGCTTCATGCCGGAATATCAAAATATCGAAATCATTGGCATCGCTGGCAATGCTCGAATTCTCGATCTCCGCGATGCAGCCGTGCCGGTCGTTTATTTTTCTGATCTTCAAGCTCCTTCACAATGGGGCAATCTCACAGTGCGCACCAGCGAATCTCCCGAAGCGCTCGCGAAGACCGTGGGCCATGAGATCGAGTTGCTCGGACACGAGTACGCGCTCAGCACGAAAACAATTCCGCAAGTGATCAGCCAGGAGCTCGTGGAAGAGCGCGTTACCGCCATGCTCTCTGGCTTCTTTGCCGTCCTCGCGCTCCTGCTCGCTTCCATCGGTCTCTATGGACTGATGTCCTATACCGTTACGCGCCGCACCCGCGAAATCGGCATTCGCGTCGCTGTGGGAGCGCAGCGGCAAAATGTTCTCTGGCTCGTCCTCCGCGAAACGCTCGCGCTAGCCCTACTAGGCATAGCCATTGGCATTCCAACCGCGCTC
>Ga0070765_100002768_pt1 | contig 11092 bp, 6 predicted proteins | sample HubBroMetageWFT5_FD_71516 | JGI IMG/M metagenome (GOLD analysis project Ga0070765, IMG submission 71516) | Warmed and freeze-thawed soil microbial communities from the Hubbard Brook experimental Forest, New Hampshire - Hubbard Brook CCASE Soil... | ecosystem: Environmental > Terrestrial > Soil... | reverse complement strand
TTGTGAGGAGACCGCGGATGGGTGAGCTGATTCCGTCACCGAAAGTCTACGACGTATGCATCATCGGGTCTGGCGCGGCGGGTGGCGCGGCGGCCAAGGTGTTGTCGGAGGGCGGGCTCAGCGTCGTGATGCTGGAGGCGGGGCCGGCACTGAATCCGGCAAAGGATTTCAAGGAGCATGTCTGGCCCTACCAGCTTCCTCACCGGGGCGCCGGCATCGGTGGGAAGTTGAAGGGCGAGGAGAGCGACGAATTCATGGCGCCGAATGGCGCATGGGAGATTGAGGGGGAGCCGTACATTTCCGCGCCGGGCTCCGCATTCAAATGGTTCCGCTCGCGCATTGTCGGAGGCCGTACGAATCACTGGGGCCGCGTGGCGTTGCGGTTCGCGCCCGTGGACTTCAAAGGTCGCTCGACCGACGGCATGGGCGACGATTGGCCGATCACATATGAAGATATTGCTCCGTTCTACGACAAGGTGGAATCGTACATCGGCGTTTTCGGCACGAAGGAAAATATTCCGAGCGCTCCTGACGGCATTTTCTTGCCGCCTCCCAAGTCTCGCTGCACGGAGGTGCTGCTCAAGCAGGCTTGCAATAAAGTAAATGTGCTGTGCGTGCCCGCGCGCATGGCCATTTTGACGCAGGCGCTGAACGGGCGGCCTTCGTGCCATTACTGCGGCCAATGCACGCGCGGCTGCATCTCGGCTTCAAATTTCAGTTCGAGCCAGGTGCTCATCCCTCCTGCGCAGGCAACCGGGCGCTTCAATTTGATTACGAATGCCATGGCGCGGGAAATCGTTGTGGGCAAGGACGGCCGGGCGGAAGCCGCGTCTTATATTGACCGAGGTACAAAAACAGAGAAACGGGTGCATGCGAAATGTTTTGTGGTCGCTGCCAGCACGTGCGAATCCGCACGCCTGCTTCTGAATTCGCGCTCGGCGCTTTTTCCCGAAGGTCTCGCAAACTCGTCTGGCATGGTGGGGCGCAACCTGATGGATAGCGTGGGAAGTTGGGGAGAAGGCTATTTTCCGCAGCTCGAAAAAATGCCGCCCCACAACCACGATGGCAGCGGTGGGAATTATCTGCCTCACGTTTATATTCCCTGGTGGAAATTCGACCGCGAGAATGATTTCCTTCGCGGGTATCACATTGAACCGGGCGGCGGGCGTTTTATGCCCACCGCGGGGCAATTCGACGATGTCTGCGACAAGTCCGAAGGATTTGGCGCATCGTTCAAGCAAAACTGCAAACGTTCGTATGGCACAACGATTGGAATGGAAGCGATGGGAGAAATGTTTCCCAACAAAGATACGTATTGCGAGCTGGACCCCGCCGTTGTGGACGAGTGGGGAATTCCCGTGCTGCGATTTCATTGGAAGCATGGCGAGAATGAAGTAAAAATGGCGAAGGATATGCAGCAGACGTTTCGCGCGATCGTCGAAGCGGGCGGCGGTAAATATTCCACGGACGTCACCACCGAAGGTCCCGGCGCTTACGGTTTGTATGACGGCGGGACGGCCATTCACGAATCGGGAACCGTGCGCATGGGAAATGACCCGAAGACGTCTGCTGTGAATAAATATTGCCAGGCGCATGACGTAAAGAACTTGTTTGTTACCGACGCGGCAGTATTCGTCACAAGCCCAGACAAGAACCCCACGCTTTCGATTCTGGCGCTTTCCTGGAGGGCTTCGGAATATCTACTGGACCAGGCGAAGCAGGGGAACCTGTAGCAGCGCGAGCTTGGCGAATGGGTTTGATGCAGAGGAGAGCAAGCAATGTCCATGTCGCGGCGTGAATTGTTGAAATCTTTGAGTGCTGCGGCGGCAGGTGCCCCGGCCGCACGTGTCTTGATGCTGCGTCTGGTGACGCCCGAGGCCGCGCAGCAGGCGCATCGCGCCGTGAGCGCCGAGAAAGCGGCATCTCTCACGGGCGGCTACACGCCCAAATTTTTCTCCGCGCACCAATACAAGACGCTGCGCGAACTCTGCCAGACCATCATCCCCGCTGACCATGAGAGCGGCGGCGCAGTCGAAGGCGGAGCTCCGGAATTTCTCGACCTTATCGCCAGCGAGAACCAGGATATTCAATTGCAGCTGGGCGGCGGGATAATGTGGCTCGATTCGGAGTGCGTGGAGCGATATGGAAGCAACTATGTGGAATGTTCCGCGACCCACAAAGACGAAATTCTCAATCTGATCGCTTTCCGCAAGAATGCAGAGAAGGATTCAAGGCTCGGTCCGGGTGTGGAGTTCTTTTCCGCGCTGCGAAAAGGCGTCGCTGACGGGTTTTTCACCAGCGAGATTGGAATCAAATATCTCGGATATATCGGAAATACTTACTTGACGGAATTTCCCGGGTGTCCGCCCGTGCCGGAATTGTAGAGGCAAAGCTACGATTGCTCCAGCTGCCTGAGACGACCCTGCAACTTACTTAGTTCAAGTTGGCGCTGCGCCATCGTGGCGCGAAGATTTTCTACCACCTGAGCCGGTGCTTTACTTGTGAACGTCTCGTCCGCAAGGCGCGACCGCTTGGATTCGATGTCTTTGTTCAGGCGTTCAATATCCTTCCTCAGCCGGGCGGACTCGGCCTCTTTGTCCACTGCATCCCCGTAAGCGATCTTCAGGTCGAAGAGCGCGGTTGATCGCACGGCTCCACCATCTTGCGATAACTTGGTGCCAGACAAGCGTAGCTCCGCGAACGTTGCGAGTCGCAAAACTGGATCGAGGTTCGCTTCCACCAGCGCGCGCGCGGCCGGATTCGCGATGGATAGCTCGGCTGGAACTTTTTTCTTGGGGTCCACTTTCATTTCAGCGCGCACGTTGCGCGACGCGATGATGATTTCCTGCAAAAAAACCATGTTTTCTACGGTAGCTTCCGCGTCCTTCGTCCATTCCGCGTTCGCGGCAGGAAATTTATCCAAAGCGATGGAACGCGCGCTCGCGGGCTGCGGGAACTTGTGCCACAGCTCTTCGGTGAGGAAGGGCATCACGGGATGGAGCAGGCGCAGCGCCGCATCGAGCGCAGCGAAAATATTGCGCCATGCGGCCAGCGCCACTTCGCGGTCCGCGGATGCGAGCTGCGGCTTGACCCACTCGATGTACCAATCACAGAAATCACCCCAGAAGAAGTGGTAGATCGTCTGGCACGCTTCGTGGAAACGAAAATTTTCGAGCGCGTCGTTTACTTGCGCGACGACGCCGGCCAGGCGCGCAAAAATCCAGCGATGCGCCAGAGCGCCTTCGCCGGGCACCGCATACGGCGCTTTGGCGCGGATTTCGGGTGCGGCGAGTTCTTCGAGTGTCAGGCCCTGCGCCTCCACTTTTTCGAGGTTGAGGAAAAGGAAGCGCGAGGCGTTCCAGATTTTGTTGGCGAAGGCGCGCGCGCCGAGGATTCGGTCGTCACTCAGGGCGATGTCGGTGCCGGGCGCCGACATGCTGGCGAGCATGTAGCGCAGCGCATCGGTGCCGTATTGCTGCGTAAGTTGCAGCGGGTCCACACCGGTGCCTTTTGTTTTAGACATCTTGTGGCCTTCGGCGGTGCGCACAAGCGAGTGCAGGTAGAGGCGGCGGAAGGGAACTTTTGAATCGAGATCCCCATCACGGGCTGATGTCCCGGAGCTCAGCGCGCCGTCCGCTCCGGCTGGAGCCGCGCCCTGGCAGGAAGCATCGGCGAAACGATCCGCGCTGAGGTGCAGGCCCATCATGATCATGCGCGAATCCCAGAAGAAAAGAATGTCGTAGCCGCTGATCAGCAGGCTTGTCGGGTAATATTTCCGCAGATCGGGAGTGTCGTCGGGCCAACCGAGCGTGGAAAAAGGCCACAACGCCGAGCTGAACCAAGTGTCGAGAACGTCCGGATCCTGCGTAAGTTTCGCGGCGCCGCACTTTGGGCATTTTGTTGGCACGCTCGCCGCGCGCGCGTGGCCGTCAACAATTTCAACGCTCGAATCAACGGCCGGAACCATTTCCTTGCAGGCGTCGCAATGCCAGATGGGAATGCGATGACCCCACCAGAGCTGGCGCGAAATGCACCAGTCGCGGATATTGTCGAGCCAGTTGAGCAGGATGGTTCGCTGATTTTCCGGCACCACTTCGATGGTCGCGTCGAGAACAACTTTCTTCGCAGGATCGGCGAGAGGCTTCATGTTCATGAACCACTGCGTGGAAAGCCGCGGCTCCACAATGGCCTTGCACCGATCGCACGTGCCGACCGAGTGCGTGTGCTCGGCAATTCGATCGAGCAGGCCAAGTTCCTTGAGGTCGTCAACGATGCGGGCGCGCGCGACGAAGCGCTCGAGCCCCGCATATTTTCCGGCGGCTGCGCTCATGTGCGCGTCGTTGGTCATCACATCGATTTCGGGAAGTTTGTGGCGCTTGCCGACCTCGAAATCATTTGGGTCGTGCGCGGGCGTAATTTTCACCACGCCGCTGCCGAACTCTCGATCCACATAGGAATCGGCGACCACCGGAATTTCGCGATCCATCAGCGGCAACATCACCTTTTTCCCAACGAAACGCGCGTAGCGTTCGTCATCGGGATTCACGGCAAGCGCCGTGTCTCCCAGCATGGTTTCAGGGCGCGTGGTGGCGACAACCAAAAATTCGTTCGGCGCTCCCGCAGCCGCGCCTGCAAGCGGATAGCGGATATACCAGAGCTGTCCGGTGCGCTCGTTGTGAACCACTTCGAGGTCGCTGATAGCGGTTTGGCAGCGCGGGCACCAGTTGACCATATAGCGCCCGCGATAAATCAGGCCTTCGCGATACAGCCGCAGAAAAGCTTCCAGCACGGAGCGGTAGAGCGCCGGCTCAAGTGTAAAACGCTCGCGCGTCCAATCGCAGGATGCGCCCAGGCGAATCATCTGATCTTTGATTGCGCCGCCGCTTTCCGCCTTCCATTTCCATACGCGGCGCTCGAATTCCTCGCGGCCCAGTTCCTGGCGAGTGATTTTGTCCTTCGCAAGCATGCGCTCCACGACGAATTGCGTGGCGATTCCCGCGTGGTCCATACCCGGCAGCCAGAGCGTGCGGCGGCCCTGCATGCGGCGCCAGCGGACGAGCATGTCAATCTGCGTGTGCTCGAGCATGTGGCCGATGTGGATCGAACCGGTCACATTGGGCGGGGGAAGGGCGATCGAGAAAGGCTCGCCGTCAGCGGAATTTTCGGCGCGGAAAAGTTTTTCTTCGAACCAGGCCTTGGCCCAGCGCTCTTCAATTTCCTGAGGCTCGTAGGCCTTGGGTATTTCCCGGGGCATCGCGTCCTTTGCGTGAATGAATTGAATGCAAAGCTGAATTAACCAATATAAGCGGCGGGCGGGAAGCGCGTCAATGCGGTCAGGGCACAGACTGTCAAAAACGGGACTAAAGGCGAAAGCAAAAAAAGTTACCGCAACGGTCGTGGACGGGGCGCACAGAAGACACTTGCGGGGCGCACGCGAGCTTAATGGCGAGTGGAACTGGTGGGGACAAAATACGCGTGAAGCAATTGCCATTCCGGGCGCTTCAACTTTCGTGAGGTGACGGTATCGGCGGCCTGGTGGGAGGCGGGATCGAGAATCTTGATCGGCGGCAATGGAGAATGGGGCTGGAGCGCAAAATTAAACGTCATAGGCGTAGTCAAATCCGGCCCATGGCAAATCGTGCATCGCGTTCTCTGTTTCACGAGAACGGGTGACGGACTCTTGTCCTCCGGACCCGCTTGGATGGGAGAAGCAAAGCCATATTCGCCTCCCGCTGCCGAGTACGTGGCGAAATTTTCGTCTTCCCGTGCCAATCCTCCCGACCCGGGTTCGCGAAGCATTAGCTGCCTGCTGATTTCACACAATTGAAGATCGGTCCTGGCGAACGCGCCATCGTTCGATTTTCTGAACATACGGATTTGGACCTCGGTGGAGACATGCGAAGCGGATAGATTTCCGTGCGTATCAATCAGGAGCGGTTGAATGATGAGCGCGGCCCCATCCAGTTTCGCCGGAACATTTTGAGGCGGCTCTCGGAATGCGTCCAGGAATTGAGCCTTATCGCGGGGTGGGCGCGCCGGCTTCACGAAAATGCGGGTGACGCGGCGAAATCCCGCGGCTTCGTCGTGCAGGCGATCGGGATGGTATTGAAACTCGATCCAACCGCTATTGGGGTTGAAGAGATCGGGGAGCACGGGGTTGTTGGTTCGGGCGGCCGCGTAATTATCGGGGAGCGATTGAATTTCTTCCGGAGTGAGCGCGAGTTTTACGATGAGTTGCGCGACGAGATCCGTCACCACTTGTTTGCGGCGGTCGAGTTCGGTGCCGCGGTCCTCGGGGAATAACCGCCAATAAAGAAGATCGTAGCAGGACCAGAGATCGCTTTGCATCATGGTACGCGCGATTGCGAGGCGGGACGTGGGTTCGTGAAGCGCTTGCCGCAAAGCGCCGGTGAGGTCGGAATAACGCGGCTCGATGAGGAGTTGTCGGCTTCCTTCCGGCGATGCAGAAGGCGGACTGTAAAGCGGGTCAATCGCGCGGTCGCCTGTCTCCTCGCGCTCGAACAAGCGTGCGCTCACTTGAAAGTTGAAAAAATTTGCCAGTTCCATGAACGGCGCGCCCTCGGCGAAATCGCTGGATAGCCGGACTTCCATGCGGCGAGAAAACAAGCAGGAAAAGATGCGATTCCAGGGATCGGCCGGATCGTCCGAATAAATCGGCGCGATCGTTTTCACTGGCTGCTGAGGCGCTTGGGCGCGGAGCGGTCGGTTGCGGAAAGTGCTTGTGAAAAGGATCAAAGTGAGGAGTGCAGCCAGCAATGCGATGGCTGTGGCCGCATGGTCGCGAATTCGGGCCCGATTATTCACGCGGATGGGATGATACTGCGCGCTGGAAATGTTGCAAACCAGTCTTTCAAGCGGGAAGCGCGTGAGGAATATCAGTCAGGAAGCGCCTTACTTTTCTTTCTTGGAAAGCTCGCTTTGCAGCATGTTTTCGACCAGCGGCTTCAAGACACCTTGTGAGAGTAGTTCCTGCAACTGTGGCAGAAGCTTTTCCAGGACGCGGCGCACCATCTCATCCGTGTTTGCGGCATCCGACGCGGACGAGGATTGTTGCGAAGACGATGCCTCTTCGGACCGGATCTCCTGCGGCGTCGGCACGGGCGGAGTCAGGAAGGGAATCGCAGCCAGCGCTTCGCGGTTCGGCGGAGGTGCAGTTGGAATGCGGTCGTTGAATTCGTCGGCGGCGGCCTGCACTTGCGCAGGCTCGATGGACGGAAACTCCGCGCGTGCCGAATTCTCTGCGGCTGCGGGAGCTTCGAGAACCGGGTCGCCCGACGCGGGCGAAAAGAAAGAATGCAGCGGGCTCATCTGCTCGGAGCGTTTGCCATATTCAGATGGGCCGCTGACTTCTTCGTCGACGAGCAAAGGTTCAGCTTCCACTCGCACCGCCGGTGATTCCGCGAGCATGGGATCGCGAAGCGTGGGCACAGTATCTTCCACGTCGCGTTCGAATTCGCTGCTGTCCGATGTTGCCACGGCAGAGGAGCTGGCGACCGGAAGCGTGGCCCCTTCCTGCTCAAGAGCAGGATCGGGCGCGCTTTCGAACACTCGCTGCATACGCGCGAACGTAGGCTCGCTCACGATCGATGGTGCGCTCTCGGATTCTGCTTCTACCGCGCGCGGCTCTTCGCTCAGAAATTCGGTCTGCGGTGGGGCTGCTGGTTCCGGCTCTTCTGCTTTAGCTTCCACTGCGCTGGCTTGGACCGAAAGGTCCGATCTGGTTTCGATCACAGCCTCAACCGCAGGCTCCGGCTCCGCCGCCACATGCCGCTCGGTAGGAGTGGGAGGCTCGTGCGCCACTTGCGGTTCCTTATGAAGGCCAAGAAGGTTCGCCATCCATCCGCCGCCGGTGGAATTTTCCGATGGCGCGGGGGCCATCATGTCCATCCAATGGGCAGCCTTCGATAGAAAGCCAGATTCCTGCTTCGCCTCGCCTTCAATTTTTGGCGGTTCGCTGGAAGCGATTTCCTGCGCCGGGCTTGCCTGCGCGAAATTCCTCGCCGGTTCCGGCTCTGGTTCGGGCTCCAGCTCGGGTTCTGGTTCGGGCGCGATCTCAACCTGCGTTTCCATCGATTTCGAGGCAAATGCGCTCGCCGTTTCCGTCAGCGATTCAGGGGTGGCAGGCGCCGAAGCCGAATTGTTTTCCATCTCAACTGGTTCGATTACTTCCGATGGATCCTTAACGCGAATGTGCCGGGGCGGAACGTCGCGCTCCGACGGGAAAGTGGGGCTGAAATCTTCATCGGAAGCGAATGCAAGCTTTCCGCCAACTTCCTCGGGCACTTCGAAATCCGCTGCGGAGCGGCGCCAATCGGAGGCTGTGGCGGAGTCGTCGAAATCATCATCTTCTTTCGCGCGCGTTGCTTTGGGTGCGCGGGCCTTCGACTGATCGCCTTCGGATTCGTCGTCGAGCGCGCGAACGCCCTTGCCGAATCCATAAATTTGAGCGGCTTCCTCGGCGGTCGGCTCCGGATAATCCGGCAGCGGCTTTGGTTCAGCCTTTGCGGGGATTTCCATCGCGGGAATCGGCGGCGGAGGCGGCTCAACAACCACCTCGCGCGCCTTTGCCATTTCCGCCGCAACTTTTGGATTCTTTTCCAGCGCGGACATCACCATGGCAATCAGCGGGTCGGGTGGAACGAAAGGCTTCTTCAGGACGCCGTCGGCGCCAACGCGGCGCGCTTCCCGTTCGTCGAGCGGATCAAATGCCCCCACAAGCAGGATTACAGGAACGTGGGAGAATCGCTCGTCCTTCTTCACGAATTCGCAGACTTCGTAACCATTGCGCACGGGCATGAACACGTCGGCAAGCACGATATCGGGTTGCAAGTCCGGCATGCGCCGCACTGCCGCTTCGCCGTTGCCGACAGCAATGACCTCAACGCCCCGCTCCTGAAATGCAAGCGTGACCATCTTCTGGATATTTGTGTTGTCGTCGGCGACGAGGATTTTCGGCACAGTATTCCCCGGGCGGCGCAGCCAGAAATCGGCTCGCCTACCCCTTTCACTAGGTCTATTGCAACACCCCATTCAGGGGGCGTCAACAGACACGAGGTACAGAAGTGCCTCAGGTGTTAGCAGGGGGTAAACAGGGGGGTTACCAGGGAACCAGCTTCTTCAACCCCTTTTTCTTCTTGCTGGTGGATTCTTTTTTCTGATCATCTTTGCCCGTAGTGCCTGTGGTGGAGGCCGATGAAGATTCTGTCTTGTCGGCTTTCGCAGCTGGAGCCGGAGTAGTCGCAGGCGCTTGTGTCCCGGATTGAGACGGCGCAGCCGCTGGTTGACTGTCACCTGGAGCAATTGCTGGGGGCGCAGACGTGACGGGTGGAGTGGTTGGCGCTGGAGCAGGAATAGACGCTGGCTCGACTGCAGGCGTGGCTGGCTTCTCAGTTTCGGGAGCCGGATCGGGAGACGTGCTGCTAGGCGCAAGCAGCGGCACATCATTCTTCGATGAATTGCCGGTGGTTGAACTTTCGATCGGCGGAGCCGATTGCGGCTGCGGATCAGTATTTGCCGGGGGAGCGGCTTGAGCGGGTTCGTCAATTATCTGAACGGTAGTCCCTGTGGTTGGCGCGTTCGGGTCTATTTTGCCACCTGTCACAGCCTCTACCGGGGCTGAGTCGGGTGATATAGCATTCGTGTCCGCGGCCGGTGGCGCGCCCATTGAAAACGTGGGCCCTGCATTCGACGCTTTCAGAACTTCGGTCGCCGATACCGCATCTGTAGGCGGATTCAGGTTAGGTGTGCCGGAATGCGCCGCCTGGGTGACGGGAGGACCGCTGTGGAGCATCTCCATCGGAAACTTCAGAGCAACGTTTTGCTTGTGCGCCTTTTCATACATCTGCTGCTGCTGCATCCGCGCCAAAGCATTTGCATCCACGGCAGGCACTGCCATACCCATTGCAGTCAAACGCGTCTTCGAATCCCCTACGTGCGGGGAAAGCGGATAATCTTCAACGATGCGGCCATAGCATTTCGCCGCGAGATCGGAAAAGTGGTTCTTCATGTCCTCGTTCTTGGAAAGCTGCTTGGCCCGGTCGTAGACATTCCCGAGCATCCACAGGGCTTCGTCGCTCTGGCTGTACAGTGGGTAACGGTCCACCATCTCCACAAGCCGGGCCGCCGAAGCTGGGAAGTCCTGCTTCACGTAGTAAAATCGAGCGACCTTGTATTCCCCGTCAGCGAGCACTTCCTGAACTTCGCGGAGTCTCTGCTCGGCCTGTGGCACCAGAGGGCTCGCGGGATATTTCAGCAGGAATGTCTGGAACGCGTCTTCGGCGGCTTGCGCGCTGGTGCTGTCGCGGTCTGCCTTTTCCATCATGCGATAGTGCGCCATTCCCACCTGCATCTGCGAATAGGCGGCCTCGTCGAGAAACGGAAAGAACACGATGAAATTTTTGTATTCGTCAATCGCCTGCGTGAAATTGGATGTGCCGCCCTCTTTGTAGAAGGAATCGGCGACCATTAGCTTCGCCTTGGCAAGGTATTCGCTATCCGGGTAAGTGTTGATCAGAGTCTGAAGGCTGAGGCGGGATTCGGTGTATCGCCCCTTTTTCATATCGAGCAGCGCGCGGTCGTAGAGCACCTTGTCCGGCTCGGCCGACGCCTCAATGTCGTCAGCGGAGACAGGCTTCGCGGCCGGGGCTTTCGCCTCTTCAGCTTTGGCGTCCGGCGTCTTTGCGTCCGGGGTCTTCGCGGCTTCCGCCGGGGCTGGCTGGGGCTTGGCCGGCGGAGCTGGCGCGGGCTTGTTCTTCGCAACCTTCTCTTTTTGGACCTTAATTTTCGGATGCGACCAGAAGCATCCCGCTGTCGCCAGAGAAATACCCATTGCCGCTACCAGGAGCAGCCTGTCTTTGCTGAGGTTTCCTGCCATCATATTTTCTTTTTCATACCTTTTGACTTAGCGCTTCCGATGCAAGTTTACGAATCTTTCGTGTCGCTGCGGCCGGATCGGGCTGGTGGAAGATGGAAGTCCCTGCAACGAGCGTATTTACACCCGCCACGACCAAATCGGATGTGTTTTCCAGATCGACTCCCCCGTCTACCTGGAAAACACATTCGATTTGGTCGT
>Ga0070765_100002766_pt1 | contig 11096 bp, 9 predicted proteins | sample HubBroMetageWFT5_FD_71516 | JGI IMG/M metagenome (GOLD analysis project Ga0070765, IMG submission 71516) | Warmed and freeze-thawed soil microbial communities from the Hubbard Brook experimental Forest, New Hampshire - Hubbard Brook CCASE Soil... | ecosystem: Environmental > Terrestrial > Soil... | reverse complement strand
CGCATTCATCGATCGCGATCTTGCACCCCGTGGGCATGAGCCTCTCATCGAGCGTGCGTAGCGCCTTCGCCACGACCGAAATCTTCGATTCCGGCAACAGGGTCGAGACGACGCCGACCCGCAAAGGGCGAAACGGCGCGATGCGCAACGGCACTTCGGCGGCGGTCACTCTCGCACGGTCAAGCGCCATAGCGCTGACGGCGAAAGGTATGATTTTCACCGTCGCTGTCATGTCCCCTTGAGCGACGCGGCGAAACGGCGCAAGGGTCGCAAGCGTGATAGCCTCGTCGACCATATTGACGCGATCGATGACTGCGGCGTCGAGGACGAGGACACCGGCGCAGCCCGAGATCAGATTACAGCGGCCGGTGACGGTTTCAATGATATGGAGATTGGCGCCGGCGACGCTGCGGGCCAGACTCAGCGCCGCCGTGTTTTCGTCGACCTCGCCTGGCTCGATGCGGGCCGCAACGATTTCGGCGATGTGGGCCGCCTGCAGGGCGGCGATCTGGCCGGCGCCGATCCATTCGCCTTTTCTCAAGGTCAAACCAGGCCTTCTAATCGCCTGGGCAAGGAAAACGCCTTCACTTTCGGCAATGGGAAGCGGTCCGAATTTCACGCGGCCTTCTCCTTTTCCACGCGCAAGGCTTTGCGGTGCAAGTCGGCTATGATTTCGCCGGCGATGGAGACGGCGATTTCGGCCGGACTGACCGCTCCAATGTCGAGCCCGATCGGAGCATGGATGCGCTTGAGTACGGCGTCACCGAAACCTTTGGCGCGCATCCGCTCGAGCCGGTTCGCATGGGTCTTTCGCGATCCCAGCGCGCCAATATAGAAGCAATCGGCACGCAAGGCCTCCGTCAGGCCCTGATCGTCGATGCGCGGGTCATGAGTTAGCAGCACCATGGCGGTATAGTGGTCGAGATGCAGGGAGGCCAGCGCCACCTCTGGCCATTCGGCGATGAGCCGCACGCCGGGGAAACGTTCAGGCGTTGCGAAGGCGTTGCGCGGATCGATGATGATCATGTCGAAACCGGCGAGGCTAACGATCGGCGCGAGCATCTGCGAAACATGGACGGCTCCAATCACGACGAGTCGCACCGGCGGCGTCTCGACGCGAAGGAATAGCTCCTCACCGCCCCATTCCACGATGCCACTTTTGCCGAGCCGCAGCCGTTCCTTCAGAATATCGGCCATGGGCTCGGAGTCGACATCCGCGGCGCGGACGAGTCGCTGCTTGCCCGAAGCAATATTGGTCACGAGGATGCAAGGACGCCGCATGGCTCGCTCGGCATTGAAAGCTGCGAGACGATCGGCGCGGTCCGCGTCTATGCTTTGAACATAGACCCTGATCCGGCCTCCACAAGAGAGGCCGGCGCGCCAGGCCGTCTCGTCGGCGACGCCGAATTCGAGCATTTGCTGCCCCCCCATTGCGATCATGTCTAGCGCTTCGGTGATGACATCGCCTTCGACGCAGCCGCCGGAGACCGACCCAAGGAAATTCCCCTCCGAGTCGATGACGAGATGGCTCCCGACCGGGCGCGGCGCGGACCCCCAAGTTTCTACCACGGTCGCCAGGGCGACATCGCGCCCCGCCTCTTTCCATTTCTGCGCCTTGCGGAGAATGTCGCTGTCGGATGCAAGCATTGGAAGGATGTGCCTTATGTTTTTGGACGGAGATCAAGAGTGGAAGAATGCCGCTTTTCCAGCGTCTTCCCTCTTGGTGATATAGTGATCGGGTACAAGAAATGCCGTACAAATCGCCGGCTGGATCGTCGCGCCCGTCGCGAGGGTGTGACCGTTAACACAGCAGGGGTCGCCAACGAGACCGAGGCACAGCACGGACGCCGCGCTTGAACCGAAAAGCTTGCCGAACCAGCCTTTCAGAAGCGCGGCGATCGCGCCGAGGATCTTGTTGAGCGAGCCCGCGCCATGTGGCGTTCCGGCGGCCACTTCCACTGCTTGTGGCTTGCCGACGATGGCGCCGAATTTTACGAAAAAGTCGCCGGCGAGCTTATTTGCGGTACTGTCTATGAGGCGGCCGCCAAGTTGAGCCAGCCTGCCGCCGACATCGGCCTTTGCCGTATATTCCAGGATTGTTGCATTGCCGTCGGGCGTTAGCCTGACGTTGGCGCCACCTTTGGCGAAACCAGCCCCGCCGGAGCCTTCGCCGGTGATCCTATAGCCATTCGGGGGATCGAGATCGGAAAGGGTGATCAAGCCTTTGAAGGACGCTTTCACCGGCCCGACCTTCAACGTCACAGTTGCTCGCGTCTGCGTATCGGAAAGTTTTTCGATGGTTTCACAACCCGGGATGCATTGCCTCAACACTTCGGCGTCGTTCAGCGCGGCATAGACTTCTTCGCGCGTTGCCTCGATCCTTTGAGTACCAGTCATCTCCATGGCGTTGCTCCTATTCCTTGACGGCAATCTGCCGTGGTTCAGATCGATGCCCACGCCGCCTCGCCTCAATCACTTCAGCCAGGATCGAAAGCGCGATTTCATCGGGCGTGATTGCCCCTATATCGAGACCGGCGGGAGCCTTGAAAGCGCCGAGCCGTCCGGGATCGACGCCAGCTTCCACCAATTCCTTGCGCAAAGCCGCGGCCTTTTTGCGCGAGCCGACGAAGGAAACATAAGCCGATCGCGGTTTGAGCGCCGCTTTGAGCGCCGCACTATCCCCCTTGCCTTGGGTCGCGACGACGATGTAACCGTTGCCGCCATAGTCGTTCGGCGGCTCGAAACCATCAGCGAGAAGATCGACTTCGCCAAACGCGGAATGGTCGCTCGCCGGCGCACAGACGATCACGAAGAAGCCAAACTGGCGGGCGAGCTCGGCCAGTGCGACGCCGACCGGCGAGCTACCGAAGATGACGACTTGCGACCGTGGCAGAACCGGTTCGACGAAAATGTCCATCGTGCCGCGGCTGGGACACATGTTCTTGGCGAATTCTATCCCCTCGCGCGCCTCGCCCGCCGTGACGCCAAGCTGGTCGAGGAGTTCCTTCGGTTGCACGCTGATGAGTCGCGGCTCGCCGTCCTTGATGGCATCGCGGGCGGCGCGCAGGACGGCGCCGCGGGCACAACCGCCACCGATCCAGCCGGCCGAGATGGTGCCATCGGGACGGATGATTGCCTTGGCGCCGGCCTTCGCGGCGGTCGCCGCGACAGTGCGCACCACGGTTGCAAGGGCGAAGGGTTCACCTTTCGCCTTCATATCGTTGACAAGCTCCAGAACATCGGCCCTGCCCATGGTTACAACCTCGCGAGATAGGGTTCGAGTGCGACGAGACTTTCGAGGTTATGCGCGGGTGCGAAGAGATCGACGAAAGGCAACGCCGCTTTCATGCCGCGCGCTTCGGGCGCATAGTCCTGCCAGCCGAGCATCGGGTTCAGCCACGCGATGCGGCGGCAGCGCCGGCGCAGCTGACGCATTTCGGCGCCGAGCTGAGCCGGGTCTCCAGTGTCGTAGCCGTCCGAGACGATCACGACGGCGGTTCGCGAATGGATCACGCGGCGGGCGTGCCAGCGGTTGAAGGTGGCAAGGCTGTCGCCGATCCGCGTGCCGCCGCCGATACCGGTCGCTATAAGCGAGAGACGCTCGACCGCACGTATCACATCTCTCTCGCGCAGCGCCGGCGATATATGGGTGAGGCGGGTGTGGAAGACGAAGGCCTCGGCCTCGAAAAACGTGTTCAGGACACCTTGCATGAAGCGCAGGAACACCGGCGCGTAGAGGCTCATGGAGCCGGAGGCATCAAGCAGAACGACAAGCTTCAGCGGCTTATCTTTGCGTTTCTTGTGGAGGAGTTCGATCGGTGTGCCGCCATGGGGGATGCTGTGGTGGATCGTGCGCCGGAAGTCGAGGCGCCCGCGCGAGCGATGGGCACAGCAACGCCGGGTCAAGCGGACCCGCATGGAACGCGCCAGCCGTTCGGCCAAGGCATAGGCCGCTTGGATCTCGGCGGGGTCGGTCATGTGGCGAAAATCGGTCTTGGCAAAGCTCTCCGCGGAGGAGGCGCCTTCGTGACGGCCGCGCCCGGCCGCCACAGCCGACTCGTCGCCCACACGCTCGACACGGTCCGGTTCGCGGGCGGTTCCGAGAGGATCACTGGCTCCGGCGGATTCGCCCGGCGCCGCCCGACGATGACGCGCCGGACCGCTGGCGCGTAGCGCCGACTTGACGCCTCGGCCGAGCCAAAAGGCGGCGAAGATTTCGTCGAACTTTTCCCAGTCGGAGCGGCGGCCGCAGAACAAGGCCCGGAAGGCCGGGCGCAAGCGCGTGTCGCGTGTCGCGATGGGATCGGCGAGAAGCGCAAGGGCGTCCCGGGTCTCTGCGAGCCCCATCGCGAAGCCATTGTCGCGCAGGACTCGGACGAAAGCGACGAGCCGTTGGCGTATCGCTTCCCCAGCATGTCTTCGGTCGGAAGTTAGGGACCCCAATGCGGCCATGGCTCAAGCCACCTTGCCTAGAAGCCGGTCACTGACCTCGCGCGACATTCTGGCTTTGTCCTCAGCAGTCTTCACGACGCACATGAGAGTCTCGTACACGGCTTCGGGATCCTCGGGCAGCCGCCGGACTCCCAAGCCGACAAGCGCCGCCGCCCAATCGAGCGTTTCGGCGACGCCCGGCGTCTTGCGCAAATCTTCCTTGCGAACCGACTTGACCATGGTAGCGATCTGCAGCGCCAGTGCCGCGTCGATATTGGGAAGGTGCGCCAGAAGGATGCGCGCCTCACGGTCGACGTCGGGAAAGTCGACGTAGTGATAGAGACAGCGCCGGCGTAAGGCATCGGACAGTTCGCGCGTGCCATTCGAAGTCAATACCACGCGCGGAACCGAGATAGCGGTCATCGTCCCGAGCTCGGGAATGGAGATCTGGAAGTCGGACAGGAGTTCAAACAGAAAGGCTTCGAATTCCTCATCAGCGCGATCGATTTCGTCGATCAGCAAGACGGGCGGCCGCTGTTGCCTGATCGCCGCAAGGAGCGGTCGCTCGAGCAGATAGCGTTCGGAGAAGATGTGCTCCTCGATTTTGTCAGGATCGTCCCCCTCGCGCGCCTTGATAGCCAGCAATTGGCGCTGGTAATTCCATTCGAAAAGAGCTGCATTCTGATCGAGGCCCTCGTAGCACTGAAGGCGAATGAGCTTCGTATGATGTGCGCTGGCCAGCGCCCGCGCGACTTCAGTCTTGCCGACTCCCGCTTCGCCTTCCAGCAAGAGCGGGCGGCGCAGCATATCCATCAGCCAGAGCGCGGTCGTAAGATCGCGATCGGCAATGTAACCGCTGGCAGCAAGCCGCTCGGCGATCCATTCTCGTGATGCTGCGTCGGTCATCGATCTTCACCCGAAGGATGGAGACGGCGACGCGGGCCGCCGAAGCGACAGGAAGAACGCAAATGAAACAGCATCGGGACGACGGGCTTTCGGCCTTCCACAGCGGTTCCCGATCAATTGGTTCACTTGGTCGAAAGGCGCCGCTCGGAACAGAAAAGTTGGAGCAGGTACTTGTCGAATAAGTTGATCAGCTTTTTCGGGGCCTGCTCTAATATCCAAAACTTTGGCACCCAATCCTCAAAAGAAAGCGGCGCCCGATTCACCTCACGCGTGCAGCCCCAGCCGCTCCGCCACGGTCCAGAGCCGCCACCCGTCATGGGGCATTTGAATGTGCCCGGCATCAAGGAAAGCAAAAGCATCGTTGACCGCATTGGAGAAGCAGGGGACGCCGCCAACATTTGGGCTTTCCCCGACGCCCTTGGCGCCGATCGGATGGTGCGGCGACGGCGTGACAGTAAAGTCGGTTTCCCACTTCGGGGTTTCAACGGCGGTCGGAAGGAAGAAATCCATGAACGAGGCGCCCATGACGTTTCCCTGCGCGTCGTAACTTATCTCCTGGCCCATCGCGATGGCGAAAGCTTCGGTGAGGCCACCGTGAACCTGCCCCTCGATGATCATGGGATTGATGCGCGTGCCGCAATCGTCAAGCGCGTAGAACCGCCGCGTCTTGGCCACGCCGGTATCTATGTCAATGTCCATGACACAGAAATAGGCGCCGAACGGATAGGTCATATTGGGCGGATCGTAATAATTGACCGCTTCGAGGCCCGGCTCCAAGCCAGGCGGCAGATTATTATGCGCCGCCCACGCAATCTCTTTCATGGTCTTGAATTTTTCCGGCAAGCCTTTGACCGTGAACCGATCGACGTCCCATTCGAGGTCATATTCCGACACTTCGAGCAAATGCGCCGCGATCATCTGCGCCTTCGCCCTTATCTTGCGCGCCGCCATCGCCGTCGCCGCCCCGGCGACCGGCGTCGAGCGCGAACCATAGGTGCCAAGACCGTAGGGGGCGGTATCCGTATCGCCTTCCTCTATGGTGATGTCGTCAGCCGGAATGCCGAGCTCTGTCGCGATGATCTGAGCGTAAGTCGTCTCGTGGGCCTGCCCCTGGCTTTTGGTGCCCATTCGCGCCACGATCGAACCCGTCGGATGGACGCGGATTTCGGCTGAATCGAACATCCCTACGCCGAGGATATCGCAATGGCGGGAGGGGCCGGCGCCAACGATTTCGGTGAAGAAGCAAACGCCGATGCCCATTAATTCGCGCGTTTCGCCACGGCGGAAGGCCTCTTGTCTCGCCTTCTGTTCGACCCGCAAGGCCGGGTAGCCCACGGCGTCCAGCGCCTTTTGCAGGGCGACGTGATAATTGCCGCTGTCATATTCCCAGCCAAGTGCCGAGCGATATGGAAATTGCTCGGCCTTGATGAGGTTTTTCATCCGCAAGTCGACAGAATCCATGCCAAGCTTTTTGGCTAAAACTTCGATGGCACGCTCGATCGCATAGATTCCCTCCGTAACCCGCAGCGAGCAGCGATAGGCGACGCCGCCCGTCGCCTTGTTAGTATAGACGCCATCAACTTCGAGATGCGCTACCGGTATGTCGTAGGAGCCAGTGCAGATGTTCACGAACCCTGCCGGCAGTTTTGACGGGTTGGCGCACGCATCGAAGGCACCATGATCGGCCAACATGTGAACGCGCATGGCCAGTATCTTGCCCTCCTTGGTTGCCGCCAATTCGGTCGCCATATGATAGTCGCGCGCGAAGGATGTCGTCGACAGATTCTCCATCCGGTCTTCAACCCATTTCACGGGAACGCCGAGCACGATCGAGGCGACGATCGCGCAGACATAGCCAGGATAGACGCCGACCTTGTTGCCGAAGCCGCCGCCGATATCAGGGGCGATCACATGCACCTTATGTTCGGCTATCCCGGACAAGATCGATACGACGGTGCGAACGACATGGGGAGCCTGGAACGTGCCCCATACGGTCAATTCGCCTTTGACCTTGTCCATCGATGCGACGCATTGACAGGTCTCGAGCGGCGCGGGGTGCGTGCGTTGATAAACGAACAAATCTTTGGTGGTGACCTCGGCGGCCTTGAACACTTCGTCGGTCGCCTGCTTGTCTCCAACCTGCCAATTGAAAATGTGGTTATAGTGTTTGCGTGGGCCATGCGCGCCGTTCATCTTGTCCTTGATGTCGTCGCGCAGGATCGGCGCATCCGGTGCCATCGCCTGAAACGGATCGACGACAACCGGAAGCGCCTCATATTCGACCTCCACGAGTTCGATCGCGTCGGCCGCGATGTAGCGGTCCTCCGCCACCACGAAAGCGATTTCCTGATTCTGGAAGAGGACCTTCTCATCGGCCAGCACCGCCGCGACATCGCCGGCGAGCGTTGGCATATAATGGAGTTTCAGCGGTTTGAGATCGGCCGCGGTCAAGACCGCCTTGACACCGGGGAGCGCCAAAGCTTTCGATGTATCGATGCTTTTGATGCGCGCATGCGCATGCGACGAACGAACGAAATCGCCGAACAGCATGCCGGGAAGTTTGACATCGTCGACGTAATTGCCGCGGCCTTGGGTGAAGCGGATGTCTTCGACCCGTTTGCGCTTGCAGCCCAAGCCCTGAAGCTTCTCGGCGCGCTCAGCTTGAGTTGGGGCTATGTCATTCATTCGGCGGCCTCCTGGTAGGGCACGCCGTTGATCTTCGCGGCGGCATATTGAATGGACTTGACGATGTTCTGATAGCCGGTGCAGCGGCACAGATTGCCGGAAATGCCGGAGCGAATCTCATCTTCACTAGGGTTCGGATTTTCCTTCAGCAAGCGGTGCGCGCGCATGATCATGCCCGGCGTGCAATAGCCACATTGCAGACCATGCATTTGGCGAAAGCCTTCCTGCAGGGCGTGCAGGGTGCCGTCCGGCGCCGCCATGCCTTCGATCGTTAGGATTGCGGCGCCGTTCGCCTGAACCACGAACAATGTGCAGGATTTGACCGACATCTCATTGAGATCGACGGTACAGGCGCCGCAATGGCTCGTGTCGCAGCCGATATGTGTGCCGGTAAGCCCGAGCTGTTCGCGGAGAAAGTGGACGAGCAGCGTGCGGGGCTCGACCAAGGCCTCGACCTCGCGCCCATTGATCGTCATTTTGACGTGAACCTTCGACATTTTTTTCTCCGCTCGGCTCTCAAACTTCCGCGCGCAATTTGGCGCGTTCGATCGCACGCCGGACCGTCACGCCGGTCATTTTCCTGCGATATTCGGCCGGGCCGTGTCCGTCCGAGGCTGGATTGGTGATGGCTTCGGCTGCGTTTGCAGCGTTGGCTATGGCCGTTCGGTCGATTCTCGTCCCAACGAGCGCCCGTGCTGCCGCCTCCGCCCAGAGGGGCGTGTCGGCAACATTCGTCAGGCCGATAGAGGCCGCGCGGCATGTCCCGTTTGTAAACATGAGCATCACGGCGGCGGCGGCGACGGCGTAATCGCCCACCTTGCGTTTCAGCTTCTCATAGGCATAGCCGTGGCCTTTGGCCGGAATGGGGATGCGGACCTCGGTCAGAATTTCGTCGTTCTGGCGCGCCGTGTCATAAGCGCCGAGATAGAATGCCCGCGCACGGACCCTTCGCTGCCCATTGCGACCGGCAAGCTGGTACTCGGCATCAAGGCACATCATAAGCGCCGGCATGTCATTGCCCGGATCGCCATTGGCGACATTGCCGCCAATAGTGCCGACGTAACGGATTTGGGGGTCGCCAATCAGCAGGGATGTCTCACGGATGATCGGCAGAATTTCCGCCAGCAACGGCGAAGCAATCATTTCGGATTGGGTTGCCATTGCGCCGATTGCGATATGATCCTGCTCCCGCCGAATGCCTTTGAGACTGCTGATGCCGGCGAGATCAACAAGGTGCTCGGGGGCGGCAAGGCGGGTTTTCATGACCGGGATCAAGCTATGGCCGCCCGCTAGCGGACGCGCTTCTTCGCCCAATTGCGCCAGAAGTGCGACGGCGTCCTGCACCGAAGTGGGCCTGTGATACTCGAACTTGGCCGGGATCATGTGCCACTCCTTTTGCGTTCCTCGTTGCGACTATTCGCTGTCGCTGTATGGAGGATAACGATTCCTCGGAATGGCGGCAACTGTCGATGCACGAAACGAGAAAAAATTTAACGAACTTCTGCGCCGGCGCGTTCCCGACAGAGTGATCACATTATCGAGATTTCACGCAGCAAGCGCGCCGCATTTCGTGCTTGTGCACGAAATGCGGCGACGTCTTTGCCATTTCTCAGAACGAGCGGCGATCTCTTCGTAATAAGTGGATCAGCGTATGCGGTTTCGAGCCCTGACCCGAAAAACCTGGTCCAAGCTTGCCCCGATCCGTTGATACGAACCGCAGCGGTTTAGCGTCGGCAGATTTTGCGCTTATTTGGGTCCAACATAAGTTCGCTCTTGCAAGAGGGCTCGAAGCTCATTTAGCTTCAAACGGCTCACCGGGACGGTTTTGGGCAGCAGGCTGGTCAATTCGGTAATGGCGTTGTCGCCGGCCCTGCGCACGCACTTGACGCGATCCAAGTTGACAAGATGGCTCCGGTGCACGCGCAGGAAGCGCCCGCCTGCCAATTGTTCTTCAACTTCGCCGATGGCGAGCGGGCAGAAAAAGTCGTTCAGTCCGTCGAAGACAAACGTATAGTGAGCATCGGCGTGGACCGCGAAAATATGCTCGGCTCTAATTGACGTTTTGATGCCCTCGCGTTCTATCGGGAGTGCCTTGGCAGCAAGCGGCGGCGGCGACTGCGAGGCAAACAGGGTGGCAGCCGGTTCCGCTTTCGGTTCTCCCCCTGCCGCACCTCTCGCAGCCGCTTTGATGACGATTTCTGACGCGACTGGCGGCGTCAACCCCTCGGCCGGTTTTGGCGTCTGGCTCGACTGGTCGGGGACGAATGTCAAAAGGAAGACGCCGGACAGTGCGAAAGCGACGACCGCGACGACAATCGCCAGAAGATCCGGCGAGACTGCCGGCGAAGTTGGTGGCGCCGCATTCGTAAGCGGATAGAGCGTCGTCCCGGCCATCGCCGTGTAATGCATCCCCGAAATCGCCAGACCGAGGAGCATGGCACTCACGAAAAGCGATGGCCTCCGCGCATCGTTGAAGGTCAGCCAAAGCGCCATGGCCGAGGCGACAATGCTGATCAGAATGCTCGTCGCAACCATGACGGGGTTATGCGCCATGTGGGTGCTCGCATGCAGCGCCCACATGCCCGTGTAATGCATTGCCACGATCCCGCTCCCCATGGCAATTGGCGCGGCGGCGAGGGTGAAATAGGTGCGTGGCCAGAGGCTTACCGCCTCGATGGCAACACCGACAACGAGTACGCAGATCAGGAATGAGAGAAGGGTGGGGAGCACCAGATAATTGACCGACACGGGGAGGCGCACGGCGAGCATGCCAATGAAGTGCATACCCCAGATGCCAACCGCAAGCGAACACGCGGCGCCTGCCAGCAAGAGTCTTCGTGTTTGCCCGTGCGACCCACTGATCTGCAAGGCTATGCGCAGAGCGACATAACTGCCTTGGATAGCGATGACGAGGGAAAGAAGAACTAGGCTTGGTTCGTAGATAAGAGGCATACAACGAGCCTTCGTCCCCCACCCTGATTGCCCAACAAGGGCACGGTTCCAACCTGGACTTTTCAACAGATTATAGCGCGCGGTATGAATTTAAAATGGAAAAATTCAGGCGGCCTCCCCCC
>Ga0070765_100002764_pt1 | contig 11099 bp, 6 predicted proteins | sample HubBroMetageWFT5_FD_71516 | JGI IMG/M metagenome (GOLD analysis project Ga0070765, IMG submission 71516) | Warmed and freeze-thawed soil microbial communities from the Hubbard Brook experimental Forest, New Hampshire - Hubbard Brook CCASE Soil... | ecosystem: Environmental > Terrestrial > Soil... | reverse complement strand
TCACGGCAAGTTCGGTCATCTTTACGAACACGCCTCAGGACTTCTCGGGCTCGTACTGGAGGAATCTCGAATTGGCAAAAGTAAGTGTCGTACCCTGCTCGGATCACGATCGCCCGGAATCCCCACCTACAGCTGGTTGTCGATTCCCTTGACTTCCCATCCGTGCGTCGTCAGTGTCACAGCTTGATTTAATGTTGTTGTTCCGTCGCCGTCAATAGTCGAAAGAATTCCAAGGAAAACTCTCTGAATGTCCGGATTGTTCAAGAAGCTGAAACATTAGTCTTCCACGCGGCCAATCGCGGCCCGGACGAATCTCTCTTTTCTCCAAACGATCGCATTTGATCTGATTTACAACAGTCGATAACTAGCTGTCGTAGGTCACAACGAGTCGGTCGGCAAAGATTCCCTGCTTGGTGAGGTGTCCGTCTGGCCCAGTGGCGCGCTTGAGGTTCTTGCACTGCAGAACTGGTTTCAACATGAGCGGCAAGAGCGCCATGTTGATGTAGAGTCCAAAGCAGGTGTGTAGTCCGTATCCAAAGTGCATGTATTGATAAGGACGGCGCGTGTAATCAAAGCTTTCAGGGCGAGGAACGCGGCGGCCATCGTGCATTGCAGAGCGAACGGCGGCAGCGACTGTAGTTCCTTTCCGGATCCTGCGAGCGCGAAGGCTTCCTGCGGCTATCGTATAGTCTTCGGAAGCGATCCGAAGTAGCGCTGGGGTAAGCGGATCAAAACGCATGGCCTCGAAAATCAAAGCAGACATTTTCTGATCGTTATCCTGATTTGCTGCCTGCTGGGCCTCCGCTAGGGCTTTCGGGCGCCTCAGAAGTTGCTCCATTGCCTGAGGAGCGACCATCGGCGGTTGAGGCAAACCTCCGACAATGAAGCCGACGAGGTTCGTTCGGATGGTGGCGTCGTCCATGCCAGGCAGACCTAATCGTTGGAGATCGAGGCAACGGCCGAGGACATCATCCTTCGTCGGGACGGTCTTTCGCTCTGCTACGAGCGAGTCAATGTGATTCCGAAGAGCTGGCGCGTAGGCATCTACCTCGGCGCGGAGCGCGGGGTCATTCGCCTGGTCCGCAAATTGAAATTCGAAAAGCCGCATGGCCCAGATGCGAAGGTCGGCGTCGGTGGGACCTGGAGTACCGAAGTAATCGCAGAGGACGGTGAAGGTGACAGTGCGAACGAGATCGACGATGTCGAGTCGCCCCTGACCCGTCGCGACGATTGATCGGGCGGAGGCAAGAGTGGCCGGGATGAGTGTGGCTTCAATGTCCGTGCGGCGAACGACCATCCGCATATTGGTGGTGTCGCGAGTGTATTGTTCCGAATTCGTCATTCCGAGGAAAAATGGATGCCCATTCATTATGACGTCGAGTTTCTCGTTATATGGGTTAATAAAGACTTCGCTCAGCGACATAACCTCCCCCACGTCGTCGAAACGAGTGACAAGAGCGAAGTTGCCGATCACCGGAATGGGCCAAAAATTTCGCAGGACACGAAAAATAAAATCAAGGTGATCCCAAGCCCAAGATTTGAGCCTTCCCGTAAGAGAAGATTCAGGTGGCGAGGCTGGACGTAGGATTGGTGCGGATTCAGAAGTCACAGCAGTGCTCACCTAAGCGCTCCTAGATACCGCAAAGCGCGAAGGCTGGGCAGAAAGAAGTATCCACCGCCGACAGGGGTGATGAAGGTTTCAATGATCGGTTGTTGACGGACCGGCTTTGATGGAATGCTGAAGGGACATTTGGTAGCAAGTATTGGATCGCCTTCGTTGTAACCGAGTCCAAACATGGGATTAAGAAGCCAAGTGTGCTGAGCAAACTCGAACTGGCGTTCTATTTCGCTGTTCATACATAGAAAAACGAGGCCACGGTCGACACCGTCGTCGACGTAACGATCTGAAATCGGCGTTCCATAGATTCGGCCCCGGCGCATGATACGGTGGCGGTTGGCTGCGTTGATCATGTCTTGTGTGTCCTTCTGACCGGGGGCTAGGCCATCTCGCGGATTGGCGCGGCGAACGTGTGAGGTGAGCGGGCAGCCGAAACCGTTGGGATCGGACGCAAAAAACGTCAGGTCGTTGCCATTTACGGATCCTGTGGGGGTAAGCATCTCCCCCGAGAGGGTGCGGCCAACGGCCTTCTGCGCCAGCCACTGGTCGGTCGCTGGCTTCCGGTTTTCATCGAGCAAATCGGCGGATGCGATCCTCATGCTGTTCCAAAATTTGGCTACGTCTTGTCTTAGCTGGCGCAAGACTATGTAGGTTCCGTTTAGACCAAGGTCGAAGAAGCCCTCCGTTGCCGCGGGTTTGAGGGTCTGGAGTGCGATAGGTGAGGCAGGGACCACCGGTCCCGGTGCGGGGACGCCATAAGTGTTGATCTGTCCAAGCACGACTTCGCCGACGGGGATCTCGTGGAGACCGCGTTTGTCAACAGGGATCTCACCATCGACGAGGATGGGCTGCGATATGCCGTCAGCGAAGCCGAAGTGCTCGTGCCTTCGGTTGTTCGGATCAAGATTTACCTGCTGTAGGATCTGTCCGGCGATGATTAGACCAAAGCCGGAGATAGTCTTGACTTCAGCATCTACGACTGAGTCTAGGGCATTCCGATTGAGGGCGTAGATCATCAACTGCGCATGGACGCAGTTGGCGTTAGCGGCGCAGTCGCTCCATTTCCATTCGGCAGGCTCGTCCTTTAGGAAGCGTGAGCGATTGTCGGTAGTCATTCCTTCCTGAAACGGACGTGAGAACGTCGCCATCACGTTACCCTGTAAACCGAGGCCGGCGAGGCCGGCTGCCGAGAAGGCCAGATTGAGGCAGACTTCCCGCGCACCCGTCGAGTCGGTAATGCGTGGAGTGACCTGAGAGACCCAGGCATTCGGGGCAGCGGCTGCGGATGCCGGAAATCTCACCATCACGAGCATCGCGAAGAGTTGCGCGGGATAGGCGCTGATGGCGATGCCCTGCAAATCGGCGGCGGTCTCTCCGGTCGGCTTCCACTCGGGATTCTGCTGCTTAGCGCCCTGCCTGGTTAGAGCAGCACCGCCCATTGTTCAGCCTCCTTCTGCTCCAGCGAAATCTTACGAAGCCCGTCGACGATGCTGGCGTTGCGGACGATTTGGTTGACGGTGAGATCCCAATAGGCGCTATACCAGAGGATGTTCTGGGTCTGGGAGAGTCGCGCCCATGCCTTGAATTCGGTGCCATGTGCTGCACCCTGAAAGATAAGATCCTGAGTTCGAGGAAAGCCGACGCAGTTCCCCCAAGCGAGCGTAAGTCCGTGGGCCGCCTTGTCGATGAAGTCGTCAAGATAGCTCTGCCAACTTCCATCGAAGTTGCTCAGGAAGAGTAGTCGTCCGGTATTCCCGACAAGAGTCCAGTGAGCAAAATGTATTGTGCGCATCTGCCCAAGGTAGCCGTTCCAGGCGACAATCGGGACGGCAAAATTTAGTAAACGAAGGGCGGTTCGGATAAGAAAACCGCGAAGCATGCCAGGTTTGACCAGAACCATGCTGGCAACGTGGTTCTGAACGATCTGGTCTTCTTGCGAAGCGAAGAGTTTAAGTTGCTCCGGAGAAAGCTCGGGATGATCCTGGGTGAAGTCCGACTGTTCGAGGTGGCGGAGTATTTTGAATGGCGCAATGCCTCCGAGAAAAAGCGTCAAAGCTAAAAGGAAAAGCATGATCATAAGCCCAACGATGAAGGTTACGATGAAGCGTGCCACGAAATAGAAAATCAGGCCGAGTCCGGGCATACCGTGCCACGGAAGAATTCCGCACTCGCGAAGCACGTAAATAGCGAAGACCAAGGCGATAAAAAGCATCATGAGTTCGAACTTCGGCGCTAGAGGACGCAACGTGCTCCACTTGTAGTCGTTGATCGCCCGGTCGGTCGTGGGTTTCTCAGCTTCATGCAGGAAATCATACTTTTCGAGGGCCCACTGGCGAAGGGCAGCATGGACGCCCTTTGCGTCTAATTGCCTGTAACTCGATCCCGTAGTTCCCAGTTCCATCTGGATATCATCGAAGACCATCCGATCACGATCGATGCGTTCACGCGAGTTGGCTACTGCACCGAAGTGCTTGGCGGAAGGCGGACAGGAGTGCGCTTCGAGAAATGGAAAGAGAGTGTCCTTGTTGCCGGGCTGGAAGAGTGAGGCCCATTTTGGCTGCTTCGCCTGCTTGGTACAGGCGAAGATCCCTCGCAGATCGTCCGAAAGTTGGGCGAGAACGCTTTGCCAGTAAACGTTCGAGTCGCCGTCGAAATTGCTCTCCAACACAAGAAGCGGATCAAAGTGAACGTCTTCAAAGATCTGCATCGAGATGAAGTGAAGCTGAGGGATCTTCCTCAGCCGGACAAAAGACGCAACTCCATTGATCTTCGGATCCTCGGTATTCGCGAGTGCCTGGACGCGCTCGCGCATCAGTTTAAGACTCTCTGGATTGACCTCGAGCAAGACGTCAACAATGGTAGGCATTGGGCTCCCGTATTTTGGCGATTGATTGACTGGCCTCGACGGTTGACCTGATTGTTACTCTCGAATCGGGCCAAAAGCTCACGGTGCGTGAGTGTTTCTTGTTAAGAAAAATCTCCGCATTCGTAGAATCCTGCTCCTCGTAGGTATTCTTTCCAACAGAGTCCCAATTACGGGGCGCGTTTTCAAAAAAAGCGTCAAGGTCTGCACGCCTAAATCTCCAGCGTCCAATCTGGCTCCTTCGCTACTTTAGGTAAGCGAGTACAGCACCAACCATCGACACAAGAGGAGGCAGTATTGCCCCAACGATGATTGCTATATTTTGCAATGAACCTCTCAAGTATCCAGATTTGGATAGATAATCAGACATACCTTTGAAACGATCCAATTGGGTCGATTCCTCAGCCGACAAAGCTCGTTGATTGGAGAAGAGTTCCCAATAGCGAACTTGTACTGTTGAAAGAGTCTGTAGTCTTACTCGATCAACCGCGACTCGCAGATCTCTCTCGAAGCGCGAATAGACGAGACCACCGAAGCCGAAGGAGAAGAATCCAGCCACGAAGACAACGGCAGAGATATACGGGACGATCTCGGCCGACGATGCGCCGGCGAGTCCGGATGCGAAAGGATGCGCTATTAAGTAAGGAAGCGTCATAAGTTACGGCGCGTTTTCAAAGAAAAGGTCGAGCTTTGCACGGCCAAATCTGCAGCATTCGCCACATGTCCGAGCCTCTGTCGCCCTGAGAACTCAACGCGAGTCGCCATGTGATCTAGTTGGATTTTGTATCCTTAACAAAACACCGATCTAATTTTCCGAGAAAGCTGAGTCGGCCTTGTCGAGTTATTCCATTTTGCGATTCTGCCCAGCTGCAACGGTAAAGCCCGGTACCCACGACAACGTCGTTGTGCGACTACTACTGCTGCTGCGGGAATGGTTTAACATCATCGCGTTCCGTCGGAGCTATTACAGCGGCCCTTGACTTGTAGTGGGAGAGATACACAACACCACAAGACAGAAGGATAACGACCGCAACTACACCAAAGGCCCATCGGCTCTGAAGGCCGAGTTGGGGAATAAAAAGATAGGAACCTACCATCAATGTTGTGAAGAGTACCGCGGACAAAACAATCCCGCGCAGCACTTTGCGACGAACGCTGAATCGCTCGGCGCCTCGTTTCCTAGCAAAGAGCGTTTTGGCAGCAGAAAGCGTGGAAAACACGAATACGTAGCCACACGCAAATGTGACGCCCAACGTGTAATTCGTCCACGAAGGTATGAGGCTGTAACCTAGAATCACGGGAATTGCAGAGATGAAGTAAGGCCAATAGATCTGCTTGGTCCCTTCAGCGTCAGACTCAATCCAAGAATTCGGAATCCTCACGTCACCAGAGTCTCTCATCGCGATCAATAAACGGCTAACACCAATAAAGCAATTACATGTGATTTGAAACGCGTTCGCCATAAATCCCAATGCGATGAGTAACCCGATGGCGAGCTTAGAAGTCGCGCTCATAGCTAAGATACATGGGAAAGGCTGTAAGATATTTCGCAACAGATGCAAAACGTTGGGAGAAGCCATCTGCGAGGATGACCAGTAGGAGCCCGCAAATGCTCGCAACAGAGGCCCTCCCAGAGCTCTTTCCTCTGTGAGAGCAATGACGATCAACATCCCGGCTACTGCCGCCGCCGATCCCACCATCATCATCATCTGGTTCCTAGTTCTATCGGATCCCGCGATCTGGCCGTTTTGTTCTACGGAGTACGTCGACCACTGCAGGCTAGTCCAGGCAATCGGGATGATTGCTAGCGTCGACCACCAACTTGCAGGCGCGTCGACTCTAAAACCGTGGTTATAAGCATCCCAGGGGACGAGCATGCTAAAACCACGCGCCGCATTGATAGGGATGTCTATCGATAACTGTTTTACAAGTATAGAAACAAACAGATCAATTTGATGGTGAATAACGTTTGGCGTTTGCAAAAAGATGCCGATCATCGCTACAGTGGCCGTGACTGTCAAAGCGAAAAGCATTCGTTGAAGAAGGGCGTAGGTCCTGAGGCCGCGCCTCAGCAGTGCTATCGCCATCCAAGTGATGACGAGAGTGATGAGTACGACTCCGCCCGGGGATTCAATCATCGTCGCCAGAAAAGTGAGCTTGGGCTGCCCCCTGGTGACGCCTACGAAGAGGAACAACGGCGCTAGACCCAAGCTTGCGAATAACCAGCCAGCGAGAGCGATCCACTGCAATATCCATACAACGAACCCACTCATCACAACTATAGCGCCGAAACGTCCGAGCGCGCGTGACTGAAACCGGTAATCTCCACCGTCCCGCGGGTCAAGCTTAGATAAATATACGTAGGTAAGACAGATCGGAAGCTGGACCACGAATGCCAGCGCTAATCCCACGGGAATATTACCACCTGGGAACGCCGCTGGACCCCAGACATACACCCATGGGAAAATCACGCCCATCGCAAGGAAGTTGTAAATGAAGCCGTCCCATAGAGTCATAGGCTTGCGGTCGTAACGAGTGCGGCGCTCGCCAGCGCTGTGTTCCACGGGACTACAGCGGATGGTCATAATCTGCTATTTGCACTTCGTTGTTTTCGTCATGGTCGTGCAGGCGGAGACCCTTTCTGTAGGTCGTCGGTTGGCAGCCCGTTACGCCTGCGCAACTCGGGAAGGAGTTCTTGTATAGCAACGGATCTTAGAGCATGTTGCAACGGATCATAGAGACTGTCATTATCTTCGGAAGTATCAGGTAAGTTAAACCAGCGCCGAAAATAACTCCGAAAGCTATGCCACACATTGTCATCTTGGTGATGAGGATCGTCCGCGACTGCAATCGCAAATTCCTCCGCCTCATAGCCGATCCGATTGAGATAATCATTCCATGCTGCGGTCTTTTCTAAACCAGATACGACGGTAGCGTCCGGCAAATCTCCACCTAACACGCTATCTATAAGCACACCGTCGACATCTTGTCGTTCAAAAGCCTCCCTCAACATCGAATACGACGAAAAAGCGACAACTGAGAGTTTTGTCTCGAACCGCGAGTCGCTCGCGAGAGCGGATGCGAGCCAATGGTTGGTCGAATTCTTGACTACGCCCAGCGAGCGGGGTCCTCTCGCCCAGTGAAACAAGTCCTCACTACCTCTCAAAGAATGCACATAAAGAGCCGACTTAAAACGATAATATCCGTCAGTAAATAACACCTTGTCATTTTCTCTTTCTACAGCCTTTGTTACCGAGCCAATAAAAACATCGATTTGCTTTCGTGTAAGAGCTGCCAATCCGGAGTCCACCGACGGAAAACTCTTAATCCGCACATGAAGTCCCCGATGACTTGATTCATAAACAGGGATGGAATATGACGTGTAAGCCGAAGCGGCGGTATTGCACGCTGCTGAATCGTAATGTATTTCACTGCCATCCGATGATAACGAAACACATCCCTCCAGCAACACTCGTATTAGGTCAATGTCGTGCCCGCTCGAACTTCCCTCAGCATCGAGGGTGCTGAAACGAACATTATCCGAGGAAGTAGTTCCTACAATAGCCGTCGGAGCGCTGGCACTAAATCTCGAAAGTACGTTTGGATAGACATAAAAAGAAGCGTACTCGCTCCATTCGGAAACGGGATTCATGGTGAGATCATCAGCTCTATCCGCGGAAGATTTTGCCGGTATTACTCGCCACAGAAATTGACCCCGCTGATCTGAAGAGTCACTGGGGACCTTTGATCGTTGTGAATTAGGGTCGCTGGCGTAAAATAAACAGGAGCGGAAACGCGAGAAATCACACGTCTTGGTTATACGATTTGATTCCGGAAGAGTTTTATCGTCAACCTTGATAAAATTAACGACATAATTGAGTCGTTCATTGTGTCTCGAATATCGCCACTGAATTTCGGGAAACCGAGCACTAATTAAACTGACATCGTGCGTAGGATATTCCAAATGAACATCAACATCAGGCGCAAAATCACCTTGTTCCTTGTTCGCCAGTTCGTGCAGTTTCTGCTGTTCTGAGATATTTTGGTCCGTTAGATCTTTGACCTGTGACTCAACATTCGCTTTTTGGCTTTCTAAGCTCACCGTATACCAGCTGAGAAGGATACCGGCAATCGTCAATCCAAAACCAGCAAAAGAGACGAAATCTGAAAATTTAGCTCCAGTTGCTTCTACATCACTAGTGCCCAACGACCGCAACCAGTGGAGAATTCCTCGCCCTTGCGTAGTAAAAATCAAAAAGAACAGCAGCAGAATACACGTGATCAATGGAACAAAGAGAGCCATGGTGTTTTTACCGGAAAGTCTGGCGGTCGCAGAGATCGTTGGAAGGCCAAAAAGAGTGACACAATGTCGGAAGTAGCTTATGGGTGACAATGTCTGCCCGAAGACTGTCGTTGAGGGCTTCAAGTAGACCGTCCGAAGGCCCGTCAGCAGCGACGGCTGCGGCGATTTGTTCAATATGCCTTCTGCCAAGGAATCGAGCCGTGTATTCTTGCCATGCCGCGGGCATACTCTTATCAAGGTCTGTTAGTGGCGCCCATTCTTTATGAGTTACAAACGTTTCATCGATCAAGACAGCGTCGATTTCCCCACGATCCATCGCTTCTTCTAGCGCCGGGAACGAAGAAAAGGAAGCCTCGTGCACCCTTGTACTGCCGGTAGATTGGCGAATAAAAGCCAACAGACTCTGGTTAGAGCTTTGATCGATAACTCCAATAGTCCGATCCATAGCTAACCAATGCTTCATATCCATTGCGTGCGGAATCGCCTCCGCTCTATGGATGTAGAGTCGCGTTTGATAATTCAGATAGCCGCGCGTAAAGCGGATCCCGCCTTTTTCGCGAGCGTCAGCGGCTGTAACTCCACCTACGAACATATCGATTTCCTTTCGTCGCAACGCAGCCTGCCAATCTCCCCACTTTCGTACCGGTACAAAATCCACGCACAGCTGTGCTGACTCGGGCACGCAAATCGAGAAATCTCCGCTATTGATCGAGAGCTGGTCTTTTTGCGCGAGTCTGCGTGCAACGTAATCACCGCATGCCGACTCGTCATATCGGAGATGTGGCGGGACAGATCTATCGAGCCTAATGCAACCCTCAATAATGGCGTTAATCAAAGACAGATCATATCCCAGTAGGCGACCAGTAACGGTTCTACGACTAAATTGGGTATTTTGCTCTAGGTTCGTTCCGATACGGACATGTTGTGTATCGATAATTCTGTCGAGAACGGAACTCTGAAGAACGAAGGAACCGAATGCACTCCATTCCGATAGCTGCGTCAGTTCATCTCCATCGTTTTCCGATTTCACCGCCGCTCCAGCCGGGACAGCGGCCACCCTCCACACATAAGTTCCAGCGAACAAAGTATGTTCATCCGGGGGGATTCGAGATGTTCTTGTGGCAGCATCGGAAGCAATGAAACGCTTTACCCTGGTTACCTTGCACTCCACAAAGTCGCGGCTAGGGTCGCAGCAAACCGAGGTGCTCGTAAGATGAGAAGTCGAACCGCACACCGGAGTAGGCGATAATCTCAGAAGTTCTAACTCGAATGTGACGTATTTTCCACTGCTCTGCTCTGGATATTCCCAGGACACGCTAGTATGATCACCGACTACTTGGCTATCACGATCCTCGAGTATTGGATGGGGCACGCTGCGCTCTGCCTGATCCAGGCGATTCGCGGAACTCGCCTCCGAGATTTCATGTTTTAACGTTGCATCCTGCTCTTTGAGAAGATGCAGAGCAGATTCCTCATCGCGAATCTGAGTGGACAAGCCCCGGTCGTAAAGATATGAGGCAATGAAGAATGATAAGACAATTGCAAATACGATAGATAGTACATCGACAAAACGCGGGGGCGGTGGAGGATTGGGAGAAGGCTTGTTTTCGACTGATCCTAGAGGCCAAAATCTTCGTTTATGGCGAGTTGTAGTGGACATCATTATTCTCGATGTGTAAATCAATCCTGTCGTTTTACCAGTTATTAAAGTTCCCGAATTCTATTCCGTGAATCAAATGTGCCACTTGCTTGTCGTAACCACGATGCTAGACCACTGTCACCGTTGTCATGGCTGAGAAGCCGTTGGGTGTCAGCACCAATAAGATTCCGCTTCCTGGCTCCCCTGGCACGAGGGTGATCTTGAGGGTGCGAGAATCGACAAATTTCACCGACGAACCTGATAGGTCGATCGGATCGGTCGCGTTTTGGGGTGTCCATCGTGCTTTGGTCCCAACTCGGAAACCGGAGCCCATCACGTTCAGAATCGACGCACCTTTGCCGGACTTGATCATTTTTTGGGGATCGGCTCCTGGGGGAGTTGCTGGTGGATTGCCGGCCGCATCAGTGACTTCTGCAATCGCGGGTGGGTCTACCGTAAAAGGAATATCAGCAAATTGTGCATCCTTGTTAGTGATCCTAAACATATGATCGCCTGTACTGAGATCGAGGCCAGCAATCGGGTTAATCTTAATCTTCAGCTCAGAACAGAATGTTCTATCGGAAGCCTGCTCCTGAGGGGTAGGTGTGACAAGGTCTTGAGCTGCCCTGGGATCAATGGGGAGCTTTATCTGATCAATGAAAAAATCAGCTTCGCT
>Ga0070765_100002763_pt1 | contig 11101 bp, 14 predicted proteins | sample HubBroMetageWFT5_FD_71516 | JGI IMG/M metagenome (GOLD analysis project Ga0070765, IMG submission 71516) | Warmed and freeze-thawed soil microbial communities from the Hubbard Brook experimental Forest, New Hampshire - Hubbard Brook CCASE Soil... | ecosystem: Environmental > Terrestrial > Soil... | reverse complement strand
CCTGCCTCCTGTTGGTTCTGCTCGTTGGATTGGTTTCGGTTTGTGCTGCCGGCGATGCGGTGCGGCAGAGTTCGTCCTCGCAACCGGCGGTAAACTCCTTCGGCTCAGATTTGATCAGTCCTTCGGCGATCGCGCAGCAGGATTTTGTCCAGGTACCAGCGGAGCGGCATTCTTCGCGCTCCGACTCCGCGCGCGACGGAGATGTGACCTGCTTCACGATGCACACCTTCCTGGTGAAACGCGCGAGCCCGCATTCCGATGTCTTCGAGCCGGCAGGGGAGGCGACCTGCCTGTCCGGGCCTCGATATAGCGTGCGGAAGGTGGAGGAGTCGGGCAAGGCGCCGTCGCATTGAGTTCGGACGCGGTCCGGCGAGTGTCGGCGGTTGTGGGGTCGGTCTTTTTCCTTCTGATTGCGCCCGGGACTGTGGCTGGACTTGTGCCGTGGTGGATTTCTGGCTGGCGCATGCGCGCTCCGCTGCTGCATTTTTCTCCGTTTCGATGGCTGGGAGTTTTGCTGATCGTGGCGGGCGTTCCCTTGCTGTTGGATTCTTTTGTGCGTTTTGCGCTCAAGGGATTGGGAACGCCGGCGCCGGTTTTCCCCACGCGGCATCTGGTGGTTAGCGGGCTCTATCGCTATGTGCGGAATCCCATGTACCTGGCGGTCGCGGCGGTAATCGTGGGGCAGGGATTGCTGTTTGGGGATGTGCGGGTCCTGGAGTATGGAGTTTTTGTGTGCCTTGGTTTCCACATGTTCGTCTTACTCTACGAGGAGCCGGCGTTGCGTCGCACGTTTGGGGCTGAGTATGAAAACTTTTGCGCTAACGTTGGCCGCTGGATTCCCCGCTTGAGCGCATGGCACGCTGGCTAGCGTTTTCCCGTCCAATGAACTATTCTGCGTAACCTTTCCAGCTTTCGGCAGTTTCTATAGTTAGAGGCACGATGGTCGTTCGAGCACCGGCATCGAGGCGGTCCCCGGAGCAGGCGGAGGAGCGTCTGCTGGTCGAGGCTGCGCAGAAGGATCCTGCCCGGTTCGCCGAACTCTACGAGACCAACTTTGAGCGGGTGTATGCATTCGTCGCACGGCGAGTGGGCGATCGCGATGCGGCTGAGGATTTGACCTCGGAGGTATTTCACAAGGCGTTGAAGAATCTTCGGCGTTTCGAGTGGCGAGGTGCGCCGTTCGCAGCTTGGTTGCTGAAGGTTGCGGCTAACGCGATCGCGGATCGGGCGTCGCGCATGGGGAGAGAGTTGGCGGTGGACGACCCTCCGGAACTGGGTGCCGAAGCGACCGCCGAGGTTGATCTCGAGGAAGTGGAGCATCGGGCGCGGTTGTTTCGGTTGGTGGACGAGCTTCCGGCGGATCAGCGACGCGTAGTAGCGATGCGGTTTGCGGAGGAGAAGAGTATTCGCGAAATCGCGGGGGCGTTGGGGCGCAGTGAGGGGGCGGTGAAGCAGTTGCAATTCCGTGGACTGCAGAGTCTGCGGGAGCAGATCAAAAGCGGGAAACCACTAAGGACACGAAGTTACACGAAGGAAAGCGGAAAGCTAGGTGGCAAGAATGCCTAGGCGCAGTTTGATCGAGCAACTCGATGATGCGGTGCAGGGGGTGATCCGGAATCCCGGTTCGCCGTTGCCGGTTGGGGAGGCGGGCGTGAATCCGCTTGTCCGCATTGCTGCTGAGTTGCGCGATCTGCCGCGGGAAAGTTTCAAAATGCGTTTGAAGAATGATTTGGAAAGGAGTATTTCGATGGCGACTACGACGGCACCTGTGACCGCAACTCGCACCTTCGCCGCCCCAAGGCTGGCCTTCAAGGATGCGGCGAAGGCAATCGAATTCTACAAGAAAGCTTTTGGAGCTAGAGAAATCATGCGCTTCGACACAGGAGGGGGAATCGCGCATGCCGAGATCGCTATCGGAGATTCGGTTGTCATGCTCTGCGAGGAGTGGCCGGAAGGGGGACGCTACAGCGCGGAGACAACGGGCAGTTCCCCAGTCAGCATGGTGATTCATGTTCCCGACGTAGATGCCTTCGCGAAGCAGGCCGAGTCGGCCGGGGCCAAGCTGACGGGCCCGATTGCAGACCAATTCTACGGATACCGTGAGGGAACCTTGCTCGATCCGTTCGGCTACTCATGGGGTGTGTCCACCGTAAAGGAGGAGATGCCGGTTGAGGAAATGCAACGCCGGTTCCGGGCGATGATGCACGAGGGGGAGCCGAAAAAGCCGGTGGTGAGCCCGATTCCTGAAGGTTACCGCACAGTGACGCCGTATTTGATCGCGGCGGATGGACCAGCGCTAATGGATTTTGTGAAGCAAGCGTTCGGCGCCGAAGAGATGTTCCGCACCGTAGGGTCGGCGGGCGGGTTGCACGGCGAAGTGCGTGTCGGGGATTCCATGCTCATGATTGGCGGGGGCATTCCGGGGCGTGAGTTCCGGTCTACGGCGAATACTCATGCGCTCCATCTTTATGTTCCTGATTGCGATGCGGTGTACGAACGTGCATTGCAGGCGGGCGCTACCTCCATCGATGAGCCCAGGGATCAGGAATACGGGGAGCGCTCGGGCAGCGTGAAAGATCCGGCGGGGAACTTCTGGTACATCGCTACGCACAAAGGCGCGAGCTACACACCCAAGGGACTGAACAGCGTCAATGCATATATGCTTCCGGTGCGGGCGGAGCCGGTGATCAATTTCCTGAAGCGGGCCTTCGGGGCGAGTGAGATTGCGAAATACGCATCGCCCGACGGAGTGGTTCATCATGCGGAGATACGCGTCGGGGACTCGGTCGTGGAGATGGGCGAGCCCCAGGGGAAGTATGCACCAATGCCGACGATGTTCTATGTGTACGTACCGGATTGCGATGCGGTTTACCAGCGTGCCCTGCAGGCGGGTGCGACTTCGATTATGGAACCGGTTGACCAGCCCTATGGCGATCGCAATGGCGCGGTGAAGGATGCCTTCGGCAATCAATGGTATATCGCGACGCACGTCAAGGACGTGGGTTGATGGCAAGATGTACAACGTTCCGAAATCAGAAGGGGAAACGAATCGACAGAATAGGTATGTGATTTGTGGGGTGGAATGATGTCGCTGCGATCTGAAATCCACCGCCCACGGTGAAAGCGAGACGATCCTTTATGCGAAATCTGCCGAGCACAAGGCCAGGCGTGAAATATACCGATGTCTTGCCCGGGTGGCTGGTTGGGACAACTTTGCCGTTCCCACCGTAAAAGTGGTTGAAGTTCACTTCCAGCTCCGGCCAAAATTTCTTGTAGACGTGGTACTGAAACGTGTTATTCCACGGCAGGGTGTGTCCGATGACCGACACGTTGCCGGTGGGCAGGCTGTAGCCTAATGTTCCCTGGACGTCGAAATTTCCGAAGCCCTTTCCGTAGGCAATCGTAGGTGTAATTACCGGACTCAACGCGCCTTCCTGGTATTGGCCGGTGGGAAGAGTCATCTGGTAGAAGGCGGTCAAGATGTAGTTCCCGTGCTCCTCGTTTCCGGCGGCGATTCGATATTTCACCAGGAACTGCCAGTCGCCGAATCCATTATTGGGAGAATCGGGGTTGTTCACGATGTAGGGAGGGACGGCGAGGATGACCTCCCACTTCTTTGCCGGGATGATTTCCAAACCTTTACTGACGCCGTAGTTGTCCGTAGTGACGCCGCTATTGTGGGTCTGCCATTGAATGTCGTAGCGGAACTCCTGTTCGAGCCGGGGTGTGGTGGTGGCGAGGGGAGTGATCCAGTGAGGCTGCTCGGCCTGCGTTGCGGAGACCATGTTGAACCAGTCGGCGAAAAAGCCGTCCTGGGCAAAGGTCAAGGTTGATGAGAGGAAGACAAACGCCGCCAGCAGAATCAAATTGATTGCACGCATCTCGCCTCCGATATATCCGTCGTGTTAAAGAAAGCGAAAGTGTATATCAAATGTGTTTATGATGTCTAATCGTACGCAGTTTAATGCTGTTAAAGCGAGATGGTGGCCGTATACTAATGAAGCAGCTGGTAGCGGAGCAAGTTGGAACGGCTACACGCGAGATCCTTCGCCCCGCTGAAAAGCGCGGGGCTTCAGGATGACGGCAGCTTATGAGGCGGGTTGGCTGGTTGAAAGATGCGGGGCCTCCTGGATAACGGCAGCCTATTCGGCGAGTTGACCATGCTTTGGCTTGACTGTAGGATTCGTTCCCATGCAGAGGAACGACAAATCTGAACGGAAGATTGAAGAGTTGCTGAAGCTTCGGGACGCGGCTTTGCAGTTGGGAATCAGCTTTCCCACCATCAAGCAATGGATTTACAAGAAGAAGATTCGCAGCATTCGGACGGCCGGGGGACACCACCGCATTCCGGAGAGCGAAGTGGACCGGCTGCTTTTTCGAACGCGAGGGAGAACGGAGAAGGAGCGCAAGCTGGTGATCCGGCGCGTAAGTGGACGGAACCAGTTGGTGGGACGAATCGATGCGGTTCGCATTAGTGGCCTGATGGCGGAGATAGCGATTTCGATTGGCGGCCAGCAAATTACTTCGATTATTACGGCTCGGTCCGCGCGCGAAATGCAGCTCAAGCCGGGCCAGACTGCGGCTGCTCTGATAAAGGCTACCGAAGTGATGATTTTGCGTGTTTGACATGAGAAATCGCCGTGTTTGTTTCGTCATCTTCTTTCCCGTAATGCTGCTGGCCGCCCTGGCGCAGTGTCAGCAGCTGACGGTTCAAATCGAGGGCGGGAAACCGACCGTTTTGGCACGGGCGGACATCGAGGCTTTACCGCACGTTAGGGTCACCGCTTCTGTTTCTGGTACGCCTGCGACGTTTGAGGGGGTCGCGCTTGAGGCCGTACTGGAGAAAGCTGGGGTCGGGTTTGGGACGAGTCTAAAGGGAAGCCGACTGGCGTCATGTTTGCTGGTGGAAGCGGCAGACAGCTATCGCGTCGTGATTGCCCTGCCTGAGCTCGACCCGGCTTTCACAGATAAGCAGGTTGTTCTAGCCTTCCTGAAAGATGGAAAGCCGCTCGATGACAAGGAGGGGCCATACCGCATCGTGATCCCTGATGAAAAGAGGATGGCGCGATGGGTGCGGAAAGTGACCACCTTGAAGATTGTGGACGTGCAGTGAAGCGGGTCAGTCCTTCTGAATCATCACTTCAGTTGCTTTGACCACGGCGGTGACCGTGTCGCCTTTCTTGAGCTTGAGTTCGTCGGCGCTGCGGCGAGTGATGGCGCTCTCGATGAGGTTGTCGCCAACCTGAACGACTACATGGGCCATGATATCGCCGAGTTGAATTTCTTCGATTTTTCCACGCAGTTTGTTTCTGGCTGAAATTGGCATGCAGTCATTATAAGCCTGGGAGAGAAGCGCATGAACGTCCGAAGACTGAGCCTGATCGCGGCTGTGGCGGTCGGCATCGTCTCTCAATTATGTTTCGCGCAGGAAATCACCGTCGCTGCGGCTGCGGACCTACAGTTCGCCATGCAGGATGTGGCCGGCCGATTCCAGAAGGAAACGGGGAAGACAGTGAAGCTCATTTACGGGTCGTCGGGAAACTTTTTCCAGCAGATTCAGAATGGCGCCCCCTTCGACATGTTCTTTTCGGCGAATCTTGATTACCCGAAGAAACTCGAAGCGGCTGGATTGAGCGAGCCGGGAAGTTACTACCAATATGCCAAGGGCAAGATTGTGGTCTGGGTCAGAAGCGAATCGAAACTCGATCTCAGTTCCGGTATGAAGGTGCTGCTCGATCCTTCGGTGAAGAAGATTGCGGTGGCCAACCCTCAACATGCTCCTTACGGGCAGGCGGCTGTGGCGGCGATGCAGAAGGAAAACATCTATGAAAGAGTAAAAGACAAGTTTGTGCTGGGCGAAAACATTTCACAGACAGCGTCGTTTGTGGTCTCCGGCTCGGCGGATGCGGGCATCGTGGCTCTGTCGCTGGCTCTATCTCCCAATATGAAAGACAAAGGCCGGTATGCTGAGATTCCTGCCGGCGAATACCCGCCGATTGAACAGGCATGCGTCATTCTCGGCTCTTCAAAGAATAAGGACGCTGCTCGACAGTTTTTGTCGTTCGTGAAGACGGCTTCGATCGCGGATGTGTTGAAGAGCTATGGGTTTGACGTATCTGTTGGCGCGGCCAAGTAATCTTCTGTTCCGAATTCATCGAGACCAGGTGATGCCGCGGCCGAGTACAAATATGAATAGCAGGCTGGCGAGGGCCGCGGTAGCGATCCACACGGTGCTGCGTTCGATTGGCCCTACATGCTCTTCGTTGCTGCTCGGTTTCCGCATCATGCTGGGCAGGCTGAGCAGGCCGGCGTTTGCACCCAACGTCGAGGGCAGTGCTGATGCTATGACGTAGAACAATCCGGCGGGATTGAGCACGCCTCCCAACCCGGCTAGAACCCCATCCGTGAAATAAGGCGTCCAGCACAGCCCGCGGAGGCGCCGCGAACCTTCGTCCTGGCTACGGAACGGATTCAACTCGGCGGCGACGACCAGCATGGATGCGTAATACGTGGCCACGCCGAGGACCACGAGTCCGAGTTGCCACATCCAGTGCGGTTCCAGGCCGCGGATCACCGCTGCCCAGTCGCCAAAGTTGGTGACGCCGGAAAAGAAAAAATAGCCGGTCCCGGTGAAGAGATTGCCGGCCATGGCGAGCACGAGGAAGTAGCGCGTCGCGGGCCGGTAGCGCTGCGGGCTTTGCAGCAGGAGCCAGAAGATTGCCGCGAAGACTAGATTGACGAGCGTGCCATTGGCCGAGATCCAGCGCGTGTCAACGTCACATTGCAGCGCGACGGTGCTCATGGTGACTGTGCGGGCTCCGCTCAGCCATGCGGTTACGCCGTGGCCCAGGCCTTCGTGGAGAACGTCCTGGAGAATGCAGGCGAGGGCTGAGACGGTGATGATAGTGAGCCTGTCATCTTTGACCGGGAGGGGCATCACTAACTCTTGTAGCACAGCAAGAGGGTATTTTTGTTTCAGGCGCGCCGGCGTTTTCGAGGGAGTAGTTGCGAGTAGCGGAAGCAGGTGGTCAGGTGGTCATTTACCAAGCCCATGGCTTGCATGAAGGCGTAGCAGATCGTGGTGCCGACGAAGGAGAATCCGCGTTTCTTCAGATCTTTGCTCATGGTGTCTGATTCTGGGGTGCGGGCCGGGACCTGCTTCGACGAGCGGCGCGAGTTCACGATCGGCGATCCTCCCACAAACTGCCAGATGTAGGCGTCGAATGATCCGAAATCGTCTTGCACTTTGAGAAAGGCGTTTGCGTTTTGTACGGCGGAGGCAATCTTGAGGCGATTGCGAAGGATGCCTGCGTTGTTCAACAAGCTTTGAATCTTGCGGCGGTCGTAGCGCGCAATTTTCTTGGGATCGAATCTGTCGAATGCCGCACTGTAGTTCTGGCGTTTTTTGAGGATGGTGTCCCAGCTGAGGCCGGCCTGGGCGCCTTCGAGAATGAGGAACTCGAAGAGAACGGTGTCGTCGTGGATGGGAGTGCCCCACTGTTCATCGTGATAGCGGATGGAGAGATCGTTGCTTGCCCAGGGGCAGCGGGTCAGAGTTGTGGGGTTTGGATTCATCGTTATTCGTCGAGCTGAGCTCGACGGGGACGGGTCAAAGACAGTCCCCACGCTCGTTTCTGCCAACAGTCTACTGCAGCGATTTTGGATCGGAGAGGTTTTTTGGGGACTTCTTATCCAGGAGCGCGACCAGTTCCGCGGCACACGCGGGAGTCTTTACTTTTCCGTCGCGGATGATGTCTCTTGCACTCACCTGCTTTCCATATAGCTTCTCGTTTGCGCTGCCGTCGGAGCGCAGGGTGGAACCTTCGAGCGAGATTCCGGCGAATAATCCTTTGTTACGCGAGTAGGAAAGGATTTCGGCGGTCATCACGATATCGGTCGCTCCCTCGGCGGTGCGGCCTTTAGGGCCGGCGGCAGCAGAAGCGTCGGCGCCAAGCTTTACTTTACTTTTCAGCAGCGATCGCGCTCCGGCTGGGTTCATTACCAGAAGAACGAAATCTGTAGCCTGGCCTCCGAGCTGAAATCCAATGCTGGCGCCTTCCAGGGCATAAAGCGCGGGCGGTCCCCAGGGCCCGGTGTAGGAGAGTCCGCTGCGACAAATCATGACCCCTCGGCCGTAGCTGCCACCGACTCCGAACGCAGCCTTTTTCACGGAGGGCAAAACGATGATGCATTCGGCTTTGTCGAGCAGGTCTTGAGGGATGTTGTCGGGAATGTTGAGGATTTCTTTCAGAACGTGGCCGGAGTTCTCAACCCGGTCGACTTCCGTGCTATCGTCAACGGCGAGAGCGGGCATTATGAGAGCGCACAGCAAGAACGGAACCAGCAGTGATTTCATCGAGTCTCCTATTTTCGGGTCGTGGTGCTATTTTAACCTTGCGGTCGCCTGTTGAGATGCCGAACCGGAACTTCCGAGTTGCGAGGCATGGTCACGTAAGTTGAGGAGACCCATGACCCAATGAGTGCTCCTTTTGTAACTTGGCATTTGCTAAAGGGGCTCCTAGAGTTCTAATGAGTAAAGACGGCATTTGGCGGGTACTTCGGCCCCCTGCGTGCATCTAATAAGCTGAGGCGAACGGGCCGGGCCGGGGACTAAACGCCGTAAGTCGAGACTGGATGTGGAATGAAGTACACGGGGAAGTATTTTTTGCTCGCCGGGATTCTTATGGCAGTGGCATGGTTGCCGCTGCGGGCGCAGGTGACTTATCTCGCCCCGAGCAACGCATTGGTGTCATCGCCTTCCTCGATCCCGGATACCGGCCAGCCTGACGACTCCATTATCACGATCAAGAAGCGGGTGGATGAAGTCAATGTGCTCTTCATTGCGACCGACCGGCATGGCAAGTTCGTGCGCAACCTCAACGAGAAGGACTTTGCGATCCTCGACGACCACAAGCCGCCGCAATCCATCGTAAATTTTCGCCGTGAGACTGATCTGCCCATTGAGCTTGGACTTTTGATCGATACCAGCGGTTCCGTGCGCGGGCGCTTTGACTTCGAACAGGACGCCGCCGTCAGTTTCTTGCAGAGCACCGTGCGCCCAAATTTTGATAAGGCCTTCGTCGTAGGCTTTAACGGGCATAGTCAGATGATGCAGGACTTCACTGATAATGCGGCATTGCTCTCCGCCGCAGTGCACCGGATGCAGGACGGGGGAGGAACGGCACTCTACGATGCCATCTATCGAGCCTGCCACGATAATCTGATCAAGGATCACGAAGACCATCCTTCGCGACGGGCCATCGTCGTGGTGAGTGATGGCGAGGACAATCAGAGTGACTTCAGCGAGGCGCAGGCGATTGAAATGGCGCAACGGGCGGAAGTCATCATTTATGCGATTTCGACCGATGACAGCGGACTGATCCTGCGGGGCGATAAAGTGCTGCAACGCATCGCCGACGCCACCGGTGGACGGGCGTTCTTCCCGTACAAAATGAAGGACATCAAGAACTCGTTTGCAGCCATTGAAGACGAGCTGCGGAGCCAATACATAATTTCCTATCACCCGGCTGATTTTGAGGCGAACGGGCACTTCCGCCCCATTGAGATCACTGCCCTCAAGAAGGATCTTCAGGTGCGCTCCCGCCGGGGCTACTACGCCCCGCGGCAGTAGGTTCAGCCTTGGTCCGGCCGTAGAGACGTAGCTAACTACGTCTCCACGATTACGGCGCGGAACAGGCAGACGGTGCTACAATTTGGGTGGCTGGAGGCCGTTTTTAAGAATTTCCGCAAGACCAGCCGGTACGGGCGTTCCCATGGCAGGTGGAGCATTGAAGCCAAAGTCTATCTTCATCGTGAGTCTCGCCTGTTTGGCTCTGGGACTACCTTGTCTTGGCCAGAAACGACACTCAGCCGCTAGCCAGCCTGTCGCGCAAGGCGCTCCGCCTACGCCGGCAGGTCCTCCTCCAACGCTGGCACAGTTGCCCGCAACTCCGCCGCAGGTTACTTTCCAAGGCGGCCAGTTGACGATCTCGGCCCAGAATTCCACCTTGGGCGACATCTTGAAAGCGGTTCGGGCGCAGACAGGGGCGACCATCGACTTGCCGGGTAACGCGTCTGAGCGTGTGGTGGGGCAGTTCGGTCCGGCTCCGGCTCGAGATGTTCTGGCCTCGCTGCTCAACGGATCGCACTTTAATTACATGCTGTTGGGGTCGGCGACTGATCCCAATGCTCTGGACCGGGTAATTCTGATGGCCAAGTCGGGTGGCGGAGCGGTCGATAGCGCTCCGCAGCAGCCGACCCAGCAAGCGGCCGCTTACAACCAGGCCGTCTATAACCGACCAACGGCAATGCCAATGGCAGCTCCAGGTGGAAACGTCGTTACCGTCGAAGGTCAGGACGCCGAGAATCAGGACGAAGCGACGGATGATTCTGCCGATGCAGCCACTGATGACACGGCCGATGATCAAACCGACCAGACTGACCAAACGGACGACCAGGCGGCAGCCGACGATCAGCAACAGCAACCGCAACAGGATGGACAGCAGCAGGTCAAGACGCCAGAACAGCTTCTGCAGGAACTGCAGCAACGGCAGCAGCAGATGCAGCAACAAGGAATTCAGCCGGGAGTCCAGCCCGGCATACAGCCTGGCGTACCGCCCGGAATGCGACAGTTCCCCAACCCTGGAGTGCCGAACCAGCCGGGTGGCGACGCAACCCCGCCTCACTAATCAGCTTGAGAATAGAGTGCTAAGTCGAAGAGTATGCTAGCGTCCGCCAGCGTGCGCCGCACGGGCTTGGCTAGGCGCAAGTACAGGCTTTTCAGCAGTTCGTTGCCGCGACTGACTCGCGAAGGTGTGAAGAATTCCGATGACGGAGCCGTAAGCGGATAAAATTCCAATTGCCAGTACACTAACCACAGTGAAACAAAGGATGCAAACACTCAATAGACCGCTCAAGTTCCCTACCTTCTAACCAATCGCCCGGTCGAATTGCCCGGTTCTGTGATGTCGCCGCTCCCTGAGAATCTACCTGCGTTGACGCTTGCCACTGTTAGCAAATAAGATACGTGAGTAGAGCTGCGCACCTCCACTTTCCAACATCTCTGTGGACCCGTCCACATTACGGAAGGTCACTGAAGGGC
>Ga0070765_100002761_pt1 | contig 11105 bp, 9 predicted proteins | sample HubBroMetageWFT5_FD_71516 | JGI IMG/M metagenome (GOLD analysis project Ga0070765, IMG submission 71516) | Warmed and freeze-thawed soil microbial communities from the Hubbard Brook experimental Forest, New Hampshire - Hubbard Brook CCASE Soil... | ecosystem: Environmental > Terrestrial > Soil... | reverse complement strand
GCGAAGGAGGCGATCAACAATCCGCTCGCCTTTGGCGCTTATTTGGGCTGGTCACTGGTGAGCAGTTTATTTCTTACCACTCTGGCGCTGTGCACTCTGGACTCGAAGGATTGGGGCACACGCGCCAAGCAACAGGAGGTCACCGGTGGAGACATTGAACATCAAGACGCCTGAAGTCAAGAAAGTGCCGGCGGAGCCAAGAGCTCCCGTGCTTCAGCCGCTAGTTTACAAGTCGGTGGTCACGGTGTACCGGATCTTTGCGATATTAACGCTGTACATCGTGCTCGCGGGAGTGCTGGCATATGGCTTCGTAATGGGATTTTATGCGCTGAACACGTCGTGGGCGGCGCCGGTGATTCTTTCTCCGGCGGATGACAAAAGTCTCGACTTCACTGAGAAGCTGGTAACCAGCCGGCAGACGCTGGAAGATCTGAACGTCGACGAGAAGAGGCTCGGGGACGGAGTCGCTGAAATGCAGAAGCATCGGGCGGGATTGCTCGCGCTCGAACCCGAACTGCAGACCGCCATCACGCGGGAAAAACAGCACAATTTAGCGACCGGCCCCGAGCTCGAACAACTCGACAAGCAGAAGCAGGCCGACAACCAGAAAACACAGGCGGTGATGGCGCAAATCAAAGAAGTGGAGGCGGCGATCGAGAAAGACCTTGCCGCCGGGCTGATCACCAAAGGGGACGCAGCTACCCAGCGGGCGGCTCTGAATCAGGCCCAAAGCACTTACACCGACAGCAAGATTGGCGAGGTGCTGCTGACCGACAGCATTCTGGAGAAGACCACGACCGATACAAAATCGCTGGACGTGCTGGACAAGCAGGCCGAATTGATTTCGGAAATTGCGCAGCTGGATATCGCAATCAGCGTAGCGCAAAAGCAGATGTACGAAGAAACCAAGCAGATCAAAAACCTGAAAGAGGCGCTTAATACGGCGAAATCGACCCCTTATTACCTCAGCGTGTCAGGACAGACGGCTGTGTATTTCGCCTTTGTGCCCTATGACAACCAGAGCAGCGCCGCCATCGGCGATGCGGTCTACGACTGTTACCTGAACATGGCGTTGTGCCGGAAGGTGGGGACGGTCAAGCAGATTTTCGCAGGCGAAGAACACGCCACCCATCCCATTTTCAAGACGGACATTCGCGGATTCCTGATCCAGATGCAGCTGGACCATCCGGAATCGGCGAAATCGAAAACCGTTTTCCTGAACCGCAAACCGCTTTTCTTCTGATTTTTCTTGTGAGGAGACGTAAGAATGCCTTCGACTCAAGCAAATCCTAAAACATTCCAGAGAACCTTCGGCCCAGGCCTTGCGATGGTGATGCTGTTGCTGTCCTCAGCTTTTGCCACCGATTTGACGGACCAGCAGGCCTATTGCAAGTACGTGACCCAGCAGGGTGCGGCCCAGCGAGACTTGCTGCTGGCACCGAACGCGGTTGCCGGCCTCACTCAGCCCAACACCGGCTTGCCCACGCAAGTGGTGTGGGGAGTGTCCGGCAGCCTTTCCAACATGAGGAAGGCGGGGTTGACCATGGACGCTGCGCGCAAGAATTGCGAGCTCTACAGCGTGACCTCGTCAGCCCAACTGGACTTGCAATATGCTCTGCCATCACTGGAGAAGCAGGCGCTGCAAAACCGGTTGGGGTTGATCCAGCATGCGTCCGAAAGCCTGGACGCGCTACTCGCTACCACCACGAAAATGATGGACGCGCAGAACATGACTCGTCCCATGGCTTTCGCCTTGCAAACCACCAAGATCAAGCTGGACGCGGACCGGGCCGACACACAGTCGAAGATTGCCGCACTGTATACGCCGCCGTTGAGTGGCAGGCCGCTGAAGGAACTGGTTGCCGCGAAACAAAACAGCGAGGCGAATGAGCAAAAGGCGCTGGCGAAACTGAATCGCCAGAACGATTGGGACGTGGCGCTCGCAGTGGGCGCGCACCAACAAGTCAATCCTTTGATCGATAGCAACGGGGCGTATGGCGAGGTGACGGTCAGCTACAATCTCGCCAGCCGGGCCATCAACAAACACCTCGATCAAGCCGCGAATGCCTACGACGACTGGAAGAGAGTTCAGGAAGGCGATGTCGTTCGCAATGCCGACGTCCTCAAGCAGCAAGTGGTGGACGGCATATCGGTTCAGGACAGCCGGTTGAACGCTCTTCAGGAAGAACAGAAGCAGGTCGAAAGCAACCTTAAGATTCTGGGCGACACGGAGACCTCAGCGGCCCTGGATTTCCGCAATCAGTTGACGACGGCGAAATTGTTGTTGGAGATTGAGATTGGCGATGCCAGTTATCGGCTGGATCGGCTGAAGACATTCCTGGGAACGAATTTCTGATCAATGGAGCCGGGCGAGGATTTTTCAAGAAGCTTTACCTTCTGCTGGACGAAGTGAAGTGGAGAGCGAATGTCCATCCCGGCAGATTCACTGGGACCGTGTAGTCCGCCCGGAGGTACACGGTCGCCGCGTCTCCAGAGCCTGCGCGCTGCACTCTGATCTGAGCAGGTTGAAGGTTAATACCATGTTCTCTGGCTTTGCCAACCACGGCACTGCGTAAATCATCGTCCGAGCTCGGCTTGGCAAGCCCGATGTGGGTGCCGGCCTGTGACGCGAGATCCTGCATGTCATCTTGCAGTTCAATGCTTGCCAGTTCACACGAACCGACCTGCCAGCCCGCGACAACTGCTAACCCAAGAACAGCCATTCCAAGCATGATTGCGATTTTTCGCATCCGATCTCAAACGAGATTGCACAATCCTGGCGCATTTTGCAAGAGCATCCCGGAATGGTCCCTCACCTACATTCATCTGGAAAATAAGTGGGGCAATTGGTAGCATTCTGCGCATGTTTAAACTACTTGTTGCGATGTTCAGTCTCTCGGCGCTTGTGTTCGCCGCTGATCTGCCAACCAGGAAGCAATTGAACCTGGTCACCATCAAAACTATGGTCGCGGCCGCCGAGGCGGAAGCGAAGAGGCAGAATGTTGAAGTGACCATTTGCATTGTGGATGACAGCGGCAACCTGCTGTTTCTGGAAAAAGCAGACTCCGCGTCCCTCAACACCATCGACTTTGCCCAAAAGAAGGCGCGGCACTCGGCGTTCTACAAGAGTCCATCGAGAGAGGGAGCGGAGGCGTTGAAGAAAGGCAATCTCGACGTGCTGGTTTTCCCGAATTTCTTTCCGAATCAGGGCGGGCTGCCGATTCAGGTGGACGGACAAACCATCGGCGGGATTGCGGCCAGTGGCGCGAAGTCGGAGATTGACGAGGCCATCGCGCAGGCGGGATTGGATGCCGTATTCAAGAAGTAATGGAGATTAGAAAATCCCCGCTCAAGCAGAGCTTGAAAGGGGCACCCTCGAGAGCCCTTAATACTCAGCCAGCTCTTTCATGGCCTGGAACAAATCGCTCGATTGCGGCAGGATGGCGTCTTCGAGGATGGGATTGTAGGCGACGAAAGTATCTTTGGCGGCGACGCGGCGGACGGGAGCGTCGAGATGTTCGAACATCTGGTCAGCAATGCGGGCGGCGATTTCCGCGCCGTATCCCCAACTCAGCGTGTCCTCATAGGCGACGATGGCGCGATTGGTTTTGCTCACCGATCCGGCAATGGTGTCCCAGTCAAACGGATTCAGGCTGCGCAAATCAATCAGCTCGACTTTTACTCCGTGCTCGCGTTCCAGCTTCTGGGCGGCTTGCAGAGCGCGCGGCACCACTGCTCCGTAAGTAATGACGGTTAAGTCCGTTCCCGGCTGCACGATCTTCGCTTTGCCAAACGGAATCATGTAATCCGCTCCCGGATAAGGAGCGCGGCCGTAGGTCTCGCGATACAGGCGTTTGTGCTCGAGGAACAAGACGGGATCATCGCAGCGAATTGCGGTCCGCAACAAACCGGCGGCATCGAGTCCGTTCGAGGGGAACACCACTCGCAATCCGGGAATATGCGTAAATATGCTTTCGCCGCATTGCGAATGATAAATGGCGCCACCGGTGAGATATCCCCCAATGGGGACCCGCATAACCAGCGGCGCGGAGAACGCGTTGTTCGAACGCCAGCGGATAGTCGGCAGCTCGTTGCGGAGTTGCATCATGGCCGGCCAGATGTAGTCGAAAAACTGGATCTCAACCACCGGCTTTAGCCCGCGTTCCGCCATCCCAGTGGCACGACCCACAATGCTGGCTTCCGCAATCGGAGAGTTGAATACACGATCGGACCCAAATTCCGTCTGCAATCCGAACGTAAGCTTAAAGACACCGCCCTTGCCCTTCACCATTTTCTGCTGCAAGTATTGTTCGCGGCTGCAGTCGGCGACGTCCTCGCCAAATACAACGACGCGTTCGTCGCGGCGCATCTCGTCGCGCAGTGTGGCGTTGATCTGGTCAGCCATGGTCTTGGTGTGAGAGGTCTTCTTGCCGTCGGCTGTCTTCCCATCGGGCACGGCTTGGGTAACGATGGGCTGAGTGTCGAACGCGGAAGACGTGGGATCGAGATCAGGCGAGTAAAGAAATTTTTCTACTGAATCAGGCGTGGGATGCGGCGCGGCCAGAGCGTGATCGACGGCGATCTGCAAATCGTCATCGACTTGCTTCTCGAGAGCATTAATTCCTTTTTCGTCGAGGATACCCTCACGAATCAGAAACATTTGCATGCGCGAAACCGGATCGCGCGCGGCATCGCGCTGGCGCTCGGCGTCGGGACGGTAGAGACGCTCGTCGTCCGAAAGAGAGTGCGAATAAGGACGAATCACATGAGCGTGGATAAACGCCGGCCCTTCGCCCGCGCGGCAGTGCGCCACCGACCGGACGAATGCTCCGTAACTTTCTACCGGATCGGTGCCATCAATCTCTTCAAAATGAAAATTCGGGAATCCTGCTACCAGCCGCGAAATGTTTCCACCCGCCGTCTGCACTTCCACTGGCACGGAAATGGCGTACTCATTGTTCTCCACCAGGAAGACAATCGGCAGCCGGCCATTCGACGAAGTGTTCAAAGCTTCCCAGAATTCGCCTTCGCTGGTGGTTCCGTCGCCCAGCGAAACGTAGGTGACTTCATCGCCATGGAACACGACATCTTTGAATTGGCGGTAATCACCATCCGCCTTTTTGGCGGCTTGCGGATGAGCCGAGAGATAGCGCGCCACTTCGGCGCAGCCCACGGCCTGCAGGATCTGTGACCCCGTGGGCGACGATCCGGTGACCACGTTTAGGCGCTGAAATCCCCAATGCGAAGGCATCTGGCGTCCGCCGGAGCTGGGGTCCTCCGCCGCGCCCACCGCCTGCAGAAACATTTCGTAAGGAGTGGCCCCCAAAGCCAGGCAGAGCGCGCGATCGCGATAATAAGGATAGAACCAGTCATAGCCTGGCTTCATCGCAAACGCTGCCGCCACGCAGACTGCCTCATGCCCCGCCCCGGAGATCTGGAAGAAAATCTTTTGCTGGCGCTTGAGCATGATTTCCCGGTCGTCCACACGCCGGGACATATACATAAAACGATAAGCTTCGACTAACTGCTGGCGGGAAAGGCCCTGGTAGGTCTTCGCCTTATGGACTCGTTCAGCGACTGCAGCCGGTCTGGGATTCGTCTTTGTGGTCGACATCCGGCTCCCTTGGCGATGAGTGGGATTGCAGGGATTATTGTAAATCCTGAGTGGGGGATTGGGAACAGGGGGATTGAGGATTTAGCGCTCAGCAATCAGAACTCAGCATTCGGCCATCTGGGTTTCTTCCCAAAATCTTGCAAAATCTCCAGAGGCTGAATGCTACGTGCTGAATGCTGAGTGCTTGTTCCGACCTGATCCCAGCAAAATCATTTATTCTTAAATCTGCCCCTTGATCAAATTCAACCGCCAATTCGATCCTTCCTCGCTCAAGCTGGTAATCTTCGACCTCGACGGTACACTGATCGACTCCCGTCTCGACCTGGTCCACTCGGTCAATGCCACGTTGCGGCACATGAAACGTCCTGAGCTGCCGGAGGACATGATTGCCAGTTATGTTGGTGATGGCGCACCGGTGCTGATCGGTCGAGCTCTCGGCGCGGAGGCCAACGACGAGGTGCTGGTGAAGAGCGGGCTGGAATATTTTCTCTCCTACTATCGCGAACATAAGCTGGACCACACCCGCGTGTATGACGGTATCCCGCAAGCCCTGGCGGCGATCCGTGGCGGCCAGCGCGGATGCAAGCTGGCGGTGCTTTCCAACAAGCCGGTGGCCCCGTCGCGCGCAATTGTCGAGGCCCTCGGGCTGGGAAAGTTTTTCGTTTCCGTGTACGGCGGAAACAGTTTCTCCACCAAGAAACCCGACCCACTGGGGGCGCAGACCATTTTGTGGGAAACTGGATCCTCCCCGGAAGAAACGCTCATCGTTGGCGACTCCCACGTGGACATCGCCACCGGCCGCAACGCCGGCCTGTGGACCTGCGGCGTCACCTACGGCTTCGCACCGCATACGCTCGAGGCCAATCCACCAGACGTAGTCGTCGACAATGCCAAAGAATTGGCCAGAATGTTCCGCCAACCCCTGTCACCCTGAGCGCCTTTTCTTGTCATCCTGAGCGCAGCAAGATCGCTCGCTGGCGAGCGATCTTGCGGAGTCGAAGGACCCCTACTCGCAGCAATGACCTTCCCCACAGCGCCACGCGACCACAGCTGATTAACGCTTCTCGCACTGCCTTCAGTTACACTGCACACGACGATGACAAATTTCACCCATGGCTTCACGCCCGCCGAACTCCGCAAACTACGCAGCCTCAAGGATCCCCAAGGGATCCAGCGTTTTCTCGATGACATGCCATATCACCTCGCCGATACCGGCTGGTCACCGCGCCGCGTGCTGCGCGAAAATACTTCGCATTGTTTCGAAGGCGCGATCTTCGCCGCCGCCGCTTTGCGGATGAACGGGTTCCCTCCCCTGATCCTCGACCTCGAAGCCGAGCATGACACCGATCATGTGATTGCCATCTACCGCATGAACCGCCACTGGGGGTCGGTCGCCAAATCCAACTACACCGGATGCCGCTACCGCGAACCGGTTTACCGATCCCTGCGCGAATTGGCACTCAGTTATTTCGACGTGTATTTCAATCTTCGCCGCGAACGCACGCTGCGCACGTTTTCCCGGCCGGTGAACCTCAAACGCTTTGATCCCCAGGATTGGATGACCACGGAAAACGACGTTTTCTTCATCGCGGAATATCTCTTCGACATTCACCATGACCAACTGCTCACGCCGCAGATGGCCAAAAAGCTTCATCGGCTGGACGACCGTTCATTCCGCGCCGGCTGCCTGGGACGGGCAGAAAAGTAGATCTCCGGAGGACTTGCCGGATTCCGGCGTGTTGTAATGTTTCTATGCGTAGCCATCGTATTCTTGTCGCCCTCCTGATCGGCTGCGCACCCGCACTCTCTCTTGGACAAAATAGCCCGCCCTCGCCAAATGGCACTTCGATCGCAAGCAGTGCTGCTCCTGCGCTTTCCAACGACCAGATCCGCGATCTCATCCGCCACGCTGCCGAAAAGGACATGGAGAACGACAAGAGGCAGCGCGACTACACCTACGTTGAGCGTGAAGAAGAACACAAGCTAAACGGCAAAGGTGAACTGCAATCCACGGAGACCAAGACCTTCGATGTGATGATGCTGTACGGCGAACAAGTCCGTCGCCTGGTCACGAAAAACGACCAGCCCCTTCCCGAGAAAGACGCGGCCAAAGAAGAAGAGAAAATTCAGAAGATCATCGACAAACGCAAGAACGAAAGCGACGACGACCGCAAGAAGCGCCTGGAGAAAGAAGAAAAAGAACGGGAGGACGACCGCAAATTCGTAGGCGAAATTGCCGACGCTTATAACTTTCGCCTGGTCAGGGTCGAGCCTCTCGATGGACGAGACGCCTACGTCATCGACGCCGATCCCCGGCCAGGTTTTGAGCCCAAACTCAGAGACGCCAGGATGCTCCCCAACTTCCGCTTCCGGGTCTGGATCGACACGGCGGAATCACAGTGGATCAAGGTCGATATCGAATGCATCGACACGGCTTCCTTCGGATGGATCCTGGCCCGCGTACACAAAGGCTCGAATATTGTGATCGAACTCACGCGTGTCAATGAAGATGTCTGGTTGCCCAAGCACGTGGCGCTCAAGTTGGACGCTCGCATCGCTTTGTTCAAAGGCTTGAACATCGACGAAGAGGCCACTTATCGCGACTACAAGAAATTCCGCACGGACACCAGGATTGTTCCGCTGGGAGAAGAAGGCAAAGACGCCGCACCGAAGTGACGGCTACTCAGAACGTAAACGCAACCCCGCCACGCACGGCGCGCGCCGACTGCACCAGGTAAACCGTGCGGCCATCTTGTCCCACTACCGGCACATAACCTTGCGCCAGCAAGTTGCGAACATCGATCAGCACATCGACGTGGTTGGGAAAGAAGCCGGTTCCCGGAATCGGCTGGCGGAAAAAGATGTCGAGATAGGGATCGGCCTGGCCCGCGGAAGCGTTGAACATATCGACCGGCGTGAGAGCCTGGCCGCTGACCCAACCGTAAGAAGCGATCCAGCTGGTTTTCGAACGGGCCCAGGTTCCGTTTACCTTCCCGGTGACGCTGTGGCGGTTCCGCACTTCGGTCCAGGCGCGGGCGTCTTGCAAACTCACGTCAGCTCTTCCCAGATCAAGGACTCCGCCGTAGCCGTAATCCACGGTGGCCGTAATGTCCGAAGTCAGTTTGCGCTGCAACACAATGCGCATTCCGTGCGTATCTAATTCTCTGCCCTGGTAGGTAAACGTCCCGGAGTAAAGGTCGGGAAGAATGTCTCCGTTGCCGCCGGGGGTTTCGCCCACCCCGGTCAAGGCCGGGTTGGTGACATGATCGGCATAGGCAGCCACTTGTACGCTGGTCTTGCCGGCATGCTGGGAGATGGAAATTTCGTGGTGATGGGCCTTTTCCACGGCCGGGGTGAAATTCGAAATGCTCATGCGCGGACCGGACTCGCTCAAATCCGCCGGAGCGGAATCAAAGCCCTTTTCGGTGCGGCCATCCGGTTGGGAAGTAGCATATCCGTAAGCGACAATCGTATTCGGGGAAAGGTGCAGGCCTACGGAACCAAACGGACGAAACGCGCTCTGTCGTCCCATGAACTGGATGGTCTGCAATTCGCTCCCGAACTTGAGTTCCAGAACGTCGCCTAGAACCAAATCGTCAGAAGTGGTCAGGGCCAGCGCTTCCAGATCAGAATTGGGTAGATTAACGTCGGGCGATGCCAAATGGCGCACGGTTAATGCCACTTCCGGGTCCGAACCATTGCCCAGCTTGTGGCTGTAAGAAGCGCGCAAGACAGCATCTGGCACGCCGTCTCCGTAACCCACATCACCGCGCAAAGCCACCGTTCCCGAGGAAAAAATGGACTTCTCCAGCGAGAAGCCGGTACTCATGTCCGGCGTGCTCCCAAAACCATCCGATGGCGAACCCGCCAGGAACGAGAGTGTGCCCTTCAGCGGAGAATCAGCTTTTTCACTTTCTGGCTTGGGAGACTGCTCGTCCAGCATTCGAAGTATGGGACGGTTTGCCGCTGAACGGAGCACCCATTTCCAGTCGTCTTCGTCGTCCTTGCCGCGCACCGGGGCAAACTGGATGGAGTCAAAAATTGTATTCAGTGTGAGATTTAAGACCAGGGTAGCGCCCGCCCGCAGTCCCACACTTTCCCGCACGGTGGGCAAAAAAGAGGGCGCGGAAACTTTGATGCTATAGATGCCGGGAAGCAGGCCGCCGGCAGAGTAGAAGCCGTTCTCATCGGTAAACACTTTGATCGTGCTCACCGCGGAGCCCAGCAATTCCACCACTGCCCCCATTTGCGGGGAGCCACTGGCGCTGCGCACATATCCGGAAATGGAACCTGGTCTCTCGCCGGCCCACACCGGAACCACAAGGCCGAACGCAACCACCAGATAGCCGAGCTTTCGGAACATCCCCACCACCCTTTGGGAAACCAAGTCTTCCCGCTTACTCAACGGCAAAGGTTGCCGATGGATCCACGGTTTGCTTGGAAATACTGTCGTTCACCTTGATCTGGATGCGATAAACACCCGGAACAAGATTCGCGGCGGCGAGCGTTTTTTGCAGGGTCACTTGCTCGCCAATGTTACCCATCTGGTCCGTCGATTCCACGGAATGAATTATGGACTTATTGGTCGTGGTATTGACTACGTTGTACTCGATCGTGGCCGAAGGCTTATGAGTTTTATCGTCCACGCTCAGGTTGTACACCTGCATCCAGAAGTTAAGCTTCTGGTTGCGCTTAAAACTGGCCGGCTTGCCGTCCGAGGAGGCCACACGTGGCCGCACCTTGGTCGTTCCGATCACGAACATTCCCGTGCCCACGTTCTTTGCCGCCACCTGCTCCATGTCATCCGCCACAATCAAGGAAGATGACGAGAGGCGATCGTCGGCAAAATCAGGGACCTGCAAACCCTTGCTCCACGTGCCCACCCGGTCGCCGTTCACATCCTTGATCACCAGGTCGAGCCGATAAAGCGCTGGCTTCAGCGGAATCGCTTTCCAGTAAATCTGCGAACTTTCCACCGCTTTGGCGAGCAATTCGGCGGGAACATCTGCCTGCACCGTGTCTTCAAACGTCTGCACCGTGCGTCCAGCCAGACTCGTCACCCGGCCGAAGATGTTGACCACACCGCGCTGCACTCCGTCTTTGTTGGCGAAAGTGATGTCGCGGTTCTTGATCTGAATCGTGATCGGCACCAGCACCGTATCTCCGGTGATCCGGACAAAGTCCGATCTCACGTCGAAAGGCATCGGATTGTAGCTGATCTTGTGGCCGACTTCCTCCTCCAAGTCCTTGAACTTGATGGGTGGAGGCGCATTCAGCTTGGCGTATTGTTCCAGGCGGTCAAATTCCTTGGCTTGCAGGCTCGAGGAGTTGGGTCCGGCGCCCAGAGTTTCCAGGCCGCTTTGGGTGAAGCGGTCGGCCTTGGTCGACATGCCCATTTGCTCATACAAAGTTAACCCGGCATTGGGTGTGTGCAGCAAGGCATCTTTCTCGCCGCGGTCAATGGTCATGTGGTAGTCGCCGCACATGCACG
>Ga0070765_100002760_pt1 | contig 11112 bp, 4 predicted proteins | sample HubBroMetageWFT5_FD_71516 | JGI IMG/M metagenome (GOLD analysis project Ga0070765, IMG submission 71516) | Warmed and freeze-thawed soil microbial communities from the Hubbard Brook experimental Forest, New Hampshire - Hubbard Brook CCASE Soil... | ecosystem: Environmental > Terrestrial > Soil... | reverse complement strand
ATTCATTCGATTATCTGGATCCAAGGCTCGTTTGATGGCGCGCATTATTTCCACGGCGTCGCCGTGTTCCTCCTGCAGATATTTCATTTTTCCGTAGCCGATGCCGTGTTCGCCGGTGCAGGTGCCAGACATCCGCAGAGCGCGCTGAACGATCCGCTCTGAAAAACGAGCGGCCTCTTCGAGTTCGGTTTTATTCTTGGGATCGATCACGCAGAGGACGTGAAAATTTCCATCGCCTACGTGGCCAACAATCGTAGCGGGGAACGAAAAATTGGCGAGATCGCTTTTTGTTTCGGTTATACATTCGGCGAGTCGCGAAATCGGGACGCAAACATCCGTGGAGAGAACTTCGGAGCCGGGACGCAGAGCGCGGGATGCAAAATAGGCGTTATGGCGCGCGCTCCAAAGTTGCTCCATGTCTTCGAGATTCGTCTTCCACTTGAAGCTGTGGCCGCCGTGTTCCGCGGCGAGAGTCTGGATGAGCTGAGCTTGTTCCTGGACATCGCGGCTATTCATGCCGTGAAATTCGAAAAACAAAGTAGGCAGCACGGCGAGATCGATTTTCGAATAGCGGTTGATGGCCTCGACTTGTTTGTCGTCGAGGAATTCGACGCGCGCCAGGCTAGTGCCCAACTGAATGGCCTGGATGACGGTTTCGACGGCGCCTCGGATCGTCTCGAACGAGCAGACCGCGACGGATACTGCTTCCGGCAAGGGGTGCAGACGGAGAGTAACTTCGGTGAGGACTCCGAGTGTTCCTTCGGCACCTACGAAAAGGTGCGTGAGATCGTAGCCTGCGGAAGATTTGCGAGCGCGAGTGCCGGTGTGAATCACGCGGCCATCTGCTAGCACAACGGTGAGGCCAAGGACATTTTCGCTCATGGTGCCGTAACGCACGGCGGTGGTACCGGAGGCGCGAGTGCTGGCCATGCCGCCAATGGTGGCGTCGGCGCCGGGATCGACGAAGAAAGTGAGCCCGGTATTATCCAGAGCTTTGACGAGCTGCATGCGCGTGACGCCTGCCTCGACAGTGGCGTCACAGTCCTCCACGCTTACGCGCAGAACTTTATTCATTTCGCGAAGATCGATCGTGATGCCGCCGCGCAGAGCATTGACGTGTCCTTCGACCGAGGTGCCCGCGCCGAATGGAATCACGGGAACTTGGTGACGTGCGCTGATTTTCAGGATTTCGCTGATCTCAGTGGTGCTTCGCGGGAAGCAGACGATATCTGGCGGCGCGTCCACGTGATAAGACTCGCCGTGGCTGTGATGCTCGCGTTGAACTTCGGACGTGGTGACTCGCGTGCCGAGAAGTGGCTGGAGATCCGCGAGCGCTGCTTCCAGTGCTTTCGCGTCAACGGATGAAGTGGGGCCGAAGGTCATAAGTATCGCTAAGAGCTTCGAAATAGTAATGCACGGTTTAAGAGTTTGCTCAAGCTAACTCTGCGGACGATCCTGGGAATGGAAAACTCCTTCTTTCCGGGATCGACGGCGTTACGGATTCTGGCGCGCGAGGCGGTCTCTGAGCGCCGGCTGCTGCGATAGATCGATAGTCGTCCAGGCCATGGCGAGTGCGCCATCGAGGACTGCTTTGTCGGCAATTTCAGTGATGCAGTGGGCGGTGAATTCCGGCTGATGATTTGCGGCCGGCAGAGAATTAATTCCAATCATGGGATGAATCGAGGGAATTACCTGGGAAACGTTTCCCATGTCGGTGGAAGCGGCGAGCCGCGCCATCATTGGGCTGAGTGGCGCGAAGACGCGGCCCAGAGCTTCCGCGTTACGCTTATAGACTTGACTGATTTCGTGATCGTAGCGCACGTCTGCGTACGGTTTGTCACCGCCGCGAATTTCAAGTTTCGAGCCGGTGGCGACAGCGCCTGCCTCGAAGCAGCGGTATACCTTGGTGCGAACATCTTTCAGCTCGTCAATATTTTCTGCGCGGACGATATAGCGAGCAGAGGTGTGCGCTGGAATCACATTTGGCGCTTCGCCACCGTGCGTGGTGAAGCCGTGCACGCGATCCGTGGGCCGAAGATGTTGACGAAGCAGGCCGATGGAAGTTTGCGCAACGGTTAGCGCATCGGCGGCGTTGATTCCGAGTTCTGGAAATGCGGAGGCGTGCGCTTCTTTGCCGGTGTAGTGCACGTCGAACATGGACGCGGCGATGAGATGCGCTTCGATCATTTCCACCGGTGCTGGATGCACCATCATGGCCGCGTGGATTCCGGTGAAGGCACCGCGCTCAAGCATAAGAACTTTGCCGCTGGCGTTGCCAACTTCTTCCGCGGGAGTGCCGATCACGTGAACGGTCAAGCCGACTTCATCAGCGGCCTTGGCAGCGGAGATGCCAGCGCCGATGGCCATTGCGGCGATCATATTGTGGCCGCAGGCGTGCCCGATTCCGGGCAGAGAATCATATTCGGCGCAAATGGCGACGTGCAGTGGGCCGTGGCCGGCGCGCGCCGTAAAAGCCGTTGGCAAGTCACAGACGCCACGCTCGACTTCAAATCCGGCTGCGTTGAGTGCTTCAGCGAGCCAGCGACTGGCGTTTTCTTCCTCGAATCCGAGTTCCGGATGCGCGTGAATCCGATGGCTTAGATCGAGGATCGTTTTCTCTACCTCGCGAAATCGCTCTTTTGCTCCGGCTTTTGCGTCCATTGTGACTGACCTCCGGCGATTCTCGATTCTATCGCCGCGATGTGAGTAGCAACAGACGTCGAATGGTTTTATTCGGAGCGCTCGGCACATTTAACGCAGGCGGCGATTGCGGCGGGCAAGGGCAATACGACCGCGCCGCTATTGTGGCTAGACCACATACCTTGCGCCAGTTTATCCTCGGCTTCACGGCTACGGTTTTTGGGTTTTTGCGCTCCGACTGTGATAATCGATTGGGTGCTTTTGGCTCTGTTCAAGCGGAAACCGAGAGGGGCGACTAATGGCAATCGCGACGATCAATCCGGCGACTGGCGAAACGATAAAGAAATTTGATGAGCTATCGGATGCGCAGCTAGAACAGAAGCTGCAGCTTGCGGTTCGTGCATTTGCGGAATTCCGAAAGATGAGCTTTGCCGACCGCGCCACGCGAATGGTCAAGGCTGCCGAGATACTCGAGGCCGACAAAGGGAAACTTGGGCGTGTGATGACGACGGAGATGGGTAAGACGTATCGTTCCGCCGTGGATGAGGCTGCGAAATGCGCGTGGGTCTGCAGATATTATGCGGAGAATGCCGAAAAATTTCTGGCGGACGAGCCGGCGAACGTTCCGGGAAGCAACAGTTTCGTGCGCTACCTTCCTTTGGGCCCAATTTTGGCGGTGATGCCTTGGAATTATCCTTTCTGGCAAGTCTTCCGTTTTATCGGGCCGTCATTGATGGCCGGGAATGTCGGCTTATTGAAGCATGCGTCAAACGTGCCGCAATCGGCCCTGCTTATTGAAGACGTGTTGCGACGGGCAGGATTTGCGGAAGGCGTTTTCCAGACTTTGCTGATAGGTTCGAGCAAGGTGGCGAAAATTCTTGCTGATCCCAGAGTGAAAGCCGCGACGCTGACCGGAAGTGAGGGCGCTGGAGTGCAGGTCGGAATTGCGGCTGCGACGGAGATCAAGAAGGTGGTGCTGGAGCTGGGCGGAAGCGACCCGTTTATCGTGATGAAGAGCGCAAATTTGGAGCAGGCGGTCGCGGTGGCTGTGAAGGCGCGCGTGCTAAATAATGGCCAATCGTGCATCGCCGCGAAAAGATTTATTGTTGCGGAAGAAATCGCAGAAGAATTTGAACGGATGTTCGTAAAGAAAATGGAATCGTTGAAAGTCGGCGATCCCTTTGACGAATCGACTGATGTGGGACCCTTGGCTACCGCTGATGGATTGAAAGAGCTCGATGCCGACGTGCAGAAAACAATTCAAGCCGGTGCGCGATTGCTGACCGGGGGAAAACGCATGAGCCAGCCAGGGAACTACTACCAGCCGACTGTGCTGACCAACATCCCCGAAGGTTCGCCCGCGGCTTGTGGCGAATTGTTCGGACCTGTTGCCTCGCTATTTCGGGCGAAGAATGCGGACGACGCAATTCGCATCGCGAACGCTAGTCCCTTTGGATTGGGCGCTAGTGCTTGGACCAACGACAGTGCGGAGCGCGAGAAATTCATCAATGGCCTTGATTCTGGAATGGTATTCATCAATCGCATGGTGGCGTCCGATCCGCGGCTTCCGTTCGGAGGAGTGAAGCGATCAGGTCATGGCCGGGAGTTGGCAATTTTTGGGATACGCGAGTTCATGAACATCAAGACGGTTTCGATCGAAGGAGCTTGATAGTTTCGGAACCGAGCACCGGCATCGAATTCTGAATAGCAGCCAACGGCTATTGCTGGATGGTTGTGTCGGATTTAGGCGGTTTCTCGGTGACTTGGTTAGGGCTCGGCAATTGCGAGCGATCCCACCCTCCGCCCAGAGCTTCGATCAAAGCTACGGCCGAAGTCATCTCTTGCACTTGAAGAGCATTCAAGGTTTGTTCGTCTGCCAATAGCGTGTTCTGGGCGGATAGCACGTCGATATAAGGATCGATGCCGTCTTCGTAGCGGCCCAGTTCTAGTCTTAAGAATTCTTGAGCCAGAGTTACCGCCTGCTGCTCCTGCTGGACCTCCTTCGATAATATGCGGACTTCGGCCAGACCGTCTTCTACCTGTTGGAATCCGGTGAGCACGGTCTGACGGTAGCTCGCTAGATCCGCATTGTAGGCGGCGACGAATTGATGGACGGTGGCGCGCCGCAGGCCGCCGTCGAAGATGGTTTCGGAGACGGATGGGCCAACGGACCAGAAGCGGCTGGGCCAGGAAAGCCATTTCGTGAAGGACGTACTTTCGAAGCCGCCTTCGGCGTTCAACGTCAGCGTAGGATAGTAGGCGGCATAGGCGATGCCGATCGCGGCATTGGCTTCCGCCATGGTGCGTTCAGCGGCGGCGATATCTGGGCGGCGTTCGAGGAGTTGCGACGGCACGCCGACCGGAATTGGCGGCGGAGCGACGGTCATGGGCTTCACGGGAATCGAGAAGTTCGACGCTTGCTTGCCTACGAGCACGGCGATGGCGTGCTCGAACTGGGCCCGCGCGATTCCCACATTTGAGGCACTGGCTTGCGCGCCGCGCAGAGTGGTTTCTGCCGCGACCACCGATATTTTGTCGTCGATGCCGTCTTCGTAGAGGCCGCGGGTTAGGTCGTAGGTTTTCTGGTCTGCTTCCACAGTATCGTTGAGGATTTTTTGGAGCTGGTCCTGGCCGCGGATCTCGAAGAAAAACACCGCCAGGCTGGTTTGCTCGGTAAGGCGTTCGTTCTCGAGATCTGCGGCGCTGACTTGCGCGGCGTACTGAGCTTGGCGCACGGTGTTGCGGACTTTGCCCCACAGATCGGGCATCCAGGATGCTTCGAGCGGCAGCGTATAGAGAGTGCTCTGAAGATTGGTGGAGGTGGTGGTGCCCGAGCCGGAGCCTGTACCTGTGCCCGTTCCGCCTGTCCCCGTGCTGCTGTTCGACGATCCTCTCAGGTTTGCCGAGGTCCGCGATTCGGTAATTGCGGGTCCGATCGAAAGCGTCGGATAGTATTGCGAGCGAGCCTCGCGCACAATCGCGCGGGCTTCCATGAAGTTTTCGAAGAACTGTTTGATGTTCTGGTTGTTGATGTCGAGTTGTTCTTCGAGGGCGTTCAATTCAGGATCATTGAAAATTTCCCACCACTTGCCGCGCAGTATCGCATCGGAAGGCTGCGCGACGGTCCAGTCTCCCGTTTCTTTGGAGTCGCCGGGTGATTCTTTATAGGTCGGGGCAGACGCGTCGGGGGCCGGTGCGTGATATTTGGGGCCAACGACGCAGCCCGACAAGAGTAATAATGAGAGCAGCGCAGCTGGCAGCCAATTCGCGCAACGCGCGGACTTCCGTTTAGCGGTCGCGATAAAATATTTTTCTTCCAAGCGATTCATCTCATTTCACCGTGCTAGCCGGCCTCGGGTGCTGGGGACGGAACCACGCGGCGCTTCTTTTTCTGCATCCGCAAACGCAGGCGATCGAATTCCAAATAGACCACCGGCGTCGTATAGAGCGTGAGCAATTGACTCAAAATTAGTCCTCCCACAATGGTGATGCCTAGCGGCCGGCGAAGTTCGTAGCCTGTGCCCGTTCCAAGCGCCAACGGAAGCGCGCCCAACAACGCGGCCATGGTGGTCATCAGGATAGGACGGAATCGCAACATGCATGCTTCAAAAATCGAGTCGTAGGTGCTCTTTCCTTGCTCGCGTTCCGCCTGCAGCGCGAAATCGATCATCATGATGGCGTTCTTTTTTACGATGCCGATCAGCAAGACGATCCCGATGATGGAGATCACGTTCAGATCTGCTTTAAAGAGCATCAATGCGAGCATGGCGCCCACGCTGGCCGATGGCAGCGTGGAAATGATCGTCAGTGGATGAACTAGGCTTTCGTACAAAATTCCGAGAACGATATACACAGCCAAGAGCGCCGTCAGAACGAGGATAGGCTCAGTGCCGAGCGATTGCTGGTAGGCCAAAAGAGTGCCGGCATAAAAGCCCTGAAGTGTGGAAGGCGTGCCCAGGCGCGTTTGCATTTGACTGATGCTTTGGGTGGCATCGCTCAGAGATTTGTTTGAGGCCAAGTTGAAAGATACGGTGACTGAGGGGAACAGACCTGTGTGATTGATGGCCAGCGGAGTGGTGCTGGCTTGACCTTTGGCCATGGTGAGCAGCGGAATGTTGCCATTGGCGGAGCTCTGAAAGTAAATGTTCTTCAGTCCTTCGGGGCTTTGCCAGTATTGCGGTGCGACTTCGAGGACCACGTAATACTGATTTAATTGCGTGTAGATGATGGAGACTTCGGATTGGCCGAAGGCGCTGTAGAGCTCGTTGTCGAGCGATTGTGCGGTGAGGCCGAGCCTTGCTGCACTAACGCGATCGTAGTCTAGCAGTTCATTGAGGCCGCCGTTCTGTTGGTCGGAGCTTACGTCCTGAAAGCCGGGAAGGCGCTTCATCTGATCGAGCAGGATCGGCCCCCACTTAGTGAGGTCCTGGACGTTATCGGATTGCAGCGTGTATTGGTACATTGCGTTGCTGGATCGCCCGCCGAAGCGCAGATCCTGCACGGCCTGGAGGAATGAAGAAGCCACGGGCAGGCGATTTAATTGCGGGCGCAAGCGATCGATGATTTGAGCGGCGCTGATCTTGCGCTCCGCCAGAGGCTTCAGTGCGATGAAAAGCGAGCCGGTGTTTGTGGCTCCGCCGCCACCGGTGAACCCGATCACATTCGCGACCGCCGGGTCTTTTTTGACTACGGCGACGATCTGGCGGACGGAATCGTCCATCGCCGGAAACGAGGAATCTTGCGGCCCTCGCACTGAACCGGAAAGTGCGCCGGTGTCCTGCTGAGGGAAAAAACCCTTGGGGATCTTGATGATCAGCACAACATTTAGAACTATGGTGATGAACAGCACGATGAGCGTGGGAAGCGGATTGTCGAGCACCCAGTGCAGGGTGCGGCGATATAAGGACAACATTCCGTCGAAGAACTTTTCACTCGCCATGTAAAGGCGGCCGTGCTTTTTCTTGTGCTCGTCCCTCAGCAAATAGGCGCACATCATCGGAGTGGTGGTAAGCGAAATAATCATTGATACCACGATGGCGGTTGAGAGGGTGATCGCGAACTCGCGGAAGAGGCGGCCGACGATGCCACCCATCAACAAAAGAGGAATGAAAACGGCGATTAGGGAGATGCTGATGGAAAGGACGGTGAAACCAATTTCCGCGGCGCCCTTGAGGGCGGCGGCGAATGGCTTCACGCCGTTTTCCAAATGCCGCGCGATATTTTCCATCACCACGATCGCGTCATCGACGACAAAGCCGGTGGAAATCGTAAGTGCCATTAGCGACAGATTGTCGATGCTATATCCGAACAGATACATCACCGCGCACGTACCGATCAGCGAGACCGGTACTGCTACGGCAGGAATGAGCGTGGCGCGGCCATTGCGCAGGAACAGAAACACCACCACGATCACCAGGCCGATGGAAATCAGCAGCGTCATCTCAACATCATTGACCGAGGCTCGAATGGTGGTAGTGCGATCCAGAACGACGGTGGTTTCGATGCCCAGCGGAATCGATGCCTGGATAAACGGAAGTTGCGTGCGTACGCGGTCAACGGTGTTGATGATGTTTGCGCCTGGTTGACGAAAAATAATTACCGTTACCGAGCGCTTGCCATTGAGATAGCCGGCGGCGCGGATGTTCTGTACGGAGTCGGTGACCGTCGCGACGTCGGAGAGGTGCACCGCCGTGCCATTGTGAAACCCCACGACGAGAGGTTTGTAGTCGTCTGCGCTCGAGATCTGATCGTTCGAAAGAATGTCCGCGGTGACTACGCCGTCTGAGAGCTGGCCTTTGGCCAGATCGGAATTCTGCAGGCTCAAGACGGATTTCAAAGCCGACAGCGTGAGCCCGTAGCTAGCTAATTGCGTCGGGTTTGCGTCCACGCGGACGGATGGCAGCGCGCCGCCCCCAACCGTGACTTGGCCTACGCCCTGAATCTGCGACAACTTTTGCTCCATCACCGTGGACGCTTCGTCATAGAGTTTCGCGGGACCATATTTGTCCGACGTGAGGCCGAGAATCATGATGGGCGCGTCGGAAGGATTGACCTTGCGGTAAGTGGGATTCGATGGGAGGTTCGCGGGGAGATAGGTGCGAGCGGCGTTGATCCCGGCTTCCACGTCGCGGGCCGCGCCGTCGATGTCGCGGCTGAGGTCGAATTGAATCGTGATTGAGGTGCTACCAAGGCTGCTCGAGGAGGTCATTTCGGTGACGCCGGCAATATGTCCGAACTGGCGCTCAAGGGGAGTGGCAACGGACGAAGCCATAATTGCGGCGCTGGCTCCCGGCAGACCGGCGCTGACTGAAATCGTCGGAAAGTCCACGGCCGGGAGCGGAGACACGGGCAGCACCTTGAACGCGATGGCCCCAGCGAGAGCAATGCCGACGGTAATTAGAGTTGTAGCTACTGGCCGCCGGATGAACGGTTCTGAGATGTTCATGTTTGCGCCACCGGTTCCCGTCCGTTTCCGGATTCAGCGCGCTTGGATTTGTGGACGAAGCGGTGAGCCAGATTGTCAAAGAAAATGTATATGACCGGGGTGGTGTAGAGCGTGAGCGCCTGACTTAGCAGCAGTCCGCCAACCATGGCGATGCCCAGCGGCCTGCGCAACTCGGAACCGAAGCCGGTTCCGAGAGCGAGCGGCAGTCCAGCGAGCAGCGCGGCCATCGTGGTCATCATGATGGGGCGGAAACGGAGCAGGCAGGCTTCGTAAATTGCGTCTGTCGCGCTTTTTCCGTGTTGGCGTTCCGCTTCCAGCGCGAAGTCCACCATCATGATGCCGTTCTTTTTAACGATGCCGATGAGCAGCACGATGCCGATGATGGCCACTACGCTTAGGTCTTCATGAAAGAGAAGTAGTGCGAGAAATGCGCCGACTCCGGCGGATGGGAGCGTGGAAAGAATCGTGATCGGATGGATGAAGCTCTCGTACAAAACGCCCAGAACGATGTACACGGTGACGAGCGCGGCAAGAATTAGCAACGGCTCATTGGAGAGTGAATTGGTGAACGACGCGGCTGTTCCTTGAAAGCCGGCCTGAAGGCTCGGCGGCATGTTCAAGTCTTTCTGCACTTTATTGATAGCGGTAATGGCGTCGCCCAGCGAGGCGTTCGACGCGAGATTAAATGACGCGGTGATCGCGGGGAATTGACCCTGGTGAGTAATCACTAGGGATTCCGTGGTGTTCTCGAAGTGCGAGAAAGCGCTCAACGGCACGGCGTTACTCAAGCCCGAACTCGTGGCCCCTGCGGAATTCACTCCTATGCTGGGCGTTGAATTCGGGTTCGGCGACAGCGCGTTTCCCGGAGGAGCGAGAGTGTTTGGCGAAGGAGTGAAAAGCGTGGATGCCGTAAGCGAATTCGATCCCGCGGAGGATGATCCGGAGGACGCGAAAGATGAGGAAGCGCCGGCGCCGGTTGCGCCGGACGAAGCGTTGGATTGAATGTAAAGATGATTCAGCTTGTTCGGGTCGGTTTGAAACTGCGGCTCGCTCTCAAGCACCACGTGATATTGGTTCACCTGCGTGTACATGGTGCTGATCTGACGTTGGCCAAAGGCGTCGTAGAACGTGTTATCGATCGTGGCCGGAGCGATGCCTAGCCGCGAGGCGGTGACGCGGTCGATGTTCAGAAATACGGCGAGGCCTCCCGCTTGCTGGTCGGTGGCTACGTCTTCGAGGTCCGGCAACTGCTTCAAGCGATCAACGAATTTGTTGGCCCACAGATTCAATTCATTCGCGTCGGAATCTTCGAGCGTGTACTGGTATTGCGTGCGGCTCACGCGATCATCCACCGTAATATTTTGCACGGGCTCCATGAACAGTTGAATTCCGTGAACTTTATCCAATCTCGGTTTGAGCCTGCGAATGAGGTCCGCCGCGCTGATTTTGCGATCCGCGATTGGTTTCAAGTTGATCGACATGCGGCCGCTGTTGGTGGTGGTATTCGTGCCGTCCGCACCTATAAAGGATGAGACGCTTTCGACGGCCGGGTCCGCCATCACGGCCTTCGCCAACTCCTGCTGCCTTTCGGCCATGGCTTTCGAGCTGATCGTTGGCGGGGCTTGCGAGATACCCTGGATTACGCCGGTGTCTTGCACCGGGAAGAAACCCTTGGGAATGATGATGTAGAGAAAAATCGTGAGCAGCAGCGTGCCTACTGCGACGAGCAGCGTGATTGTCTGGTAGCGCAGCACGAACTTCAGGGTGCGCCCATAAAAGGCGATCATGTCTTCGAAAACGCGCTCCGAGGCTTTATAGAAGCGCCCTTGTTGAGATTTCGGAGTGTGCGTCAAAATGCGCGCGCTCATCATCGGGGTGAGCGTCAAGGAAACTACTGCGGAGACGACAATGGTTACCGCGAGAGTCACGGCGAATTCGCGGAAGAGCCGGCCAACCACATCGCCCATAAATAGAAGTGGAATCAGAACGGCGATCAGCGAGACGGTAAGAGAAAGAATGGTGAAGCC
>Ga0070765_100002759_pt1 | contig 11112 bp, 9 predicted proteins | sample HubBroMetageWFT5_FD_71516 | JGI IMG/M metagenome (GOLD analysis project Ga0070765, IMG submission 71516) | Warmed and freeze-thawed soil microbial communities from the Hubbard Brook experimental Forest, New Hampshire - Hubbard Brook CCASE Soil... | ecosystem: Environmental > Terrestrial > Soil... | reverse complement strand
GCCGGTGAAGGCCTGATCGGTGGTCGCGACCAAGCGCCGAGCGAAGGCGATTCGTTCCGGCTCGTAGCTGTCGAGGAGCGAGGCGTCCGCGTTTCCGTGTAGAACGGCGGCAAGCTTCCAGGCGAGGTTCACGGCGTCACCGATGCCGGTGTTCATGCCCTGTCCACCGACGGGACTGTGTATGTGCGCGGCATCGCCAAGCAAGAATGCACGACCTTTGCGAAACTGATCGGCGACGCGATGGTGCACGCGGTAGGTTGAGAACCAGTTGACGCGCTTAACGTCAATGCGCATCCACTGGAGCACGCGCGTGCTCACGTCGTTCCACGTCAGGTTTTCATGCTTCTGTTCGGCTTCATCGCGCAAGGTACCAACCAGGCGAGCGCGCCCTTCGTCCTTCAGCGGAAAGACGGCGAGAAAGTCGGTCTTATCCAGAGCGACGTGCACCTCGCCGTTCATCACCGTTCCGCCGCCTTCGACGTCTGCTACATAGAAGAGGTGAGTGTACACGCCACCACGAAATTCGATCTTTAGGGCCTCGCGTGTTGGGGAGTGTGCGCCGTCGCATCCGGCGATATAGGCTGCCTCGCAGATCTCGGACGTTCCATCAGCGCGCTTCAAGCGGGCTCGAACACGAGCGCCGGAGTCCTCGAAGCTGAGGAGTTCCGTGGGGCGCTCCACTTCGATGCCGACTTCCGTCAGGCGGGCTACCAACAAGCGCTCGTGCTCGTCCTGAGGAAAGGTCAGCGCGTAGGGAAACGGACTCTGGCCTGCTCCCATGTCGCCGAAGACCCCGCGCGCCACATCCTTGCCAGCCACCCAGAGATGCACGGCGACGGCCTTTCGTCCGCGCTCGACAACCGCGTCCGCGATGCCTATTTGGCTGTATAGCTCGAGCGTGCGGGCCTGTACAGCAAGCGCTCGCGAGGTGGTTCCCGGCTCCGTGGTCTTGTCGAAGACTCTCACACGCACGCCTAGGCGCGTTAGCCACAGGGCCAACACCAAGCCTGTCGGCCCCGCGCCGACGATGAGGACGTCCGTGTCGCGAGTCAAGGATGCATTCATCGTTAGAGTTCGCTCGCGATCATAACGCTGCAGGTTGATAGTCGAGGTTCAGCACGCGTCTAGTTTAGCCCAGTCTTTAGAGGCCTCGGAGGCCACGCTAAAGAGCAAACTCGACACTTTCGAGTCGGATTTGGTTGGGCAGCCTGATTGGCGGCCGACGTCAAGGTTGCTGGCTGCCTAGATATGTGGCCAAGAACCAGGTGTTGCCGAAGCGGTCGTTGACGGCGGCGGCGCGGTCGCCGTAGGGCGCATTGCTGGGAGGTGTGACTCCCGTGGCACCGGCGGCGAGAGCTTGGGCGTAGACGGCATCGGTGTCGGGTACGTAGACGTGGAGGTAAGACTGAGTGGCTTGCGATTCGCCTTGCGCTTCGTCGATTTCGAAGGTGGCGCCGGCAATTTCGATGGTGGCGTGGCGGACTATGCCGTCGGGTGATTTGTGAACGCCAGTGGCTTTGGCACCGAGGGCCGCTTCGATGAATGGAATCATTTCGTGGGCGTTGCGAAGATGGAGATAGGGCTGCACGGTGAGGAAACCTTCGGGGCTAGCAACCGAACTCTTGCGTGTGGCGATGTACCAGGTATTGCCGAAGGGATCTTTGGCTTCGCCCCAGCGATCGCCTGAAGGATGTTCGTCAGTGGGTGCGTAGACGGGAGTTGCGCCAGCTTTTAGGGCGCGGGCATAGGTGGCGTCGGCGTCGGGGACATATAAGTGCGTGGTCATCGGACGCGACGGATACTGCTCGTTAGCATCGCCGAGTTCGATGACGGAATTGCCGATGGCGACTTCGCCGTGCATGATCGAGCCATCGGGCCTGGGCACGCGAATGCGCTCGGTGCCTTCGAAGGCAGAGACGAGGAAGTCTACAAATTGTGGGGCGCCGTTGACGAGGAAGTACGGCGCGATGTTAGGGAAATTGGGACGGCGGAATGGAGTTGGTCTTGTTGGCGCTGGGGATGGAGCTGTGGCTTCGTTCATCGTGGTTCTCCTTTGCAAATCGGATTTTAGTGCTGCTTTGAAATCGGGACGCGGCAAGCCGCGCAAAGCCCGCGCGATGGGAATCAGCTGAACAACTGCGGGACTGGGATTCGGCTCGGGCCCTGGTCGCGAGGCGACGAACAGGGCGTCGATGGCGCGATCGAGTTGCACGGCAGGAGAGCGCTTAGGCATGGCCACCCTCCATTTGCGCGCGCAGAGTCTGGAGTGCCCGGAATTGAAGCTGTTTGATGGCGCCTTCCGTTTTGCTCAGACGGTCAGCGATTTCCCGGATCGAGCGCTGCTCGACAAAGCGCTCGCGGATGACTTGGCGCTGAACTGCGGGAAGGTGATCCACGAGACGGAAAAGGCGGGCATGGTAGTCGATGGCTTCCAGGTCAGGCGAGGAAAGGTCCGGATGGGTGCCTGGATTTTGCGTGTCGACAGAGGGTGGATTCTCGCGGGCCGCCCGCTTGTACTGATCGGCGAGCGCGTTGGAAGCGATACGGAAAAGCCAGGCAGCGAAAGGAGCGCCGCGCCATTCGTACTTGGGAAGATTGGCGAGAGCTTTGTGAAACACTTCTGAGGTCAAGTCTTCGGCGGTGGCGCGGTCGTGGATCCGCCGGGCAAGAAAATAGTAGACGCGCTCGAAATAGAGTTCATAGAGCGCATCGAATTTCGCGGGATCGCTTTGAGCAGCCTGCACGAGCAGGCGCTCGTTCGCGCCTGGCGGCGCGGGTTCCTGTGCCGGACGTCGGACCGCCATCATGGCTCTGGATATAGTAACTGCCGAGGGGTCCAAAAGGTTACGGAGGTGAGTTTTGCCGTGAGGCAAGCGCAAGGGCGGGCATCTTTCGGGATCACTTCCCGGCTGGTCTTGCCGGCTTTGCCCGCATCTTGCCTCTCGTCTCGCTTGGGTATAGGCTTCTTCCCCGGCGGCACGTTAGCGCACCTACAGGGCTGGAGGGGTTCCGCCCTGCCTTCCTTTCATTAGCGCGAACGGGCTTCCTAAGCCGCCAACCGGCGGCGAACGAGATCAATCATCTCGCGGCGGCTGGAACAACTTTGTTGTGATGGGTTGTGACTGGCAGCGCCGCGACGATTCCGATAGGGAGGACTCCATGGCTACGGCAACGACGGCGATTGAACCAAGCGTGAAAATCAGTGCGAACAAGCTGCTGATCAACGGAAAGTGGGTCAACAGCGCTTCAGGCAAGACATTTTCGACGATAAACCCGGCAACGGGCGAAGTAATTACGCAGGTGGCAGAAGCGGATGCGGCCGACGTCGACAAGGCGGTGGCGGCGGCGCGGGCGGCGTTCGAAACGGGGGCGTGGCGCAGGAAGATGACCGCTTCGCAGCGCGGCGCGATGATCAACCGGCTGGCGGATTTGGTGGAAAAGCACGCCGACGAACTGGCGCAGCTCGAAGCGCTGGACAATGGCAAGCCGTATCACGTGGCAAGGGCGGCGGATCTGCCGCTAACGGTGGCGTGTTACCGGTATTACGCAGGATGGGCGGATAAGATTCAGGGAAAGACCATTCCCGTGAACGGAAATTATTTCTGCTATACAAAGCATGAGCCGGTGGGAGTCGTTGGACAGATTATTCCGTGGAACTTTCCTTTGTTGATGCAGGCGTGGAAGTTGGGGCCGGCGCTTGCAACTGGTTGCACGGTGGTGCTGAAGCCTGCGGAACAGACGCCGCTCTCGGCGCTGCGCGTGGGCGAACTGATCCTTGAGGCGGGATTTCCTGAAGGAGTTGTGAACATTTTGCCAGGATATGGGCCGACGGCGGGCGCGGCGCTTGCGCGGCACATGGATGTAGATAAAGTGGCGTTCACCGGGTCGACGGAAGTGGGCCACTTAATCATGCGTGCAGCGGCGGATACGAATTTGAAGCGGGTAACGCTGGAGCTCGGCGGTAAGAGCCCGAACATCGTGTTTGCGGACGCGGACATGGACGAAGCGATTGAAGGAGCGCACTTTGCGCTGTTTTTCAATCAGGGGCAGTGCTGCTGCGCCGGCTCGCGGTTGTTCGTCGAGGAGAAGGCATACGACGAGTTCGTGGAGAGAAGCGTGGCGCGAGCCAAGAAGCGGACCGTCGGCAACCCGTTTGACGCGAAGACCGAGCAGGGGCCGCAAGTGGACCAGGACCAGTTCAACAAAGTGATGGGTTACATCGACAAGGGCAAGAAAGAAAACGCCAAGATGCTGACGGGCGGCGGGCGCGTCGGAGATAGGGGATACTTCATCGAGCCGACGGTGTTTGCCGATGTAACCGACAACATGACCATCGCGCAGGAAGAGATCTTCGGGCCCGTCATGTCGATCCTGAAGTTCAAGACGATCGAGGAAGTTTCGGCGCGAGCAAATAAGAGCGCGTATGGGTTGGCGGCGGCGGTGTGGACCAAGGACATCAGCAAAGCACACGCTATCGCGGACAACGTGCGTGCGGGAACGGTGTGGGTCAATTGTTACGATGTGTTCGACGCAGGAGCGCCGTTCGGAGGATTCAAGCAGTCGGGAATCGGGCGCGAACTCGGCGAATACTCGTTGTCGAATTATACCGAGATTAAGACCGTTACCGTAAAGCTCTAGCGAGACGCGGTAACTTCAAATCAGGGGCACTGCGTGGCGCGACCCGGGCGACAGACGGGCACGGCATGCCGTGCCCCTACTTTTTGCTGCGGGTGGCGTAGAATCGCGGGATGGCGGTTACGCTTCGGTCCTACGAACCGCACGACTTCGCTGCTTTGCACCGGCTGGATCAATCCTGCTTCCCTGCCGGGATTTCCTATTCGAAAACTACGCTGCACTACTTTTTGACGATTTCTAGTGCGGACTGCATCGTTGCTGCAGACGGGAAGCAAATCGCGGGTTTTATCCTGACGGAGGAGAACCCTCCGCTCGCGCACATTATTACCCTGGATGTCGCTGAAGCGCATCGCCGGCATGGGGTTGGTTCGGCACTGCTGGCGGAGAGCGAGCGGAACCTGGGGCTGCGCGGCGTAAAGTCCATTCTGTTGGAAACGGCAATCGAAAATGAGACTGCTGTTGCGTTCTGGAAGAGGCACGGCTATCGTATCGAAGCCATGTTGAAGCGCTACTATCTGGGCCGGCTGGACGCTTACGAGATGCGGAAACGCTTTCTTCCGCCACCGACCACCACGCCATAGCGCGCACCTTTCACCCTGGAGACAGAATTGAACGACTACCTACTCTCCGTGTTACTCGGGATCGTCGAAGGACTGACCGAGTTTTTGCCAGTGAGCTCTACAGCGCATTTACGTCTTAGCGAGGCCCTGCTGCACATCGATCTTGCCAGCGGCTATTGGAAGATGTACTCGATCGTGATTCAACTTGGCGCAATCGCGTGCTTGCCGGTTTACTTCTGGCGTCGCATCGGGGCGTTTCTTTCGACTTTTCCGAAAGGAGAGCGCGGCGACCGAACGGCTCTAACTCATCCTCTTGGCCTTACTGCGATTGCTTTCGTGATTACTGCGATTCCCTCGTATTTACTGACCAAAACGATCGGTAAGCACTTGGAGAACCTGGCCATCATTGGCTGGTCCTTGTTGATCGGCGGAATATTGATGTGGATCGTCGACGCGATGAACGCCAAGTCCGAAGCGGCGGGTCCCGGCGGGGTGGGTGGACGCATTCATACTTGGAAGATGGAAGACATGAGCCTGGGGCAGGCAGCGTGGATCGGCTTCTGCCAGATTTTTTCGGGAGTCTTCCCCGGAACGTCGCGCTCGATGTCGACCATTGCAGGCGGACAGATTGCGGGGATGTCGCGGGCCTCGGCGCTCGAGTTTTCGTTCTTTCTTTCGATACCGACGATGGCCGCGGCAACCTTATATACGCTGTACAAGTCGGTACTGGGGAAGGGCGAAAATCCGATCGGCGTTTCGCAAATGTCTCCGCACCAGTGGGTAGTGCTGGGGATCGGTTTCGCGGTTTCGTTTATCGTGGCGTACGGCTCCGTTGCATGGTTCCTGGCGTGGGTGCGGAAGCACGGGTTTGTGCCCTTCGCGATCTATCGGATTTTGGTGGGCGCGGCTGTTTTGATCTGGACGTCGAAACTGGGCGGGTGAGCAGTTCTGGGAACACTGGCGAAGAAACAGATTGCGGCTTGTGACGGATTTTTTGCTATATTGAGAGCGGGTTTTGTTGTTCCTCCAGGCGGGCGCGCGATAGCGCCAACGTGCCCGCCGCACCACTCAGCCTTCCCCAAAAAGCTGAGGAGAATTCCGTGCGTTTGCTAACTCCGACCGAAAATAAACGGCTCAATGAGCTGGTTGGCTTTTTGTGTATAACTCTGGCGGTATTGATGGCGCTAGCGCTCATCTCGTATTCGCCCCACGATGCGGCGTTTAACGTTGCCGCTGCAGCTCCCGATGGCGGGCCTGCGCGGAATTGGATTGGCCCGGTCGGCGCGTATAGCTCCGACGCACTATTCCAAATCTTTGGATTTGCAGCATTCCTCCTGCCAGTAGCGCTTGGAGTGTTGGGCTGGAGATGGTGCCGGAGCCGGGCGATCGATTCACAAGCTGCGACGCTGGCTGGCTATGCCCTGTTGCTGCTATCACTCCCTTCCCTGCTGTCTCTTTGGCACTTTCCTCAACTGCGCGGCGCGATCCCAGCCGGGGGAATGCTGGGTTCACTCCTTTCGAACAGCCTCCTGACGGGATTTAATTTCTGGGGCGCGACGGTGGTGGCGGTGGCGTTGTTTTTTACCTCTTTGTTCATGACGACGCGCTTTTCTTTCGCAGGCACACACGCCTGGGCCAGAAGCTCAAGAGGGCCGATTGGGGCCGTCGAAAAACTGGGCATTTTGCAGAAAGCGGCGGCGCGCTGGCATTCCTGGAGAGAAGAGCGAGAGCAGGAGCGCATGCGGCGGCGGGTCGAGGAAACGCGCATTTCTGGCCGAAAGCCCGTCACGCCGCAATCCTTTGGCAATTCTCCTTTATTGAACGAGCCGGCAAAGTCCATTCAACTGGCGGATGAGAGCGACGTTTTTGAGGAGGAGAAAGAGGAAGGGACACAAAAGGGAAAGTTATCCTGGCGGAAAGAGCCTATTGTCTTTGTTGGCCCGGAAAAAAATGAAAAGATAGTCGCGAAGAAAACGGGCGAGCCTAAGATTGCGAAGGGTAATCCTAATTACAAACTACCTTCTCCTTCGCTGCTGCGAGAGGGCGAACGAAGCCAGAAGCTTGACGAGGACGAATTAAAGGACCGCGCGCGGGCCATCGAGGCCAAGTGCCTTGAGTTCGATATTCAAGGGCGCGTAACGCAGATCAATCCAGGGCCAGTTGTAACCACGTTTGAGTTCAAGCCCGAAGCGGGGATCAAATACAGCCGGATTATTGGGTTGACGGAAGATTTGTGCCTCGCGCTGCAAGCGGAATCGATTTTAATCGAACGCATCCCCGGCAAGTCGACGATTGGCATTGAAGTCCCGAACATCACCCGGCAAACGATTGCCCTTCGAGAGATTATTGAGGCGCAGGAGTTCAGCAATTCGCCAAGCAAGCTGACGCTGGCGATGGGGCGCGATCTGCATGGCCGGATTCGCGTGACAGACCTTGCGGCAATGCCTCACTTGCTGATCGCAGGCTCGACGGGCACCGGCAAAAGCGTTTTCATCAACTCGCTGATGATGTCGATTCTCTACAAAGCGAGCCCAGACGACGTGAAATTGGTGCTTGTGGATCCAAAGCGTCTCGAGCTGAACCTTTACGAGAACATTCCGCACTTGATTGCGCCAGTCGTCACCGACCCGAAAATTGCCTCGAATGTGCTGCGCAATGCGACGAAGGAGATGGAGAAGCGGCTAAAGCTTCTGGCTCAGCGCGGCGTGCGAAACATCGACCAGTACAATCGTACGTTCCAGAAAGCGCAATCGCTTTCGCTCTTCGAGAACGTCGAGGAGAGCGAGCACAAGCCACTTCCCTACCTGGTGATCGTGATCGACGAGCTAGCCGATTTGATGATGGTGGACACCAACAACGTGGAAGAGTCCATCACGCGGCTGGCACAGATGGCGCGCGCCGTGGGAATACACCTGATTCTTGCAACACAGCGCCCGTCCGTCGACGTGATCACCGGATTAATCAAAGCGAACTTCCCTGCCCGCATTTCGTTCCGCGTGGCCAGCAAAGTCGATTCGCGAACGATTCTCGATTCGAACGGCTCCGAATCGCTGCTTGGCAAGGGCGATATGCTTTATCTGCCTGCGGGCTCGGCGAGGCTGCACCGGATTCACGGCCCGCTCGTTTCCGAAGACGAAATCGTTTCCGTGTGCGACTTCTGGCGGCAGCAGGCGCAAGCGAAATATAACGAGCAACTCCTCGAAACGCCGAAGGACGAGAATGGAAAAGTGGAGGGCGAGGCCGGAGATGCTGCGGAACCCGGCGGCGAGACTGTGGACGACGCACTTTATCAGGACGCGGTTCGCGTGGTTTGCGAAATGGGACGCGCATCGACCTCCACGCTGCAACGGCGGCTGCGCATTGGCTATGGCCGCGCCGCCCACTTGATTGACATCATGGAAAAAGATGGCATCGTCGGCCCACCGGACGGCACCCGCCCGCGGGAAGTCCTCAAAGGCAAAAGCTGGATGAAGGAGTTCGACGAATCGGCGTAGTGATGCGGGATCACTTAGATCGTCGAATTGACACAATCGCGTTGCACCCCATACAATTTCTAGACCACATGTGCCGGGGTAGCTCAGTGGTAGAGCGCCGCCCTGAAAAGGCGGGCGTAGCCAGTTCGATTCTGGCCCCCGGCACCACCGTAACAGTCACGCTCGAACAGATCCCACATTCCAGAGACGAAGTACGCCCCTCCGTCAAGCGCGGGTGAGCGATCATCTGTCTTCGCCATAGGTTGGAAGGATGCGAGGCTGTATCTTGCCGCAAGCACTTGTCCCCAGTGTAGAATGCATTGCATCCGCGGACGGATGAGAAAACACGTGCGTCGGTTTTGCGCGCGAGCCGCCAGCGCTCAGCAGGGGCGCCAATCGGAGCAGGTTTATGGATATCCACCAACTCGAACTGTTCCTCGCGGTCATGGACTCGCCCAGCATGACCCGCGCGGCTGAAAAAATTCACCTGTCTCCGGGCGCAGTCAGCCTCCAGCTCCATAATCTAGCCGGCGAACTTCACACGGAACTCTTTGTGCGGCGAGGAAAGAGATTGGTCGCCACTCCTGCGGCATTGCGGCTTGCTGAGCACGCCAAAGAAGTCGTGAAGATGATGGGCCACATCCAGCAACTGTTCGAAAACGATTTGGCGAAGGATGTGCTCCCTTTCCATTTCGCCACAGGCGTTACGACCCTGATCTACCAGCTGGGCGGTCCGCTTCGGCAACTACGCAAGCGCTTTCCCAATGCGGAAATCCGCGTGACCGTCGGCGTGACCGAAGAGATGGTCGCTGGTCTCCTCGACCGGCGTTTCGATTTGGCGCTCATCTCGCTCCCCGTTTCCGAGACTAAGCTTCGCCTCATCCCGCTTTTCGACGAAGAGCTACTTATCGTACGCCCTTCCGCAAACAAGGTTGGCAGCAGCCATGTCGGTTCGATGCAAGCCGCGGAGCTCGCGGACGTCCCCTTTCTGCTCTATCCCAAGCGAAGCAATGTGCGCCTGGTCATCGACAAGTTTTTCGCGGAGATTGGCGTGATGCCGCGCGTGGTCATGGAGGCGGATGACACGGAAGCGATCAAGCGCCTGGTGGAATCTGGTTTCGGCTATTCGATACTTCCCCATCACGCTTTGAGGGGAAGTTCTCACTTCTTTCAAAAGTTTCGCATCGCCGGCCATCGCTTGACGAGAAGTTTGGCGCTCGCCACAGCGCAGACCGAGTGCCCCCGAAAGCTGACTGAGTCCATCGCCAGTTTTCTGCGCAGCACGCTGGTCGAAGGTAGATCCAACGGCGGAAACACCTGAGGCCTGCCTCGCATCAAGAGTGATAAACGAATCCTTTGGACTTGGCTTATTATTAGCTCGCTTCAGGAATTGTGGCCGCGGCCCGCAGAAGCGCGCGAAGGCTGGCTCGCGCAAAAACGAAACAGAAGGAAAAAACTATGTCCTCAACACGACGTGAACTGTTCTCCCTGCTTCCTGCGATGCTGCTTCCCTCACTGCTTCCTTTCGAGGAGTCCGCGCAGCAAGACAGCGCGATACCTTCCACGATGTATCCCTTCGAGAAGCTGCCAGTCCACACCTCCAACGGTACAGAGGGTCGCCACGTGCTGAAGGGCAAGCTCGCGACGGGGGAATCGCTGGAAGTGCACGAAACCACACTGGCTCCGGGCGGTGCGCCGCATCCGCCGCACCACCACGTACACTCGGAAATGTGGCTGATTCGCGAGGGGACGGTGGAAATAACAGTGAGCGGCACGAGCTACCGTCTCGGACCGGGCTCGGTAGGATTCGTGCACTCAAATGACGAGCACGGAATCAAGAATGTTGGATCGGCGCCGGCATCCTACTTTGTCGTGGCGATTGGGCCGGGCGCCGACGCTTAGTTTGAAATTCCCCTGCGAACGAGAGGCCGCGGCGCGGGTCAGTAGCCTTTCACCTTGATCACAAAGTAGGTGAACTCGTGAGCGCCATCGAGCACGAGCTGGTGTGGCACGCGAGCGGGAATGCGCACCACATCTCCTGCCGAGAGTTTCTGCCGAGCGCCACCTTGAATGGTGCCGTTGCGCTTTTCATGGGGCGAAACCGTTTCGCCGTTGAGCAGCGTGCCGCCCACCACGAGGGTGGCAGATCCAGACTGCACGAAAAACACGTCGACTTGAGTTTCGTGCCACTCAGGGGAACCGTCGGCTTCCCTGTGAACCAGCAGAAACGATTCATTAGGATAATCCGAGAGCTGCTTCACGGCAATGTGATGAGGGTCGGTGGCAGATTCCGCGGCGAGGGCCTTATCGATACTCTGCACCGAGCCAGGCGCCCAGTGTTCAAAGCCAGCGGGGGCTGGCTCCTGCGATCTCACCGAAAGGAAAGGAACTGCAATCAAAGCAACCAACCAAAGCTTCTTCATCTTGTGTCACCTCGAGAGTTC
>Ga0070765_100002756_pt1 | contig 11114 bp, 12 predicted proteins | sample HubBroMetageWFT5_FD_71516 | JGI IMG/M metagenome (GOLD analysis project Ga0070765, IMG submission 71516) | Warmed and freeze-thawed soil microbial communities from the Hubbard Brook experimental Forest, New Hampshire - Hubbard Brook CCASE Soil... | ecosystem: Environmental > Terrestrial > Soil... | reverse complement strand
AGCAGGGTGTGGTGAAGTTGCTCCCGGAACAGTAAAGGGCGGACGCAGTCCGCCCAAATCGTCCTCGTTCTCGTCGTCGTCCTCGTCCTCGAAGAGTTAGGGATGATGTGGAGTCGGGATTGGACAGTGACGGTTCGTTGTCCCGGAGGGACTCAATGATCGTAGCACGCCTATCGGACCCAATCATACCGTCCCTCCGGGACGAAGTCCGGCAACCCCCTCCGGGAGAACAAAACGTCACTACCGGTCCCATGTTGGACTCCACATCGCCCGAAATCTTCGAGGACGAGGACGACAACGAGGACGAGGACGATTGACGGGGGCTAAGAGAACCAGGGGGTTGCGGGGGAACGAACATAGGGATGACAAAACCAACGAGTTCCGTATATTGGGGCGGTGTTTCGGCTGACCCGACGGGAACAGATATTTATAATCTTATTCTTATCCGCTATTTTTGTTGGCGCGATCGTGAAACACTTTCGCGATGCGGCTACCCCGGCTCCGCCACTCTTAGAAACCAGTAGGTAATGCAGAAATCGTTCAACGAAATTGTCGAGGATATCGTAAGAAAAGACCCGCGCTATGAGGCCGCTGCTTATGAGTTTGTCAAAGAGGCCTTGGAGTTCACTATCAAGCAGAACAAACGCAGCCAGACAGGCTTGAACGCGCACGTCACAGCCAAAGAATTATTGGCCGGGTTTCAACAGTACGCTTTGAAAGAGTTCGGCCCTATGGCGATGACCGTTTTCGAGTACTGGCGGGTTAGTTCTTCCCTGGACGTCGGGAATATCGTGTTCAATCTCATTGGGACCGGCGTTTTCGGCAAAACGGATTCCGATAGCCCGGAAGATTTCCAAGAAGGAGTGGACTTTCAGGAAGCTTTTGTTGCTCCCTTTGAGCCGCTGAAAACCAGTACGACGAAACAAGCGTAGCTTTCGGGCTCAACGAATGGATGCTCCCGAAATTGCGGTGGACAAATCCACCCTACCGAACGGTCTCACTCTGCTAGTGGCACCGGAACACTATGCAAGCGTGGCCAGCGTGCAGGTATGGTGCGAGACCGGCAGTGTGCATGAAGGAGAATGGGTCGGAGGCGGTCTGACTCATTTGCTCGAGCACATGCTCTTCAAAGGCACGGCCAAGCGCAACGCTCAACGTATCAGCGAAGAGATTCATCAGGTTGGCGGATACTTAAACGCGTATACCTCGTTCGATCGTACCGTGTTTTGGGTGGATTGCCCGGCGGCGGCGGTACCCACGGCCCTAGATGTGGTGGCCGACATGTTGTTCAACTCGGTGATCGACCAAGAGGAAATGACTCGGGAGATGGACGTCATTCGCCGGGAGTTTGATCTGGGTTACGATGATCCGGAGCGGACGTTGAGTCATCTGACTTTTTCGACCGCCTACCAAGCGCATCCTTTCCGATACCCGGTTATCGGGTTGCGGCGGATCTTCGATCAGATCGATCGGGAGAGTCTGTTAGCTTACTATCGGCGCCGTTATGTTCCGGAGAACGTTTTTGTGGTTGTGGCCGGTGATGTCCAGACCGAGCAGGTGCGTGAGTGGGTGCAGACTTACTTTGGGTCGGTGGCAGCGAAACCGGCGGCGCCACTAGTAATTCCGGCCGAACCGCCGCAAGCGGGCCGGCGGGACGAAGTGGAGCCGTTTGACACGGCCATTGGTTATTTTAGTCTGGCGTGGCATGTGCCGGCGGTTTTGCATGAGGATGCAGCGGCGCTGGATGTGCTTTCCATCCTGCTGGGCGGCGGAGCCAGCTCATTTCTCTTTGAAGAGGTGCGGGAAAAACTTGGAGCGGTGCACGGCATAGGCGCTTACGCTTTCACGCCGGCTTTTCCCGGCTTGCTAACCGTGTCAGGAACCTGCCCCATTGAGAATGTTGATGGGGTGGATGAGATAGTGCTCACTAAACTGGCGGAGTGGCGCCAACAGAGCCTGGCAGCTGACGCCCTGGCCAAGGCTAAACGGATCATTTGGGTGAGCGCTTTAGAACAGCTGCAAACGGTGCGAGGTATCGCGTCGGATATCGGGCTGAATTGGCTTTACACCAGGAATCTTAGATTCAATCAACGTTATCTCCGCCGGGTTGAAGCGGTTTCTCCGGAACAGGTCCAAGCGGCCTACGATCGTTATTTAACGGAGGACAATCTGAATGTGGTTTCGCTCCGTCCCAAGACGTTGCCGCGGATAAGATCGGTGCGCACCCAGGTGCAAAAGAAGAACGTAGTGCGGGTCCTGCCGAATGGCGTTCCGGTAGTCTTAATTCCGGACGATCGATTGCCGATTTTGCACGGGTCCTTGGTCGGCGCGGGAGGAGTTCTGGCCGACCCACCGAAGAGAAGCGGGCTTAGTCGTCTCTATACCCAATGCTTGTTAAAAGGAACTGCGAAACGGAGCGCTCAAGAGATCGCGGATACGATCGAAAGCTTGGGAGGCTCCCTTTTTGGCGATTCCGGTTACAATTCCTTCCGTTTAGGATTCAGTTCGCTAACGGAGGATTTCGGGCGGGTACTTCAACTCACGACGGAGATTTTGGCGGTCCCCTCGTTCCCGGAGGAGGGCATCGAGCGGGAAAAGGCGAGTCAAATTGCGGCCATCGAGGCGGACGAAGCCCAATCCGGAGTGATCACACGCAATGTTTTGCGAAGCGCCGTTTATGGAGATCATCCGTACGCGGCGAATCCGATCGGGACAAAGGCGAGCGTGGCAAACATTGAGCGCACCGACCTCATCCAGCTGCATGAATGGCTGAAAACCAGCTCGGCCTGGGTTCTAGGTATCTGCGGCCATTTTGATGAAAAGGAATTGTGGGAGACGCTGTGCCAAACGGTTGGTTCGCTGCCGCAACGTCCTGCCACCTACTCCTTCGATTTGCCATCGGTTCGACCTTTCGAAGCTCAGACGATCGTACAGCGGAACGAGAAGCATCAGGCTTTTGTGGCCGTCGGTTATTTGGCGTGCACTCTGGCGGACGCGGACCGGGTTGGATTTGAGACCTTGGATGAAGGGACGGGGGACGCCAGCTCTCGGTTCTTTGTTAAGCTGCGGGAGGAGTTGGGACTAGCCTATTCGGTGGGAAGCTCTCTGGCGCTAGGGTTAGCGCCCGGACTCTTCACCTTGTACGCGGCCACAGCTGCGGAGACGGCTGACGATGTAAATAAGCTGTACCATCAGGAAATCAGCGCACTGGCAGTAGATGGTTTGTCGGGTGAAGAATTGGAGCGATCGAAGAAGAAACTGTCAGCCCAATTCGAATTCCAGAAACAGAACCTGGAGTCTTACTGCCATAGCCTCGCGCTTAACCAGCTATACGGTTTCGGGTTGGATTACTTTGACCAACGCGAACGGCAGATTGAGGAAATCACGGCCCAAGATATACGGTCGGTTTGCCATAAATATTTGATGGATAAACCGGCCACAACAGTCATTGTAAAGTCGTAAGTCATCCGGAGGTCTTGTATGGCAGAATACCAAAATACGCCTGTGTCTTCAGGCGAAATGGCGCAGCGCTTCATCGAGTTTGTTATGATGCAGGCGCAGAATGCGGCGTTCATGCTTGGGCAGATCCCCCATCCACAAACTGGAAAGGCCGAAGTGAATCTGGATATGGCCCAGTTCTTGATTGATCAGCTGGTCATGATTCAGGAAAAGACCAAGGGCAATCTGACCAATGACGAAAGCCGGATTTTGGCGAATGCGTTATCCAATTTGCAAATTGCTTTCGTAGAAACGGCTGGGAAACAGCGGACGGGCCGTTCAGCGGGCCCTGCTCCCGAACCGATGGCGCCTTCGAAGCCCGAGGCCGAAAGCCCCGCTTCTCAGACGGTTGAAACCGGTGGAACGGCTACCGAGGGAGACGGTAAAAGGAAATTTGTAAAAAGTTACGGCTCTTGACACATACGCTTAGGGTTGGACCAGTTCAAACCACCGGAGCCACGCCGCTTTTTATTCTGGGGCCGTGCGTTATCGAATCGGAGGAGTTCATCTGGTCGATGGCGGAGCAGCTTTCTGCTCTGGCGCAATCGCTGAAGCTCTCTTGGATTTTCAAGGCTTCCTACGATAAAGCGAATCGAACGTCGGCTAAATCTTATCGCGGCCTCGGCCTCGATGAAGGTTGTAAACTGCTGCGAGCGGTCGGCGATAAGTTTAATGTGCCGGTCACGACCGATATCCATTCGCCGGAAGAAGCGAAGCGCGCAGCGGACGTTATCGATCTATTGCAAATCCCGGCGTTTCTTTGCCGTCAGACTGACTTGATCCAGGCAGCGGCGCAGACAGGCAGGCCGGTCAACGTCAAGAAAGGGCAGTTTTTGGCTCCTTGGGACGTACGAAACATCGCCGAAAAATTAGAAAACTTTGGGTGCGATAACTACGTCTTCACTGAGAGGGGCGTATCCTTCGGTTACAATAATCTTGTAGCCGACATGCGTTCGTTGTACTGGATCAAGAAACAGGGCTATCCCGTGATTTTCGATGCGACGCATTCCGTGCAACGACCGGGGAGCGCCGGGGATGCAACCGGCGGTGACGGAGAACTCGCTCCGGTTCTGGCGAGAGCAGCGGTGGCGGCGGGCTGTGACGGGATCTTTATCGAGACGCACATCGATCCGGCCAAAGCGCTCTCAGATGGACCGAATCAGATTCCTTTGAGAGAATTACCGGGTTTATTGTCTCAGTTACAGCAGATCCATGAAGTCGTGCACTAAGCTTATCCCAATTCTGGTGCTGTTCTTGCTTACCGGATCGGAACTGCTGGCCGATAAGCCGAAATCGGACCGCAAGATCGATATTCCGATCCCGGTGGGCCACGATGCTAAGGGTCTGCGACTGCCGATGCGAAATGAGCAGGGTAAGCTGCAATTCGTCCTGGATGTGGAAAAGGTCCGGCGCGTGGATCAAGCCAACGTCGAAATGCACAATTCGGTTATCCAAACCTATGACGACCAAACGGGGGCGCAGAGCGCCAAGATCGAAATGCTCGATTCGGTCATGAATACGGAAACGAACGTCATAACGACGCACGATCCGGTGATCGTCAGCCGGGATGACTTCAGGCTCACCGGAGATTCCGCTGTCTTCAATACTAAGACACGGCAAGGCAAAGTGATAAAGAACGTACGCCTGATTATTTATAATCGGGACGAACTGACGAAAAAGACCCCAGAAGAACAAGCATCGGCCAGTGAACAGAAGTAGATTTTTTTGGTTCTTAGTGATCGGGTTCGTTCCCGGGATCATCTGGGCGCAGACGACTGCTTCCCCAAAGGCGAGTCCCCGGGCTTCAGCGCACGGTCAGGCGTCGCCCGGTGGAGCAAATAAAAAGGCGGGGGCAACCAACAAGGGAGGCAACGCGGACGCGAAGAAGGGCGACTTCCTAGGTGGAAACGATTCTACGGCGAAGGGACCCACAGAAATCACGGCAAAAGACGAAGTCCAGTTTGACGGTTCGAATCGGATGGCGATTTTTGCGGGTAGTGTAAAGGTAATTGACCCGCAATTCACCATGACGACCGACAAGCTAACCGTCTATATGAATAAGCAGGAAGACGGGGGCGGCATCAGGGAAGCGCAAGCGGATGGCAATGTGATTATCGTTCACGCGAACCCCCAGAAGAACGGACATGCCGACGGTGCGGCGAGCTCTCAGACGTCCCCGGTGGCAAATACAGGTCTCACAGGTCTTACAGGTCTTACTCCACAGGCTTCGCCGTCGGCCAGCCCTGGTGCTTCGCCTCAGGCAGTGGTGCTGGACACAGGACGATCGCAAAAAGCAATTTACAATGCAAAGGAGGATGCAGTTACCTTGATCGGGTGGCCTCAAGTCACGCAGGGCATCAATACGCACATTGCCACCGAAGAAGGTACTCGCATGATCCTCTACCGAGATGGGCGTTTGCAAACTTTCGGCCCCAGCCGGACCGTAATCCAAGATAAGAGCTCGATGAGTCAGCCTTCCCCGTCCCCCGGCGAACCGGTGCTCGATCCGAACAAAGCTCAGAAGAATAATGTCGTCCATTAATGTGACTACCGCCCCAACGCTGGCCTTTCCGACAGAGGACAAGGTCAGCGAGGCGATCCTCAGGACCGAAAAGATAGTCAAGATCTACGGCGGCCGGGCCGTGGTTAACGGGATCGATATTCACGTAAATCGCGGGGAAGTAGTCGGACTATTGGGACCAAATGGTGCTGGTAAAACGACTACTTTCTATCTTATTGTGGGTCTTGTGCGGCCAAACAGTGGTCGAGTGTTTTTTGATAATCGCGACGTCACGCGATTCGCGATGCATCGCCGGGCACGAATGGGCATGGGCTATCTCCCCCAGGAAGAGTCGATCTTTCGAAAGCTTACCGTCGAGCAAAACATCATGGCGATTCTGGAGATGTTGCCCGGCAAACGGCGGGAAAAAAAGCAACGCTGCGAACAGTTGCTGCGCCAGTTTGGCATTGAGAATTTGGCTAGGAACCAGGCATTGACCCTCAGCGGTGGTGAAAAGCGGCGACTGACCATCGCCCGTTCGTTGGTAACGAACCCACAAATGATCATGCTGGACGAACCGTTCAGCGGTGTTGATCCCATCGCGGTTGCCGAAATCCAGCAGCATATCTCGAATTTGCGCAGTTCAGGTCTATCGATCTTGATCACAGATCACAACGTCCGTGAGACGCTGGAGATCGTCGATAGAGCCTACCTGATTTATGACGGCCGTGTCGAAAGTCAGGGTAGCCGAGAATTTTTGATTAATGACCCGATTAGTCGCCAACTCTATTTAGGTGAACGTTTTCGCATGTGACGGGAAGAGACCCTGCTCTCTGCCCGGAAGAACAAGCCAAACCGTTGCCGGTCAGTACCATTCGCACCAGCGACTGACTTGCGACATCGCGAGTGCCGTCGTTGGAACGGTTAGTGGCCGGCAAAAAACCAAACAGAAAGGGTACCATGCAGACTAGAAATGCAAACCCACCGATCCAAGTAACCGGAAGACATGTCAGCGTTACCGAGGCAATGAAAGAGTATTGCCGTCGGAAGGTATCAACGCTTCACCTTGATTACCCTAAGATTATTGAGGTGCAGGTTATTCTTGATGTACAGAAATATCGGCATCAAGCGGAGGTGATTTTGCACTGCAGCAATCACATAACTCTCGAAGCCAGCGCCACGTCGAACGACATGTACGCGTCGATTGATCAGGTTGTGCTGCGCATTGCCCGTCAGATGCGGAAATGCAAGACCCGCTTGATGCGCAACCATCGTCCAGGACGACAACAAGGACGAGAGATCGCCGAGAATCCGGCCCGGTGGCAGTGGCTTTCGAGCAGGGCAATTTTGGATGGCGCTACGATCGAGGATTTCGAACCGGAAGCTGAAAATGGTGCTCCCGAATTGATCCAGACGGAAAAGTATCCGGTGAAACCGATGTCACCCGAGGAAGCCGTGTTGCAGATGGAGTTTTCCAAGAAACAATTCTTGGTCTTTCTGAACGCAAAAACGGAGAAAGTGAGCGTCTTGTACCGGAGAAAGCAGGGTGATTTCGGTTTGATCGAGCCGACTTTCGGTTAAGGTTCTTATCCTGGTATTGCCTAACTGAGTGACCGAAAGATTCGCCGACTTTGCCCAGAGATGTCCTGCCGGCCTTGAGCCGGCAGGCGGCCGTTTCACCATCGAGCGAAATGATTTATCCGCCCGATGATCAAAGGCAAACGTCCGTTCATCGAGGTCGGTGAGTTTTACAGCCGGCACGCCGAATCTCTCCAAATGAAATTGGTCGGCCCGGCTAACGGTTATGACCGCAAAATCCGGGAACCGACCATTAACCGGCCCGGGTTGGCGCTTTCCGGCTTCTTTGTCTATTTCGCCGGGAAGCGGATCCAGGTCCTAGGTAACGCCGAGTCGAGTTATCTGAAGAGTCTCGACGAGGCGGAAGAGCGCGCCCGTTGTTTCCAGCTATGCGCTCAGCATATCCCCTGCGTCGTAGTGTCCCGCAATTTGCCAGTACCACGCGGTCTGGTCGAAGCTGCGGCTGAGCATCGTATTGCCTTATTTCGTACCCCGCTGGTTACGATGCGATTCATCAATGCGGCAACGATTGCGCTGGAAATGGATTTTGCGCCCACTTGCATAGAGCACGGCAGTATGGTCGATATCATGGGAATCGGTACGCTGGTCCGAGGGAGTAGTGGAATTGGAAAGAGCGAATGCGTGCTCGGTTTGATCGAACGCAACCATAGCTTGGTCAGTGACGATGTGACGCGGTTCCGAGCGATAGAAGGGCGAGAGCTGGTTGGTACTGCGCCGGATCTGACTCGATATCATATGGAGGTTCGAGGCCTAGGAATCATCAATGTTGCATCTATCTTTGGCGTCGGCAGTATACGTTTGGAGAAGCGTCTTGACTTGGTAGTTACTCTCGTGGATTGGCACGAGTTGGAAGAGGTTGATAGGATTGGACTTGAACAAGAATATTATGAGATCCTCGGGATTCGTATCCCGCATATCACCATTCCGGTACGTACAGGTCGAGACCTTGCCCGCTTGGTGGAAGTCGGGGCGCTGGACCAGAAGCTTAAAAGTCTGGGCCAAAACAGCGCGGTAGAATTTAATCAACGGCTATTGAGCTTGATGCAAAAGAATAAGGAGAAGTAAATGGGGTTATTGAACAAACGTTCGGGGCCTGAAAAGGTTAAGCGAGAAGTGACCATCGTTAATAAGCTTGGTCTTCACGCTCGCCCTGCCGCGATGTTTGTCCGGGTGGCGAATAAGCATCGGGCTGAGATCTGGGTCGAAAAAGACGGGGAACAAGTCAATGGCAAAAGCATCATGGGACTGATGATGCTGGCCGCTGGACAGGGAACGAAGCTACTGATTTCTGCAGAAGGTTCTGATGCCGATAAAGCCGTCCTGGAACTCGAGACGCTGATCCAGGGCAAATTTAATGAGGAATGACCTCAATTCTTAACGAAAGCTTTCTTTCTGATCGAATCTTCCATTTCTTTCATTAGGTTCTGATCTCGAATGAGCGATGAGGAAGTACGGCTTCGTGGTGTCGGCGTTTCCGCCGGGATTAGTCGCGGCACTGTCTTCATCCACCATCCAGAAGACGAAGAACCAGCTAAAAAAAAGATAGATAGCAGCGACGTCCCGGGAGAGATTGCGCGTTTCGAGTCTGCTCTTATCGCCACGCGGGCGCAGATCCTGGACATGCAGCAAAAGATCGCGGAGGCGATTGGCGCCAAGGATGCGAGTATCTTTGATGCCCATCTTTTGGTGGTCGAAGATCATACGCTGATCGACGAGGTCCTGCGCACTTTGCAGCGTGACCTTTGGAATATCGAATTTGTGTTTTCCGAGGTCGCCAATCGTTACGCGCGCACGCTAAGTGAAATCGATGATCCGTATCTCCGGGAGCGCGCTTTCGATATTCATGATGTGACCAAACGGATTATCCGCAATCTGCTTGGCCGTTCCGGCCGCCCGTTATCGCAGATGGAGGAACCCCACATCATCGTGTCTCACAATCTGACCCCGTCGGATGCCGCCACCTTGAATCGTCAGTATGTGCTGGGGATCGCGACGGACATCGGAAGCCGGACTTCGCATACAGCGATCATGGCGCGATCCCTTAACATTCCCGCGGTGGTTGGGCTTAAAGACGCCAGCACCCGTTTAAAGAACGGTGATCACATCTTGCTGGATGGGGGTAGCGGGCTCCTGATCTTAAATCCGGCGGATAAAGCCCTCTGGGAATACGGAGAGCTCGAGGTTCAGCTCGAAAAGGTCGAAGAACAACTGACCAGCCTCCGGGATACCGCGTGTATCACCACCGACGGCACTGAGATCATCCTTTCCGGAAACATCGAGCTTCCGGAGGACGTCACGCTCGTTAATCAGGCCGGAGCCAGGGGCATTGGGCTTTATCGAACCGAATTTTTCTTCCTCAACAAAACGGAGCTGCCAAACGAGGAAGAACAGTTCCGCGCCTACCTCGCTGTGGCTCAATCCGTGCATCCGCACAGCGTGATTATTCGGACTCTGGATTTAGGGGGAGACAAATTTCTAAGCCACTCTCACATCCCAATGGAGATAAACCCATTTTTGGGGTGCAGGGCGATTCGGTTCTGTTTGGAACGTCCCGATATCTTCAAAGCCCAACTCCGAGCGATTCTGCGCGCTAGTACCGCGGGGAACGTCAGCCTCATGTATCCCATGATTTCGGGATTATCCGAGCTGCGCCAAGCGAACGAAGTGTTGGAAAGTTGCCGAGCTGAGCTTCGAGCGGATGGGATCCCGTTCAACGAGGGAATGGAGACGGGTATCATGATCGAAGTTCCGAGTGCGGTTCTGGTAGCAGATGCCCTGGCCAAGGAAGTGGATTTCTTCAGCATCGGGACCAACGATCTGATCCAGTACACCATGGCTGTCGATCGGGTAAACGAACGGATCGCCCATCTTTACGAACCGACGCACCCGGCCATCGTGCGACTCCTGGAAATGACCGTCGCCGCGGCTCACTCCAACGATATTTGGGTAGGCGTTTGTGGGGAAATGGCAGCTGAAGTGACTTTGACCCCGCTACTTCTCGGGCTGGGAGTCGATGAATTGAGCGCCAGCCCTGGTCTAGTGCCGCGCATCAAAAAGGCGGTTCAGACCTTGAACGTCAAACAATGCACCCAGCTCGTTGCCGAAATCCGTAACATGGGATCGGCTACGGAGATCTTGGCCAAATGTGAAGAGATAGCCCGCAAACACTATCCCGAGCTGCTCACTCTAACTGCTGGGACGGAGTAGGGTGGCATGTGACGGGGTGGGTAGTGAGCCCCGAGGAGTGGCCAAAAGAAAAGTAATCAGTAATCAGTGGTCAATGTTTGGTGGCTGATGGGGCGGCCACGGGTTTCTGACCATGAGATGGTCAAAAGAGCAGCCGCCTCTACCTCATCGACTCGTCACGTCTCACCGACGTACCGATTACTGCCAAGAGACGTGACGGAGAAAACGCCTGGGTTTGTTCAAGTCCGGCTCGCGCCTATCAGCTATGAATCCGGCGAGCATCTGTCTTCACTGATTACTGACTCACTGATTACTGATTACTTTTGTTTTG
>Ga0070765_100002755_pt1 | contig 11114 bp, 8 predicted proteins | sample HubBroMetageWFT5_FD_71516 | JGI IMG/M metagenome (GOLD analysis project Ga0070765, IMG submission 71516) | Warmed and freeze-thawed soil microbial communities from the Hubbard Brook experimental Forest, New Hampshire - Hubbard Brook CCASE Soil... | ecosystem: Environmental > Terrestrial > Soil... | reverse complement strand
CGCCCACGATGGCGGTTTCGCCGATGACCACACCCAGGCCGTGATCAATGAACAGACGCCGGCCGATCTGGGCTCCGGGATGAATTTCGATTCCCGTCAGGAAGCGCGCCACTTGCGAGAGCCAGCGCGCCAACAGGAAGAAACGGTGGTTCCACAACCAGTGGTTGATGCGGTAGAACCACACCGCGTGCAGCCCGGAATAGCACAACAAAACTTCTGTTCGCGACCGGGCCGCGGGGTCGCGCTCCAAAATTGTGGCCACGTCTTCGCGAATTAAGGCTGCCATATGAGGCATGAATCAAGCTGCAATCGCCGAGGTTGGAATTTGTAGCGCCTCGTTGCGCAGCGTATCAAACAGGATACTCGTGAGGTAGCGCTCGCCGAAATCCGGAAGAACCACCACAATCAATTTGCCCGCGTTTTCTTTTCTGCTTGCGACTTTGACAGCGGCAACCACGGCGGCTCCCGACGAAATTCCCACCAGCAAGCCCTCTTCCCTGGCGAGGCGACGCGCCATGTTGACGGCTTCGTCATTGGTGACGGTAACGACCTCGTCGATGTAGTCGCGGCGCAGAATGCTGGGAATAAATCCAGCGCCGATACCCTGGATCTTGTGCGGCGAAGGTTTGCCGCCGGAGAGCACCGCGCTGTCCGCGGGTTCGACGGCGACCGCTTTGAAGGAAGGTTTCTTCGGCTTGATGTATTGGCAAACACCGGTGATGGTGCCGCCTGTGCCTACGCCGGAAATGAGGATATCGGCGCGCCCGTCGGTATCGTTCCAAATTTCCGGGCCGGTGGTTTCGAAGTGAATTTTGGGATTGGCCGGGTTGTCGAACTGCTGCGGCATGAAACCGTTTGGAGTTTTGGCGAGCAATTCCTCAGCTTTAGCGATCGCGCCCTTCATTCCGTTTGGACCGGGAGTAAGGACGATTTCGGCGCCAAAGGCAAGCAGGAGCACACGCCGCTCCAGACTCATGGTATCCGGCATGGTGAGGATGAGCTTGTAGCCTCTCGCGGCCGCCACGAAAGCCAGGCCGATGCCGGTGTTGCCGCTTGTGGGCTCGATCAGCACGGTTTTGCCGGGGTGAATCTTGCCCGCCTGCTCTGCCGCAGTGATCATGCTGACGCCGATGCGATCTTTTACGCTGGCGCAGGGATTGGAACTCTCCAGTTTTGCCACAACCTCTGCCACGCAGCCTTCGGTCACTTTGTTCAATCGGACCAGCGGAGTGTTGCCAATCAATCCGGTGACGTCATTTGCGATCTTCATATTTAGCTTTGCCCCCCAGGCATTGGATGCAGCAGGTTTTCATATTGACCCTGAGAATGCGAGTGCCCCCGGGCCGACCGCGAGGGCAACCAATTTTAGACCCGAGACGTATCCTAACGGAGATCTGGTTATGGACGAGGAGGGAAATCTCTACGGCACGACCACCAGCGGCGGGATCCAACCTGCCGCTGCGGGGTCGTGTTCAAGATTAGGCCCTAAGATGATTTGACAAGCGCGTTTCTGGTGCTCACTGTCGGCACGGTCCAGTTGATCGGCGGCAACTCGAAAAACGTTTTCTTAAGCACCGCGACCCCGGCATGGCAGTAACCGCATTACGCGCAAGGTTGGCGGATGGGTCAACTTCGGATTTGGGGTGGCAGTCTCGCGGACCTTTAGAGTCGTAGCCCCCGATCATTTGCATCACCACCCCGGATTGGTCCCGCCTTGTACTGTTTCAGTTTATGGTAAAGAGAACTGCGGGGAATGCCGAGCTTCTTGGCGGCTGATTGCACGCGCCCACGTTCTTTGCGCAGCACCTGCTGGATGTAATTTCGCTCCATTTCCTCCAGAGTTCTGGATTGACCGATACCTGACAAATACTGCTCGATCTGCACATCGAACTGAAGGTCACGATCCGCCAAACCATCCTTTCCGGTCACCATGGCAACGCGTTCCAGGACATTTCTGAGCTCGCGAATGTTTCCGGGCCAGGAATAACCCTGCAAGGCTCGCAGTGCCAAGGCGCCAAGTTGCAAGTCGCCGGTCCCCAACTGGGTAGTCAGTTCACTGAGGATGTGGGCGCTCAGCATTGCGATGTCTTCGACGCGCTCGCGCAGCGGTGGAACGGAAAGAGAAACCCAGTTGATGCGATCGGAAAGATCCCGCCGGAATTGTCTGCGAACTACCGACAGCCCCGGCACCTGCTGGCTGGATGCAATCAAACGAATATCCACTCTTCGATCTCGAACGTCCCCCGGCCGGCGAAACTGTTTTTCATCGATGACTTTCAGCACTCGGGACTGGATCTCGAGCTCAAGATTTTCGATCTCATCGAAGAAAACCGTCCCTTTGTGCGCAATCTCCAGCAGGCCAGCCTTACTCTCCACCGCGCCATCGAGGGCGTCGCTCCCATCTCCGAACAGCTCACTTTCCAGCAACTCGCCCGACAAATCGCCGCAGTTCACCTCCACGAAAGGTTCTGAAGCCCTAGGCCCGTTGCGATGCAACCAGCGCGCGATCGTTCCCTTGCCGGTACCAGCTTCCCCCTGGATTAAGACTGGAGTATCACTGGCTGCGACCTTGCAGGCCAGATCAGCAAGTTTTCGTAAACTTTCGCTATTTCCCAGGAAGGGATCGGCGATTCCGCGACTGATCCGGGAGTTTTGTGCCAACTGCTGACGATGGTTTCGCTGATTTTCCAGACTGCGTTGGATCAGTACGTACAGTGTGGACAACTCCGCGGGCTTGGGTAAAAAGAGCTCTGCTCCCAACTTGACCGCTTCGACCGCTAAATCAATCGAACCGTATCCGGTTAGGATGATAACGGGGATGGACGCATCTATCGCCTTCAGGCGTGGGATCAGCCCCAGCGCATTCCCGTCGGAGAGACTGTAGTCGAGGATTGCAATGTCGGGCCTCCGGGTGCGCCAGATTTGCTCGGTCGCGGCGCAGGTCCCAGCGGTGGAAACTTCGTATCCTTTCTCTTCCAGATAATTGCGCAGGACTCCGCAAGTTTCTTTTTCCCCTTCGACAATCAATACTCTTTCTTTAGCCATCCTGGCTCCTCGCGGTAAAACAGATACTGCCTTCGAACCGTAGTTAGCTGCGAGCATGCCCACGTCGTGCCTCCTTTTGCGCATTCCGCCAGCACACTTCCTACGGTGCCGGCAGGATGTCCTCGCCCCGAGTCGCGATGGACCATTTCCCAGACCCTTCGTAACACATAAAAAGTGGTCTGAACTTTAACTGTTGCTCTTGTTACAAAAACGGAACAAAGGGACAATCCAGGAATTTGACGATTTCACTGCGATCCCAGGGACGATCCCAAGAAACATGGGTCCACGGCGAGGACGCAAGCGCTACCGCAATCTTGCCTGCATTTCAAATTCACATATCTTTAACAGTGGCGTAACAATTTCGAAATACGGACTGTCTAGCCTTTCTCTTCTTCGGCTCTGAAGTTTTGAACGAGGGGTAACGCTTGGCCGGAGGACGGAGGAGAAATATGTTCAAACGAATGAAAGCTTCAACCGCCCCCAGGAAAATGCTGGCCTTGCTGACAGCATTGACTATCGCCTTGGGACCGAGTGTTACGCCCGCATTTGCCGCTTCGCAGCCCGGGAAGGGGCATATGCCCATCCAGCACATCGTGGTGCTTTTCAACGAGAATATTTCCTTTGACCACTATTTTGGAACCTATCCAGTTGCGCTAAACCCCAAGGGAGAACCACATTTCCACGCTAAACCTGGAACGCCCAACGTGAACGGCCTCACCAATGCATTGTTGACGTTTAATCCCAACCTGAATCCAGCCAACGGCAGCGGGGCCTCGAACCCGTTCCGTCTCGATCGCTCGCAAGCCGTGACCACCGATCAGGACCACGATTACACGGCGGAACAGCAAGCTTTCGACTCCGGCCTGATGGATCTGTTTCCGACCGATACGGGCAGCGGCAGCAACGAAGAAATGGGTTATTTCGATGGTAATACCACGACCGCTCTGTGGAACTACGCCCAGGCTTACGCCATGAGCGACAATTCCTACGGCACGACCTTTGGTCCCTCAAGCCCAGGCGTAGTGAACCTGGTTTCGGGCCAGACCAATGGCGTAACGAAGACCTTGAACGGGACGAGCGACGAGGTGAACGGCGGTCCCGATGGCTCGCTCACTTTGATCGGCGATGCGGACCCGATCGGGGACGTCTGCTCCAACCCAACTCGCGACCAAGCCCAAATGGGTGGAACAAACATTGGCGATCTGCTGACTGCCGCGGGGGTGACGTGGGGAGGATTCATGGGCGGATTCAACCTCAATATCAAAAATAAGAATGGCACCACGGGTTGCAACAGAAGCTCGACCGGACTTGCGGGGACGACCAACGACTACGTTCCGCATCACTCGCTATTCGGCTACTATGCCTCCACCGCCAATCCGCAACACACACGGCCGGCCTCCGTCGCGGAAATTGGCCACGACGGTCCGGCCAACCACCAGTACGACATTGATGACTTTTTCGACGCGATCAGACATGGCAATTTCCCCGCGGTCAATTTTCTGAAGGCACCTGCGTATGAGGATGGCCATGCCGGTTACTCGGACCCGATCGATGAACAACATTTTATCGTCAAACTCATCAACTTCTTGCAAGAGCAAAAGGACTGGGACAGCACTGCGGTGGTAATCATGTACGACGACTCCGACGGCTGGTATGACCACCAGATGGGCCCAATCCTTAACACCTCCACCGGGCCAGCCGATGCTCTTACCGGACCTCAGGCTTGTGGAACCGCGGCGAACTCCCTCCCCGGCATCAACGCAAGCAACCCGCACGCACTCGGCCGTTGCGGTTACGGCCCAAGGTTGCCGCTGTTGGTCATCTCTCCGTGGTCAAGGGAAAACTTCGTGGATAACACCGTAACCGATCAAAGTTCGATCATCCACTTCATCGAGGATAACTGGCTGGGCGGGCAGCGGATCGGCCAGGGATCTTTTGATGGAATCGCAAACTCGATCACTCAAATGTTCGACTTTCACCACAGGAAAGAAAACAGCCGTCTCCTTCTCGATCCGGAAACGGGTGAACCGATTCGATAACCGGGGGCAACGCCGGGTCGTGCATCCGGTTTCCTAAGCTGATGCCAGGCTGAAGCGGGCATGCGAGACTTGTTTTCGCATTGCCCGCTGTTGTTTTCCGCGATGAAGGTTGGCTGACGGATGGCCTGATCTTAGCGAACGCTCCGGTGCGCAGCACCTACCGGTATACTCGGATCTCCACCCCAACGATACGCGCGCACAGCCAAAAACAGGTTGGCTCCGCTTACCGCCGCAGCAGGGACGTACCACAGGTGATTGTGTTCCTTCTTCAAGCGGTAGGTCAGATACGCAACCCCAAAGTCAGCAGGGATTCCGATGCCATACAGTGCGGTCCGGCTTTGTAGGGAGGATGGAACATCGTTGCAGGAGGGGTGTTTGGTCAAGCAGTGCAGAGTCAATTCCGCATTTAGAACACTTGCGCCGAAAACTCCGCCAGTGAACAACAGATAATTCCGGTCCGCGACGCTACGATCAACACCTAGCGGACCACCCATGGCGGCGGGCGGTGCCCCGTGCGACTGTTCTCTCTTCACTGCCGGGGAGGCCGATGGGTCCGCGGTTGAAGCGTCCGGCTTGGTGGCGCTGGGCGCGTCCGGCAAGTCGGATTCATTGCTTGCGCTTCTGGCCACCGGAAATTCATCGAGCTTCGCAGTAAGCAGCGGCTGGGCAGGATCGCCCTGCCGTTGGAAATTGTCTCGCTGCTCAGAGTCGATGCTGCCGGACTGCGCCAGCAGCAAGATCGATGACGCCAGGACAAAAGCGATACCGATAATGCACGTTCGATGACGATTACGCACCCTTTCCTCCTGGTTCTCAAGCTTCAGTTTTGCGGTCGGCTCGATCTAAATTAATTGCAGGAGCACGTGCGGACCGAGATCATACGCAGTGCCCTGCGACATTAGAGCACTTTACTCGCCGAGACTAACTTGAACCCGGCACTTGACACTAGTAGCTGAGGAACTAGCACTTTGGATTGGAGTTCGTGCACACCGATCGTGGAGATAAGATGTACAGTGTCGGGCATTTACATGCAATGCCCGATGTGTCGTTGCACTCCGGAGAAAATTTCGACGCGCACTGAACGTCGCTTTTCAATATCAAGTCTGATGTCGTTTTCCTCGCCGCGAATGAGACACCTGAGCTCTGATCGCCGGATTTTTCTCTCGCTTTGAGACAGATGGGGCCGCGCAGTCTCCCGTCCTTCCGAACTGAGTCGAGGCGCCAGGATTTGTTCGGGGGGCTTCGATCCGCGGCCAGCCTTGATCATCCCGGCGCGGGCGGTAAAATAAATTGTGACATGAGATTGCAGCAGTGGTTCCAAAGCTCGGGCTGCGTGTGGAATGAGACGGAGGCTAATTCATTCGTGACTTTCTCTCTTTTTGAGACGTTAGCCACTAGCCCTTCCCGAATTAGAACTGTTAAGCGTTGAAAAACAAACGAGTTACTGAATATACCGAATTGGCACCCGCCATGCATCTAGCAACGCGGGCAGAGAGTGTAGTCGCCTACTTACACCGCAGCAGCGAATTCGCGGCCAACATCAGCGGTCTTCAGCATCGGGCCGCGAGTTACCAATAGAGTTTTTCAAAGCGGAAACAATCGCTATCTCTAAGCGACGGGGGCGAAGCCTTGTCTCACGTGATGGACGCCGGCACATCAGCGACAATCGGGAACTCATTGTTACCTCTGCCGTTGCAGACGGCAGAACGCCCTCCCCATTGGTACGCTCTACAGACGAGTCCGAGACATGAGAAGCGGGTTCGCGAACATCTCGGGTACCGCTGTGTGCAATGCTTCCTTCCATTATTCCGGACCATCCATCGCTGGAAAAACGGCTGCAAGGCCCAGGTTGAGCTCCCGTTATTTCCCGGCTACCTGTTTGTGAACATCGCGCGAAGTGAACGGGTGAGAGTTCTAGATGTGCCCGGGGTGCTCTCGTTTGTCGGCCCCAAAGGCGAACCTGCACGGCTATCCGATTTTGAGATCGAGACTTTGCGCTCCGGTTTGCACCTGCAGAAATTTGAGCCCTATCGCGGCCTCGCCATCGGCCAGAAAGTACGGATAAGCGCCGGAGCGTTGCAAGGACTGGAAGGTGTGCTGCTTCGAAACGCCAACGGCCTGCGGGTCGTTGTGACGGTGGACCTCATTCAACAGAGCGTAGCTGTAGAACTGGATGCTGACGCCGTTGAACCCCTTTGAGTCGAATGGGCTTTCGGAATTGAGTAACCGGGTGATCGTGCAATTTGCTGGTCGAAGCCTTCGATGATTCCGCTCCCTCCTCGGATTTGAACTACCTAATTTTCCAATTATCCATTTATTCGTCTCTCTGTTCGCTGCCAAAACAAGACTGAACCCCATGCCAGTTTCAAAAGTCCAAAACACAAATGTCACGGCGAACCGCATCGTCGAAGCGGCCGTGCAGCTCTTCTCGCGCCAGGGTTTCGCCACCAGCAGCACTCATGAGATCGCTCGCTTGGCGGGGGTTAGCGAGGTTACCGTCTTCCGCCATTTTCCCCGAAAACGAGATCTGTTCTGGGCGGCAACCGAATCCCGCCTGCGCCGTCTGCGAATCAGCAAGGAACTACGAGTACGGCTCGAAAGTGATGAGAATCCACGAACCGCCTTGCCTGGAATTATCGCCCTGCTGGTCGAGACCTTACATCATCAGCCGGAAACAATTCGCCTGCTCTATCTAAGCCTGTTTGAAGTGGATCATGGAGCGGAGCGCATTTTGCGAAAGCACTTAATCCCACTCTTTCAACCGCTTCGCGAGTATCTTGCGCGTTGCGTATCCAAAGGCTTGATCCGCGAGGTCGAGCCCGGCATTTCGGCTCTTGGTCTGGTTGCATTGATCGCCGCCCACCAAGGCTTGCAATCAGTACTGACCGACGATGGCACCTCCTGCGCAACCACTGACGATGCCATCGCTACCTATTCAAACTTTTGGATGACGGTGATGTTGCCCGAATCGGTGTTATCGGAAGGCGATCTCGCCGCCAACCATACGATTTCACCCCTCGCCAATTAAGGACGCTATGACAGACAATCCCTTGGCCCTTAGCAAAAAGATAGAACTGGAGAAATTCAGTTTCTCTGATGCTCAGCCCGTGATCATCGATTCTCAGGATGACCAGATTTCCATAGTCCAATTCTGGCGAGTGCTCCAGAAGCGTCGCTGGTTAGTCCTCGGCAGTCTGGCCGCAGTCGTACTGCTGGTCACCGCTGTTTCCCTGGTTCTGCCCAAGCGATATGAAGCGTCTTCGCGGCTCTTACTTGACCTGGAGGGTCCCGGTGATCTCGGCCTCGAGCAGATGGTGATGCCTATGGGGCTCGATATGAACACAAAACTGGAGACCCAGATACGAATCGTGCAAAGCGACACCATCGCAACCACCGTCATCAAGCAGTTGGAACTTCATCGCAACAAAGGATTCGCAGGAAAGCTCTTTGATTCAGGGGCGGATTTTGACAGGGTGGGTCTCCAGAAACGCGCCAAGCTGGTCAATTTGTTTCACAAGTCGCTCAATGTCCAACTGGTTCCTAAGACACAAATCATCGACATTCACTTTCGCAGTAAAGATCCCAATCTTGCAGCCGATGTTGCAAATTCCGTGGCCAACAACTATATCGAGCACAACTTCCAGACCAAGTATAAAGCCACGATACAAACCTCTGACTGGTTAACCAGGCAACTCGATGATCTGAAAAAGCGCGCCGAAACTTCCCAGGAGGCCCTCATCGCTTACCAGAAGAAAGTCGGCATCCTGGGCACAGACGAGACCCACAACATCATCACCGACAAACTGGAGGAACTTAACAAGCAACTTTCCGCCGCCGAGGCCGATCGCATCGTGAAAGAGGCGAAGTATCGCATTGCGTTGACGGAAAATCCAGAACTCATCGCGAACATTGCCCCGGAAAGTGTTCTCGGAGCACTGTACAAAGCCCGCGCCGAGGCCAGATCGCAATATGCACAACTGGCTGCCAAGTACGGGACTTCGTATCCTCGCGTAATCCAACTGCAATCGCAAATGAATGAACTCGATTCCAGCATCACCAAGGAAGTAACTAAGGTGGGGGACGCGGTGCATGCCGAGTACAAGGCGGCAGCGAAATCTGAAGCGATGTTGGAAGCATCGTTCGCCAAACAAAAACAGGAAGCCTACAAGCTGAACGAAGACGCCATTCAATACGCGATTATGCGGCGTGACGTCGAATCCAGCCGCGACCTCTATGAAGGACTGCTTAAGAAGCTCAAGGAAGCTGGGATTTTGGCGGGGTTAAAATCCAGCAATATTAATATTATCGATCCAGCGAGCATACCCATCGAACCGGTTGAACCAAAGATTCCTTTGAACATCGCGCTCGGTTGCATGGGCGGTCTTTTATTCGGCATGGCGTTGGCCTTCGTTGTAGAGAATGTCGACAACTCCATCCGCACTCCGGAAGACATTGAGGCGTACTGCTCGCTGCCCTCATTGGGCGTAATACCGAGCGTCATGGTAGACGGCAAAAATGCACATAAACTGGTGGGCCGCACCGCAACCCGGCAATTCATTCAACCGGTCACCATGGAACATCGCAATTCCAGCAGCGCGGAAGCTTTTCGCGCGCTGCGCACCTCATTGTTGCTCTCCTCCCCCGGCGCACCGCCGCAGGTCATCATGGTAACCAGTGCCATGATGCAGGAAGGAAAAAGTTTCACCGCCCTCAACCTGGCAGTAGTGTTGGCCCAGACCGGACAGAAAACCCTTCTCGTGGACGCCGACATGCGTCGTCCCACGATACATAAATACCTAGGCATTCCGAGCACTAAGGGTCTGAGCGCGTGCCTCGCGGGCACCGAGAGCCCGGAATCGGTGAACGTCAAGATTGACGAGATCCCCGGCCTGCATGTCATCCCCGCCGGACACATGCCGCCATATCCCTCAGAAATGCTGGCCTCCGATGCCATGCCTCAACTCCTGCATCGCTGGCGCGAAGAATTCCGCTACATCGTAATTGACACGCCCCCAGTACTCGCAGTGACCGACGCAGTAGTCTGCGCCAGAAACGCCGACGTGGTCGTGCTCATTGCCCGTTCCAAAAAAACCGGCCGGCAGTCTCTACTCCGTGCACGCGATGTCCTGAGAAAGGTCAGGGCAAATATTGCCGGAGTCGTCGTGAATGACCTCGCGTTCGACTCAGTCGAGTATCGCGGCTATTACGGCCACTACGGATCCGATTATCACTACTACTATACCGACGGCAATGGGAACGGGAACGGAAATGGCGCCCATTTGTCCACTCCACAGGATCCCCAATGATTCAACTAAAGAGTTGTGTTGGCTTCGCTGCTCTGTTCGTTCTGTTGACGCTTGCTGGAACCGCGTCTGCCCAAGATCACGCACCAGCCACGTTCGGGGGCGCCGGCTTCGGAGGTGGTGTCGGCTTCGGGAGCGGCGCGGCCGGCCTCATCGGCGCTGGCGATCTGGTCGAGATGAGCGTCTTCGACACGCCTGAACTCAGTGGCAAGCTACGCGTCAGCAACACCGGCGACGTCATTCTGCCTCTGGTAGGCACGATTCACTTACAAGGTCTCACAGCCGGCGAAGCTCAAACACTGATTCGACAGAAGTTCATCGCCGGGGGCTTCCTCAGGGACCCGCAAGTTACTGTCTTCATCTCCGAGTATGCGACGCAAAACGTTTCGATTGTCGGCGAGGTCCATAAACCTGGCATCTATCCCGCTTTCGGCACGCACCGTCTGCTCGATTACCTTTCATTGGCGGAAGGACTCACGCCCCTGGCGGGCACGGCCATCGTCATCACGCACAGCGGCCATCCCGACCAACCGCAGCGTGTGAAGATGACCTCGGGCGCGGCTCCTCAGCCAGAAAACAATCCTGAGATTCTGCCTGGCGACACCATCTTCGTGGAAAAAACCGGGATCGTCTATGTGGTCGGCGACGTGGCCCGCCCGGGCGGCTTCCCCATGGATCACGATGGACAACTCACCGTCATGCAGGCAGTCGCGCTGGCCCAGGGCAC
>Ga0070765_100002754_pt1 | contig 11117 bp, 10 predicted proteins | sample HubBroMetageWFT5_FD_71516 | JGI IMG/M metagenome (GOLD analysis project Ga0070765, IMG submission 71516) | Warmed and freeze-thawed soil microbial communities from the Hubbard Brook experimental Forest, New Hampshire - Hubbard Brook CCASE Soil... | ecosystem: Environmental > Terrestrial > Soil... | reverse complement strand
GTGCCTGCGGCGCAACGCGCCTTCGGCCATCGTGCCCAAATGAACAGCCTCGCCGCACTCGGCCGCTGGACCGCCGACCTGGAAAAGAAAGCGGCGTGACGCGACATCATCCTCCCGCGCAAGCGGGGGCGAATGTGGGTCCTCGCCTCTATCTGTTCACGCCGCCGCTGGGCGATCCCACCGCGTTCGCAGACAAACTCGCCGCCGCGCTTGACGTCGGCAATATCGCGGCGTTGCTTCTTCGCCTGGAAGACGCCGACGAGCGCACACTCGTCAATCGCGCGAAGACCGTAGCGGCGATGGCGCAACCGCGCGGCGTTGCGCTGCTCCTCGACGGACGGCCGGAGCTTGCCGCGCGCGCCGTCGCCGATGGCGCGCATCTTGACGGAATAGACGCGCTGACTGCGGCGATTGGCGCACTCAAACCAGAGCGCATTGCCGGCGGCGGCGGTCTAAAGAGCCGACATGATGCCATGCTGGCCGCTGAAGGCGGCGCCGATTACGTCATGTTCGGTGAGCCCGACCGCCACGGCCGCCGCCCGCCCTTCGCGGCCGTAATCGAGCGCATCAATTGGTGGGCGGAAGTTTTCGAAGTGCCCTGCGTCGGCTATGCGGGCGACCTCGGCGAGGTTTCCGCACTGGCGCAAGCCGGCAGCGATTTTGTCGCGCTTGGCGATTGGATATGGACCAAAGAAGACGCGCCTGCCGCGCTGGTCGCGGCGGCCGCGAAATGCCTCGGTGAACCCGTATCGCCAGCCGTGTCGAAATGAACCCCGCATCCGTTCATGGCCTCGTAGCCGCCTTCAAGCCCAGCACAACGCTGGCGCTCGCCGCGCTGCTCATCGCGCCCGCGTTCGCGCCCGCCCGCGCCGCCGAATTGGATAATGTCTACGGCGCCTTTCAGCGCGGATATTTCTTGACGGCTTTCGGGCTTGCCACCCAGCGCGCCACCGACAAGAACGACCCCAAGGCCATGACCATGCTCGGTCAACTTTATGCCGAGGGCAACGGCGTGCCGCAGGACGATCGCAAAGCCGCCGAATGGTACAAGCTCGCCGCCGATCGCGGCGACCGTGACGCCGTGTTCGCGCTGGCGATGTTTCGGCTGACCGGCCGCGCCGGCCCGCGCGACCGCGATCAAAGCGCCAAGTTGCTGGCCGCCGCGGCGAAGCTCGGCCATCCGCTCGCCGCCTACGATCTCGCGCTGCTCTACATCGAGGGGCAATTATTTCCGCAGGATTTCAGTCGCGCCGCCGACCTGCTGCGCGTCGCCGCCGACGCCGGCAATTCCGACGCCCAATACGCGCTCGGCACTCTTTATAAAGAAGGCCGCGGCGTGAAGAAGGACATGGTCGAGGCGGTGCGCTTGTTCTCGCTCGCGAGCCTGGTCGACAACACCGAAGCCGAGGTGGAATACGGCATCGCGCTGTTCAACGGCGCCGGCATTGCCAAGAACGAGACGGCAGCAGCCGAGGTGTTCCATCGGGCGGCGGTACAAGGCAGCGCGGTGGCACAAGACCGGCTCGCACGGATTCTCGCCGATGGCCGCGGTGCGCCGAAGAACGCGGTCGCTGCGACGAAGTGGCACCTTGTCTCCAAGGCCCATGGCGAGACCGACCTGATGCTCGACGATTTCGTCAACGGCCTCGACGCCAAGACGCGCGAGGCTGGCGAGAAGGCGGCGAAACCCTACCTCGACGCGCTCAAAAAACCGCCGTCGTAACGCCCGGCTCTTCCGCGTTTCGCGCGGTGTCGCAACAGAGCTTACTTCTGCGTCATCACCCAGACGCCGTTCCACTCACCATCGGGAGGATTGCTCGTAAGGTGGCGGCAGCGCTCAATATAGGTGGTCGACAGCTTGTCCTTGGGATGGCAGACCAACGCTTTTTCGAACTGGCCGATGGCGTTGGTGAAATTCCCAGCGCGGTAATTGCGCATACCCTCGTTGAAGTAGCTCACCACGTCCATCAGGTTGGGGAAACTCTCGTCGGTGTGATGATCGAGCACTTCAAAGACGCCGACCGGCTCGGTCTTGCCCTTCACCACCACCTGATCCACGTTCCGAATACGGTAGGTGCCGCGCAACCGGCTGAAGGTATTTTCGCTGATCAGGATCTGCGCCGAATAGCTTTTACAGGCGCTTTCCAGCCGCGATGCCAAATTCACGCCGTCACCAATGAGAGTGTAATCCATGCGCTTGGCCGAGCCGATGTTGCCGGACACCACCATGTCGGTGTTTAGCCCGACACCCATCTCAACCGGCTTCTGACCGCGCAGGACCCGCTCGCGGCTCCAACGCTGGCATTCACGGATCATGGCGATCGCCGCGCGAACCGCGCGGTCCTCGTCGTCGTCATGCGCTATCGGCAGCCCGAACGCCGCCATGACGGCGTCGCCGATGAATTTGTCGAGCATGCCTTCTTCGCGGGCGATGCACTCGACCATCAGCGAGAAATATTCGTTGAGAAAGGCGACTGTGCCCTGGGCGCCCATCTCCTCGCTCAATGTGGTGAAACCGCGGATATCCGAGAACAGGATGGTCGCTCGGGTGCTGGCGCCGCCGAGCAGGCCGGCGTCACCATCATGGTCAAGCATGCGCGCGGCAATCGCCGGGTCCATGTAGCGCGCCATGGTGGCCTTGACGCGCTTCTCGGTGCTGATGTCCTCGATCATCAGCAGGGTCCCGAGTTGTTTGCGATCGCCACTCTCCAACGGCAACACCGTCAGATTGACCGACACCGGCCGGTCGCCAAACATGATCTCGACATCCATCGCGACGTTGGCGAGTTTCTCTAATTGAACTTTCTTGATGCGCTCGATGATCCACTCGTTCACGCCAGCAAAAAACTCGTTGGCGCTGTGCCCAAGGATGTCGGCAGCCGCCAGCCTTATAATGCGGGCGCCGGCGCTGTTGCAGGTGACAATGGTGTCACGCTCATCCAGGGTAATGACGCCGTTCGACATACTTTCGAGCATGCTCTCGTTGTAGTTCTTGATCTTCTGGACGTCGTCAAACAGCTTGGCGTTTTCAAGCGCGATTGCGACCTGTGCGGTAAAAGCTTTCAGACGCGCTTCGTCCTCGGCGGTAAATGGACCGCCGCTCTTGTTCAGCGCTTGGGTCACACCGATGATCACGCCGTGCTTATTGATGACCGGCGTACACAGGATGGAACGGGTGAAGAACCCTGTCTGCTTATCGAAGCTGGTATTAAACCGCAGGTCGGCATAGGCATGCGGAATATTGACGGTCTTTCCGGTGGTGAACACGGTGCCGGCGATGCCGGCATGATTGGGGAAGCGGATTTCGCCGATCGTCGCCCCCATGGCGACGCGCGAGAACAGTTCACCGGTCTTGTCGTCATGCAAGAACAGCGTAGAGCGCTCCGCTCCTAACATCCGCGCCGCCTCGTTCATTACCCGCTGCAGCAACTGATCGAGATCGATCTGAGAGGTGATGTCGGCGACGATGTCGAGAAAGGCCAATTCCTGGGCGCGCGCTTTCTCCATGCGCTCGACTGCTTGGGAACTGCGTAGCGCCGGTATCGACTGAGCCGCGATAGCTTCGAGCAGCGCCCGCTCACGCTCGGAAAAGACGCCACCGAGCTTGTTGAGCGCCTGTGCTACGCCGACGACGTCACCCTTCGCGGTGCGAAGCGGGACGCAAAGGATGGTCTTGGTGACGTAGCCGGTCTCTTGGTCGATCGTTGCGGTAAAGCGCGGATCGGCATAGGCATCATCGACGATGATGCTGGCGCCTGTTTGGAATGTTGCGCCGATAATGCCGTCATTACTGAGAAGACGAATCTCCCGGCGACGAATGCCCTGCGCAACACGCGAATAAAGTTCCCCGGTACCGGCGTCGTAGAGGAAGAAGCTCGATCGGTCACAGCCGAGCGCCGTCGACGTCATTTCAACCAATTCTTCCAAGATTTCATCGAGCGTTTCGGTGCCCGATATCCGCTGGGCGACATCCAGCAGGACGTTGACGTCCTCGAGCCGTTGGCGCTTGCCGCCAACGAGTGGCTGAAGACGCGCCTTGCCGCCTGATCGTCGCGGGTTGCGGCGCCTGGTGTCGCGATCCGGAGCAGAAGCTTCGCCGTCGGCCGTCATGACGCATTGCCCCGAGCGACTTCGAGTTCGTGGCGGAGCGCTGCGCAGGTGGCTTTGAGTTCCTGGATCTCCCTGGTGGCAGCTGCCACGGCCTCTTGTTTCAGGACTTTGGCCTGGAATGCTGCATCCTCAAGCTGCTCCCGCAGGACGCGGATCGCGGAATGCAATTGCACGCCTTCGTTATGGGCCGAGGCATTGAGGCGTTGGATCTCTTGGCGATGGTCTTCGCGCGCGTCCTCAATCGCATCGCGGAGCGACGTTGCGGTGTGGCGCAGCTGAGCGATCTCGTCGGCCGAGCGCGCGACGGCACGCTCGACAGCTGTCCGTCCCTCATGGCGTGTTTCTTCAAGCGCGTCGCGCAACGCCGTGATCGTCGCTTTAAGTTCGGCCATATCGCCTTCAGAACTTGCACGGATGCTCTGTCGCACCGCATTGCGTTCCGCCTCGGCGTCCTCAAGCGCCTGGCGCAGCGCTGCTATCGTCGCCGTCAGATGGCGTTTTTCGCTTTCCTGCTCACGAGCGATTCCATCATCGGGGAGGACGTCGAGCGTGGCCATGGTAAGGACCCCTTCTCGGTTACTCGGCCTTAACCGCATTCCCGACGTCAAATCAATCCGTCGCCGTCGAGCTAGCATGATTGTAGCCGTTGGCGCGGCTTTTTTATTGTCATATTTCTATCCGTTGGCCTCCGCACGCCGTCGCAACCCCCAGACCAGCGTAACGATCACCGCAGCGACAAACCACATTCCGAGCAAGATCGTCCCGACCGGCAGCGTCACCAGGCCGAGAAAGCCGAACATCATCGCCACGAGGACCGGACCCGCGACATCGACGTCCATGAACTGGCACGGCTCGATCCCAGAGATCGGATTGTTGGAGCTGAGCATGATCGAGGCCGCGGCGGCGAGCCACACTGACACCGTTGGCCCGAAAGTGAACACAAGGATCAGGCCCAGCGGGACGCCGAACCCGGTGAAAGGATAGCGTGGCCCGAGCGATTTTGGTCCTCAGGCAATTTTCTTTCCTCTCAGACGGGCGCGACCTGAGAAACGGCGCCGCCTGCACCTTACGCCTACACTACTGAGGTCATGATAGGTGCTCTGGACAGTCTGTTTCGCCTGCAAGATGATGTTGCGGCTGAGGCGGACACGGCGGCGATGGCCGAAAACGGCGTTGCCGGCCGTGCTTGAACGGTGCTTGATGGTAAAGCCAAGTCGAATGCTGAGTGCCGCGTCTAACATACGACCACTGGGGGGATCATGACCGCGCAGCCGAAGTCCGCAGAAACTCAAGAAAATGGCCCCATGGCCGGGGAAAAAGTCGTCAACCTCGCGATGCAAGGCAGTGGTAGCCACGGCGCTTTCATTTGGGGCGTTCTGGACCGCATACTTGAAGATGGGCGGATTGGCTTCGACGGCATCACCGCGACCAGCGCTGGCGCCATCAATGCCGTCGTGCTCGCCGACGGTCTCGCGCAAGGCGGCCGTGAAGGCGCGCGCACACACTTGCGCAGTTTCTGGACAAAAATGTCGGAGGCCGCGGCCAAAAGCCCGATCGCGCCGTCCATCTTCGACCAAGCGAACCCAAAATTCGGCCTCGATCACACGCCGGCTTATCTTTTCAACGAGATGATCTCCCGCATGATGTCGCCCTACGAGCTAAATCCTCATGACGTCAATCCGGTGCGAGATTTGCTCAACGCCACCGTCGACTTCGAGCGCGTGCGCCGGCAAAAGGCGGTCAAGGTGTTTCTTTGCGCCACCAATGTCCGCACCTCCAAAGTGAAAACGTTTCCACGCGAAGAGCTCACCGCCGAGCATGTGCTCGCCTCCGGCTGCATGCCGATCAAGATGCGGGCGCCGGAGATCGACGGCGAACATTATTGGGACGGCGGCTACATGGGGAATCCGGCGATCTTTCCCGTGATTTATAACTGCGACGCCCGCGATGTCATCATGGTGCATCTGACCCCGTTCGAGCGGGCAGAGAACCCGACCACCTCGCCCGCCATTATCGCCCGCATGCAGGAAATCATCTACAATTCCTCGCTAATGCGCGAGATGCGCGCCATCGCCTTCGTCACCAAGCTGATCGACGAGGGCAAGATCTCCGACGGCAAGCGCATGTACATGCACCTGATCGAGGCCGAGGACGTGATCCGCGATCTGTCCGGCTCGAGCCCGATGAACGGCACCTGGAAGTTTCTCACTCATCTGTTCGAGATCGGCCGCGAGCGCGCCGACAGGTGGCTCAGTGCCCATTACGGACAGCTCGGCAAGGAGACCACCGTCGACATGCAAGAGAAGTATTTGTGATCTGGGCGTTGGCGAAACGCCCTCCGACAATGCCGCTGTGAACCGGTATAAACAGCTCAAGGCTGACGACAACCCAAGAGGTTCAAATGACCGACGAACCACTCGAGGTGCTGATAACTCGGAAAATGCCGGATGGTACGTACGCCGTGGTCAACGCGCTCAAAAACCTGCGTCCTGTTCAGGCCGGCTTTGCAAACGCTGATGCGGCGGAGAAATTCATCGAGGAGTTTTATTTAGCTCGCGGAGTTCTGCGGCCGCACGAATCAAAGCCAACAACCTGAATTCGTGCCGCCGTCGCAAATCCTGCTTGTACCGCGAACGCGGTTTTTGCAGCCGCCGCTACAAATATTTGGATTGCAGATCGATCGTGGTTTCGACGCCAAGGCGATCGAAGTTTGAATGCAGCCATTGCTCGGCCCGTTCGCGGCCAATCCGGTAAAGATGCTCGATGAAATCCCAGTCGCCGTTCAGCTTGCTGGAGTTTGACAAGGCGCCGATGACGTCTTCGCCGTCGATGGTATGAAGAAGTATTCGTTTGCCGTCGGCGATCTGGCCTTCGTCGATAAGCTTCGTGACAAACGCAACGACGCGGATTTCCCGCATCAGCGATGAATTAAAAGTAACCTCTTGCATCCGGCTGAGAATGGCGGGCGCGGTGGTCGGGTTCTCCTGCCGCTCAAGCGGCGTCAGGTGAACAAGGATGATGTCGCGCGCCTCGCACGCGTAGATCACGGGAAACAACGCCGGGTTCCCCATAAAGCCGCCGTCCCAATAGTATTCGCCGTCGATCTCGACGGCGTGCATCATGAGTGGTTGGCACGACGACGCGACCACATGCTCGGCGCGGAGTTCCTCGGAGCGAAAAATCATGACCTTGCCGGTGCGCACGTTGGTCGCGGATAAAAACAACTTGACCGCCGATTGCCGGCGCAAGACCTCGAAATCGACGATCTCTTCAAGCAGCGTCTTGAACGGATTGTAGTTCGTCGGATTGAGCTGATAGGGCGAGAAAACGTGACTGAGCGTGTCGACAAGCACGTAGCCCGGCGAGAAATCGAGGCCGAAGCGTCCGTACATCTTGTCCAACGGCGAAGGTTGAAAAATGCTGGCGGCTGTCGTTTCGGACAATCGCCGCCAATAGCGATCGAGCGCTTTCTTTGCTCCTTCACGTCCGCCAACGGCTAACCCATAAACGAGAACGGCGGCATTGACCGCGCCGGCGCTTGTTGCGGTAATGCCGTCCAAAGCGAGCCGTTCTTCCTCAAGCAGGCGATCAAGCACGCCCCACGTGAAAGCACCGTGGGCGCCGACACCTTGAATGGCCAAATTGACGAGCTTTTGGCCAGCAACGACCGACCGGGCCTGGTTAACGCTTGGATTGGCGTGCGCGGTCATGGGTGGGCTACGCGCTGGGCCGGCGGCAGGGCCAATAGATCAGTCGGCATATCTATAAAGAGCGCTTCGTTGCCGTCAACGCGAACCTCGCGGTCGCCGAGATCGGACCATTGCCGCTAAGCGGCGCCGCCGGCCAAGAGTATTAGCGGATCAAGATCACCTTGAACTGGCCGCACGCGATCGAGACACCGAGCGGCAACGACACCGATGACCCGAAGCGGACCTCGGATGTCAGAACGTATTGAACATAAGCTTTCATCAAATAGTTTCTTTTTTTCATCCACTTCAGATGCTGGTGAGCGGATAAGTCCGGGCGCGATCGCCGCCATCAAGGTCAGCGAGACCCGTGTGGCCGGGGACTGGAAGTTCGCAGCCTGCGAGCCAGGGCTTGGCATGATTGGCTCAACATAGATTCCCTGTAGAAGACGGCGATCTAACAATAAGGAAGTCCGGAATGCGAAAGACATCGGGTCTCTTTGACAGACCGACCGCCAACACAGTGTTTTTGTGGGGATGTTTGGCTGCGATTTTTTGCAGCGATGCGCATGCCGATGTTTACGATGAGACAAGACCGATCGTGGAAGTCAGAAACGGCAAGCTCCAAGGTGTAGACGAACATGGCATGCTTGCTTTCAAGAACATTCCCTACGCTGCCCCACCGGTCGGAGAACTGCGGTGGAGGCCGCCCCAACCGGCGCAAAACTGGCAAGGTGTTCGCGACGCGGACCGGTTCGGTCAGGCGTGTGTCCAACCGATGGTCGAGGGATTGAACCCGGAACTCATTCCGGGGAGCGAAGATTGCCTGAAACTCAATGTCTATACGCCTAAATCCGGCAAAGACCTGCCGGTCAAAAATCTGCCGGTCATGGTCTGGATTCACGGCGGCGGTTTGCTGACAGGGTCGGCGACAGAGCCCTATTACGCGCCAATCGCATTGATCGGACAGAGCGTGATTGTCGTTACCGTCGACTACCGCCTCGGTAAGCTCGGGTTTTTTGCACCGACGGCATTGGCGGAGGAAGCGGCGAAAAATGACGAACCCGTGGGTAACTACGGGATCATGGATCAGATCGCAGCGCTGAAATGGGTCCGCGAAAATATCACCGCCTTCGGCGGTGATCCAACTAACGTTACCATCTTCGGCGAGTCCGCCGGTGGCCGCAGCGTCACATGGCTCATGACTTCACCAGCCGCCAAGGGTTTGTTTCACAGGGCGATCGCAGAGAGTGCTCAACAGACCCCGTTGCGCGGTCAGACCGAACAAAGATATGGCCTGCCTCCGGCGCAAGAGCTGGACGCGAAGTATGTTGCATCTCTTGGCGTGCAGGATCTGCAGCAACTGCGGGCACTGCCTGCCGATAAATTGGTGATGACGCCGAAGCAGTTCGAGGACGGTGAGTTCGGCGGCGCCTTCATCGACGGCAAAGTGCTCATCGGAGATCCGATCGCCTTATTTGCACAAGGCAAGCAACATAAGGTCCCCTTCATGATCGGCACCAATTCGTGGGATGCCAGTTTTTTCGTCCCAAGCCAGCCGCCATTAGCTTCCTACTTGAAAAAAATGGGGGAAGATCCGCAGGTGATCGAAAAATTATACGTCGGCTTCAAAAATGAATGCGCACTGCCGGCCGAGGTGATGGCTGATGCTTGGTATCGCGCCAGCGTCAAGCTGTTGGCGGACAGCGCCGGCAAAGCTGCCCCCAGCTATGCCTACTACTTCGATTATTTGACGCCTTCGATCCGCGCCTCACATCCGGGATCGCCACATACGTTCGAGATAGCTTATGTGTTCGGCAGCCTGGGCTTCGTGCTGCCGAGCCCTCTGCAACCTCAGTCCGGCGACAATCAATGTTCCCGGATCGAAAAAGCCGCGGAAGATCTGAAAGAAAGGGCCATATGGTCAACCTACTGGTTCCCGATGGCCGATAAAAACAACAGCGGCGATCGCGCAATCTCTCAACAATTGTCGAGCAGTTGGGCGTCCTTTGCGAAGACAGGGAATCCCAATGTCAGCGGCCAGCCCGCCTGGCCACAATACGATCTGAAAACCGATGCGATGAGAGAATTCAGCGATGATGAGAACGGCCTGGTCAACGGCCTGAGAAAAGACCGCGTCGATTATCAGATCAGAACCTTGAAGTCGCTTTACAGTGTAGACTGATTTACTCGAAGCGCTGACACCATGCCGAAGCGGTTATAGCCCGCGCATTGCAGCCTGCGCGCCGAGACACTTTGTAATTCATTTCGCCCTCACCGCTCGCAACAGCCGACGAAAAAATCGATAGCGGCCGCTACGTTGTGTGCGCCGCCTCAGCTTCCGCATCGACGGTAACAAGCGGGTCCCCATGGCTGGCCAAGTACGCGTTGGCCATCTCCTCAGAAAGCGCGTAATTTCGCGTCTGATTGCAGCCGTAACATACGAAGATCGTTTTCCGCATGGTCGGCGATTTTGGATGCGCCAACGCGGCAACGTAGATCATCTCGGTATGGCACTTTGGGCAAGGCGCCGACACGCGGTCTTCAGACATGGCCATGTTCCTCTGGGCGCTCCATGCGGCTGCACGTAGGTCTCCAGCACCCGATTTTCGGCCATTATTATGATCAGTCTCTTAAAGGCACCCAGGAAGGCGCGGCTCCCGCAACCTCAAAGTTCACCTTCCGTTATGTCCGGTTTCGAAACCGAGGCAGACCTGTCGCTAGGGGCCTGTCCTGGTCCGCTTGTGAGCCATTTCCAAATCGCGGGTTTATATTTGCCGCAGCACAACCTGACCCGGGGCCAATTCCGCTCGTTGCGATTTGCTGCTTTGATGGTGTGAAGAAGCTCCGGTCGTATAGTTGCGCGCGCACTGCGGCTTTTCTCTGCGCCCTCAAAGGGCAAAATGGATGATCCCTAGGTATTTCCGCGCCGCGGCCGCGACCGTATTGGTTCTGACGCTCTGCGCAGTTGCCCCGACTTATGGGCGATCGAACCCGGCGAACGAACTCAACCGGAGGATGGTTGAGCTTTTTAACGCTGGACGAATCTCTGAGGCGCTTCCGCTCGGCCAGCGATTGGTAGTGATGCTCGAAGCGACGCTTGGGCCCGATCATCCCGATGTAGCGACGGCGCTGAACACTTTGGCTCTCCTCTATGGCAATTTGGGCCGCTATGCCGAGGCCGAGCCGCTCTTCAAACGCTCCCTGGCAATCCGCGAAAAAGCCTTCGGCGCCGATCATCCCAATGTCGCGATGGGGCTGATCAATCTTGCCGGGCTCTATGCGCGTCAGAGCCGCGATGCTGAGGCCGAACCGCTTTAC
>Ga0070765_100002752_pt1 | contig 11118 bp, 9 predicted proteins | sample HubBroMetageWFT5_FD_71516 | JGI IMG/M metagenome (GOLD analysis project Ga0070765, IMG submission 71516) | Warmed and freeze-thawed soil microbial communities from the Hubbard Brook experimental Forest, New Hampshire - Hubbard Brook CCASE Soil... | ecosystem: Environmental > Terrestrial > Soil... | reverse complement strand
GGAATTCCCGGGCCGTCGTCCGCGACGCAGATGCGCTGCCATTTGCGGCCGCCCAATTCCTCGATGGTTCCGGAAATTGTTACGCGCGGAGTCTTGCTGGCGGTCAAAGCAGATTCGGCGCCGTTGCGCGCGAGGTTCAGCAGGGCTTGCCGCAGCAGCGCTTCGTCGCCCGGCAAATCCTGGAACGTGCCTTCGAACTCCACGGCGCACTGCGGAATGGTTTCGTGGAGCTCTTCCGCCACTTTTTCGACGACGGTCTGCATTGGCACTGTCTCATAGCAGATTTCCAGCGGCTTCGCGAAGCGCAGAAATTCGGTGACCACATGCGTGAGCGCGCGCGTCTGCTCCAGGATGCGTTCGGAGGATTCGCGCACGTCGCCGGCGGCTGTTTCGCTGCGAATCATTTGCGCGTAGCCCGAAATCGTGGCGAGGGAATTCTTGAATTCGTGCGCGATGCCCGCGGACATTTCTCCCAGCGCCGCGAGATTTTCCTTCCAGCGAATCTGCTTTTGCAGCGCGGTCAATTCCGTCAAGTCGCTCATCAGACAGAGTGCGCCGCTGATTTTCATGTCCTGCGAATGGGGGGCTTTGGCGTGGGACAGGTTGTCGGCCACGCCGGATTTTCCAGAAGCGCGCGCGGCGCGATAAATCGGCGAAATGGTCACACCCAGATTGCGCACTGCGCCTTCGGAAGTGAGGTGCTCAATTTCGCCGCGCTGGAACGTCTTGCCGTCGCGGATGCACGCCGTCAGCATCTGCGTCAGCTCCGATTCCGGGCCCAGAATTTCCTTGTACGAACGGTAACGCAGCGTGCGGATGCCCAGCGCCGCTTCCGCCGCGGGGTTCGTCGAGCTGATTGCGCCGGTGGCGCTCACCAGCAACAGGCCTGTGGGCATGTTGCGCGTCACTTCTTCGGTGAGCCGCTCGGATTCCTGCGCGCGTTCCTGCGCCAACAGGTGCAGCCGCGCCAGTTCCTTTTCCTGCGTGCGCAGTTTTTCGATCACGCCCTGCATCGAAGCGGCCATGAACGCGGAGGGATTCTCGATGTCGGTCTTCGGCGTGGTCCAATCTTCCTGGTTCGCGCGCGCCTGAGCGCGCATGAATTTGCGCAGCAGAAACGCCACCACCACCAGGCCCGCGAACAGCACCGCCACGAGCGCGACGGCGAAGCCCATGTTGAACGGCAGGGCCGAAACGGTATGAAGATGGACGGGCGCGGTCATCGGAGATTCTCTTGGCTCGACTTCATCAATTTCAATAATTTCGTTGGCTTCATTAACGCACCATCAGCAACGACTGATACCAATTCACCAGCGGCGTTCCGAAGAAAACCACCAACAATGCCCCGGCTCCCAGAAATGTGCCAAACGGCAATTCGTAGTCCGCATCCTTGCGCCGCGCCAGAATAATCGCGACGCCCAGCACGCTGCCGAGCAACGACCCCGCCAGGATCGTCAGCAGCGTGCGTTTCGCCCCGAGAAATGCCCCGGCCATCAGCATCATCTTTACGTCGCCCAGGCCCATGCCTTCGCGCCCGCGCAATTTGAAATACGCCTCGGACACCAGCCACAGCAAACCGCTGCCGACTGCCGCTCCCAGCAGTGCATCCACCAGCGAAAGCACCGGTGCCGGCGGAGGGTATTCGAAAAAATGATTCGCGATCCACAGCGCCGTGCCGTCCATCGGCTTGGTGAACAAGCTGAAGATCAAGCCGATCGCGAAGCCCGTGAAGTTCACCACATCGGGCAAAATGCGTTCGCGCAAATCCGTGAACACCAGCACCACCATGATCGCCGAAAATGCCGCCCACTTCGCCGCGTCCACGCTGATGCCAAACGCGTAAAAGCATCCGAAAAATAGCAGGCTGGTCAGCAATTCAACCAGCGGATACATCGGCGAAATCTTCGTCTTGCAGCCGCGGCATTTTCCGCCCAGCAGCAGCCAGCTGAGCACCGGAATATTGTCGTACGCGCGAATCGGCTCGCCGCATTTTGGGCACGCCGACGCCGGCAGCACGATGGACTTGCCCGCAGGGATGCGCAAAATGCACACGTTTAAGAAACTGCCGATGATCAGCCCGAACAGAAACACAAAAATCCCGATGAAGGTAGTTAATGCCACAATTCGATTGTGCCCCAACGCTGCGCGCCCCTCAAGCAGCGGCTCGGGCATCGTGTCCGACTGCTAACACGGACAATGGCAGGGCAGGCTTGCGCGGTCCGGTGCGAACCCGCATTCCAGAGCCTCGCGGGCAGCACGATTCACGATTGGTACGAGTTGGGACGGCGGCGGGGAAACATCCCGATGGAACACATCTCTGAAATAGTAGCCGGCAACGTTTCAAGAAGGTCAATCAGCGACGCGCCAGCTCGCCCATTCTTGCAACAAAACAAGAATGGGCCACTGGCACTCTTGCCGGAATCGGGCGCCGGGAAAAATCTACAGAATGTTGATCGAAAGACGCAGACCCGGGTGAAAGCGATCGTACATGTAATACCCGCCGCCGTCGTATATGACGTATACATCGTCGTCATAGCCCCAACCCACTGGCCACGGCGCGCCGAATCCGAAGTTGTAGCCGCCGTATGCGAAACGGTGACGATCGTAGTCCCCGCGGTTCACATGGAAGCTGTGCCCGCTGCCGAAACTGGCATTGTAGTGGGCTTCCGAAATTCGGCCGTGCGGGCCATTGTTGCCGCCGCGGTTTTGCGCCGCGGCGTGTGATTGCGTAGCATGAGTCTGATTCGTGGCATTGTGGCTTTGCGTCGAATGCGCGGCCTGCGTGTGCTGTTGCGCTGCGGGCTTGGCGGCCTGCGTGTGCGGCGCCGCCTCGTGTTGCGCCGCAGGCTTGGATTCCTGCGCATGTGAAGGCTGCGCATGTTCTTGCGCGGGTTTGGCCTCCTGCGCGTGTCCCGCCTCGGAATGTCCTTCCTGGCCGTGTTCTTGCCTGCCGTAAACGGAAGCAGTGGTGCCCAAAAGGAAAAGTAGTGCGGTCATGGAGATCGCGTATTTCATGAATTTCACCTCGAATGGAGATGCACGCCAGTCTATCGGCTCGAGGTACGCGAGTCTGTGCTAAACAGCACAGGTTCCAAGTCCGTCTGCCGCGTCGGCGGCACCATTTTTCGTCGCGACGATGTGCGCCCAGGCGGCGCTAGTCCTGGCGCAAGGCCTGCGCGGGGTCAATCTGCAACACGCGCGCGCCGGGGATGGCGCAGGCGATGGCCGCGACCGCCAGCAAGAAGATCGGCGCGCCAGCGAAGACGAGCGGGTCAAGCGGCGAAATGCCGTAGAGCAGTCCAGCGGTAAATTTCTGCGCGGCCCAGGCACCGCACAGCCCTAAGACCGCACCAATCGCGGCCATTTTCAAACCGTGCTTCAACACAAGCCACAGGACATTGGCATAGCTCGCACCCAGTGCCATCCGCACCGCCAGCTCCTGCTTGCGCTGCGCGACGAGAAAAGAAACCACGCCATAGATGCCCACAACTGCAAGCGCCAATCCTGCGACCGCGAACGAAGCCAACAAAACGGTGGTGAAGCGTTGTCCTCCGGTCGAGCGTTCGACCAGCTCGTCAATCGTTTGTACCTCGGCGAGAGGCATGTCGGAATCCAGCGCACGAAGTTGACTTCGTACTTCGGACTCCACTGAATACGGATCCGAGGCAGTGCGAATCAGAATGTCCTTGAACCCGCCATTCACTAGCGGGTGTTGGGAATACAGCACGGTGACCTGCGGCTGCGGCGCGCGAACTAGACCAGCATTTTTGAAATCGCCAATAACGCCAATGATTGTGACGTCCACGTCGTCCGTTATATTCTCCTCAACAGCGATTCCCGGTAATTGCGGAGGCCCGATGTGAACCTTCCGGCCGATGGGATCTTCTGCAGCGAAATAGCGCCGCTTGAATTCCTCGCTGATCAGTGCCACCGCCGGGCTCGTGGCGCTGTCCGACTCTGCGAAATCTCTTCCGCGAATCAGCGGAATCCCCAAAGTTCGCAGGAAATGTTGGTCCACAACTCCAAACTGCGCCGACGGCACTTCTTGAATTCGCGTGGCAGGATGCCCCGGAATAACCAACATCTGAGTCCACCCGTTATTTGGCGGATAGACGGTTGTCACTGTTGCCACAATCACGCCTGGCAATGCCCGGACCCTCGTTGCAAAATCGTCGCAGAAGCGCGTTCTTTTTCCGGGGTTTGTATAGCGGACGGGCGGTAAATAGATGCGGCCTCTCAATAAATGGTCTTGACGGATACCCAGATCCTGACTTTCCAAACGCATGATGCTTCGAACCAGCAGGCTCGCTCCCACCAGAAGCATCAAACACATCGCCATTTCCGTAATCACTAGCAGGCTGCGCACACGCTGGCTCGAACGTCCGGACGTTCCGGATCGCCCGCCTTGCTTCAGCGCATCCACGAGGTTCAGCCGAGTGCCCATGAACGCCGGCGCTAGCCCAAAGAGTAAACTTGTGACAAGCGATACCATGAGAGTGAACGTCAGGACTCGCCAATCGATTCCCACCGAATTAAGTTGGGGTACATTTTCCGGGTGCATCCTCGCGAGAGCTCTCATTCCGATCTCTGCACAAGCAAATCCCACCGCTCCACCGATGAGCGACAGCAATAGCGTCTCCGCAAGCAATTGCCGGACAAGCCCGCCTCGCCCCGCGCCCAAAGCCGCGCGTACTGCCAGCTCCCGTTGACGCGCCGAGTTGCGCGCCAAAAGCAGATTAGCCAGATTCACGCAGGCTATCAGCAAGATCAGGCTCACGGCTCCCATCAATAAGTACAGCATCGGCCGCAGCGCTCCCACCCGGGAGTCAGCCAACCTCTTCACCGACACACCGACACCTTCGTCTACCGGATGTTCTGCCGCGAGCGCAGCGGCGATCACCGAGAGATCGGCCTGAGCCTGTTCGAGCGAAACTCCAGGCTTGAGCCGTGCCAACACTGCGTAGCCGCGCTCTCCTCTCCCGCTTTCTGCCCACATGTCGGGCGAATATGGAAACGGCGTCCAAATATTGCTGTGGCGCCCGGGCTCCACCCATGCCGGAATCACGTCTGGCATCACTGCGACAACGGTGTAGGGCTCCCCATTGATGCGAACCTTGCGGCCCAGCACGGACGGATCGCTATCGAACCGGTTTCTCCACAGCTGCGCGCTGATTGCGGCCACGTAGTTTTTGCCTTCCTGATTTTCATCCTCGGAGAAGAGTCGCCCGATGATCGGTCGAATGCCGAGGATTTCGAAATACGCCGCTGAGACCAATCCGACATCCAACTGCTCCGGTTGGCCGGCGGACTCATCGAAACTCACATTCTTAGCCCAGGTGTCATACGCCACCAGGTTCTGAAAGCTGTGACTTCTCCGGGCGAAGTCGCGAACGTCGAGCGCCGACGGTCCATCAGGATTTGCAAAGGTATTAAACACGCCTTTCTGAACGGAGTAGATACGCACGAGTTGGTCTGCAGCAGTGAAGGGCAGCGGCCGCAGCATGAGCGCATCAATGGCGCTGAAAATTGCGGTGTTTGCGCCGATGCCGAGTGCCAGCGTCAGAATCGCGACGGTCGCGAAGCCGGGGCTTTTGCGCAGCGAGCGAGCGGCGTACTGCACATCGCGAGCGAATCGTTCCAACCAATTCGCGCTCCAGATTTCGCGGACGTCTTCCTGCACGCGAGTTCTGTTGCCGAAAGCTCGGCGTGCAGCATAACGCGCTTCTTCGGGCGGCACACCAGAGTCTCGCTGCTCTTCCGATTCCAGTTCGAGATGCGCTTCGAGCTCGCGTTGTACGTCGGCATCGCGATCGCGGCGTCGCCAGACCGCGACGCGTGCTATGCGCGACCGCAGCCAATCCCAAACTCTCATGGCTAGTCTCCCCGCACTGGCCGCAGTACTGTTGCGACCGCCCCAGCCAGTTGTTTCCAGCGCGATTGCTCGCGCACCAGTTGCTTCTTGCCCGCCAGCGTCAGCCGGTAATATTTGAACTCGCGATTCCGGTCCTTGGCGATTTCCCACTTCGCGACGATCCAGCCTTTGCGCTCCATGCGGTGCAGCGCGGGATACAGCGAGCCATGCTCCACCTGCAGCACGTCGTCCGTGGTGCGTTGAATATGTTTCGCGATTTGATGCCCGTGCGCGGGCCCGAACAGCAGCGTACGCAGAATCAGCATATCGAGCGTGCCTTGCAAGAGCTCAGCGCGGTTGGGGGCCTTCTTGGCCGTCATGATGGTAGGCATTCTACCTCAGCTAGGGGTAGACGCACTACCCTCGAGAAGGTTAGCTGAAGGTCGGATCCAAGACTGCTGACGGCCGCATGCTCGAAACTAATTGCGCGTTTGACGAATGGACGACGCGCGGCTAAACTCCGGGGCAACGGGCGGGTGGAACGATGTTTGTAATTTTCCGCGCGATCACTTACGCCACGCTTTTTATCGGCTTTCTGCTGATCTACCTGCCGGCCCGCGTCCTCGCCTCCGCCGGTATCGTCCGCCCGCCGGTGATTGCCGTACCGCAAATCGCCGGAATAATTGCAGGTACCATCGGCGCAGCCGTCGCGCTCTGGTGCATCTTCACCTTCGCCACCATCGGCAAAGGCACGCCCGCCCCATTCGACCCGCCGCGGCGGCTGGTGATTCGCGGCCCCTACCGCTTCGTGCGCAATCCCATGTACATCGGTGCAACCCTGGCCCTCGCCGGCGCCGCGCTATTTTACAAGTCCGCGCCCTTGATCGCGTACGCCGCCGCGTTCCTTGTCGTCTGCCATCTCTTCGTGCTCGTGTACGAAGAACCCACTCTCCGGCGCACCTTCGGCGCAGACTATGAAGCGTACTGCGAACGGGTCAGACGTTGGTGGCCAGCCGCGCGAACTCTTCCATAAGAACGCGACGCGTTGGTGAAGTCCACCAATTCAAAATTTCACACTGTTTTCGGCTCGTTCATGTGGGGCGGAGCGTCGTGTGATATTGTGCCCGCCAAAAGAATCCAGGCCGGACAGTCAGGTCAATGCTCATTCGTGTTTCCATCGCATTGTTAGTTTTTACGTTCCTCGCGCAGGCCCAGCTGCAGGGGCAGGATCCGGCTGCATCCGCGGATACCTCGCCGACGATCGTGACCGATCGCCCCTCGTTCACCAACTCCAGTATTGTCGTCCCTTCGGGCAGCCTCCAGTTGGAGAACGGCTTCCTGGAAACTTACAATCAAGGCCAGAACGTCGTTGACGGACCGGAAACCCTGCTACGCTTCGGCATCGCTACGAAAACCGAATTGCGTTTCACCGTGCCAGATTATCTCTACAACACAAGCAGCGGCGGCGGTCCTGGCTCGGGATTCGGCGACATGGCAATCGGCGTCAAACGGCAATTCGGACCCAGGCCTGGCGGGTTCGACGTGTCCGCGACATTGTTCCTCAGTTTCCCGACGGCGGCCAAGACGGTTTCCAGCGGCGGCTACGATCCCGGCTTGCAGGTTGCCTGGTCGCACGGGCTCTCCAGCAGGTGGACAGCGGCCGGAATGCTCGCGATGTATTGGCCCACGCAAGGTCAATCACGAAATCCTACGGGTCAGGCCACGTTCCTTGTGGACCGGCAATTGACGGGCCGTTGGGATGCCTACATCGAATACGCGGGTAACTTTCCCACGCGAGGCGGGACGCGCCAGCTTCTGGACGTCGGCACATCGCTGAAGCTAACAAAGACTCAACAACTCGACTTCCACTTCGGCGAGAGTTTAACGGGCACAGCGAATCGCTTCGTCGGAGTCGGTTATTCATTTCGATTTCGAGCGATCCATCGCCACTGAGGGCCGAAAGTTTACTCGATGGCGCCACAAGCCTCGATTGCCGGCGCAAATTGCATGTGATACGTTCTCAGCGCGTTTGAGCCGAATGGAGGCGAATCATGTGCAAGAAAGTCCACCACCCCGGTCATACTCATCGCGAATCTGACGCCGCCTCTCGCCGCGCCTTTCTTTCATCACTCATCTCCGCGTGCGCTCTTCTCCCGCTTGCTTCTTACAGACAGGAAAAAACCAAGGTCGGAATGGCGGAGCAATTTCGCAAGATGTCCGAGGAATACGAACAGGAAGGCCTGGCCGCGCCGTTTCGCGGAATCACAACCGATCGTGAAGTCCTGCCCGGGCTGTTCCAAATCAGTCCCACTGGAGTTTCCACGGAACCCGTACGCATCGCCGCCGAGCGGTTCATCGCATCGCTGGATAACGTGCAGCTCGCGAAGACCATGTTCCCCGTGGATGATGTTCAATGGCGAAAATGGATGAATCAGCATTTTTATGTGCGGCAGGGAATCAGCATGCAGGAAATGACCGAAGCGCAGCGCGATCTGGCGTTCGGCCTGATGCGCACGTCGCTAAGCACCCGCGGGTTCGAGCTGACGCGCAATGTGATGCGTTTGAACGAGACGCTCGCGGAGCTTGCAGCAGACCCCGAATTTCTCGGCGAATGGCTGTATTTCATCACCATCATGGGCGTACCGTCGGCGACGGAGCCGTGGGGTTGGCAGTTCAGCGGGCATCACGCCATCATTAATTTTTTCGTGTTGGGTGATCAAGTGGTGATGACGCCGCTGTTCCTGGGTTCCGAGCCGGTCCGCGCTTCATCGGGAAAATACAAAGGCCTCGTCGTGCTGCAGCAGGAACAGCAGGATGGGCTCGGCATGGTGCGCGCGCTCACAGCCGCGCAGCAGCAGAAAGCGATCCTGAACTTTTCCAAGACCGGGAATAACAACTTGACCGAAGCGTTCAAGGACAACGTCGTCCTCGAATACGCCGGCATCCAAACGAAAGACTTCGAGACTCCCGCGCGCAAGCAGCTGCGCGACCTGGTGCAATTGTACGTAAGCAATATGGACGACGGCCACGCGCGCGTAAAAATGAGCGAAGTGGAGCAGCACATCGAAAATACGTGGTTCGCATGGGTCGGCGGCACGCAGGAGGACAGTGTCTTCTACTACCGTATTCAGAGCCCGGTAATTCTAATTGAATTCGATCACCAACGGCCCGCAACTCTGGCAGAATTCGCGAAAGACCCCAATCTGCCCTCGCGCCAGCATATCCATTGCGTCGTGCGCACGCCCAACGGCAACGATTACGGCAAGGATCTGCTCCGTCAGCACTATCTGACGCACCCGCACCAGACCTAAGCCGATCCGGTCACTGGCCGGCCATTAAAATGCCAATAGTCGGTCAGCTTCCGATAACCGCGTCAATCTATACGTGAGAAGCTCAGAATTATGGTTTGCGTTCTGCTCCCACCAGCGTGACGGCGATCACACATTTTTCCGCCGACCGATTATGCCAAGCGTGGCGAGTCCCGTTCTGAATCACGCAATCACCCGCTTTAAGCAGAACCTCCGCTCCGTCGTCCAACTTCAGATACACTTCGCCAGAAATCACGACGTCGAAATCCACCGTGTCGGTCGTATGCATTCCGGGATGATCTGGTTCCAGCACATCCATCATCCCTGGCAACTTTTCCTCCATCTCTTCCAATGCGGACGCTGTGACGATTCGCTCGCTGCGCGTCTTCGTCGCCGGCGGCAGCGTGAAGAATCCGAAGCGGAAGCCATTCTTGGCAGGGAAGTAGCGCGGCTGCATCGGAGCAGTTCCATCAGACGGAAGCTCCCGTACAGAATCGCTGCCCCACATTCGATGAAACTCGTACCCCGGAAGCAGTGCCACACTCACCGGCTCGACGCCCTTGTCGCGCATGATCAGCGACTTTCCGGATGCATTCTGCCCCGTCACCACGCAGCGAATATCCATAATCTCTCCCAAATCCGTGCGGATTATACACACAACGGTGCAGCGAGAGCGTTTACGTGTTTAGTGCTCACCTAGAACGTAATTGCACTCCGCTGGATACTGCAATCAATCTCCCTGTAAGATTGAAACCGGGTACTACTGGCAAAAAGTGAATTGGATACTCAAATTCTTGGGATATCGCGACCGCGAGTATCGCGCGGGTGATTATTCCGTGCGGATCGACTCGATCTTCCGGGAGGTTGTCTCGGTAATCTATAAGCGCCAGGAAACTACCCACAATTTTAGTGGAGAGCGTATTGGAAGAAAGCGGCGAGGAATCCAACCGTTTATTTCTAGTGAACTCGATGCGGCGCAGATTCCTCAAATCGTCCTTGACCTCAAGACGGCGTTCGAGGTGATGGAGTACGGCTACGTGATAGTGCGTAAGACTGCGGTCGAATTTGTCCCGGAGCCCCAGCGGCAGGTCGCGATTGCTGAGCTGCGCGAGATGGGGTTGGAGATCGAGACTTTACCGGACGGAAAGATTAGGCAGACAGCGAGAGCTGGTGCGCCGCAGGTCGGCATCGAAACGCTCCGAGCAAGGACCCCGCGCGTGATGACATTGCTGCAGACAGTACACGGAAGACGACAACTTATCGAAATCCTAGCCAAGTCGGCTGAGTTCGAGTCTGTATCTTGATGGAGCGCCCTAGTGCTCACAGTGCCAGAAGCGGTGTGCTGCTGCGCCGGTGCTCACAATCCGGGAACGATCCACGATTAGCCTGCGAAAATAGCCCGCTGCTTGATCGACTCGCCGTTTGAACGCGACCCTCTCACTACGATATATTCGATGGTTTACACGTCATGTCTTGGATCGAACAGAAGGTCTTGGCTTACGAACAGATGCGCTTCGCGCAGGAGCCGAATCGCCGCGTCCTGCCGTTTGCATGGGGCCTCGAACATATCGGCGGCTCGGCGAACGAACGCGACCCGCGCGGCTGGCTGGAGAATTTCGCGCGCGACACCGTGGCACGCAGCGACGAATGGTTCGCCACCACCCCGGCGGACGACTACGCGCTCGCCGACAACGTGCTCACCTTCACCAGCGCGATCGAATCGCCGTGGCCGGAAAATAATCGCGTGCACGCGCAAGTGTTTCAGGCGCGTCGCAGCGGTCCGGCCGTCGTCGTTCTCGCGCAATGGAATTCACGTTGGGAGGAGCAGCAGAACGTCTGCCGCTGGCTGAACCAACTCGGTATCACCGCCGTGAAGTTGAGCCTGCCGTATCACGACCGCCGCGCCGTTCCCGGACATCCGCGCGCGGATTACATGGTGAGCCCCAACATCGGCCTCAC
>Ga0070765_100002750_pt1 | contig 11120 bp, 6 predicted proteins | sample HubBroMetageWFT5_FD_71516 | JGI IMG/M metagenome (GOLD analysis project Ga0070765, IMG submission 71516) | Warmed and freeze-thawed soil microbial communities from the Hubbard Brook experimental Forest, New Hampshire - Hubbard Brook CCASE Soil... | ecosystem: Environmental > Terrestrial > Soil... | reverse complement strand
AAGGAGGATCCATGCCGCCCCTCGCCCAGGACCTGCGCTATGCGCTGCGGATGCTGCTCAAGAACCCCGGTTTTACGATTGTCGCGGTGCTGACGCTGGCCTTGGGGATCGGCGCGAATGTGGCGACTTTCAGCGTAGTCTATGCTGTCCTGCTTCGCCCGCTGCCATTCCCTCAGCCCGAACAGCTCGTGCGCGTGTTCGACGACCTTCGTAGTTCCAATGTAGCGAATGTCGGCATGTCGGCGCCCGAGCTATGGGATTTGCAGGACCGCTCTGGGGTGTTTCAGGACATCTCTGCGGTCTGGCCCATTGATTCCGACATCGCCGGAGGCGACCGTCCGGTTCGCGCTGAGACCCTGGCCGTCAGCCCGGACTATTTCACGATGCTCGGCATAAAGCCCCAGCTCGGCCGCGTTTTCACCCAGCAGGATTCCGTCCCGGGATTCATTGAAGCAGTGGTGATCAGCGACGGGTTTTGGCGCCGGAACTACGGCTCGGATCCGAAAATCATCGGCCGGACAATGCGCCTGGACAACGATCTATACACGATTATCGGGGTTATGCCTCCCGGCTTCCGCCATCCGGGACGCACGCTTCAAACCGACGTGGAAGTTTGGTGCGCGGCCGGTTACAACGCACTTCCGTTCCCTGTTCCGGCCGTCCGGTCAATAAGAATGATCCCGGGCGCCATCGGCCGGTTGAAGTCGGGCGTCACCGTGGCGCAGGCGCAAGCACGCCTTGACACCTACGTGGCCCAGCTGAGCCAGCAGTATCCGAATGATTATCCGCCCGCCTCTGGATGGGCCGCACGGCTCGTTCCGGTGAAGGAAGACCTGGTGGGAAAGGAACGAACGGAGCTGTTCGTTCTTTTCGGTGCCGTGGGATTTGTGCTGCTCATTGGTTGCGTCAACCTGGCCAACCTGCTGCTGGCCCGCTCATCGGGCCGGCGCCGCGAGATTGCAATCCGCCTAGCCTTGGGTGCCGGACGCTGGCGCTTGATGACGCAATTGCTCACCGAGAGCGTTTTGCTTTCAGCAGTCTCCGGGCTGGTAGCGCTGCTCACCGTGATTTTGTTCAGGAACTCCATCCTTGCTCTAGCTCCGGCGAATCTTCCCCGGCTAAGCGAAGTGCACGTTAGCGCTGGGGTTTTGTCTTTTGCGTTTGCAGTTTCGATCGTTACCGGCGTGCTCTTTGGTTTGGCTCCGGCACTGCAAGCTGCAAATCCAGATCAGGTGGAGAGCTTGCGAGAAGGCGGCCGCGGTTCTGGGGCCGGCAGGCGGCACACACGTGTATCGCGTGCACTTGTCGTTTCTGAAGTGGCGCTCTCAATTATCTTGCTCGCAGGCGCAGGACTTCTTCTGCGCAGCTTCTGGCACGTGCTGGAGGTGCGCCCGGGCTTTAATCCGAGCCACGTGGTCACCGCACAGATCTGGATTCCGGTTCCGAATGATCCAACTACCGACCGCTATCGTCCCACTGACAAGCGTGCGGCTTTTCTGATGGAAATTCTTCGCCGCGTATCCGCTCTTCCGAGCGTGGAATCGACGGCCATCGGCGGAACCAACAGCATGCCGCTGTCCTCAGGACGAAACGGTTTTCCGTTTACCATCGTGGGACGTCCTACAGATTCCGAACGCGCTCCCGTTGCAGAATTTGCCTCTATTTCGCCCGACTATTTGCAGGTGCTGCAAATCCCGCTGCTCGCCGGGAGAAATTTCGCCGAGGCTGACACGGATAAGTCTCAGCAGGTAGTGTTGATCGATCGAACTCTGCAGCGGCGATACTGGCCCAACGAAGATCCTCTCGGCAAACAAGTTAGCTTCGGTGGGCGGCCGGGCCAGAACCCTACGTTTACTGTGGTCGGCGTTGTGGGTGATATCAAGTCCGACGGCTTTGATGCGCCGACCGCGCCCCACATTTACCTCCCCGTGCGCCAATCTCCCGGCTATGCATCGGTCGTTTTTCTCCGCAGCACAGGCAATCCCGAAGCGCTGGGAGAATCTATTCGCCACGAAGTGCAATCCATCGACCCCAACATCCCGGTGTTTAGCGTGCGGACGATGGATCAAGTCATCGCGCGCTCCATGGCCGAACGGCGATTCGCGCTGCAACTTCTCGGCATCTTCGCCAGCGTAGCTCTTTTGCTCGCCGCCATCGGCATCTACGGCGTGATGGCCTACTCCTTCAGCCAGCGGACGCACGAAATCGGCATCCGCATCGCTCTTGGCGCGCAGCGCATGGACATCTTTCGAATGGCGGTCAGCGAAGGGATGCAGCTTGTCGCCATTGGCTTGGTTATCGGCCTGGTTGGAGCTGCGGCTCTGACCCGATCGGTCCGCAGCATGCTGTTCGATGTGAGTCCTGCCGACCCCATTACATTCGCGGGTATCTCGCTGACTCTTGCTGGAGTGGCATTTCTTGCTTGCTACGTTCCAGCGCAGCGCGCGACTCGCGTGGACCCTCTTGTCGCTCTGCGCGAGGAATGATTTTGTGTAGAACGGCTGCTCCACTTTCAAAAGGTCGCCCTAGCTTGCGCGCAAAGGAGGCAACATGGAGTCCTTGATCCAGGATATTCGATACGCACTCCGAATGTTGGCCAAGAGCCCTGCATTTGCAGCGGTCGCGGTGCTCACTCTTGCACTGGGGATTGGCGCGAACGTCGCCACCTTCAGCGTGGTGTACGCCGTTCTGCTAAGGCCGCTGCCCTTTGCCCAGCCTGAGCAGCTCGTTCGCGTCTTCGACGACCTTCGCGGCCCCCACACGCCGGATGTGGGCATGTCCGCCCCGGAGCTTTGGGATCTCGAAGACCGCTCGGGCGTGTTTCAGGATATCTCGGCAGTGGCGCCGAGCAATTCCGCAATCGGAGGCGGAGATCGTGTGGTCCGCGCCGAATCTCTAATCACCAGTCCCGATTATTTCACCCTGCTGGGAACCAAGCCGCAACTTGGCCGCGTCTACACATCACGGGATGCCGTCCCGGGATTCCTGGAGCCTGTCGTTATCAGCGACGGATTTTGGCGCCGCAATTTCGGTTCAGACCCCAACATCCTCGGCAGGAAAATCCGCCTGGATAATGATCTGTATACCATCGTGGGGGTGATGCCGCCGGGCTTTCGTCATCCGGGCCGCACACTGAATACCGACGTGGAAGTATGGGCCGCTACTGGTTTCAACGGTCTTCCCTTCCCCGTTCCAGCCGACAGGTCTATAAGATTCATTCCCGGAGCGATTGCGCGTTTGAAACCCGGGCTAACTGTGGCCGAAGCTCAGACGCGCCTGGATGCCTACGTGTCGCAACTTAGTCGGGTGTATCCCACCGAATACCCCGCGGCGGCTGGGTGGAGTCTGCGTCTTGTTCCGGTGAAAGAAGATTTGGTTGGCCCGCAGCGAGCGGAATTGTTCATTCTTTTCGGAGCGGTAGGATTCGTGCTGCTAATCGCCTGCGTGAACATCGCCAACCTTCTTCTGGCGCGCTCTTCCGGACGCCGGCGCGAGATTGCCATCCGCTTGGCGATGGGAGCGAGTCGCGCGCGCCTAGCGGGCCAGCTGCTGACCGAGAGCACGCTGCTGTCAGTAATTTCCGGCGTAGTAGCCCTGGTCACGGTTGTCTTCTTGAAAAATGCGATCATAAGCATCGCTCCCGCGGATATTCCGCGTATCAACGAGGTTGAGCTCAGCGCCGGCGTGCTTTTCTTCGCCTTTCTGATCTCCGCACTCACCGGCGTCCTGTTCGGACTGGCTCCCGCGCTTCAAGCTACGAATCCGAACCAGGTTGAGAATCTCCGGGAAGGCAGCCGCGGCTCAGGCGCCGGGAGAAGGCATACTAGGATTTCGCGCATTCTTGTGGTGTCGGAAGTGGCGCTCTCGATTGTTTTGCTGGCCGGTGCGGGGCTGCTCCTTCGAAGTTTCTGGCGAGTGCTGGAAGTGCGTCCCGGATTCAATCCCAGCCATCTGATTACGGCCCAAATCTGGATTCCAGTATCCAACAATCCAGCCACAGATCCCTATGCGGCCGAAGACAAGCGCGCCGCTTTTCTTATGGAGGTCTTTCGCCGCGTATCGGCGCTGCCCGGCGTGGAACAAACCACAATTTCAGGCAACGACACTCTGCCCATGAACTCCGGAAGGAACTACTCTCCCTTTTCGATTCAAGGCCGCCCGACGGATTCCGAGCGCAGCCCGGTTGCGGACATTGCTGTCGTGGATACGCAATATTTCAGCACCATGGAAGTTCCTTTGATCGCCGGCCGAAATTTCACCGCCTTCGATACGGATAAGACCGGGACTGTTGGCGTGATCGACCAGACCCTTGCGCGGCGTTATTGGCCGGACCAGAACCCGCTCGGACAACAGCTTACGTTTGGATTTGGAGCAGGTATTCAAGGGGTTACGATCGTCGGCGTGGTGGGCGATATTAAGTCGGACGGTTTTGATGCTCCCAGCGTGCCCCATATTTATGTTCCCTTGGGGCAGTTCGCACCAGTCAATGCCGTGGTTTTTCTACGCAGTAAGGGCGAGGCGGGAAATCTCGGGGAGGCCGTGCGGCGCGAAGTTGAAAAAGTCAATCCGAACATTCCGGTGCACAGCGTCAGCTCTATGGATGAAATTATCGCACGATCCATGGCTGACCGGCGTTTCGCTCTGGAGCTTCTGGGTATTTTTGCGGCGGTTGCTCTTTTGCTCGCAGCTGTCGGCATCTATGGCGTGATGGCGTACTCCTTCAGCCAGCGCACTCACGAAATCGGCATTCGCATCGCACTCGGCGCGCAGCGCTTGGACATTTTTCGCATGGCGGTCGTCGAAGGAATGCAGCTTGTTGCCATTGGACTGGTCGTCGGTCTGATCGGAGCGGCGGCCTTGACACGCTTCGTGCGCACCATGCTGTTCGGCGTGCGTCCCTCTGATCCGGTTACTTTCGCCGCCACCTCGGCCGCGCTTGCTGCGGTGGCGTTTCTCGCCTGCTACATTCCGGCGCGACGCGCGACCCGCGTGGATCCCCTGGTCGCTTTGCGCGATGAATGAAACACCATTATCATTTCTGTGAGACTCCGACATAGTCCATGCTCCGTCGTCTCGCGAAGGAGGCCGCCGTGAACTCGAGAGCGACCCGATCCAGATTATGGCTAGCGTTCCTTCTCCTTAGCGCTCTTAGCTTCGCCGGCAGAGCTCCCCTGCGCGCCCAGTCATCGCCGCCCGCAAATTCCAAGAGTGGATTTCTGGAATTGTCCGGGGGCAAGATTTATTACGAAGTTGCCGGCGAGGGCCATCCGCTGGTTTTGATTCATGGCGGGCAGATGGATTCGCGCATGTGGGACGAGCAGTTCGCGCTATTTTCGAAATCCTATCGGGTGGTCCGTTATGATGTGCGTGGCTTTGGAAAGTCTGCTGCCCCATCCGCGGTCTATGCCGATGAAGACGACCTCGCCGCGCTGCTGAAGTATCTGAACACCGGCAAGGTTCACATCGTTGGTTTGTCTCTGGGCGGGCGCATCGCCATCGATTTTGCGTTATCTCATCCGGACCTGGTCTCCGCGATCGTTCCAGTCGCTCCGGGACTCAGCGGATTTCACTTCGCCGATGATCCGTCTTTTATGGACACTTGGCGAGCTGCGCAGGCCGGTGACTGGGAAAAAGTGACGGAAATTTGGCTGCACACCGGTTACATGGCGCCTGCCATGGAAAATCCGAAGATTGCGCCGCGCCTGCACCAATTGGCTCTCGAAAACGCGCGCCAGAATCTCGATAACTTTTTGCTCGACAAAGTTCTGAACCCGCCGGCCATGGAGCGGCTTGCTGACATTAAAGTCCCCACGCTCATCCTCGTGGGTAATCGCGACGTGGCAGACATCCACGAAATCTGCGGCCTTCTGCGCGCACGCGTGCCCGGCGCAAAAGAAATCGTGATCCAGAACTCCGGCCACATCGTCAACATGGAGCAGCCGGAAGAATTCAACCGCGCCGTCCTGGACTTTCTGGGCTCTCTTCCGCACTGACGGGATTTGCAACCTCCTCCGAGGAAGCAATCGGATTTGCACGATCCGTCGATGCCTGGCTTTGTAAGGCGTGGCATTGATATTTTTTGATTCCGTAGTAACCTCCTCGGCGAACTTATCCCGCATTTACCTGAGGTTCCCATGAGATTTCTCCCACTCGGTTTGGCAATAATGTTCTGCGCCTGGTCACTGTGTGCGCAAGACAAGCCCCTGCACGGGATCGACGTCAGCGACATGGACCGCAAAGCGAGTCCTTGCCAAGATTTCTATGAATATGCAAACGGCAATTGGCGCGCGAATAATCCCATCCCGCCTTCGATGGCGATGTGGAGCAAGCGCTGGGCGGCCGGCGAATCCACCAAAGAGGTCTTGCGCGGCATTCTCGACGACGCGGCCGCCCGTTCCGCCAGCGCTCCGGCAAAGTCCACAGAGCGCTTGATCGGCGATTATTACAGCGCTTGCATGAATGAAAAGCAAATTGACGCACAAGGCGTAAAAGCGCTTCACCGCGAACTTGATCTGATCCAATCAATCCAAACGGTCGCGGATGTGCAGAAAGTCATCGCTCGCTTGAACGAGGAAGCGGTCTTTGCTCCCTTCGCATTCGGGTCCGCGCAAGATCCGCACCACCCACAGTTTGTAATCGCGGATGCCAGCGCTTCCGGCCTTGGGCTTCCTGACCGGGACTATTACTTCAAAGACGATGATAAATCCAAAGAAACCCGCCAAAAGTACGCACAGCATGTCGCGGCAATGTTCGTGTTAGCTGGTTCGGACAAAGCCGCCGCTGCGGCATCCGCGCAAGTGGTGATCCGCATGGAGACCGCGCTGGCTGGCGCATCACTCACGAATGTGGAGCTGCGAGATCCCTACGCCACCGATCACAAGATGAGGCTGGACGAGGCCGAGAAGCTCACACCGGACTTTAATTGGGCGGAATATTTCAAAACTGTCAACCTCGATTCCAGCGTTGCTATCAACCTTGAGCAACCCAAATTCATGCAGGAAGTCGAGCATCAGTTGAAGGAAACTTCGCTCGCTGACTGGAAAACCTATTTGACCTGGCAGTTGCTGGCCACGGCGGCCCCTTCTCTTTCAACGCCCTTCGTTCAAGAAGATTTCGATTTCAACCAAAGATATTTGCAAGGCGCTACGGAAATGAAACCGCGCTGGAAGCGCTGCGTGGAAGCGACGGACGCGAATCTAGGCGAAGCATTGGGAAAAGTCTACGTCGAAAAGAAATTTTCTCCTGAAGCGAAGGCGCGCATGCAAGAGATGGTTAAGAACATTCTGCTCGCCCTCCACGATGACATCTTGACAGTTACCTGGATGAGCGATGCAACCAAGCAAAAGGCCCTGGAGAAACTCTCCACTTTCAACCCTAAGGTCGGTTACCCGGACAAATGGAAAGACTACAGCAGCGTCGAAATTACACAGGCCTCTTATTGGAACGACGTAGTGGAGGCGCGGCGATTTGCCGTTCGCGATGATGCGCAACTGATTGGCAAACCGGTGGACCGCCTCCGATGGGGCATGACCACGCCAACTTCCAACGCTTATTACAATCCGCTGCTGAACGAGATCGTATTCCCGGCTGGAATCCTGCTGCCCCCGATGTTCGATGTGAATGCCACCGACGCGGTCAATTATGGCGGCATCGGCCCGGTGATCGGCCACGAAATTTCGCACGGCTTCGACGATCAAGGCGCGCAGTATGACAGCACGGGCGAGCTCAAGAGCTGGTGGACTCCCGCGGACTATAGCGAATTCAAAAAGCGGGGGCAGTGTGTAGTCGATCAGTTCTCCAGCTACACAGTGGAAGGCGGCTTGCATGAAAACGGCAAGCTGGTATTAGGCGAGAGCATCGGCGACCTTGGCGGCGTGAAGCTAGCCTATCTCGCCTTCGAAAAATCCATGGAAGGAAAGCCTCGTCCTGCCGATCAGGATGGCTTTACCCCGGAACAGCAGTTTTTTATCTCCTGGGGACAGGCCCGGGGGGACGAAATTCGTCCCGATGCACAACGGCAGTTCGTTCTCACAAATCCCCATCCGGTCAGCAAGTATCGCGTCATTGGCCCTCTATCGAATCTGCCGGAATTTTGTAAGGCCTTCGAGTGCAAGACCGGTGACGCCATGGTGCGTGCTTCTGAACTGCGGTGTTCGGTCTGGTAAAACGCTCCGGCCTGTCCGCGGGGGGAGACCGACATCCACAAGATAACGCAGCCAATTTGGATGTGGCGCGGTTTATACCTACGGCCCGGCTCGGAATGGACATGAAATCCCTATGCTATACTTCGTTCTGCGCAGGGATTTACGGCACCACGAGTGCGCCGGAGCAACGATATGCCTATACCGAAGACCGAAAAGATTTGGCATAACGGAAAATTCATCGAGTGGGATGACGCAAATCTCCACGTTCTTTCCCACGTGGTCAGCTACGGCTCGGCTGTTTTCGAAGGCATACGCTGTTACGACACCAAGGAAGGTCCCGCAATTTTCCGGCTCCGGGATCACATGCGGCGTTTGTTGAACTCAGCTTACATTTATCGCATGGAAGTTCCCTTCACGCTGGATGAACTCTGCAACGCGAATCTTGATCTCATTCGCGTGAATAAAATTGGGGCCTGTTACCTGCGGCCGATTGTGCTGCGCGGTTATGGCGAAGCGGGCGTGGACCCCAAGGGCTGCCCCATCGAAGTCTATCTTTCCTGCTATGAATGGGGGAAATATCTCGGTGAAGAAGGCCTGCGCGATGGCGTGGATGTCGGCGTCAGCAGTTGGAATCGCCCCGCGCCCAACACCCTGCCGCAGATGGCCAAGTCCGCCGCCAATTACATGAATTCGCAGCTCATCCGCATGGAAGCGCGCGCCAACGGTTATGTGGAAGGCATCGCGCTCGACGTGCACGGCTACGTCAGCGAAGGCTCCGGCGAAAATATTTTTCTGGTGATGGACGGCACCGTGATTACTCCGCCGCTCTCCAATTCCGCGCTGCCCGGCATCACGCGCCATTCCGTGCTTACCATTTGCCGCGACTTGAACATCCCAGTCGCCGAGCAAGTGGTCCCGCGCGAAATGCTTTACATCGCCGAGGAAGTTTTCTTCTGCGGCACGGCCGTGGAGATCACTCCGATCCGCTCGATCGACCGCGTCAAAATCGGAATTGGCTCGCGCGGTGCCGTCACCAAGCGCATCCAGGACGAATTCTTCGCCCTCACCGGCGGTGTCAAACCCGACCGCCATCACTGGCTGTCGCATACGAAGGTTCCAGCCAGCGCCGGCGTCGCAGTCCCGCTGCCCGTTCGCAGCTAACCCAACGACTGGGCTGCTGATGCTTAAAACGCGCTGGATTTGATATTTCACCGCGCCTTCTCTGTCCGTGCTAGCTCTGGGTTGCCGCTATCTCCCAACTCGCTTTCTCCCTACGAATTCAGTAGAATCGCGCGGCGCTGAAAATTATGTTTCAGAATCGCGTTTGCGCGTGGCCGGAGGGACCGTTTGTATAGCCTGTCTCAAAAGCTTCTGGCGGAATTCATCGGCACATTCGTTGTGATTTTCTTCGCTATCGGCGCGATTTGCGCGGACCAATATCTCCGCGCCTCCGGACAAACTCCGATCGGCACGCTGGGCACCGCCTTAGCCTACGGTCTGGCGTACGCGATCATGGTCAGCGCCGTTAGCCACATTTCCGGCGGCCATTTGAATCCCGCCGTCACCGCGGGCTACTGGGTCACCAGACGCCTTGGCACCCTGCAGGCTTTGCTCTACTGGATCGCCCAACTTCTCGGCGCCATGGCCGCCACCTATCTGCTTTTCGCAATCGTGCCCGACGTGATATGGACGTCGGCGGGCCGGGGGGTCACTCTGTTGGCTCCGGATTTCACCCGCTTGCATGCCATGGTGCTGGAAGGCGTCATGACGTTTTTTCTTGTGTTGGTAGTTTTCGCTACGTTTGTTGACGCCAGAGGCGCCCTCAACAAAGCGTCCGCCTTTGCTATCGGCCTGACGATATCAGCGGGCGCGCTCTTCGGCGACGCTTTCACCGGGGCGGCCATTAATCCGGCGCGAGCTTTCGCCCCCGCACTGGCCGCACGCTACTGGAGCAATCACGGTGTCTATTGGGTTGGCCCTCTATTGGGTGGCGTCCTCGCCGCGGTGATTTACGATCGACTTTTCCTCGCCGACCAACCGCCGCTATAAGGTTTTGAGCCGCTCCTCGCCAGCCGCCAAAGAATTTCGGCAGTACCTGACCTAACGTACAGGTTGGCAGTTTAGAAATGCTCCTCCCTACTGTTCTTGCTAGCCCCTCACACGCATGTTAGCTTGGCTTGAAGCGCCACACCCGAGGACTTTCGCTATGGCCGTTAGTATTGACGATCTGCTGCGCCGCGCCGTCGAAAGCCGGGCGTCCGACTTGCACCTCAAAGTAGGCAACCACCCTTATTTGCGCGTCGACGGAATGCTCAACGGCCTCACCGACGTTCCGCGCATCACGCCGGAAGAAATGCTGTCGATGGCCTTCAGCATGATGACCAACCGGCAGAAGCAGAAATTCAAGGAGACCGCCGAGTTGGACATGGCTTACGGCGTCGCCGGTCTGGGCCGCTTCCGCGTCAACGTGTTTCAGCAGCGCGGCAACGTCGGCATGGTTCTCCGCGTCATTCCTACGAAGATTCGCACGATTGAAGAATTGGAACTCCCGCGTGTGCTATCGCAGATTTGCGAGGAGCAACGCGGCTTAATCCTGACCACCGGCACCACCGGTTCCGGTAAATCGACCACTCTCGCGGCCATGATCGACCGCATCAATTCCCTGCGCGCCGAACACATCATCACCATCGAAGACCCCATCGAATATTTGCATCGCGACAAAAAAGGTTTCATCAATCAGCGCGAAGTGGAAGTCGACACTTCTTCCTTCTCCACCGCGCTGCGCGCCGCTCTGCGTCAGGATCCTGACGTTGTGCTGGTCGGCGAAATGCGCGACCTGGAAACGATTTCCACCGCGCTGCTGGCCGCTGAAACCGGCCACTTGGTGCTATCCACCTTGCACACACTTGACGCCACCGAGACGATACAGCGCATCATCGCTGTGTTTCCGCCACCCGAACAAAAACAAATTCGCTT
>Ga0070765_100002749_pt1 | contig 11120 bp, 8 predicted proteins | sample HubBroMetageWFT5_FD_71516 | JGI IMG/M metagenome (GOLD analysis project Ga0070765, IMG submission 71516) | Warmed and freeze-thawed soil microbial communities from the Hubbard Brook experimental Forest, New Hampshire - Hubbard Brook CCASE Soil... | ecosystem: Environmental > Terrestrial > Soil... | reverse complement strand
TGCGAGTGCTGAAACTCCGCGCAATCGATCTTGATGCAGGCATGGGAGTCGCCAAAGAGCGACTCAGCCATGGCTTCCACCACGCGCGTCTTGCCGGAGCCGGTCGGCCCCAGGAACAGGAGATTGCCAATCGGTCGGCCGGGCGGGTTGAGGCCAGCGAGAAACATCTGATAAAGCTCTGCGACCTTTTCCACGGCCTGGTCCTGGCCGACGATCTTCCGCCGCAAAGCGGCGTCGAAATCCAGCGCATCGCTGCTGCGCCGCGTTGGATCCAGAGTTGCGTTCAATCCGGTTTTCATAATAAGTGCCAACTTGCCGGCACGAAATCCCCGCGGAACCCGCGCCGTGTGATTGAGATGGATGCAGGCCCTGCTTGAGTTGTTTCAGCTACCTTGCCTCATTTGCGTCCCGGCAAGAGATTACATTTCCCAAGCTGAATTATTGGATGTGCCAGAGTTGCCACGCGACGGCTTACCGATCAGTTAACTTTTTGACATCGCGTTGTGTCTGATTGTTCATAGCTGAGCATTTTCAAGACTATGGAAGCGCGGAGCAGGCGGGCGGGACAACAAAATAAAAAGGGCGTCCCAAGACGCCCTTTGTCGCAAACGTTCTAACTCTACTACGGCACTTCGATCAGCTCGATTTTGCCGTCTTTGCGGCGGTGCAGAACGTTCACCTTGCCCTTGCCGTCGCGGAAGATGAAGACCTCGCGGTCGCGGAACTCGCATTCTTTCACCGCTTCCTCCACCGTCATGGGGCGCATGGCAATAGCGTCCTGCGAGCGCACCAGGTGTGCTTCCGTGGTGCGGGCGATTGACGGGAATTTGTGCACGACGACGGGAACGGCTGTGGCGGCAGTTGCACCAACCGTGATCTGCCCTTCTGCCTCCGCTTCGACGGGAGCCTTCCAGGCCTTGTCCTTGGCTTTGCGATGCGTGGCGCGGCGGCGGCCGTTATGTTTCAGCACCTGGGTCTCGATGTGCTCGATGGCCTGGTTCACGGCAACGACCATATCTGTCGCCTCGGCCAGTCCGACCAGATGTCCCCGGCGCCGCTTCACCGTAATTTCGGCAATGTTGCGGTGCTTTTCGACGGTGAGAATGACCTTGCTTTTGAAATTGTCACCCAGGATTTTGGTGAGTTTGCCGAGGCCGGATTCGACCTCTTCGCGAATGGCGGGAGTTACTTCGTACTGCCTTCCGACGTACTCGACGTTCATTGAGCTCCCTCCTCGCCCCAGCCCTATTGGTCTGCTTCTTTATTCGGCTGCGGCGGTGTTCACCACAACGTCCGGTTCACTTCGACTGCTGTCACGTTAGACGTGTCAGGATCGATCGAGGCTCCGGTATAGCAGCTAGTTTTTCACTCTGCGCTGGTGGGTGCTCGGGATGCGCATGTCTTCCCTGTACTTCGCGACCGTGCGGCGAGTGACCTGGATGCCCTGCGACTGGAGGATGCGGGTGATCTGCTCGTCGGTCAACGGCCTGGATGGGTCTTCGTCTTCGATGAGCTTCTTGACCCGGCGCTTCAGGATCAGCAGCGAGGTGCCGCTGCCCTCCGGACCGTTGACGCTCTCACTGAAGAAGTAACGTAGCTCGAAGACGCCTTGCGGGGTGTGTGCGTATTTATTGGCTACGGCCCGGCTGACGGTTGAAGGATGCACGCCAATCTCTTCGGCGACCTCCTTGATCATCATCGGTTTCAGCTGATCGATACCGTGGTCGAGGAATTCGCGCTGCCGGTCCAGGATCGAATAGCACACCCGCAGAATGGTCTGCTTGCGCTGCTCGATGTTCTTGATCAGCTGGATCGCGGATTTGTAGCGCTCCTTGACGTAATTGCGAACATCCTTCTCGGCAACATCACGGTTCAGCAGCCGGCGATAGGAAGAGTTCAGGCGCAACTGCGGAACTTCTTCGTCATTCATGACGACGAGATATTCGTCGCCCTGCTTCACGAAAGCCACGTCCGGTTCGATCAGGCGGGTTTCGACCTTGTTGTAACGCAGGCCAGGACGCGGATCGAGGGTGCGGATGAAGTCCATGCCTGCCATCACGGCTTCCAGCGGCCGTCCCATGGCTTTGGCAACTTCCTTGTAGTGCTTGTTCTGAAGCGCGTGCAAGTGCTGATCGACGAGCACGATAGCGTCATCCAACGCTTCCAGTTCGGCCAGGTGATTGCCGTTTGCGGTCTTGCGATTGACTCGCCGCAGGTCGTGCAGCTGGGCCAGGAGGCACTCACGCAGGTCGCGCGCGCCCACGCCGATCGGGTCCATCTGCTTCACTACGTCGATAGCTTCACGCAGAGCATCGCGGCTGAACGGGACGCGAGCGGGAGTTGTGCGCGGCGGTACCAGAGTCGGACGGGGCGATTGCGGGCGCACGGGCTCGATTTGCGGCTCCGTGACAGCAACGTCCTCCGGCTGCTCCAGCTCTGTCTCGTTTTCTGTGATTGCAAATTCTGCTACGGCAATCGTAGAGCCCAGGCTCTCCACTTCCATACCCTCGACTGCTGACGAGGTCACGACCGGAGCGGAAGTTTCAGGACTCGCCGGCACAGCCACCTGTCCGACTGCCGGGGCAGCATCCTGCGCTTCTTCCTGAGCGAGACCGAGCAGTTCGTCGTCGGTGGCGGTGAGATAGCCTTCCTCGTTCAGGTTTCCAATCACTAACTCGGCCGCGCGATAGACATCTTCGTTCACGTGCAGCGAGCCGAGCTGCCACATCAGGTGGTCGGCCAGAGTGCTGGGCTTGGAGAGGAAATTCTCGAACGATGGCTTCTCGCTGTCCTCCATCTCGATCGAGGTGCGAAGGCCAGGGTCGAGATATTCAGAGAAGAAGGAGCCGAAATCGATTTCTTCGAAAGGATCTTTTTCTTCCGCGGTGACAGCAGGCTGTTCCTGCTGCGCCAGAGAGCTGTCGCGATCGAGCTTCTCCTCGCGGGCCGAGACCTCGTCCAGCAATGGAACGGAGTTGTCCAGCTCTTCGAGAACCGGATTCTCGGTGAGCTCGGCATTGATCATGTCGGCCAGCTCAAGCTTGTTGAGCGCCAGCACGCTGACCATCTGCACGAGGCCGGGCGTCAGAATCTGCTTCTGGGAAACTCTGAGGTTTAACTTTGGCTGCAATAATGCCATGCAACGGAACCCTGAGGAGCTTCGCCCCCTCAACTCAAATTTTAAACCAACGAAAAGCTCTCGCCTAAGTAAACTCGCTTCACTTCTGAATCATTTCCGAGCTGCTCCGGCGTACCCGTCCGGAAAATTCTTCCCTCGTTAATGATGTAGGCACGATCGGTCACCGACAACGTCTCACGAACATTATGATCCGTTACCAGCACTCCGATTCCGCTCGTCTTGAGATCGGAGATAATTTTCTGCAAGTCCAAAACCGCAATGGGATCGATTCCAGAAAAGGGTTCATCGAGCAGGATGAACGACGGTGAGATGCACAAGCAGCGTGCGATCTCGACTCTGCGTCTCTCACCCCCCGAGAGTGCATACCCCCGGTTCTTGCGGATCACCTGGAGCCCGAGCTGATCGATCAGGCGCTCCATGCGTTCGCGCCGCTCGTGCCAGGACATTGACTGCGCTTCCAGCACCGCCAGGATGTTGTCTTCGACCGTGAGCTTACGGAAGATCGAAGGTTCCTGCGGCAGGTAGCTAATCCCATGATTGCGCGCCCGCAAATACATCGGGACGCTGGTGATGTCCTGCCCGTCGATCAGTACCCTTCCCGTATCGGAAGGGATCAGTCCGACAACGATGTAGAAGCTGGTAGTTTTGCCGGCCCCATTGGGACCGAGCAAGCCTACGACTTCGCCCTGTTTCACAAAAAAACTTACGCCGCTGACAACCCTGCGACCGCGGTAACTTTTCCCGATCTCATCAGCCGATAAAGTCTGCATTTACTTCGTGGTACGAGCGCGTGTAATGGTGGGGGAAGAGCGTTTACTTTCAACAAGAACCCTATCATCGTGGGTGTAGAAAGTCAACGAATCGCCCCACACGGTCCCGTGTTCGGCATCAAAAATGCTAGGCGATTTTCCCGTCAAGATGTATTTGGCATCGTCAGCTGTATAAACCAGCCGATCACCCACGGCGCGGCGGTTCGGTTCGGTCACCACGACTCTGCCAATCGCGATCATGTGATCGATCTGGCTCGGTGTATCTGAGCCCGGAAGCGAAGGTCCCTTGGGCTTCTGCGCGGTCGTCGTTGTATTCTTCGCGTCCGGGTCAGCCGCCTTCAGGTAGACGTCAAGCTGTTCCGTGGTGACGGTAAACGTGGGCGACTTCGCTAACACGTTGCCGGTATAGCGTGCCCGCCGCTCCTGATCGATGTAGGTCAATTTGTCGGCGGTGATATCAACCGGAGTCAGCTTGCCGTCCTGCGACTGCTGCACAAAGAGGCTTGAGACGGTTTGCGACTTGTCGGACTCGGCGAGGATGGAACGATTCACGTTGTCGAAGTCCATCTTTGGCGCGCGCACCACATTGGCCGTCTGCCACAGCCGAACATTGCCGGTGTAGTGAGCGATACCCGGCTGCTTGGTCGCGGTCATGTGCTGCGCGGTGACGTGGATCGGATCGGAGTTGGCCAGCAGCGCGCCGTCGGGCTGCGGCTTCAGATCGCTGTAGGTGGTCTTCACATCGTCGTCGGCAAAGCCTTCGCCGGTTTGGCGATTCATTTTCACGTGGACCGCAGTGGTCGTCATGCCGCCGTCGATCACGCGCGGAGAACCCGTGAGCACGAGGATTTCATCGTTCGGAGTGTAGGTCGCCATATCGGCGAAGGCCGAACGGCCACCGGTTTGAGGATTCGGACCGGGCTCGTGATACTCAAAGTTGCCGGTCTGGATCAGCTTCTGCACTCCGCCATCGGGCCCGAACGTAACGTCCAGCTTGTCGGCGATGCTGGTCTTGTCGGGCTCGCCCGGCGTCGTGGAAACGATCTTCGAATTCGGCCAGCCATGCAGCATGTGAATGCGATTGGCCTCGAAGGTCGCGTGGAATTTGCCGGCAGTAGCGACTGTGGTGGAGTTCGACCCGCCCATCTCCTGGCCGGGATTGGCGGGCTTTGCCGGCTTGGTTCCGGGCGGCGACGGCAGAATGGTGATCGCGGCCTTGCCTACCGTATCGGCGGTCTGGAGTTCATTCCCGTTTGCCAGCTGGAAGTTGAGCTGATCGGCGGCAATCTCCATCGGCTGTCCGGCGGAACCTGACTTGCCGGGCTGGGGATCCTGCTTCATGCGCGCGTTCTTGATCATGTGAAACTTCGAAGCCTCATTCTTGCCTTCGAAGTCGACGATGAAAGTGTCGGCCGAGCCGTGAGCCACGCTGCTTCCCTGGGTATCGAACCTTGCGCCGCCGGAGACGATTGCCTGCTCAACCGTGTTCTTCGGCCCCATGTTGAGGTCGCCCCGCGGACCGTAGACGTCGATGATCGACGGGCCGCGGCTCTGCACGTGAACATTGCCCTCGGCGACGACGTGCTGCACGGTGTTGTCGGGCGAGAACAGCAGCGTTCCTTTGTCGGCGGTGAGGGTGCGATCCGGCTGGTCGATGCGGGCATTGATTAGCACTGCCTGCCGCGGATTTTTCTGAATGACGCCGCTGGTGCCGGTGATGACGGCTGCGCGATTGCCGGTGGTAACGATATGGATGTCGGACTTCAGCTCCAGCTCGTTCTGCTTGGAATCGTAGTAGGCCCCTTTGGCCGAACCGCGCGCCTGCTCGGTCGTGAAGTTCACGACATCATTGGTTTCAGCGATTCCGGTCTTCTGGTTAAAGGTCAGCGCGTTGGTTACGAGGTGCAGCGGATTTTTCAGCTCGGCCGGGGGAGCCTGATCGGGCTTGCTGGGCCCTTCGGCGTTACCCTGCAAGTCGATGTGGACCTCGCCTACGGCTGTGATGTTGCCGGTATCCTGATCGTAGGTGAAATGGTCGCCATAAATCTGGTCGTAGCGATCGTGGTTTTTGCCGTAGACCACGATGTCGACGTTCTTCAGCTCGGCGTGACCGCCCTGCTTGAACTGCACCGCCTTGGACGCCTTGATGGTATAGATAGTGCGGCCGCCCTCGGACTTGGAGAGCGTGAAGCCGTCGCTGGTCTGTTGAATGTCGATCCCAAGCTGTTGCGGAACATTGTGCAGGACGGGCTGCACGCGGGAACGGGCGATCCAGTATGAGAGAGTGACGGCGGCGATCAGCACACACACGCTTCCCACCAGCCACTTACGCACCTGAGCAATCGATTGGAACATCTGCTTCGATATTACGCCAAGGCCGCGGCCCGGCCCAACTGATGCGGGGTCTCTAGTGGCAGAGAAGGGAGAACGGTTTTACCGGTACGCGGATCACCAGACAATCACAGGGCATGTCGTGCAGAGCTTGCCGGCGTTTGGTCCAGCCCGACATCAGGAAACCGATCATCAGGATGAACAGCGACAGGAACTTCATCAGGTGGCGGACGGTGGCTACGCCGAACGAGGTCCGGCTGCCGTCCGCACACACTACCTGAAGTCCTAGAAAGCGCTTACCGATGGTCGCGCGCCAGGAAGAGCTCTCGGCAAACGCGCAGTAAAGCCACGAGCCCACGGCGAGGATGATGATGAAAGACATTCCGACGGCGACTTTGGAGTCGAACGGGGAGAAACCGAAGAGGCGGCCGAAGTGACTAAGGGCGAAGTCGAGACCGAGAGTTAGCAGCAATGCGCCCAGGCACTCGATAACGATGTCGATGGCTCCAGCCCACACGCGCAGCCAGAACCCAGCGTATTCGAACGATTCGGACGTGGGGTCTGCGGGATGCAAGAGGCGCCTGAAGGATTGCGAAGGGGCGGCCTTCGGCTCCGCCAGCACGTCTCCGCAGAAGAGACAGAAGCTTCCGTCCGGCAAGCGGCTGCTGCCGCAGCTTGCACACACTTCGTCGAGCACCGTCTCCATTGGTTGGGAATACTAAACCCGTGTAGCTGGCGTGTAAAGTCGGAGAACGCGCAGTTTGGCCCTGAAATCCGTACTGATGGGCAAAGCTTTGCACATGGAAGTGCAATAAGTTGCACTTGATCGAAGGGAGCTGCGTGATATGGCGCGTGCTTTCAGGCGATTGGAGAGTTGTCTCTTGGCGTTTGACGTGCAATAAGTTGGCTGAATATCTCTATCTCAAAACTTCAAAGCGGGAGGAAGAAGAGCCCATGATTCGGAAACTATGCCTGGCAATGTGCCTCATGGCTCTGTTGTCCACCTTGGCATTCGCCGGTGACGTTCCTTTCAGCGGTTCGGGATCGAGTGGCACGTTGCAGACCGGCCAGCAGTTTTCCTATGATCTCGACGGTGGTGTATTCGCTCCTGACTTCGGTATCCCCGGCGTTGGCGGCGGACTTAGCATTTGGAACGGGCCAACCGTCTCCTCGTTTGAGATCAGCTTTAACCTGCCAACGGGTATCGAGATAGACCCGGCCCTGGTAGCCGCCGGACAGACCGGCGACTGCGTAGGTGGGTATGCCGGCGGAACCGCCTTCTGCGCGCAGCCTTATACGATACCCTGGACCGTGCAGCTGATCGGCACCAATGAACTGATCTTCACCGCAACGCCGGGGAATGCCCTGACGAACGGCGATCCGTTCTTCCTCAACGTTTTCTTCACGGGCGGTGATCCCAACGGCGCCAGCTTCTCCGGAGCATTCCAGACGACCACACCGGAACCCAGCAGCATTTTGCTGTTCGGCAGCGGACTGCTTGGGGCCATTACGTTCGCGCGCCGTCGCAAGTTGTAGGCAAGCCCTCCTTTGGGCGGAACAAGGAAAAGCCGGAACCGCAAGGTTCCGGCTTTTGCTTTGTGCTGATAGTGGCCGCGGCCTTGAAAGCGCACGGCTTCACAGGTTGCTGAAACTCATTACGCGAGGTTCGTGCCGTCGGCTGAAGCCGACTCTGATGCGGAATAAAGGGCTTAGACGCTGGCCTGAAGGCCAGCTCTACCCGAAACAGTTCGTCCTCATGGGTTTTGAAAGGGCACGCCTTAGACGGGCCGCAACACCGCGAAGCCATCGGGCTTTACAGTTCGCCGAAAAAACTCGTCCTTTACGCTTTTGCCGTCGGCTGAAGCCGACTCTGATACGGAATAAACAGCTTAGACGCTCGCCTGAAGGCCAGCTCTACCCGAAACAGTTCGTCCTCGCGGGTTTTGAAAGGGCACGGCTTCAGCCGTGCCGCAGACATCGCAAAAATAACTGGGCTTTAGCCCCCGGCGGCAAGTTCTATCCTTCCAGCTTCTTCGCCAGCAAGTCGTTTACCAGCCCAGGATTGGCCTGTCCCTTCGACGCCTTCATCACCTGTCCCACAAAGTAGGAGATCACCGTCTTCTTGCCGCCGCGATACTGCTCCAGCTGCTTGGGGCTGGCGGCAATCACCTCGTCGATGATCTTCTCGATCGCGCCAGTGTCGGTGATCTGCTGCGGCTTTTCCTTTTCGTAGATGGCCGGGAAATCCTCGCCACGCTCGAAGGCCAAGTCGTACAGATCCTTGAGCATTTTGCCGCTGATCGCGCCGCTCTCGACCAGGTCGGCCGACATGGCTACGCCCTTCATCGAGATAGGCGATTGCTCGATCTCAATGCCCTTGGCTTTCAGGCGCCCCATTAGTTCGCTCTGAACCAGGTTCGCTACGCGTTTTGGATTCTTCGCCGCACCGGCCGCTTCCTCGAACTGGTCAGCCAGCGCACGCGTGCTGGTCAAGGTCGTCGCGTCATACTCGGTAATTCCGTACTGGGCGACCATGCGGGCGCGACGCGCCTGCGGCAGCTCCGGCAGTTCGGAAACGATCGCCTGGCGCCACTTCGCGTCGATTACCAGCGGCAGCAGATCAGGCTCGGGAAAATAGCGATAATCGTGGGCCTGCTCTTTCGAGCGCATGCCGTAAGTCTTGCCTTCGGCTGCGTTGTACAGGCGCGTCTCCTGCATGATCTTGGCGCCCGACTCGATCACCTGCTCGTGGCGCTCGATCTCGTACTCCAGCGCCTGCCGGATGAAGCGGAACGAATTCACGTTCTTCACTTCGGTCTTGGTGCCGAACTCGCGCTGGCCGCGCGGCTTGATGCTGACATTGGCGTCGGCGCGCAGCGAGCCTTCTTCCATGTTGCAGTCGCTGACGCCGGTGTAGAGGATGATTTCCTTCAGGCGCGTCAGGTACTCCCAGGCTTCGTCCGGCGAGGCGATGTCGGGCTCGCTGACGATTTCGATCAGCGGCACGCCGGAGCGGTTCAGATCGATCGACGTCCATTCGGTGCTGTCGGGCAGACCGTCGTGCAGACTCTTGCCGGCATCTTCTTCAAGGTGCACGCGCGTGATGCCGATCTTCTTTGGGCCTCCCGGGGTCTTGATTTCGATGAAGCCGTGCTCGGCCAGCGGCTTGTCGTACTGCGAGATCTGGTAGCCCTTGGGCAGGTCAGGATAAAAATAATTCTTGCGCGCAAAGATGGAGGCTTCGCGGACCTGGCAGTTCAGCGCTGTCGCGGCGAGCACGGCAAACTCTACCGCGCGCTTGTTCAGCACCGGCAGGGCACCGGGCAATCCCAGGCACACCGGACAAACATTGGTATTCGGGGGATCGCCAAAGTGCGTCGAGCAGCCGCAGAAAATCTTTGTCTTGGTCAGTAGCTGGACATGGACTTCCAGTCCAATGACGGGTTCGTACTTGGAGCGCGCCGCAATCGGGGCTTCCGTAACCATGCGTCGATTATAGCGGCGCTAGGGAGTGAAGTTCAGGCTGCAGATGAACGCGCTTCCCCACACGATCACGCCCGCAATACCAACCATCACGTACAGTCGCCGCTCGAAGGCATTGTGGAGTGTAGGAAGAGGAAGCGGTGATCCCAGGCTGCGATGAAACCAGGTTACCAGGAGCCCGCCAAAGCCGACGACAGTGACGGCCCCGCCAAACGCCAGGCCCGCCATGATGAGCACATATCCGAGGGAAAACACAAAAACACCCCACTGCTGCTGACAGGCTAGCGCTCAAGCAAGCGTTCTGCAAGGGGCTTTGTCGCCAAACCTCCGCCGGTTTCTCGCATACCTAAGTTTAGATTTGCACATCTAAATAGCACCTGCCGAGTGGGTGGCGGAACTGGTGGTGGTGGAACTCTCGTCCAGCTTTGCCGCAGCTCATATATCCCGTTAGAGGCCCTGATGACGCAACGTTCGCGCTTCCTTCCTACAGCCGCTATGCTGCTGATTTGTATTCCCGCGTGCTCCCAGAACCAAACTTCCGCGCCTGTGCCGAAGAGCCCCTTCAGCGACTACCGCTCCGAGAAACCGGGCGCGACGCACAAGATTACGCCGCAGGATTTGCCGGCGCCCTACGCCACGAAGTCGGCCATGAACGGCCCCAACGTTGCGGATCGTCCCAAGAACGTGTGGCCGCAGGCGCCCGTTGGCTTCAAGGTCGGCCTGTACACGACTGATGTGAAGGAACCGCGCAAGATCGTTACCGCCCCTAACGGCGACTTCTTCGTGGCCGAGAGTCACGATGGCGACATCAAGATCTTTCGCGGTATCACTGCCGATGGCAAACCTCAGCAGTCATTCATTTTCGTCACCGGCCTGACTCAGCCCTATGGCATCGCCTTCTATCCTCCGGGACCGAACCCGCAGTACATCTACATCGGCGACACCGATGCCGTGCTGCGCATCCCTTATCACAATGGCGATTTGAAGGCGAGTGGCAAGCCGGAGCAGCTCGCGAAGTTGCCGGGCGGTGGTGGTCACTGGACGCGCGACCTGGTCTTCTCGCCCGACGGCAAGCAGCTCTTTGTCGGAGTCGGCTCTGATTCCAATGTCGACGATCCCGACACCCACAACGACGAAAAGGGACGCGCGCAGATCTGGGTAATGAATGCCGACGGATCCAACCCGCGCATGTATGCCTACGGAATTCGCAATGCCGGTGGTGGGTTGGCGATCGAACCCAAAACCGGCCTGCTGTGGTGTTCGGTAAACGAGCGCGATGAACTCGGCAACAACCTTGTGCCCGACTACATCACTCACGTAGAGCAAAGCGGCTTCTACGGCTGGCCTTACTATTACATCGGAGGCAATCCCGATCCGCGGCTCAAGGGCGCGCATCC
>Ga0070765_100002747_pt1 | contig 11123 bp, 8 predicted proteins | sample HubBroMetageWFT5_FD_71516 | JGI IMG/M metagenome (GOLD analysis project Ga0070765, IMG submission 71516) | Warmed and freeze-thawed soil microbial communities from the Hubbard Brook experimental Forest, New Hampshire - Hubbard Brook CCASE Soil... | ecosystem: Environmental > Terrestrial > Soil... | reverse complement strand
TCACGCCGCAGATCACCTCTGACGGCACCATCTACATGGATGTGGACGTGAAGAACGACCAGATTGATTCTTCCATCCCGCGCGTCGAGGGCATTCCCGCCATTGACACGCAGGAAGCCACTTCCAAAGTGCTCGTTGCAGACGGCGCCACCATGGTTATCGGCGGCGTAATCGTCACCCAGCAGCGCACTGATATTCAACAAGTCCCCGTGCTCGGTAGCTTGCCCGTCATCGGCAACTTGTTCAAGCACACCACGGTCAGCTCCACGGCCCAGGAACTTCTCTTCTTCCTCACCCCGCGCATTCTGCCGGGATAGTTGCAGCTGGTAAAAGAGGAGTTCGCGTGTAGCTCGTGGCCCTGAAAACTGTGCAATCGAAATCAGCCCGGAGCCGGATTCATCGGCTCCGGCTCTCTTTTTCCGCCCTCCATTCCGACGCGTTGCTCGTCACCCATCTTCCCAACATCCGCTATCTCTGCGGCTTCACCGGCAGCGCCGCCATCCTGCTCGTCGAACATCCTCGCGCCACGCTCTTTACCGATAGCCGCTACGCCCTGCAAGCCCGCCAGGAAGTCCGCGACGCCTCGACCGTCATCGCCCCGCACGGTCTGCTCCGCGCGCTAGGTGAAGCCCTGAAGGCCCGCCGCGGCACCATCCGTCTCGCATTCTCGCCCGCGCAGCTCACCGTCGCCCAGAAGGACGCGCTGCAACTCGCCGCCGGCACCCGCCTGCGCTGGCTCGCCGCTCCTGATCTCATCGAACGCCTCCGCGCCGTGAAAGACGCGGCAGAACTCTCGTTAATGCGCCAGTCCGCGCGCCTCATCAGCGATGTCTGGACCGAAGCCGTCCGCAACTTGAAGCCCGGCATTTCCGAACTAGCCGTCGCCGCCGAGGTCGAGCGCGGGATGAAGCTGCAAGGCGCCGCCGGCCCTTCCTTTGAAACCATCGTCGCCTCCGGCCCGCGCTCCGCCTGGCCCCACGCTCGCCCCACACCCAAGCTCCTCAGGAAAAACGAGTTGGTCGTCCTTGACCAGGGTGCTATACTGCGCGACTACTGTAGCGACATGACGCGTACCGTCTTCCTGGGACGGTCGTCGGCCAGAGTGCGCACTCTTTACAGCGCAGTTCTCGAAGCCCAGGAAGCCGCTATCGCCGCCATCAGGTCCGGAATTTCGGCCGCGTCCGTGGACGCCGCAGCGCGCAAAGTTTTCAAGCGTTTGGGTCTGGATCGTTACTTCACTCATAGCACCGGGCACGGCTTGGGTCTCGAAATTCACGAGATGCCCCGGCTGGGCCGCGGAGAGCAAACCCTGCTCGAACGGGGCATGGTCGTAACGGTTGAACCGGGCGTTTATATCGAACGCTTGGGCGGTATTCGAATCGAAGATGAAGTGCTGGTAACCTCCCAAGGCGCGGAGGTGTTAACCACCGCTTCCCGGGAATTTCTAGAACTCTAAATGGCGAAAAAAAAGGCTCCCAACGCAGCATCCGGCTCGCCCGCTCACGGCGTGGACCTACCCGAAATCGAAAGGCTGTTGGACTTCATGCGCAAGCATGGCCTCGAGGAATTCGAATACGAGCGCCAGGGCTTTCGCATTCGGCTGAAGAAACCGTCTTCGCCCGCATACGCTTTTTCACCGGGCCAGATGCCCGAAATCGTAGTAGCGTCTGCCCAGCCGCACCCGAGTCACGCGTCATCCGCCCCAGCCTCTGGCGTCGCGCCAGCCTCCGCACAGCACGCGCCGGCCGCGGACACTACGCGCCACGAAGACCTGCACATCGTGAAGTCCCCGATCGTCGGCACCTTCTATGTTGCCGCCGGTCCCGACGCCGATCCTTTCGTGTCCATCGGCTCCCAAGTAGAAACCGGCCAGGTCCTCTGCATCATCGAAGCCATGAAACTAATGAACGAAATCGAATCCGACGCAGCCGGCGAAATAGTCCGCATCTTCGTAGAAAACGGTCACCCGGTGGAATACGGCGAAGCCCTATTCGGCATCCGCCCCCACCGCAAAAAATAAAATTGCCGTCGCGGTTGAATATGTAGCGCCGGCGTCTCGCCGGTTATTCGCCGCTGAATTTGGTTTTTATTTCGTAGGGGCACGGCACGCCGTGCCCGCTCCAACAGCACCCGGCACAAATTCTGTAGGGGCGGGTCTTAGACCCACCCTGTTTCAATTCTTAGGGGCTCATAAATCATCCGTCTCGAACCGCCATGTTCCGAAAAATCCTGATCGCCAATCGCGGCGAAATCGCTCTCCGCATCCTCTCCGCCTGCCGTGAACTCGGCGTCAAGACGGTAGCCGTCTACTCCGAAGCCGACCGCAACTCCCTCCACGTCCGCTTCGCCGACGAAGCCATCTGCATCGGCCCCCCCCGCAGCAGCGAAAGCTACCTCAACATCCCCCAAGTAATCAGCGCCGCCGAAATCGCCAACGTAGACGCCATCCACCCCGGCTACGGCTTCCTCTCCGAAAACGCCAACTTCGCCGAAGTCTGCGAAGCCTCCCACATCACCTTCATCGGCCCCGCCCCCGACGCCATCCGCCTGATGGGCGAAAAAGACAAAGCCCGCGAAGCCATGGCCGCCGCCGGACTCCCGATAATCCCCGGCAGCGCCGGAGTAGTCCCCGACGAAGACGCCGCCAAAAAAATCGCTGCGGAAATCGGCTACCCGGTGATGATCAAAGCCGCCGAAGGTGGCGGCGGCCGTGGCATGCGCATCGTGCGCCACGCGCGCGAACTCATCCCCCTGTTCCAGACCGCCAAAGCCGAAGCCCAACAAGCCTTCGGCAGCCCGAATGTCTATATCGAAAAATTAATCGAACACCCGCGCCACATCGAATTCCAAGTCCTGGGCGACAAACACGGGAACGTAGTCCACCTAGGCGAGCGCGAATGTTCCCTCCAGCGCCGCCACCAAAAAGTTTTAGAAGAATCTCCGTCCGTCGCGATGGACGCTCCCACGCGTAAACGCATCGGCAAACAAGTAGTAGACGCGCTGAAAAAACTAGGCTACTCCAGCGCCGGCACCGTCGAATTTCTGCGCGAAGAATCCGGCGACCTCTACTTCATCGAAATGAACGCCCGCATCCAGGTAGAACACCCCGTAACCGAAATGGTCACCGGCGTGGACCTGGTAAAATCCCAAATACGCGTAGCCGCCGGAGAAAAACTCAGCGACATCCTGGGCCCGATAGAATTCCGCGGTCACGCCATCGAATGCCGCGTCAACGCCGAAGACCCCGAGACCTTCGTCCCCAGCGCCGGCCGCATCACTGCCTTCCGCGTCCCCGGCGGTCCGGGCATAAGAGTGGACACGGCAAGCTACTCCGACGCCGTAATCCCTCCCTACTACGATTCCCTAATCGCCAAAATAATCGCCCACGGCAACGACCGCGCCGAAGCCATAGCCAGAATGAACGGCGCCCTCGAAGGCTTCATAGTAGAAGGCATCAAAACCACAATCCCGTTACACAAAAAAATCCTCGCCGACAAAGACTTCATAGCCGGCAAATTCGACACCCACTTTCTCGATCGTGCGCTAGCCATCGCAGCCAAGTAGCGCGGAGGCCCAGTTGTTTCCGGCTCTATACGCGATTCTCGACGCCACGCCTGCGCAATCAAACGACTCACTCGTATCGCTTGCACAAATACTCACGCAAGCCGGCGTCGAACTGATTCAACTCCGCGCCAAACAAATTCCCGCGCGCCGATTCCAAGAAATCGCCACCGCCCTAATCGCCGCCGCACCAAAAAAAGGCCGCATCATCATCAACGACCGCCCAGACATAGCCAGCATCACAAAATCCGCCGGCGTCCACATCGGCCAAGAAGACCTCCCAGTAGAAGCCGCGCGAAAATTCTGCCCCACCCCCCAATGGGTTGGAATTTCGACACACAATCTCGAACAACTCCACGCCGCCACCAACACTTCGGCGGACTATATAGCCGTGGGCCCCGTCTACCCAACCAGCACAAAACAAAATCCCGATCCAGTAGTAGGCCTGGACCTGATCCGCGCCGCCAAAAAACTAACGCGCAAACCCGTAGTAGCCATCGGTGGCATAACCATAAACTCCGCACCAGAAGTCTTCCAGGCCGGCGCCGATTCCGTAGCCATAATCAGCGACCTGCTAAACGCCCCAGACCCAGCCCAACGCGCCCGCGAATATCTATCACTAGCCGCGCAAGCAATCGCCGCGCGCAACTCCGGGATGTGACGCAAGTTGGCGCACAGCGACGATTTAGTAGTTGCTACCTCGCGGCTCTGTGCTATTTTTCATCCGCGCGTGCCGCAGGCGATTTTGGTCTGCACTTGAAATATCAATGCCGTTATCAGTGTTAATCAGTGGCGCCTTTGACTTTCTGACGCGCCCGCAACTCGACGGAGGACGCCAAGCATGACCAACCCGCTGTTCAAAAAGAAGCCCATGGACTGGCTGCTCAACGAAGCCAAAGCCACAGGCGAACACACCCTGAAACGCACGCTAGGTCCCGTCTCCCTCACCGCCTTGGGCGTCGGCGCGGTAATCGGCGCCGGCATCTTCGTCCTCTCCGGCCTGGGCGCGCACTACGCCGGTCCCGGCCTCATGCTCTCCTTCATCATCTCCGGCCTGGGCTGCGCCTTCGCCGGCCTCTGCTACGCGGAATTCGCCGCGCTAATCCCGCTCGCAGGCAGCGCCTACACCTACGCCTACGCCGCGCTCGGTGAGTTAATCGCCTGGATCATCGGCTGGGATCTCACTCTGGAATACGCCATGGGCGCCAGCACCGTCTCCTCCGGCTGGTCCAATCACTTCATCGAGTTTCTCAAGATCTTCAATCTCAAAATGCCCCTGTGGCTCGCCTACGACCACTGGACCGCCCTAGTCACGGCTGAAAACGTCATCGCCCGCCAAATGGCCCACGCTTCCGATCCCTCACTCGTCATGGGCTCCCAGGCCTTCCTCGCGCGAGTCGGCGAAATCATGACCGCGCAGACTCCCGAACTCCTGCAGCGCGCCCACGATCTGGTCGCCGCGCCAGTTCTGTTCGGCGTCGAATTCGGTTTCAACCTTCCCGCGTTCCTCATCGCCCTGATCATCACCGCCGTCTTGGTGATCGGCATCAAGGAAAGCGCCTCCTTCAACGCCACTATCGTAATCATCAAGGTCGCCGTCGTGCTCTTCGTCATCCTGCTCGGCATGCGTTATATCAGCCCCGCCAACTGGGGCCACGATTGGTCCAGCTTCGCGCCCATGGGTTTCGGAGGAATCGGCAGGGGAGCGGCCTACATATTTTTTGCCTACATCGGCTTCGACGCCGTCTCCACCACCGCGCAGGAAGCTAAAAATCCGCAACGCGACCTGCCCATCGGTATCATCGCCTCCCTGGTGATGTGCACTATCCTCTACATTCTGGTCGCCGCGGTCCTCACTGGCATGGTGCCCTGGAAGGAAATCAACATCGAAGCCCCGCTGGCTGTCGCCTTTCTCGATCGCGGCCTAACCAAAGCTTCCTACCTCATCACCGCCGGAGCACTCGCCGGACTCACCAGCGTGATGCTGGTGATGCTCCTCGGCCAGACTCGCGTGCTCTATTCCATGGCCAACGACGGCTTGCTCCCCCGCAAATTCTTCGCCGCGATCCACCCGAAATACCGCACGCCTTACAAGAACACGATTCTCGTCGGCCTCATCGCCGCGATCATTGGCAGCGTTACTCCGATCAACATCATCGGTGAAATGGTCAACATCGGCACCATTTTCGCCTTCATCATCGTCTGCATCTCCATTCTCGTCCTGCGCAGAACCAATCCCGACCAACCCCGCCCCTTCCGCACGCCTTGGGTGCCGCTCGTCCCGATCCTGGGCATCCTCTTCAACGGCTACATGATGTACAAGCTGGGCATCTGGAATTGGGCCCGCCTGATCATCTGGCTGTTGATCGGCCTCTTCGTCTATTTCGGCTACAGCCGCCACCACAGTCGCGTCCAACAAAACGATCGCAGCGCCCTGTAATTACTCCGCCCAAATTGGTGCGTGTCGTCATCCTGCTTGCCCTGAGTGATTTTGCGAAGGGAGCGAAGCGAAGGATCTCTCTTCGCTTTCTTCACGACGCCGAGACGGTTTTCGTGGCATAGGCAATCTTGCCTGTGCGTCAAGCATTCGAATCCGGACACTCTTTTCGCGCCCGTGCGCAAGCGAACTTCCCTAACGCCCCCACCTCAGCTATTCTTCTATCACCTAAAACAAACCAGTGACCCCACTCTCCCCTCGCCGCCTAATCATCCAACTGCGCCGCACCTCGCCGCTGGACATTATCGCCACGACAATCGTCATCCTCTACGCGCTCGCCCGCCTTGCACTAGCCCTCGACGCCCGAATCCCATTCACCGGTTTCCTCTCGTTCCTAGCCTTCCTCTCCGCAGTCTATCTCTTCGTCCGCCTGATCCCCTGGCTCCGCAACCGCTTCATGTGGACCCTCCGCAATCGCCTGATCGTCACCTACGTTTTCATAGCCGTAGTCCCCGTAATCCTCCTGCTCTCCATGGCAGGCCTGGCCACCTACGGCCTCTACCTCCAACTAGGCGCCCACCTCTTCCACGACGATCTCCAAGAACGCATCAGCACCATCGCCGCCGATGCCGACGCTCTAGCCGGCGCCGTAGAAATGGAAGCCACCCACGGCGCCGAGCCCACAAACGAATCCATCCTCCAACGCCCCGGCGTCTCCAACCTAATTGAAGCAGAACGTCGCGAATGGCCCGACCTCCGCGTCTTCCCCAACCGCGGCCAACGCGTAATCCAACAGCAATCCCAAGACGGCCAGCACTTCGCCGGCCTGGTAGAAATTGACGGGAAAATCTTTATCGCTGCAGCTGTCAGCAAAAATGCCCCCGCCGGCCCATTCAATCTAGTAGTCGCCACTCCATTGAATTCCGCATTCCTAGACAGCTTCGCCTCCGAGTTCGGCCCCATAGCAATAATCCCGCTCCGCCCTAGCGGCCAAACAAATCCCACCGGCATCTCACTAAATTTCAACGGCCACGTTTTCGTCCCCGGCGAAGAAATCGCCAGTCGCCGCCGCATCCTTGGTCCGCCGCAAAATTGGGCCGACATCCGCATCAGCGGCGTCTCCACCCTCGAACTGGCCCACGTCGGCCCCCAACCTCCCGACGCGCCAGCCGCCGTCTTTGCCTCCTTTGGCATCCGCGCCTCAGCGCTCAGCCGCCGCCTCTTCACCTCAGTAGGCGATGTCGGCCCCGTCCTAGAAATTCTGCTCGTAGCCGCTGCCGTGATTTTCCTTCTTCTCGGAATCGCCGGTCTCGCTACCGGTTTCGTCCTCACCCGCACCATCACCACCTCGGTTGACGACCTCTACAAAGCCACGCTCCACGTTCGTCGCGGCGATTTCACCCAACGTGTCCGCGTCCATCAACGCGACCAGCTCGGCGCGCTCGGCGAATCGTTCAACGAAATGACCAGCTCCATAGCCGAACTTATCGAAGAACAAAGTAAGCGCCAAAAACTGGAAAACGAAATCGTAATCGCCCGCGAAGTTCAATCCCAACTCTTCCCACAAGTTCTCCCCACTCTCCCCGGTCTGGAACTAGCAGCCATCTGCCGACCCGCAAGAGTAGTCAGCGGCGACTACTACGATTTCATCCGCACCGGCACCAACACAGTAGCCATCGCCCTAGCCGACATCAGCGGCAAAGGAATTTTCGCAGCCCTCCTGATGGCCAGCCTCCAAGCAACCCTCCGGAGCCACGCCGGATTCGACGGTGTAAATGGCACCGCCGAGCTAGTCGCCCGCCTCAATCGCCATCTCTTCCGCAACACGTCCGATGATCGCTATGCCACATTCTTCTACGCGGTCTACGACGTAGCAGCCCGCACCCTCACCTACACCAACGCAGGCCATCTCGCTCCATTTTTCGTGAATGGCACAAACGTTCAGGAATTAAGCGAAGGCGGCACAGTAGTAGGCCTGATCGAAGACTGCAACTTCACCCAAGGCACAATAAAAGTCGAACCCGGCAGCCTCTTTGTAGCCTTCAGCGACGGCCTAACCGAACCCGAAAACGTCTACGGCGAAGAATTCGGCGTCACCCGTCTGCGCGACGAAGTCCTCCGCCAGCGCAGCCTCCATCCCCAGCCCATCGCCGAAAACCTAATAGCCGCAGCAGAACAATGGGCCGGCACAGCCGAACAAGCCGACGACATAACAGTAGTAGTAGCCCGCATGGGCTAGCCTCGTCGCTTTCGATTTTGAATTTGTAGCGGCCGCCTTCAGGCGGGCATCTTTGCCGTTGGTTTTCTCTGCGACCTCTCAAAAAATTCACTATACTTAGCTGCCACAATTCCAGGAGCCACCGCATCGTGCCCTTACGCAATCGCACCGCTCTAATCACCGGCGGCAGCCGAGGCATCGGCAAAGGCATCGCCCAAGGACTAGCCCAGGAAGGCGTCCGCATCGCCATCTCTTACCGCGCAAATAAAACCGCGGCCCAAGCCACTCTCCGCACGCTGCAAGCCCAAGGCGCCGAATGTTTCGCAGTAGAAGCCGACGCCACCAATCCGGAAAAAGTCCAATTCCTGATGGACGCAGTCCTGGAACGCTTCGGCCGCCTGGACATCCTGGTCAACAACGTCGGCGAATTTAATTGGAAGCTGGTAGCCGACACCAGCGCCGACGAATGGCAAAAAGTAATCGCCTCCAATCTCTACAGCGTCTTCCACGCCAGCAAAGCCGCCCTCCCCGCCATGCGCCGCCAACACTGGGGCCGCATCATCAATCTAGGAGCAGTAGGCGCTGAAAGAGCCTTCGGCCAAGGGACAATCTCCGCCTACGCCGCCGCCAAAGCCGCAGTTGTGAGCTTCTCCCGCTCCCTGGCAATCGAAGAAGCCAAAAACGGCATCACCGTGAACGTAATAAACCCCTCCAACATTGACGAACGCGAACTAACAGCCGACGAAGCCCGCCGCATCCGCGACGCAAGATCCCCCATGGGCCGTCCCCCCTCAGCAGAAGACGTAACCGCCGCAGTAAAATTCTTCGCCTCCGATACCGCCGACTACATCACCGGCCAGGTAATCAACGTAACCGGCGGCTGGATGCTGTAGGCCGAATTGAACTCACGCGGACCAAAATAACTGCAATAAGGCATCAGCGTATGTACTCCACCGGGAATTCAAATCACTGCGAGAGGGTGCCCCATCCTTCGCGCCTTTGCTTCATGCGAAAGGTGGGGTTTTTCACTTGATCCCAATTCCAACTCACTGTAGCGCGTGCACGAACACGGAAAATTACCTCAACTGAGCTTTTCCAAAATAGATTCGCTAGAAATCGCGCCTTCCATCTTCGGCATCGGTTCAGCCGCTTGCCCAACCGGCTTCGGTGCAGCCTGCAAAGGTGGCGCCACATACCCCTCCTCGCCGGCAAACGCGAATTCCTTGCGATCCAACCCGCGCAGCATCCGCCCGTTGGCGCATTCCACCGAGAGAGTCAGAGTGTCGCCGATAGTTTCCACAGCCGTCACGACGCCGTGCGCGCCCGACGCGCGGTGCATCACCTTGTCACCAGGCTGCGCAACAGTTTCCTTCGCTTCGCCCTTTTCAGGCGCCGCGTTCTGCCCGATCGTCGAGATCTTCTCCCAAAGTTTGGTCATGCCCTGTGCTCCTCAATCCTCAATTCAAATCCTCGAATTCAGTATTTCGGTCCAGAACGCAAGTCAGCCCGGATTTTCACCGCATCCCACGCACTACGCGTTGAGCACAAGCAACTCTAACTCAGCATACGTCCATTTAGCCGAACCCTCCGTGTTTTTGCCGCGCGTCGTCCCTAACAAGCAACCACCAAAACATTTCGGCCAGTTAGTACCAGTTCTGTACCACATCTGTCCGAACGTACAGCTGTGCATTCGACCTTCCCGTGTTAGCGTGGTGCAGGAATCAAAAAATGAATAATCTCCACAATTCGCGCGAGGCAAGCAGCCTCGCACCGACTTCGCCCAAATCCACAAACACTCCCGCCACCGTAACCGCGACTCCACACCCATCGCCACTGCACGTAAACCTGCGCACAAATCGTAACGAGCGCAGCGTTTTCTAATCAACGGTGCAGCGATTAGAAATCACCGTAAGTAATAGAAAACAAACGACAGCCATCATTTCTAATCGATTATATTTAGGAGAAATAGAAGAGCTATATTTAGGAGAAATAGAAGAGCAGGGTCGGAAATCCAGAAGCCCTGCGTGACACAAATTGACCCGCTCAAGATGCGCAAGACACGGGGAAACGCAAAATCATGAAGGCCCAGATTCGAGACGCGAAATTCCTAGTGATCGGCGTGATGCTTTTTTCATCCGCGATGGCAAATGGGCAAAGCGCTCCGTCACCGCACATCTATCACGTCGAAGGTGACTGCGTTACGTCAAGCGTAACAGAGTCTCGCAATGTATTTGGGCTCAGCGCCCTCGAAGCGAAATCACGCGCAACGAGATCGGCGGTGGGGCAACTGCGTTCGACACAAAAAAGCCCATCCTTCCCGGGAGGTGCTGCGGGAAGGATGGGCTTGTGCTGCCTACTGCTTGAGTCTTTCAGTTACGACTGCGGATCACCGATGTCCGCCGCCGTGTCCGCCGCCGCTGCGTCCGCCACCACCACCGTGGAAGCCGCCACCGCCGCGAACTGCGCCGCCGCGGACTGCTACATGCGAAGCACCGCCGTGGAAGCCGCCGACTGCGCCGCGTCCTGCGAAGCCGCGACCGTCAAAGCCACGACCGCGACCGTCGAACCCGCGCCCGAATCCACGTCCACCGAATCCACCGTGGAACCACGGGCCAGCTCCGATGAAGATGCCACCGGAGAAGTAGCTAGGACCGTAGTAGCCGTACGGCGCGCAGGCATACGGGTAATACCCATAGTATCCGTAGGCGCAGACAGGAGCCGGGCCGACATAGCCCGGTCCGATGCCCACGCCGATTGCGACGCGCTGGGCATTGGCGTTAGGCGCTAGCGCCAACGCGGTTCCAAGTACCGCAAAGATCATTAGATATTTCACGAGGTGTTTCATATTTGGGCCCCTTCTGAGCCCGTAAAGCCTTTAAATCTATAACTCCTTTGGTTCAGCCGCCT
>Ga0070765_100002745_pt1 | contig 11124 bp, 11 predicted proteins | sample HubBroMetageWFT5_FD_71516 | JGI IMG/M metagenome (GOLD analysis project Ga0070765, IMG submission 71516) | Warmed and freeze-thawed soil microbial communities from the Hubbard Brook experimental Forest, New Hampshire - Hubbard Brook CCASE Soil... | ecosystem: Environmental > Terrestrial > Soil... | reverse complement strand
AGCCAGCGGGCTTTCGAAATAGTTACGCTGCGAAACTGCCCGGGAAAATAGGGCAGACCTTTATTCCCCCTTGCTACTGGGTTGCCGCGTCCGCATTACGTTTGTAGATCGTCACCGTGGCGTTCTGAAAGACTTTATCGGAGTGTCTCAGGATGACGTCCCATTCCCATGGACTGTCCTCAATTGACTTTTTGATGTCCTGATCGGCAAAGACGTACACGATTCCGCTCGACCAAAACACGTTTGATCGTTGTTCGTCGTACCAGTTCTGATTCTTATTGAACAGCGTCTTGTACCAGTTTTTTCTCTGCTCGAAATCTACCGACATAGCCCAATGACCCCATAGAACCCGGTTGCCCGAGTATGCGGGGATAAAACGGCTCGTGGCAATGCTAGCCAGCACGAGTTCCTCTGGGTCAGCGTGGTTCTTCAGGTATTTCATTCCATTCGCAACGTCATCGCTGAGGAAGTAGGCGCCCTTGTTGTTGTCTTGAACATCTGCTCGCTCAGTCTGCAAGAGATAAACGGGAGTGGCCACCAGCACCGGAATAAGAGCAATCGCGGCCACGGTGGCGGTCAGCTTGCGGCGAGATGGAGGTGAAATCCTCGAGAGAATCAAATCAAATGAAACCGCAGCCAAAATACATAGCGGAATGTGCGCCCCGAGAATGAGCTTTCTCTGAAACCAGAACGGCAGGTAGGAACATGAAAAACACAGCAAGAACCACAGCCCCACCTGCCAATATTTCTTCAGCCAGAGAGCCCGCTCCACCGTGAGACCGAGTAAGAAAATCAGTAGAGGGAGTCCGAACCCGGCAAGCAACGCAAGAACAGGCGGACTAGCCATCCCACCACGCAAATTGTGTTGCGACACCACAGGTTGAAACTTCGACAAAAGCAGCAAATAGAGATCGAATGGAAATAACGGCAGGCAGTATCGAATGAGATAGCTCAGCCACTGTTTCCGGACGCGCACTGCAATCACGATTACGGCGAAAGCTAGCAGTAGCGGCTGCGAGTAAGGATGGACTAAGGCCAGGACTCCCGCAGTCAGGCCTGCTATCCACATATCGCGCTTTCGTTTGAATTTTGATCCGCGATCGATCTGAAAGACCACCAACAGCATGAGCAATAGCGAATAGGGAAATAACGGGTTCCACAGCAGAGACCAATACGTGCTTAGTTCCGGTACCCAGAGATCGGCTAGCTTGAACGGCAATCTGTCGGCCAAGCCCATAAAAGCCACCACGCCTCCGATCCCCGATGAGACGCCAACCAGGATGGAGGCGACTACGGTTTGGAAGTCCGTCAGCTCGAGGTAGTCGGTGTACTTGTAGAAAACCAGGAAGAACAGGACCACGCCTACTTCTTTGGCGATGAGGTGAATGAGTCCGAGGTCAATCGGGAATAGCCTACCGGCCCATCCGCAGACCAGGAAGAAAGGATGAAAAAGGAACGCATGCTGCGGCAATGCTGTGTATTTCACTTTGAACAGCAACGCTCCACGCGCTGCCTGTTCCGACCAGGAGAGATAGCCCAACGAATCTTCCGGATAGGGCGGCAGGATCCAGGTATAGCGATAGCCCGCGGGTGCGGATAGAAAGCTCAAGAGGTAAGGAAATGAGGTGGCGCAAACGAGGAACGCCGTCCATCCGTAACGAAAAGTACGAACGCCGGTCGGCCTCGACGCGAACATATTCTTTAATCCTGACGAACGGAGAAGAACCCGAATCTACTGACGATCCTAAAGCAATCTGACTCAATAGCGGTTTAATCCTAGCGAATGTAATCTTTTATCAGGGCTGCAGCGTCCGGATATTGGGCGGACAGTTGCTCCCGATCCGCATTCTCATAATCTGCATAATCGAATCCTGGAGACATTGTGGTTCCCATCAACGCCCACTTACCGCCATCGGTCAGCCTGCAACCCTGCCACACCTGCCCGCGAACCACCACTTGCGGTTGCTGTCCGTTGACGAGATCGGGGCCTAGCGTCACGGTGCGAGAGGTCCCGTCCGGACAGAGCTGCAGCATCAGTACCGGATCCCCGAGATAAAAGTGAAAGACCTCGGTCCCAGGCAAGCGATGCAGAGCTGAGAAAGTCTCAGGCGTGATCATGTAATAGATCGCGGTACCGATAGAACGGGAGCCGCGAAATCCATCCGGCAAGTATTCGGCCGAGACGTTCCAGCGCGAGCGATAGGTTTCGCGGAAGAAGCCGCCCTCAATGGCAAGCGGCACCAGCTGCAACAGTTGTTTAACTTCGTCGGCGGTCATGATCGCAACAGCGTATCATCCGGCAGCCGCGAATTCACGCCACTTCACAAATCCGTGAGCAAGATTTAGTGACTCATCGAGGAAATGTAATCCATCAACGTCATGCTGTTCATGCTGGCCGCGGCTTGGACGGTGGCGCTACGAGCCTCCTCGGCATTGGTCAGATTCGTAGCGGCTACGTAGACATCAACGATGTTGGTCGATGTGTCGAACGAGAGGTTCCACACATGCTCGACGATCATGGCGCGCGTGACCCGGCGGCCGGCATTGCGCATGAGGTATTCCAGCAGGGCAAACTCCTTCGAAGTAAGTTCAATCAGTTTGCCGGCGCGCTCCACTCGACGCGCGACCCGATCGAGTTCCAGATCGGAGACCCTCAGTACAGTCTCAATGGTGCGAGGTCCTCGACGCAGCAACGCCCGCACTCGGGCAGAGAGTTCGGTGAAAGAAAAAGGTTTGATCAGGCAGTCGTCTGCACCGGTATCGAGCGACTGAACGCGATCCTCCACGCGGCTACGCGCGGTCAACACCAGTACAGGAAGAGAGGGCTTTTTAGGACGGACTGCGTGCAGCACTCCGATTCCGTCCAGCTTCGGCAGATTCAGGTCGAGGATCATCAGGTCATAGTCGCTGTCGGCAGCCATCTGGCGCGCCAGCTCGCCATCTTCTGCGACGTCAACGGCATAATGTTCAGCCTCAAGGCCCTTACGGACGAAGGTGGCTAACGGCGCGTCGTCTTCAACAACCAGAATACGCATGGAAGTAACTATCCCGATGATTACCTCTTATTGTTGGTTTTAGCCGCCTCTTCCGTCAATCAATCTTTCTCTATCTCAATGAGGAGCCAGCCCAAATCGGGAGGGATCAAAATCCGAAAAGCTAAGATTTTATTGTGCTTAGTGTTTCTTGGGATCTAATGCCTGACTGTTTGGCAGGCCCGAAATAATACTTCCGATCCCATTCGCCGGGTTTGTAGGTCAGTAACCTGGAAAAGTTACTCGAAGCCGTTCATTTCGGGCCACGGCTGCTTAATTGGTATGACTCTCGCAATTTCGAGCGACCGACCCCACGGCTAACCGGACTATAATTGGATCATGGCGCGTGGTTGGGAAAGTAAGTCAGTAGAAGCCCAGATAGAAGAGTCCACCTCCGATTCCTCAGCAAACCAAGACCAAAATATCTCGCCGGACGAGCGACAGGCGCTGATCAGAAGAAATGATCTCCTTCTGTCCCGCAAGCGTGTTGTGCAGCAACTCGAGGGCAGCAGCAGTGAGCGCTACTCCGAATTTCTGCGACGCAGTCTTGCCGCTCTTGAGGCTCAGATTGCGGACTTGAGCTGAGATCGGCCCGCTGTTCCGTTTCGCCGGACGTCGGGAGTTTTATACCTGCCCGTACTCTCTCATGCCTCACATCAACCTGTGATTGCCGTCACGGAAGCGCGTTCAGCGCCAAAGCACAATGCAGGCAGAGGTGCAGTATGCCGGTTCTTGTCATCGCGGTTGTCTTCTTCGCCATCTTCCTGGTAATGGGTGTCCTGGGTGTGACCGCAATGGTCGCCGAGCATCGCGGCCATCTCTTCAGTTGGACCTGGAGCGACGAACCGTCGCCGAAGAAGTAGAACTGGGAATTTTTCGGGCGGGATTCGCTCGTGTAAGGCGAGGCTGGTCTAGCTAAACGGCTTCCATTGCCCGCGCCAGGCAGTCTTCGCAGAAACCGCTGTCCTTGATATCAATCCATTCCACCGCATGTGCCGGCGCCATCGCGCACTGGTAGTCATGACAATGAGTGAGGCGCAAGGTGTGTCCGAGTTCGTGTACCGACTCGACCAGAAGCCGATTGGCGAGTAGATCCATGTCATTTGGCAATCCGTAAAATTGTTGCTGCAACCGATGGTAGGAGACGATCGCCGATGCCCCGCCCATTTGCGCTTCGCCGAAGACAAAGGTCAGAATCGGAATGTACAAATCCAATTGTGTAACTCCGAGAAGCCGCCAGGTGTTGCTGCTGATGTACCGCTGCATGGCAACAAGGATCTCCGAGGAGTGGTATTGTTGCCGCTCAAGGTGCAGCGCAAACGCGGGATCGAGAGCAGGAAGAATTATCTCCGCAGACACGCGAAACTTGTCGTGCAGCGCCTGCCCCAGCCATTCGAGCAGTTCCGCGTCGACAGGTCCAATCGGCAACAGTTGTAGACGCCTCATAAAGACAGCAATTAGCGACAAGCAGTTGGCAGTTGGCAGTTGGCACTTAGCAATACCTGCGAAGCGAGTTGGTGCATACCAATCGATAACGCTGTTCCGACCGCGTCAGGAGGCGAATGCCAAGTGCTAACGGCTAAACACTAGCCTAGTTGCTCGTTGCCAGCTGTTCCTTCTCTTTCCGATTCCATCCATACTTCTTCAGCTTGTGGTGCAGAGTCACGCGATCGATTCCCAGCACCTCGGCAGTCCGTGTCTGGTTACCACTGCACTCATCAAGAACACGCAGAATGTGTGTCCTCTCCACATCCTCCAGACTGCGAACGTCGCCAATCCCCAACCCGGCTCCGCTCTTCGCTTTCAGCGTGAAATCCTGATCGCGAAGCTCGGGTTCCTGCGCGACGACCATCCCACGCTCGACGGCGTTTTCCAGTTCACGCACATTGCCCGGCCAGTTGTATTGCTGCAATCCATTCATGGCAGCGGGCGAGACCCGCGTAATCCGTTTGCTCATTTCGGCCGAGAATTTACGGACAAAGTGATCCACCAGAATCGGAATGTCTTCGCGGCGATCGCGCAGCGGAGGTATCTCGATATGGAAGACGTTCAGCCGATAGTAAAGGTCGGGGCGGAACTTACCCTCCTCGATGAGTTGCTCAAGATCTTTGTTGGTCGCGGCTACCACGCGAAAATCGACTTTGATGGTTTGATTGCCGCCCACACGTGAAATCTCACGCTCCTGCAAAACGCGCAGCAGATCCGTCTGGGTCTTCAGGCTTATGTCGCCGATCTCATCCAGAAAAACGGTGCCACCTTCGGCAATCTCAAATTTTCCCTTCTTGCGATACTGGGCTCCCGTGAAGGCCCCTTTTTCGTGGCCAAACAACTCGCTCTCGAGCAGAGTCTCAGTCAACGCGCCGCAGTGAATGACTACCAGTGGATGAAATCGCCGCGAACTGCCGGTATGAATCGCCCGCGCTACCAGTTCTTTTCCGGTTCCACTTTCCCCCGTGACCAGAACGGTTGCATCGGTCGGAGCCACCGTCTCGATCGCGTCGAACACACGCTTCATCGCCGCGCTCTGTCCAATGATGTCGTTGGGACGGGCGATCTCGGCTACGGTCTCTTTGAGTCGGACGTTTTCCTGTTGTGTGCGCCGATGCGACATTGCCTTAGCAATGATGTGCGCGATCTCGTCGGGATCAAGCGGTTTGTTGACGTAATCGTACGCCCCATTCTTGAGCGCCGCGACAGCGGTTTCGACCGACGCATAGCCTGTCATGATAATGACCAGCATGTCGGGGTAGATCTCGTGCAGCCGCCGCTGCAGCTCGATCCCATCGGTACCGCGCATCTTGATGTCGACCAGTGCAACGTCAAAGGTCTGTTCAGCAACGCGGGTGAGCGCTTCGTTCGCGTTCTCCGCCGTGGCCACCTCGTAGCCCTCTTCCGCAAACCATTTGGCGAGTGAATCTCTTACGCTGAGCTCATCATCCACAATCAGCAACTTGCCTTGGGTCATCGTTCTACCTCACCTCAGAGAGCACACGTTCAACCTCTGTTGTAACCGCAGGTCTCTGGCTGTCCATTGGCAGTACAATCTTGAAAGTCGTTCCTTGCCCTACTACTGAATCCACTTCAATCGTCCCGCCGTGGCGCTCGATAATGTTCTCGCTGATCGCTAAGCCGAGGCCGGAGCCGCCCGCCTCTTTGGTCGTGTAGAAGGGCTCAAATATGTGCGGGAGATGCTCGACCGGAATTCCGATACCGTCGTCACGAATCACCAGCTCCACTGCACTCTCACTTTTCAGACGGGTTGTGATCCACAAGTTGCCTTCCTGCGGCATAGCGTCGATGGCATTGATCACAAGCGCGAGCACGACCTGCTCGATCTGAGCCGGATCGCAATGTGCAGACGGCAACTCCGCCGCCAGGTCGAGGTTGAGCTGAATACCGCCCAGATCGAGTTTGTGTTGCACCAACCGAGTGCAGCGGTCGATCACCTGGTTCAAGTCGCACCAGGCAAGATTCATGGGCGAGACCCGCGAGAAACTCAACAGGTTATGCACCAGTTCACCGCAGCGCTTGCTCTCGCTGGCAATAAGGTCCAGCGATCCTTTCATCTCTTCCTGCTTCGGAGTGACTTCGGTGGTTTTATCGATCCAGCGCTTCACCAGCCGGGAGTACGTAAGAATCCCCGATAGAGGATTGTTAATTTCGTGCGCCACCACGGCCGCCATCTTGCCGATGGTTGCCATTTTTTCCACGTGCAGCATGTGCTGATGAGCCTGCTTCAATTCGCGTGTTTTTTCGTCGACTCGCTCTTCCAGGGTGTGTGCCCACGCCGTGATTTCGGCCTGCGCCACCTGCAGCCGGTTGCTCATGTCATTGAAGGATTGGGCCACCTGGCCAACTTCATCCTGTGCATGAACCGTAATCTGATAGCCAAGATCGCCGCTGGCGATTCGTTCGGTTCCCATCTCCAATTCGCGGAGCGGATTGTGTACAACGATCCAAACGAAGAGACCGCTCAAGGCGACGACTGCAATCAGAGACACTGTTGTGTAACCGAACATCTCCCGGCTTTCATGTGCGAGCCCTTTATCGACCCTGGCGAGCGAGAGATTGGTATCGAGCACGCCTAGGACTTGCGTTCCGGCAGGATGGGCGTGGCAGGCCGCATTGGAGCAGGCGGGCTCGTTCTCGATGGGGGTGATTACACCCAGCACACGCTCACCGTCCGCGCGATACACACGAAAGCGGTCGGAACCATTCAGGCGCGTCAGCGGCTTCGATTTTTCGTGGCAGCCGTAGCAGGCTTCGGCTGACTTATCGACCATCGTACCCACCTCTGCAGGGGAGGTGGAATAGCTGATCACGCCCTGTGGATTCATGATGCGTACCCGCACCATGCCCGGCTGATCGGCCATGTTGAGCATCATCTCGTACAGGCCCACCCGGTCATTGTTCAACATGTAGCGCGAGGCGCTGCGCCGCAGCACTTCGCTCTGCTGTTCGGCGCTAACCAAGGCCGCGTCTTCCAGGTGTTTACGCTGATCTTGAATAATGAAATAGCCAAGAAGGCCGAAGATGATAATCAGGACAAAGAAGATCGAGATCATTAGCTTTGCGCTGACGCTTTGTCCTAACTTCTGAAACCATCCCGCAGGCGAAGAAGAGTTTCCGAGTTTGGTTACAGCGGGAACCCCGTCCGAGTTTTCAGTCACCCGCATGGGCTGACACCGCGAGCTGGCTTACTTGAACTTCAGGGTGGTGCGTGGCAACAGGAAGACGCGCCTTCTCCTCGGGGAAAATGGGCAGGTATTTGGCCGCCAGCCCGAAGATGGCGAAGCCCAGCGCAACAAACATTGCCGTGATGACAACTTCCGTCCACTTGGGCGTGTAGCGTCCGCCGACGGCGTTTTCGACTCCGGTGATGGCAACATTCAGTCGGTTAGTCACAAATCCCAATAGACATAGCACCGCTGCCAGGTAAAGTCCCTGAGCACTCTCAAGAATCTTGGGAACCAGTAGCATGCCCAGTGGAATCAAGACCGACAGGAAAATTTCCAGCAGGAAGAAGCGCTGCTCATAGCTGGAGACAAACACCAGATGGAGCACATTACGGTGAAGTAAATCCTCAAACTTCAGGATGCCGTAGAGTGCTAGCACCACCACGAGCACCCGGCCAAGATCGCGAATGATCGGCAGTTCGATCTCGCGGCCGAAATATTTCGAACTCATCGACGATTCGAAGATCGTCATCGCCAGTCCCACCGAAATTGCCGATAGGAAGAAGAACACAGGCAACAGCGGGCTGTACCAGAACGGATGCAGTTTATTAGGCATGATCAGGTACAACGTGCCCAGTGACGATTGATGCAGCGTCGAAAGCAGCACACCCAGAATCACAAACACGACCATTACGCTGCGGACAATCCGCAGAGGCTTCTGCAAGTTAAAGTGTTCCAGCACAATCGGGGAGAACTCCAGCGCCAGCACGGTGGTGTAAAACATGACACAATAAGCGACTTCAAACATCACCGAGTGCGGATTGCGCATGATCAGCGGATGCCAGATGTTCCAGGGCAGACCGAGGTCGTACATCAGCGCCGCACATACCAGCACATAGCCGAGGAACGCTGTCAGAATGGTGGGCCGGATGATGGAATGAAAGCGCTTGATGTTGAAGATCTCGACCGCCGCGGTCAGGGTGAAGCCGCCCGCCGCCAGCATGACTCCGCACATCACATCGAAGCCGATCCAGATTCCCCAAGGGAATTGATCGGACAGATTGGTGGACGCCCCAAGTCCATGGAAGAAGCGAATGAAGCTGCAGTAGATGCCGGCCACCATGATGACAAGGAAGACGGCCTTCCAGAAGGTGAAACGCATGCGAGGAACAGTCATCGGGCACCGCCTTTGGGTTCGTTCTCCTGCGCTTCTGACTCAGCAACGTCTTGGCGGCGATGCGTGATCCAGTAAATGCCGCCCAGCATGGTGCCGAAGAGCGGAACAAAATCGGGGATTCGGGACAGCACTTGGTACGTGTACATGGGAAGTGCGCGTTCGGTGAGATCGGCGCGATAGCCAAACTGATTGAAAGGAACAGACGAGAGCAGCATCACCGACGTTCCACCGACCTCGTTCTCACCGAAAATATGATGGAGGTACGTATCCGGATTGTCGTGGATGCGCTTCTTGGCTTCTTCCAGCAGGGTGTCGCGGTCGCCAAACAGGGTTGCGCCCGTGGGACAGATCTCGCCGCATGCGGTCTGCTTTCCTTCCACTACTCGCTTGCTGCACATAATGCACTTGCGCACGGCGGGAATGGCCTTGTCCCACTCGTACTTAGGAACTCCGAAGGGACAGGCAGCCATGCAATAGCGGCATCCCATGCACTTACCCTTGTCGTAGGTGACGGGACCAAGCGCGGTCTTCTTCATGGCGCCTACCGGACAGACCGAGGCACATGCCGGGTCGTCGCAATTCATACACAAACGGCGCATGAACTTGTCTTCTTTTGCTAAGACGACGGTGTACTTGTGGGCTGATGTCACTTCTTGAGCGGCAACCTTGTCGTCGTACGGAAGACCGTTCTCGGCGGCACACGCCTGCTCACACTGCTTACAGCCGATGCACTTGGTGGCATCGTAGAGAATTCCTTTGCTCATGAGCTTTCTCCAAGGCTGCAACGAGCACGGATCTGCGCTGGTTGAAGCCAGATCGCCCAGGCGGCCCAGTCGGACCTCGGCACGTAAAAGCGGCGCCGATACGAGCAGCGCCGTCGGGCGACGAAGCGGGGAAGAACCGCCGCTTCAGATAAGCCTTAGACTGGGCTGCTCTGAAACGGATCAAACCGAAGCCGGAAAACTACTTCAATGTCTTTACGTAAGCGGCGAGCTTGCTGGCCTCGGCCGCACCGACGCCCTTGTTGGCGAAGGCATGCGAAGCCTTTTTTTGCGGTCCGCCGTTCTCGATGAAATCAACTAGCGTTGCGTCGGAGGCACCCTGTACCGCAGCGGATGAAAACTCGGGAGCTCCCATCTTCTTGCCAGCCGCGCTGCCCTTACCGTCGACACCATGGCAGCCAGCGCATTTGGCCTTGTACACGTCTTCCTGGGCCCAAGACAGATTCGGAAGCGCTAGAAATAGAGCGAACGCAATGATCAGAACGGCTAAGATGACCTTCTTCATGATTTCTCCGTTAAAGGTATGAACTCGGCGACTTACGATTCTGTAACCCACCAAAAGCCGACCTCAGGGACTCTGTCCTTACTGAGGACGTTCTCAGTGTGAAACGTAGGCTTCAGAGAAGCTGTGATGGGTGTCACTTTTCAAAGTGATACATTTCGCAACAGCACGGACCTAAGTCACAAAACGGCAGCGAGGTACTTTGCCTCACGGGCTTTGTAGCCGTTCCAAATTGGCGAGTAAGATTTCAACGTCTGGCCGTGATGGCCCGCGCTCATGAGTAGTTCTTCAACACTCACTTGCAGAAGCGATCCATAACACAAACGAGCTAGATTGGAAGTCGAGGAATAAGGATTGCCTCTCGCGAAGTAGGCGGCCGGGGGCGTCCAATCGGCTGGTGGAATCACAAATGGAACCATGGGACATAATCGTTGCGGGAGCTGGCATTGCGGGTTTGACCGCAGCCGCTGAACTGGGGAGAGCTGGCCTGAAGGTGTTGGTTCTGGAAGCCAGAGATCGGATAGGGGGACGAATCTTCACGCTTCCGGGCCTAACGCCGGACAACGCCATTGAGCTTGGTCCAGAATTCGTGCACGGCAAGCCCAAACAGTTCGACGATTATCTCCTTGCGCATGGCCTCAAATATTATGAGACTGCGGGCGAGAATTACTGCTTGGAAGAGGCTCAGTGGGAGCGCTGTGATGAGCCAAGCTCAGGCATCTTCGAGAGGCTGTACCAGCTCGATCCGGGGAGCTTCCCAGACGAGACCTTCGATCAAACTCTACAGACTCGTTTCGCCGGGGCTCCGCGGGACGAAAAAGAATGGGCCAGACGATTCGTACATGGGTTTCATGCCGCTGACTCCTCCCGCATCAGTACCCACTCCATCATTATTGATGGACGCGCAGAGGAGGAAACTGAGGGTGACCGCAGTTTCCATGTCACCGGCGGGTAC
>Ga0070765_100002743_pt1 | contig 11127 bp, 10 predicted proteins | sample HubBroMetageWFT5_FD_71516 | JGI IMG/M metagenome (GOLD analysis project Ga0070765, IMG submission 71516) | Warmed and freeze-thawed soil microbial communities from the Hubbard Brook experimental Forest, New Hampshire - Hubbard Brook CCASE Soil... | ecosystem: Environmental > Terrestrial > Soil... | reverse complement strand
CCGCAGGTGGAGAGTTTTCCGGCCGCGCGATGGATTGAGATCAATGATTATCTGAGCGCGTTGAAGCCGGCGCGAGAGAGCCGTACCGCAAGCGCAGTGCTGGGACGCAATTTCCTGCAAGCCACACTTTTGTTGGGCGATTTCCCGGTTCTTCGAGCGGCGCGGGAGGCTTCGCTTCGCTCGGCTAGCCTGATTCATCACAGTACGGCGTTTGGCTTGGTTAGTGCGACATTTGGATTTGACGAAAGCCGTGCTGTGCTCGCTTATCTACACCAGATGGCAGCGAGCCTGGTTTCCGCGTGCCAGCGCTTGCTGCCGGTTGGCCAGAACGAGGCTACTGGCATTCTGTGGAATTTGAAGCCCGCGATCATCGAAACTGCGGACCGTGGCGCGACGTGTAGCCTGGACGAAGCGAGCTGCTTTATGCCGCTGCTGGATTGGGGCGCTATGGAGCATCCCGCGCTGGCAACGCGATTGTTCATTAGTTGAAAGCCCGGACATAAGATGACTGCCACTGCCAGAGTAGCGCTCCGGGAAATCGAGCGGGGAATTCCTGGAGCTAGCCGCGTTCGCGCATCGATGCGTTTGGAGTTTTCGCGCGACTCGAGTACCGACGATACTTTTCTGGCTGAGAGTCTGCAGGAGCCGCCACTCAAAGTGGTGCGCGCGTTCACTTTGCCGGACGGCGCCGCGCTGGTTCATCTGCATAATGTGTCGGGTGGCCTGCTCGGTGGAGATCAGCTTGCGCTACAGGTGAATCTTGGAAGCGCAACGGGTGTGCAACTGACCACGACTGGCGCGACGCGAATCTACCGTTGCCGCGAGGAGTTCAGCCCGACAACTCAGAGCAACGTTATTTTTGTCGGAGAAGACTCATTGCTTGAGTATCTGCCGGACGCCATCATTCCTTTCGCTGGGTCGCACTATGTCCAACGAACGTCGATTGATCTTTCCGCGGACGCTGGCTTGTTCTGGTGGGAAATTGTTGCACCCGGCAGGGAAGCGCGTGGCGAACTCTTCGAATATAGGCATTTCGAGATGCGAACGAGAGTGGCCGCGTTGGGGCGCAAGATCGCGGCCGAAAATATTTGTTTGCGGCCTGCCGACTGGAATGTTGGTTCGCTCGCGAGGCTAGGAGCGTATCGGCACAGCGCGACGTTTTATATTTGTCACGTCGGTCGGGATGCGAGGTACTGGCGGGCTGCCGAGGATCACGTTCGCGGCTTGACGAGCAGTTTGAGCCGGCCCGGTGAGATTCTTTGGGGAGTGAGTTCGCTGGTGGCTCACGGTTTGGTGGTCCGATGCCTGGCGCGAAACGGGCGCAATATTTTGCCGGGGCTGCAGACGATCTGGTGTGGAGCGAAACTTCATCTATATGGATGTGAAGCGATTCTGCCGCGGAAGGTGAACTGACGTTGCTTAAGGCGGGCTTTGCGTTTCGTGCTCGTTGAGGGACTAGGCAGGAGGCGTTTGTGCATTTGACTCCGCAGGAACAAGAAAAACTGATGATCGTGGTTGCTGCCGACCTGGCACGCAGACGACAGGCGCGTGGTTTACGGCTGAACTATGTGGAAGCCGTCGCGATTCTCACCGCGGAAGTGCTGGAGGCTGCGCGTGACGGCAAAACAGTGGCGGAGATTATGAGTTTTGGCGGGAAGATACTGGCCCGAAATCAGGTGATGGAGGGGATTCCGGAAATGATTCATGAAGTGCAAGTGGAGGCTACGTTTCCGGATGGCACGAAGCTGGTGACTATTCATGACCCGATCAAATGACGACATATCCGGAGACGTACCTGGAATAGTTGCGTTGCAATCGAACGGATGCCAATTCGAGGTGAAGCAATGAAGCCCGGTGAATATTTACTGGACGTGGCCGCGGGACCGATCGAAGCGAACGTTGGGCGGAAGAGTTCGAAACTGGTAGTCAAGAATACCGGAGATCGCCCCATTCAGGTTGGCAGCCATTTTCATTTTTTCGAGACGAATGCGTCGCTTTTGTTCGATCGCAGCGCCGCTTACGGCTTGCGGTTGAACATTGCGGCTGGAACTGCGGTGCGCTTTGAACCGGGGGAAGAAAAAGAAGTGGAATTAACTGAATTTGGTGGGCAGCGGGTCATTCGCGGCCTTAACAGCCTGGTCGAGGGGAGTATTGGGGATGTTCGAATGCGGAGCGAGGCGCTTAGCCTTGCGCTAAGTCGCGGCTTCGCATCTCTCGGCGGAGATTACGGCGAGGACAAAAAGCGATGAGCCTTTCCATTCCTCGGCGAACGTACGCTGACCTTTATGGTCCGACGAAGGGTGACCGCATTCGGTTGGCTGACACCGATTTAATCATCGAGATTGAGAAAGATTTCACGCACTACGGCGACGAAATTACATTCGGAGGCGGAAAAGTAATTCGCGACGGCATGGGCCAGAGCAGCACGGCGATTCGCGAAACGAGGTCTGGGGCGCTCGATCTGGTAATCACCAACGCGGTGATCCTGGATCACTGGGGAATCGTCAAAGGTGATATCGGAATAAAAGACGGCCGCATCGTGAAGGTCGGAAAGGCTGGAAATCCCGACACGATGGACGGCGTTGATCCGGATCTGGTGGTTGGTGCGGCTACGGAGGTTATTGCCGGAGAAAATCTAATTGTTACGGCCGGTGGTGTGGACAGTCACATCCACTTTATTTCTCCGCAACAGGTATACGCCGCAATTTCGAACGGAATTACTACGATGATCGGCGGAGGGACTGGGCCTGCTACCGGAACTGCTGCCACCACATGTACACCCGGAGCGTGGAATCTTGCGCGAATGCTGCAGGCTGCCGAAGCGTGGCCGATGAATTTTGGTTTTCTGGGCAAGGGCAATGCGGCCGCGAACGCGCCGCTGGCGGAGCAAATTGAAGCCGGCGCTTGCGGATTGAAACTCCATGAAGATTGGGGAACGACTCCGGCGGCGATCGATGCGTGCCTTAAAGTGGCGGACGATTTTGACGTGCAAGTTGCAATTCATACCGACACCATCAACGAGGCGGGATTCCTGGAGGCAACCGTAGCGGCAATCGCTGGCCGCGCGATTCACACGTATCACACCGAAGGGGCTGGCGGCGGGCACGCTCCAGACATCATTCGTATCGCTTCGTTTCCAAATGTGCTTCCTTCGTCGACGAATCCGACGCGGCCGTACACGGTCAATACTATTGCCGAACATCTGGACATGCTGATGGTTTGCCATCATTTGAACCCGAACGTTCCGGAAGATGTGGCGTTCGCGGAGAGCCGTATCCGGCCGGAGACGATTGCGGCGGAAGATATTCTGCACGATATGGGCGTGATCAGCATGATTTCGAGCGATTCACAGGCAATGGGGCGGGTTGGCGAAGTGGTGCTTCGCACGTGGCAGACCGCGCATAAAATGAAAACTCGGCGCGGAGCGTTGAAACAAGATTCGGCCCGTAATGATAATCAACGCGCGAAGCGATATGTAGCGAAGTACACCATCAATCCCGCGATCACGCACGGGATGGCTTCGGAAATTGGATCCATCGAGCCAGGAAAACTTGCGGACTTGGTGCTGTGGAAGCCCGCGTTTTTCGGAGCAAAGCCGGAAATGGTGGTTAAGGGCGGGTTCATTGCGTGGAGCGTGATGGGCGATGCGAATGCGTCGATTCCAACGCCTCAACCGGTGCTGTACCGTCCGATGTTTGGGAGTTTCGGTGCGGCGACCGCGGCTACGGCGATCACGTTTGTTTCGCAAGCTGCTATCGATGCGAGCTTGCGCGAAACGCTTGGACTGAAGAAAATCGTGAGGGCAGTCGGGAAATGCCGGACTGTCGGGAAAAAAGATATGGTTCACAACGACGCTACGCCGAATATTGAGGTTGACGCGGAGACCTACGAGGTGCGCGTGGATGGCACAACGATTACGTGTGAACCGGCGAGCGTGCTTCCGCTCGCGCAGCGGTATTTTTTGTTTTGACTAACTTTAGAGCTCGTGTGTCGACGCCGAAAAGCGGGCCTCAGCGGCTAAAGCCGGATTCAATCGCAAGTGTTTACGGCACGACTAAAGTCGTGCCCTCCCGTCCTTCATAGGCATTGGAAGCCGGATTGGTAAGCCTTGCAAGGTCGCGCTCCCGTGGGTTTCGTTGATCAATTAAACAAATGTATCCTGTTTGCTGAATTGGATTGGCCATGAACGAGAACGCAGACGCAGCGGTGTGTCGCAGGGATTGGAGAATACGGTGAAGAGGTCGCTCGCTCCAGAATCGCTCCAGCGAATTACTATGCCTCTGCGCAGGGCGCACAAGACATTTGAAACGCTGTACCCCGGGCCGCGCGGCGACCGCCAACCGGTGCACACGGTGTACGGCGGTGCGCACTTATTCCGCTCGGACACGGCGAAGCGTCTTGGTGAGAAAGCTCTGCAGACTCTCGACGAATATGCGCCCGACTTCCTTTCATTGGCGAAGGCCCTCGATCTTCCCGGTACGGACGCACTGAGTGAATCACGCGAATCTGCGGCTTCGCTTACAAAACTCATCGAGGCAGACCCGGAGAAGGCGCGGAAGGAAAATCGCGCGGCGTGGTTTGCGCATACGCTGTACCAGCGAATTCGCGAGAAGCTCCACAGAGAGCCGGTGGAAGATTTTCGTATCGACTTCGAGGACGGATTTGGCAATCGGCCCGACGAGGAGGAAGACCGCTACGCCGCGGCCGCTGCAGGTGAAGTCGCCGCTGGAGTGCGTGGCGGCGCGTTGCCGCCGTTCGTGGGGATTCGTATCAAGCCGTTCACGGAGGAGCTGCGCAATCGCAGCATTCGTACGCTGGACATTTTCCTAACGGAGCTGGTTGCTGAGACAGATGGCAAGCTGCCGGAAAACTTTTTCATCACGCTTCCGAAGGTCACGATTCCTGAGGAGCCGGCGGCGCTCGCGGCTATTTGTTCACGGCTTGAATCATCGCTGGGACTCAAGGCGAATGCTCTGCTGGTCGAACTGATGATCGAAACGCCGCAATCCATTTTCAACGAATGCGGTCAGGTGAATCTGCTTCCCCTGGCGATGGCGACGCAGGGCCGCTGTGTGGCCGCGCATTTCGGCACCTACGATTACACTGCTGGGCGAGGCATCACTGCCGCGCATCAGAGCATGACGCATCCCGCCTGCGATTTCGCACGTGAAGTGATGCAAGTTGCGTTCGCCGGGACGGGCATCTGGCTTTCGGACGGCGCGACGAATATTCTCCCGGTTCCTTTGCATCACGCCGGCAAAAACGGTTCAGAACTGACTGCGAGCCAGATCGCAGAAAATCGCGATGCGGTGCGTGGCGCATGGAAGCTGCATTTCGATCATATACAACATTCGCTGGTGAACGCTTTCTACCAGGGCTGGGACCTTCATCCGGCCCAACTGGTCACTCGTTATGCCGCGGTCTATTCGTTTTTTCTGGAGAGCCTGGACGCGGCGTCGGAGCGGTTGCGTAATTTTATCGCGCAGGCGGCGCAGGCTACACTGGTTGGCGAAGTTTTCGACGATGCGGCCACCGGCCAGGGATTGTTGAATTATTTCCTGCGCGCCATCAATTGCGGCGCGATCACAGCTGGCGAAGCCCAGACGCTAACGGGATTGACTCCGGAAGAATTGCACAGTGCGTCGTTCGTCAAAATTCTCGATGGGAGAAAAAAGTAAGCGCCCGAACTATTCCTTACGCAGCGTGGCTTCGATCAAGCCGTGTGGCTCATCCGTGGGCAGGAAAACCTCACCGGGATTGTCCAATTGAAAGGGCGAAAGATCCACGAGATTGTAATGTTTGTTGGGAAGGGAGAGATGAATCTCTCGGATGCCGTCGAATTTGTGGAGCACCGCTTCGCCCATGGCAAATAGAGTGTGTTGCAGAGATTGGCTATCGTGATCGGCGAACGTTTCGAGCATAGTTTGCCGAACCTCATTCCAAATGGCGTCGGACTGCGATTGGGCGTCGCCATAAAGCCAGCGCGCGCTTATCACGGTGGATAGAATGCGATTGCGGGCTTCTTTCAGCGTGGTGTATTCGTCACGAAGAAATCCTTCGAAGGCGGATTGAGTCGCCTTCAAAACTACGAGGCCTTCTATTCCCGCGTGGATTGTTTTTTCCTTGCGGGTCGCGTCCACGAAAGCCGTGCGTTTCTCCGCGCCGGCGCTAGTGAACGTGTAGGCATGGAGTTTGCCGCCCACCGGAACCCGCGTCCAGAGAGTTTCCGTTGCGTCGATTTGCACGCGCAAGGATTGTGGATTGTGCGCTAGAAAATGGTCCGCCAGGTGCACGCAAAACGATTCAGCAGTTTTGATGGAATGCTGCCGCGCCAGGGCGTACACCGTATTTTTCATGGTGTCGGTCGGCAGGATCTTCTGATTGTTTCCCTTGCGGTGCGCGGAATCGAAGTCTCCTTCGAAGCGAATGCCGAGGGTAAGCTCCTTGAGGTGATGCCAGCCGTCGCGCCGCGAGAGCCGCAGCAAGCGTACGCGCTGTTTGCCGTAGTTATTTTCGCCCAGGCGGATCGACATCGTCAGCTCCCGCGATACGTGGAGTAGCCGTATGGACTCAGAAGCAACGGAATGTGGTAGTGCTCCTGCGCGTTTTTTACCTCAAAAACGATGATCACTTGTGGATACAGGGCTTCGACCTTGTGCGTCGCGAAATACGCGCGCGTGTCGAAGGTTAATCGGTACGTCCCTGCTCCCAATGATTTAGAGGCGGACAAATCCTTCAGGCGGCCGTCGGTGTCGGTGGAGCCGCGAGCCGTTTCCAACCAGGAACCGCTGTTGGATTGAGACTCAAGAATGACCGGGACATTTGCGGCCGGGCGGCCCCGGGATACATCCAGAACATGGGTGGTGATGTGGCTCATGATTGCAATAATTTCTCCAAGCGCAGGCGAGTGATCTTGTGCTGTTCTTCGGCCGCAATACGTAATTCTACTTCAGGGGCGTTCGACATTCGTTGGCGCAGGGCCTTCAGAATGTCTTCGCTTGTTTTTCCTGTCGCGCAGATCAGGAAGACGTAGCCGTACTTCCTGGCGTAGGCCTTATTTCCCTCCGCCAGCGCTGCGAGGATTTCCGGCGGCGCGCTTTGGGCGGTCGACTGCTCTTTCGCTGACCAGCGGCTTGCGGTGGCCGATTGTTTAGATTGTGCTTTCTTTGTGCCGATCGCGGGGTGATGGCGGAAGGCCTGCAGCCAATCTTCGTGCCGTAATTCAGACCAGATTTTGTCTGCCGCTTGAAAAAAGGTGGAAGGGTTGGGAAAAGGTTTTTCTTGCGCCATTTGTTGAGCCCATTTCGTGGAGCCGCAGCAATCACGAAGGGCCTTCGCCGCTTTTTGTTTCGATAGGCGATTAAATCGTTCGAGGGTTGCCGCCGGGTTCGCGATGATTTCGGCCCGTCCAAAAAGGCGCAGACGGCTTACGCCACCGTCGGGATGAATATTAAACCGTGCGTGAGTTGCGCTGCTTGTGGCATGAAGTTTATTGAACACGTGACGGCGATTGGGCTTCAGCTTTGTTTTTGGCAGGACTTCTTGCCAGGTCAAGGAGTCAATGCCTGCCGAATTTAGCGCGCCGGACTTGTGGTTGCACACTTCCAACGAACAAGTGTCGGGAAAATTTCCTTTGTAGTGTGCGGTGTTCACTTCGATCTGCTGGATGGTGCCCGGTAGCCCAAGTTTGAGGACCACCCAATCATGGCCTGGGCCGCGCCTGCGCTTGGTCTCCCAGCCGTCGCCCATGTTTTTTGCGCGGTAGGGCATCAAGAGATTCCGCGGAGCGCCATAGAATTGGTCGCTGGAAGCCACCACGCGTCCACCGTTTTCCACGGCAGCCAGATCGATTTCTGCACGCGAGATGCGGTTGGCGTCGGGAAGCGCTTCGCCATGCACGCGCAGCCGGGCGACGCCGCCGTCCGGATAAATCTTCAAACGCAAGTGCGTGAACCTGTTTTCGTTTTGAACGGGGAACAAATTCGGTGAATGACCCTTGAGCGCGGTTTCCGGAAAAATCGGATTCCACTCCAGTTTTGGAGATAACAATCTCTTATTTTCACTTTTATAGGGATGATTTCCGAGGTCGCATCCTTCCAGGGAAGAGCGCTCCGGATAATTGCCAGTGAAAAAACTGGTGTCCACCACCACACCGCGAATTATTCCGGGCAGGCCCAGGCGGATGATGCACCAATCGTGGCCCGGAGTCCGGCGGCGGCGCGTTTCCCAGCCGTCCATCCATTTCCCACGCGAGGTGTATTTCCCTTCGACGAAGACGGGCTTGGATTCCTTGAGCAAATTTTCTTTTGGCGCAAAAAAATCGTCGTTGGCGGCCATGACGCGGCCGCCCAGGCGTTCTGAAGCAAGATCCGCGAACTGCAGGAAATCATTCATGGTTGGCCCCGAAGAAGTACGCGCCCGGCAGGCGCGGCGCAAAATTCGCCGCGCTCGAAGATCTTCTTCCCGCGCAGGAAAGTTGTTTCGACGATACCCATGAGATCGAGTCCCGCATAGGGTGTCAGCTTGTGCCGGTGTTGCAGCCGTGCAGGATCAACGCGAAACGTGGCGTCGGGATTCCAAATCACGAGATCGGCGTCGCGGCCTACCGCGATGCTTCCTTTCTTTTTCTCAAGTCCCGCCAAGCGCGCCGGAGCGGCGCACATCCACGGGGCGATATGCGTAAGAGAATAACCACGCGCGCGTGCTTGCGTCCATACTGCCGGGAGGCTGAGTTGCAGCGATGCGATTCCTCCCCAAGCGTCCAGGAAATTGCCCGCTTCCTGCTTCTTCATTTCTGGTGGGCAGGGAGAGTGGTCGGTGGCGATCATGTCGAGCGTGCCGTCGGCGAGTGCTGTCCATAATTGTTCGCGATTTTCTTGCTCGCGAATAGGCGGGGCGCATTTGAATAGCGTTGCGCCGTCTGGAATTTCTTCCGCAGTGAAGGTCAGGTAGTGAGGGCAGGTCTCGGCGCTGATTCGCGTGCCATTGGCCTTTGCTTCATGAATTATAGGAATCGCGCCCGAAGAAGATAGATGCACGATGTGGACGTGGGCCCGATATGCGGCGGCGAGGCGTAGAAGGAGCGCTATGGCTTCGTTCTCTGCCGTACGCGGGCGCGAATCGAGCCAATTTTTGTAGGATCGGCCGGAGTCGTTCGCGGGACGGCGTTTCGTTGCGTCGTCGATGGGGCCAGGCACTTCCGCGTGTGCCAGGAGTGGAGCTGCGAGTTTTGCGAGTTCACGCAACCCTTGATGGAGATTCCTCTCGTTGACGCTGGCGAATTCTGGCACTCCACTATCGACCAAAAAACATTTGAATCCGAAGCATCCTGCTTCCCACAAGCCGGGCAACTCTTCGATATTTCCAGGGACGAGGCCGCCCCAAAAGCCGGTGTCCACTGAGAGCTTGCCGGTCGCGGCGGCGAGTTTTTCGCGGAAGGCATTCACGGTGGTTGTTGGCGGGATGCTGTTCAACGGCATTTCGATCAATGTGGTTATACCGCCAGCGGCCGCCGCGCGCGTCGCCGTCGTGAAACCTTCCCACTCGGTGCGCCCTGGTTCGTTGATGTGTGCGTGCGTGTCCACCAAGCCCGGCATGACGGCCAAATTGCCAGCTTCGTATAAGGCGTATTCTGCGGGGATATCATCGTACGCGGAGATTTTTGCGATCACTCCCCCGTGAATCAGAATCGTCGCAGCGCGTTCGCCTTCGGATGTGACGATTCGCTTGCCGCGAACAATGAGGTCCGGCTCGTTATCGGGTTTCTCAGGCGTTTGAGAAGAATTTTGCATGAACGACTACGGCGCGATCCTTTCGCAAAATTCCGCGAGAAGATTTTGCGCAACGAGAAGGCGGTATCGCGCCGTGGAGCGCATGTCGTTGATAGGAGCGATCTCACGGGCAAGAGTTTCCCTGGCGGCCTGCACAATTGCCGGAGTGAGTTTTTCACGGCGCAGGAGTTTCTCCGTTTCGATGGCTCTTAGTACGGTTGGAGCGACGCTTCCCAACGCTATTCGCACGTCCGCGATTCGCCCGGCGTCCAAGCGTGCCGCGCCCGCGAAACACACTTTCGAAATGGCTTGAGCCCGGCGCGTGCCGACCTTGCGGTAAAAGTGCACCCAGTCAGTTTTTTCTCGCGGCAAGCGAATCGCGCGGATCAATTCATCGCTCCGGAGTTCAATTTGTTTGTAGCCCTTCCAGAAGTGTTGATATGGCAGCCATCTTGTTCCGCGGGCAGAAACCAGCTCGAGTTCCGCGTCATACACGAGCAACGCCGGGGGTGAATCTGCTGCGGGGGAGGCGTTCGCAATATTGCCGCCCAGCGTTCCACGGTTTTGCGTTGCGACGCTTCCGGTTTCCGCGGCAGCGCGGCACAACAAGGGAAAGTCGCGGGCGAGCAATGCGTGTCGCCGGATTTCGGAGTAGCTCGTTACTGCGCCCAGCGTTACGTACTCGGATTTCGTTTCGATGCCTCGCAGCTCCGGAAGCTTCCAGATACTCAGAAAGTTCTTGTGCGGCAGCTTGCCCGCTTCGAGGAGCACCATCAAATCTGTTCCGCCCGCGAAGGGCTTCCATGTGCCAGGTTCGTGCGCCATACGGTCCAGCGTGTCCGGAAGATTACGAGGGGCCCGCATCTCGTATCCAGGAACATAAGACCTCACGCGGGAGTCCTTGTTGCGCGGCACGCTTCCACCACGGACTGGAAGATTTTTGTGTAGCCGGTGCAGCGGCAAAGATTTCCGGCGAGGCCTTCGCGAATTTCGGCTTCGGTGGGCTGCGCATTGCGCGCCAGAAGATTCACCGCGGCAAGGATCATTCCAGGTGTACAGATTCCGCACTGCGCGCCGCCGTGGATAAGAAAAGCCTGTTGCACCGCGGCCAGCTGGCCGTGGTCGGCGACTCCCTCGATCGTTTGGATGGCCGCACCGTTTGCTTGAGCGAAAGGCACCAGACAACTATTTACAAGCGCACCGTCGAATTCAATCGAGCAAGCACCGCACTCGCCTTCCCCACAGCCTTCTTTCGTTCCGGTGAGCCCGGCCTGCTCGCGGAGCACGTCGAGCAAGCGCGCCATCGGATACGCTTCCAGAGTTGCAGCCTGTCCATTGATCTGGCACTGCAGCCGGA
>Ga0070765_100002739_pt1 | contig 11138 bp, 10 predicted proteins | sample HubBroMetageWFT5_FD_71516 | JGI IMG/M metagenome (GOLD analysis project Ga0070765, IMG submission 71516) | Warmed and freeze-thawed soil microbial communities from the Hubbard Brook experimental Forest, New Hampshire - Hubbard Brook CCASE Soil... | ecosystem: Environmental > Terrestrial > Soil... | reverse complement strand
CACGAGGCTGTAGTCCTTGGCTTGAGGACGCCGACCGTGCGGCGGTCCGAGTCGAATATCCGATGCGCGACGATGCTGAGCTGCTCGACGGTCACGTTCTGATAGATCTCCGGTGCCGAAAACAGGAGCCGGTGATCGCGGTGCATGACTGCGTATTCGCCCAGCAGACGCGCTTTTCCGTCGATGGTGGACAGGCCTCGCCAGAACTCCATCGCGGCGATATTCTGCGCGCGGCGCAGCTCCCGTTCCGTCACGCCACGCTCGAGCAGACGCGTGAGCTCGGTGTCGAGCGCTGATTCCAGGGCCTCGGGAGAACCGTCCGTCGGTAGCGTGGCGTAGATGGAGAATATGTTCGGATCGAAGCCCTCCGCCCACCCGCCGCCGATCGCGACCGCCAGCTGCCGCTCCTCGACCAGCGTGCGATGCAGGCGCGACGCGTCGCCGCCTACCAGAATCGTCTGCAGCAGGTTCAAGGCTGGCTGATCCGGATCGGCTGCCGCGATCGCATGCCAGGCGATTTGCACCAGAGGATTTTGTCCCGCGCGTTCGAGCACCAGCCGCCGCTCGCCGCGTTGCTCAGGCTCGCGGGTGACAGGGCCGGACGGCAGCTCCCGGGGCTGCGCGGAACCAAAGTATCGATCCGCAAGCTCAAACACTTCGTCGGGCTGTAGCGCGCCGGTGAGAATGAGGCAGCGATTGTTCGGCGCGTACCAGGTTTCGTAGAACCGGCGCAGGTCCTGCAGAGTCCAGGACTGAATGTCGGACGGCCAACCAATGGTGGGGATGCGGTAGGGGTGCGCGAGAAACGCGGTTGCCTGCACCTGCTCCTCGAGCAGCGCGGCATTGCTGTCGTCTACGCGTAACCGCCGTTCCGAATAGACGACCTTGCGCTCGTTTTCGACCACGTCGGGGATGAACTGCAGATTGGCGAACCGATCGCTCTCGAGTTCGAAAACCTGCTCGAGCGCCGAGCAGGGAAACCAATCCTGGTAAACCGTGACGTCCTGGGCGGTGTAGGCGTTGTTGCTCGCGCCTTGTGACTCCATGACACGATCAAATTCCCCTTGTGGGTGCCCGATCGTGCCGTTGAACATCATGTGTTCGAAGAAGTGTGCAAGACCGCTGCTTCCTGGCCCCTCGTTGCGACTGCCGACGCGCACCCACTGGTGAAGCGCCACATTTGGAATGTTTTGGTCCGGCCAGACCAGGACTTGCAGCCCGTTGTCCAGGGTCAGCTCCCGGACGATGGTTTGCCCGTGCATCATGCAGGTAGCATAGGGGCGGGGGATTGCGACAAAAGGCCGCTGCAAAAGAAAAGCGCCGCGAGCCGGGGAAAGCGCGCGGCGCCACAGGGGCGAACATCGGGGAACGCTGTTCGCAAAGGTTAGGGGAAAACCTTACAGGTTGATTAAAGCAAGCCTTGTGCCAACGCTTGATCTATATATAAATCATAGACATAGGACACAAGACCCATCACCCGACACCTGCGGATTGACAATCTACGTCAGTCCATGACGTGAATCTGTCTGTAGGATGACGCGGCGCGGCGCGCGGGCTGGCTTTATGCGGTGCCCGGCACGCAAAGCTGCTGATGTTTTTTCAGGGCACCGCATAGCCCCTTGGCGGCGTCTACCGACGCCACGGGCACGCGCAATCGGTACACCGGTCCGTTTTTGGATTTGCCTTGAACATAGGCCGGCTTCAGAGATTTGAGCTCCGACGGAAAACGCGCAGCCAGCTGCTTCCATTCCGATTGGGCCCGCTGCTTGCTGCTGAACGCACCGAGCTGAACGAAATTGGCGTGGCCTGCCTTCGCGAGGCTTGCGGTACCTCTGCCTGCGGGCGCGGGGGACGCGGCAGGCGACGCCGGCGGCTGTGCGGCAACTGTACTGGCGCCGCCCGCCCCTTGTGCGAAGTTTTCGATGCGGATGCGCGCTTCCTGCGTCCATTTGCTATCGGCGTGCTGCGCAATGAATTGCTCATAGGCGGCGCGCGTGTCAGCGCCGGCTGCTGCCTGCCAGTCGCGATCGTCGGTCAACGTCTTCAGACGCGCCTGTGCGGCGGCGGCTTCACCAGCTTTGGGATGCTGCTGCAAGAACTGCTGATACGCCTCAATCGTGTCGGCGGTGGACGCAGACTTCCAGTCTGCATTTTCGCGGCTGCAGGCCGAAAGCAGTAGCAAGCTCAGGATCATCGCAACGGCGGAGTGGATTCCTGTGTGCCTCATCACATCCTCCCTGGCGTCCTCAAGCGAATAATTGTAGACCATGAGCGACATACCGCGTCGACGCTTCCTCGATCGCTTGAGCGGCTCACCGTCGCTGTTCTCAGCTGGCTCCCGTTTGCAGGGCGACGTGGAAACGGCCGGTCCATTGATGATTGCCGGGCACGTGATCGGCGACGGCCGCGTGGGCGGCGAGCTGTCGATCGGCCCGGATGCGCACTGGGAAGGCAACGTGTATGCGCTGCGGGCGGTCGTGGCCGGCAAGATCACCGGCAGTATCGTTGTCAGTGAGAAAATAGAGATTGCCGCCACGGCCGTGATCCGTGGACGAGTGTCGGCGACGCACATCGCCATGGCGCTCGGGGCAACCATCGATGGTGACGTCGCGGTGACCGGCACCGAGCCGATCGTGGAATTCGAAGAGCGTCGCACGCCCGACGCTGCGACGCCGCGCTGAAGTGGCTTGCGGCTATACTTAAGCGGTGAGCCGAGAACGATTGATTCATCTGGTCGCCCATCGCGGTGACGCTCGAGAGTTTCCCGAAAACACGCTTCCCGCCTTCAATTCGGCACTCGAACTGGGTGTCCGGTTTCTGGAGCTGGACGTGCATCTCTCGGCTGATGGCATCCCGGTTGTGATTCATGATCATCAGCTCGCGCGCACAACCGGCCGGCGCGGGGTGGTATTCGATCTGCGGGCGGAGGAGATCGCGCAGATTGAGGCTGGCGAGCCGCAACGCTTCGGCGATCGCTTCAAGGGCACGCGCATCCCGATGCTCACCGATGTGCTGGCGCTCATCAAGGGGCGGCCCGAAGTGACGGTGTTCGTCGAGATCAAGCGCGCCTCGCTGACGCGTTTCGGTCACGATCAGGTGGTGTCGCGGGTAGTCAGCACCCTGCGCCCTGCCGGTGCGCAGTGCGTGGTGATCTCGTTCGACTTGCCCGCGGTCCACCGCGCGCGCCAGCTCGGGGGCCTGCCGATAGGTTGGGTCCTAAGCAAATACGACGACCGCAGCCGCATGAAGTACGAGGCACTGCAGCCAGAATTTTTGTTTTGCGATCATCTGGCGCTGCCGCCCGAAGGCGCGTTGTGGCGCGGTCCGTGGCGCTGGGCGATGTACGAAGTTGAAACCCTGCAACTCGCCATGTCACTTGCCGCGCGCGGTGCCGACTACATCGAAACCATGGCGGTGCGCGAGATGAGCGAAGCTATTCGCTCGGCGCGCCGGGGCGCGTGAGCAGCGCGGTTGACGTCGACGTCGCGATCGTCGGTGCCGGCATTCACGGCGCCGGCATCGCGCAAGCCGCGGCGGCCGCGGGACACTCGGTATTGCTGCTGGAACAGACTGCTCCGGCAGCGGGCTCCTCCAGCCGGTCGAGCAAGCTGATTCACGGTGGCCTGCGCTACCTGGAGACCGGTCAGTTTCACCTGGTCCGCGAGAGCCTGCACGAGCGCACGACATTATTGCGCCTCGCGCCGCAGCTGGTACGGCTGCAGCGCTTCCATATACCTGTTTACCGCGAGACGCGGCGGCGACCGTGGCAGCTGCGGATCGGACTGTCCTTGTACGCGCTGCTGTGCGGCTTTGGGCGCGGATCCCGGTTCGGCCAGGTGCCGCGCTCCGAGTGGCACTCGCTCGATGGGCTCGAGACCAATCACCTGCAGCGGGTGTTCTACTATCACGATGCGCAGACCGATGATCGCGCACTCACCGAGGCGGTGGTGCGATCGGCGCAGCAGCTGGGAGTCCGGATGCTATGTCCCGCTCAGGTACACTCTGCAGCGCTCGACGGCGATGCGGTGGATGTGCGCTTCACCTGGGAGTCTTCAGAGCAGCGCTGCCGCGCGCGAGTGCTGGTCAATGCCGCCGGACCGTGGGCTGACCGCATGGCGCGGACCATCTCGCCGGCCATTCAGGTACCGGCGCTCGAGTGTGTTCAGGGATCGCACGTCATTCTCAATAGTGCTGCGCCCAAGGCTGTGTACTACGTGGAAAGTCCGCGCGATGGTCGGGCCGTGTTCGTGATGCCCTGGCATGGCAAGCTGATGGTGGGAACCACCGAGACCCGCTTTCGCGGTGATCCGGGCACGGTGGCACCGACCGCCACGGAAGTTCACTATCTGCTGGGCGTCCTGAGGCACTACTTTCCGCGTTTTCGCCCGAACGATGCGTGCGAAGTGATTGGTGGTTTCGCCGGACTGCGCGTGCTGCCGGGTGGTGCCGGGCATGCGTTCCATCGCTCGCGCGAAACGCTGCTGGTGACAGACCGACCCGAGCATCCACGTGTACTGTCGGTGTACGGTGGCAAGCTCACCACGTGGCGCGCGATCTCCGCGCGCGCCATGGATCAGATCGCCGACTCGCTACCGAAGCGACGTGCCGTTGCACGCACCGACCAACTGCCCCTGACGAGCTAGTGGCGGGCGAGCCAGTGCAGCTCGATGCGATTGTTGGCGGAGGCGACCCGATTCCACTCGCCAGCAAGTAGCGATTCGCTGATGGGCGGATAGGGCGTCTGAATCTCATCCGCCCCGCCTGCCGCGATCTGCACGTCGATCCGCCCGGCGGAGTTTCGCTGCGCAGTGGCAATCATGTTCGCGAACGCGACCGATTCGCGCTGAGCTGCGGAACCATTGTCCTCGCGAGGATTGCCGATCTGCTCGCACCTGGCGTACGGGGTTGACTCCGGCGCAAGCACGGGCTGCCCGGAAGCGCCATTCACCATACAGAAGCGTCCTGGAAAACTGCGCACCTGCAAAGTTCCCTCAAACCCCTCTGCATTCAGCCGGGACAGCAGGGAGGCGACCTGATCCAGCCGCGCTCCGGACAGCGGCATCTCTCCGAACGGCACCGGCTCCACGCTTGCGGTCTGGTCGGCACCGCCAGGGCCAGCCGTTTCGCCCAGCGGCGCGCCGGCGCTGGCCGCGGCAGCCGCATCGGCGGCCTGCAAGGACGACAGGTTCTGCTGGGCCGTCTGCAGCTGTTGCTGCGACTGCGCGAGCTGCGCGGCGAGCAGCTCGGATGCAGTGCGCTCGCGAAACCACTGCAGTGCGAACAGGCTTGCCACAAGAACACTGGCGACCCCCAGCCAAAGTCCCCAACGAACTGGTGGCGCGCGACGCGGAAACTGCGCGGCACTCGGCGGCTGATCCTGCAGCAGCAGACGCATGTCGCCGATGATTCGATCGGCCTGCGATTCCATATGGTCGACCGTGAAGCGGCGCATCTCGTTGTTGTGGTGCGCGAACATTGCCTCGAGTATGGCGCGCAGATTCGGCGGCAGCGCCGGAAGATCCGGCCGCCGCGGTCCGCGACGTTCGCGCGCGATGTCGTGCAACGAATCATTGGAGAACGCGATCGTGGGAGCCGATGCCGGGGGCGGCCCGGAGCCGGGTGCAGCGGCCGCTCCAGCGGCAGTGCCAATCGGCCCGATCAGATGCAGCTGCTCCAGCGCCTTGGCAACGTCTGCGTGCTTGATCTGTTTTGGCAGTACGCCGAGCGCACCGAGCGCGCGCGCCTGACTCAAGTACAGCTCCCCTTCCTGGGAGGTGTACATCATGATCGGTATGGTCGCAGTGCGCGGGTTGTTTTTGATCGCCTGAACCGCCTGAAAGCCGTCCATGCCCGGCATCAGGTGATCCATGAAAATCACGTCCGGCCGTTGCCGCGTCAGGTAGTCAATCGCCTGCTCCGCGGACTCGACTCCGTCGACGGACAGCTCATGCCGTTCCAGTTCCCGCGTCAGAAATGCCCGGGCCGACCTCGAGTCGTCGACCACCAGCGCTCGTGCCGACATTGCAAATTTGCTCGTAGCGGTGCTGTGGCGAATCTTAACGCATGAGTGCGCCGACCGCGCCGGTGCACACGTCGCAACAATGCACTTGTCTTCGCTGCGCGACTATGCAGTGACCGCTGCGGGCGCAGGCATCCTGATCAGGTCCTGGTACAGAGCCGCCAATCTGACGGCCATGCGACTGGATGCCCAGGTCTGGGCGTAGCTATGTGCCTGTTCCGACAGACGCTCCGCACGCACTGTATCTTCGAGTATGTCGGCGATCGCCTGTGCGAAAGCCTCCGGTCGCTCCGGAGCGACACGCGCACCGCAACCGGCCTGCAGGATCGATGTCGTACCCAGATGTGCCGTAGATACCACGGGACGACCCTGGGCCAGGGCTTCCAGCAGAACCAGCCCCTGGGTCTCGGTCCGCGACGCAAATACGAACACATCGGCAGCCGCGTAGCAGTTGGCGAGCTCGCGCTCGCGCTCGAGGTACCCGATGAAGAATACATGGCCGGACAGTCCCAGGCGGCCAACCTGTGACTGCAGGTGGTGCAATGCCGGACCTTCGCCGGCGATCGCGAACATGGCCTCCGGTCGGGTGCGGCGTAACTCGCAGAAGGCCAACAACAGGAAATCGATGTTTTTTTCGTGCGCGACCCTTCCGACGTAGAGCAGCAGCGGCCGATCCTGCGGAATTCGGAAAGCCTGTCGAAAGTGAACGCCATCCCCCTGGACGTAACGATCGGCAGGCAGCCCCGTGGGAATCACCTCGATCCGCGTCTTCACTCCGTAGTCGAGCAGCAGTGCGCGCATGGGTTCTGACGGAGCGACGATGGCGGCTACCTGCGCACATTGCGATCGTGTGAAGCGGCGGGCCAGCACTCTGCCGATCGGGCGCGGCATCAGCGGTACATAGTGATGCAGGTATTCCTCAAAGAAGGTGTGATACGTCGCCACCACCGGTATTGCGCGCCGGCGCGCGAAGCGTACGCCCGCGTAGTGCGCAATGAATGGTGTGTGTATGTGCACCAGATCGAAGGGCTTACCAGACAGCTCTTGCAACGCTCGTCCCACCGCGCCTGACTTCATACGCCGGTCCTCGGGATCGCCCGGAACCTTCGCCGAGGCGACGCGTATGGTGTTCACATCCGGGTGTTCTGCGGGATGATCGTAGGCGGGTGCGACCAGCGTCGATTCGATTCCCAGTGTCGTCAGATCGTCACGGAACGTTCGAATCGACGTCGACACTCCGTTGACGCGAGGGAAATAGACGTCGGAAATGAACAGTACCCGCATAGCGTGCGGGTACGCAGTCTAGATGAAACTCTGGACGAAAATCGCGCTAGTTGCGAGACCTGCACCGATTGCACCACCGGCCAGCACGTCGCTGGGGTAGTGCAGTCCGAGTACGACTCGCGAGGCCGCAATCAAACTGGCGATAGGTACCAGCACCCACGCCAGTTCCGGAAAGAACGATACGGCCTGCCACGTAAACGCCGCAGCATGCAGCGTATGCCCCGACGGAAAGCTGTAGCGATCCAGCGGTGGCATCGCCAATGTGATGCCGGGATGACGGATGAAGGGACGCTCACGCACCAGCGTGTGCTTCAACCATTTGTAGATCAGCAGCCCGATGATTCCGGTGATTGCCATGCTGATCGCCGGACGCATTGCGGCGCGCCCGTACAGAAGCGGCATCACGCCCACGAGCACATACCAGATGACGCCATCACCCAATCGGCTGGCCAGGCGAAACACGAATCGCAGTGAACGGGAAGCCGCGCCGCGGTTGAGGTGCCGGCAGAGCCGGTACTCGGCGACATCGAATCGAGCCATGATGATCTGGGCGCGGTTCACGGCGATACCCTATGACATGGCGCTGTACAATCCTGTTACCGGCCGATGAAGCTCCGATGACAGACCGGCGGGTTATGTGACATCTGATTGTCACTCAGCGCCCGGCACATGACAGCTGTGACACACGTCAGCGCTTTCCGACAGGAAACGCGCTAGCGACGCCTCATTCGCGGGTGCCGACTCCTTTGTCCAGCAGAAAGACGGACAGTGCAAACAGGGCGGCGGCGAGCGCTCCGGTCAGTATGAAGGCATTGGTGACATGCACGTCGGACGTGCCCAGAAAGCCGTAGCGGAATGCGTTCACCATGTGGAGGATCGGGTTCACCAGCGACACCTTCTGCGCCCACTGCGGCAGCATCGAGACCGAGTAGAAAATGCCACCGAAATAAGTGAGCGGTGTCAGCACGAACACTGGGATCCAGTTCACCTGGTCAAAGTTCTTGGCGAAGATCGCGTTGATGAAACCGGCGAGCGAAAACACCGCCGAGGTCAACACCGCCGCCGCGATGATGGCCACGACGTGATGCGCGGTCAGGCTCGCGAAGATCAGTGAGACTATCGTCACGACAACGCCCACCAGCAAGCCTCGCACCATGCCGCCGGTGGTGTAGCCGGCGACGATGATCCAGTTGGGGAGAGGTGAGACCAGCAGCTCCTCGACGTGCTTGCCAAACTTGGCGCCGAAGAACGACGACACCACATTGCCGTACGAGTTCTGGATGATCTGCATCATGATCAGGCCAGGCGCAATGTAGGCGCGGTAGTCCACGCCGCCCATCGCGCCGACTCGACGTCCGATCAGGCTGCCGAAGATGACGAAATACAGACTCGTCGTGATGGCTGAAGGCAGCAGCGTCTGGCTCCAGATGCGGATGATTCTGCCGTACTCGCGAATCACTATGGTCCGGAACCCGGTCCACCAGATGCTGCCCAGCGAAGCCTCGGCCGAGTTCACGACGCTGCGTTCAAGCATGGCCGCCTCGGTTTTCCACCAGGCGCATGAAGATCTCCTCGAGCCGATTGACCTTGTTGCGCATGCTGAGCACCTGGATGCCGAGCGCGGTCAGCCTCGCAAACAGTTCGTTCAGGCTTTGTTCCTTTGAAATATCCACTTCCAGCGTGTGCTCGTCCACCAACCGCACCGCGAATTCGGGCACGTTCGGCCCTGATGCCAGCGCTTCGCGCGTATTGAGGACGAAGGTCTCGGTGTGCAGTCGCAGCAGCAGATTGCCCATGCGATCACGCTCGACAATGTTGCCCTTGTCAATGATCGCAATATTGCGGCACAAGGTCTCGGCTTCCTCGAGATAGTGTGTGGTCAGAATGATGGTGGTGCCGCGTGCGTTGATGTCGCGCAGGAAATCCCACATGGAACGCCGGATCTCGATGTCCACACCGGCGGTAGGCTCATCCAGAATCAGGAGCTTTGGCTCGTGCATCAGCGCCCGCGCGATCATCAGCCGTCGCTTCATGCCGCCCGACAACCCGCGCGCCGCGCCATTGCGTTTATCCCAGAGCTGCAGCTGCTTCAGATATTTCTCCGCCCGCACGCGCGCCTCGACGCGCGGGATGCCGTAGAAGCCGGCCTGGTTGACCACGATCGTCAGCGGCGACTCGAACTGATTGAAGTTCAGCTCCTGAGGAACCACCCCGATGCAGGACTTCGCCCGCTCGAGTTCCCGGTCGATGTCATGGCCGAAGACCAGCGCGGTTCCGCCGGTCTTGTTGACCAGCGAGGTCACAATGCCAATCAGCGTCGTCTTGCCGGCACCGTTGGGTCCCAACAACGCGAAGAAGTCGCCCTCCTCGACATCGAGCTCGACTCCGCACAGCGCCTGTACTCCGTTCTTGTATGTCTTGGTGAGCGCGCGAGTTGAAAGCGCAAGCATGCTGTACCGTGACCATCCCTTCGTTTTGCGATGGCGAAACTTAGCATATCGTGCCCCCGGCCAGCAGCTGCAGGCCTCGCAGCTGCGCCTGGCGCAGTAATATCCCCTGCCCGCGGCAGGCGGCACTCAGCAGTTGCTGCCAGACGATGGGTTGCTGCTCCCAGCGAGGCACAATCCATGCGGGAGCCAACTCGGCAATGGCCTCCAGGTCCCTCAATCGCGCCGCTGCGATCGCATCGGCGACAGGGCTCGTCAGCCCCAGCGTCAGCTGCGCCATCAGCCGATTGCATCGGGCCAGGTGCCAGGCCAGCAGCAACATGCGACGCACCAGAGCGATGCCGTGGCATCCCACGAAATAGCCGGCGCGCGACGGTCCGTCCATGACGCCGTCCGAAAGTCTGCGATGCCAGCGCTCGGGCTGTGCGAAATCGGCATCCAGCAGCAGATACGGACAACCGGCCAGGCGGTGCTGCGCTTTGGCGTCCAGCCGCCGCCACTGTCCACGCAGCGTACTCACCAGTCGTGGTGCCGCGCGCTCCCCCGTCACCTCGGGCGCGACCGCCATCTGCTTGAGCAGCTCGAGCATATGTTCGTTGATCTCGGCGACCGGCGCGAGCAGCGCGCTGTCCCAGCTGCCGACCTTTGGCGGCGATACGAAATACTCTGACATCGCATGTCTCCACGTTCCCGGTGGATATATTGACGCTTGCACGCTTGGACCTCGTCGGCATTTCTGTGATATTTATATCCGAATCTGTGACCGGTAACATTAGCAGGAGAAGAAATATGCGCATATCCGACGATCGCTACAGCCGTGATCGTTCCCGCTTCGACGTCGCGATGCAATTCATACGCCACGAGGCACGTACGCACACCATCCGACGCTGGACCGGACTAAGTGACGACCGAATTCGTAAGCTCTACCGCTCCTACCTATCCGATTCCTGTAGCGGCCCCTTGGTGCGCCATCGCGGTAAATCTCCGCAACAGGCCGGATTTTTCATGCGCAGTTCGCGCGCACGCTCCGAAGCAGCACTGCTGGCGAGCCTGTGCCGCCTGGTCGGCGCCTTGCCGGGCGCGCCGGCGCCCGAGCTCGCGGCCACACTGCCCTCGCTTTCGCGCGGCGAGTTGCTGTGTCACGCCTATGGTGTATTTCGGTCGCATGTTCCGGAGTCGGCGATCACGTTCGAGCACGCGGTGTTTCTGCTCAGCGCACTGGTGCGGGGTGATGAACTGGTGCTCAGCGGCTGTCGCATCTGCTCGGCGGTGCTGATCATCGACCGCTGGTCGCTGCGGGCCCCGCGCTGCGGCTTCTGCGCCGATGAATCTCTTGCGGCTCCGCCGCACCGTCTGCAAGACTGGCGCCCAGATGACTTCCCAAGCGA
>Ga0070765_100002736_pt1 | contig 11143 bp, 16 predicted proteins | sample HubBroMetageWFT5_FD_71516 | JGI IMG/M metagenome (GOLD analysis project Ga0070765, IMG submission 71516) | Warmed and freeze-thawed soil microbial communities from the Hubbard Brook experimental Forest, New Hampshire - Hubbard Brook CCASE Soil... | ecosystem: Environmental > Terrestrial > Soil... | reverse complement strand
CCCGCTTTCACGAGGCCGTCTGGAGTTGGCGGCCTCGTCATTGAGTTTGCAGAATTCAAGAATTCCGCAACGACCGCGCTTTGACGTAATTGGGGCTTATGTAACCGCCGGGCAATTTGGAACCGCCTTTGGGTGCGTTTCGGCCTCAGGTAAGACTTCGCATAAGGACCGAAGGTGACCCACGACCGACTTGGCGGCCCGCCACCTCATTCGATCACCTCGTCGGTGCGGATTAACAGCGTCGGTGGCACGTCGAGGCCGAGCGCCTTGGCGGTCTTGAGGTTGATCAAGAACTCGAATTTGGTCGATTGCATAACCGGCAGGTTGGCTGGCTTCTCGCCCTTGAGGATCCGGCCCGCGTAGACGCCAATCTGTCGATGGGCTTCAGTGATGCTGGGTGCGTAGCTCATCGGACCGCCGGCCGCGACGAACTCCCGCAAGGCGTAGATGGCGGGGAGTCGATGTCGGGCCGCGAGCGCGACCACTCGCTCCCGCTGTGAGTTGAGGAATGCTCCGCTTCCGGCATACAACGCGCCGGCCCCGCGCTCGACGAACATTGCAAAAGCGGTCTCAAAATCGCGTTCTCTGCCGACGTCGAATATTACGAGTTGCTGTCTGAGAGCTTGCGCCGCGGCCTGCAAATCTCTTCGCTCGGTCTCAGTATCCGCATTGTCAGGGTTCACGATCACGGCAATTCTTGCCGCCGATGGCACAAGTTGGTGCAACAGCTCAAGTCGCTTCGATCCTAACTGGGCGGCCAGAAAACTCACGCCCGTGACGTTGCCGCCCGGCCGGTTGAGGCTCGCGACGAGCCCGGCCGCAACCGGGTCGCTCCCAATCGCGAATACAATCGGAATCGATGTGGTCGCACTTTTGGCCGCGACCGCCTTGGCGACGTTTCCGACGAGCACGGCAACCGGCCGGCGAATGAGATCACTCACCAGAGCAGCCAGCTGACCGGGGTCATTTTCTGCCGAATGATATTCGACCGCAACGTTCTGACCCTCGACGAAGCCGGCATCATCCAGGCCCTGACGGAACGCTGTGATTAGGCCCGTCGCGTTGCCGAGCGAAGTGCTGCGAAGGAACCCGATCACTGGCATCGCCTTCTGCTGCGCGCGTGCGGCGAACGACCAAGCGGCAGTCGCACCGCCGAGAAGTGAAACAAGTTCCCGCCGCCGCATAGATTCAAATCCGTGTTGGGCTACTGAGGCGCTGGCACTTCAGATCGACGCCACACTCACCAAGCTCAAGGACCAACATCCGAACGACCCGGACACAATCGCCGCTCTAAGATCTGAAATATCGGACTACGAGGCCCTGCGAGTTCAAGTCGCCACCCTGCAACAGGCAGTAGCGAAGCTGACTGCGTCAGATAAGAGCAAAGAACAGGCTGCCAAAGCGGCAATGTCCTTTGGCGACGGCGTCCAGGGTTGGTGGCACAAACAACACGCAAACATTCTAGAAAAATCAGCAGAGATGGGAGTCGCACTATCGGCCGTGGGAGTGTGTTCCCTGCTAGGCGTCAGCCCAACTATGGCAATGGTCGCTGCTACCGCATTGGTGGGTGGGAAATCCGTAGCGAAGGCTTTGAAAGGAGTCATCAAGCTCCAACGCATAGGCCCATGAGAAAAAAAGAGGCCGACCTCACTTCCGCCCCGGAATGACAGCTTCGATGCTCAAGCATTTTTCTCTATCTATCGCCCTAACACTGATCGTTCTTGCGCCCGCACAGGCAGGGGAGACTAAGACAGTGATCCTGCTTGAAATCGCGGGCGGTACACCGATCCAGTGTCTTCGATCCCCGGATGAAGAATCCATGCAGCAATGCATGGCACTCTCGGAACACAAATCGAGGACCCTTCGCGGGGAGGTATTCCTCGAGATGAGACTCGATCCCAACTGCGCGGGCATGGGCTTGGCTAGGGATTTTAGCGATTGGGAAAAAATTTCGGTCCGTTGAAAGAAAACGACTTCATCAAAGCGTGGGTGATGGATTTACCAGCAACAAAAGAGAAAGAGTGGTGGCTGACTATCCTGATTATCAACGGCAAACCTGGCCCTGTCTCCATGAATGGAAAAGCAGCCAACGCAAAAGAGCTCGGACACAAGCTCTGCTACATCATCCACCAAGAGAAAATCACACGGCGATAGCCCCTACCGCCGCCCCGGAATGACAGTCCACCCACCAAGAGAATCCCTAAGCACCCGCGAGCCATCGCTACACGAATAGTTCCCAAAGGAGCGTGGCCTCAATCCCGCTTAATTGCGCGCAGAATGACGAGCAGAATGACCGCTCCAATTATCGCCGTGATGATGGAGGCGATAAAACCGGAGCCGGCGCTGATGCCCAGAACGCCGGCGAGCCAGCCACCGATCACGGCGCCGACAATTCCCACGACAATGTCGCCTATGAGGCCGAACCCGCCGCCCTTGACCAACAGGCCAGCGAGCCAGCCCGCGATCGCACCGATGATCAGCCAAACGATGAAGCCATAAGGTAGTCAGCTATGCCATTGGGTGCCGGCTGGGCGGATCCGCGCTAGACGTTGGCAACCGCCACGGGTTCCTGCGGAATTGCAGTGGGGTTCCCGCGGCAGTCGCCAACAGCACGTAACGGACAAGTGCCAACTACTCTACGCACACTCGACCGGCTTCGTGCCCCAACCGCGCGGGTGACTTGGAAAGGCCAATTGTCGCGTGGCCCACGCTAGATGATGACGCTTGCAATCAACGATTTGTCGTCGCGGGTCAATGCCCGGCTCGCTATCGCCTGATAATTGGCGCGCGCCAAACAGGGAGGCCCAGAGAGGCGCAAAGCCCAGGGTTACTTGTAAGGCTGATCGGCCATTTTCCAAGTCGTCGATTGGCAGCTCTGTGCGCAGTTGCGCCGGACGTTGGCAGGGTCGGTGCCAAAGGGCGCCGACCGGCTTGGCTCCTAGGGTTGATCCTTTGAGGGTAGCGCTGTGGCCGCTCGGCAAGTCACGACTTCGCGCGAGCGCAAGCGGACGCGGGCACTGGCCATGGTGCGTTCGCTCTATAGCGAGGGCGAGCGGATGCGCCGCGGCCGTTCGATGATTGCCTGGTGTCCGCTCGAAATGGTTGTGAAGCGACGTACCGATGTCAATGTGCTCGCCTTTGCTGCCGCACGAGGCTGGATCGAGGTGTCCCTGGATGCTCGCAGCGTGCGCGTCACTGAGGCCGGTCGCCGCCAGATCGGCAGAAGCTGATGGACGCGGCACTGGAGTGGCGATCCTGCGGGTGGCTAGGAAAGCGGCTACCGCAGCGACTGTTGCGATGATGGTCTATTGGACGACCCGCCGACCGGCTACACGGACACGTCGGGCCAGGAGCCCTACAACCTGGCGCTGTCGCTGCGTCGAGCAGCCTGCGCTTATGCGCGGGCCATCTCGGATATGAAATCAGGCTCGCGTTGGAAATGGGAACTGCGCCTTGCTTGAGCCCCTCCGTTGTGCGGGTTGTTGTTGGGTGTCGTCCGATGATTTGGGCGCAGCTAGCTCATCTGCGCCGGCAACGCGGGGCACGATAGAACTCATCAGTGGGCACGCGTTGCATTTGGTAGTTCGCCTGGTTTTGGAAAGAGTGCCGGGTCGCTTGCCTTGCCCGTTTGATCATGCGCCTCGGAACTTCTCGAAGCGAGGAGGAACAGGGATTTCCAATAGACGGCTAGCCTCAAAAAGCTCATGGAGGAGCTAACGCCAACAGAGGCCTGCTTTGTTCGCTGCGCTGCCCGGCGCAGCGCCTGGGTGTTCCCCCATCCCCCGGAGTTCAGAAGACAAGTTCAATTTCAGCGGCACAACTCACTGCACCCTGCCCATATCCCTTCGACCTGCCCCCTCCGGATCAGTGACGGTGCCGATGGAAGCGGAATCCTGGCATGAAGACCGGACGCGCGTTCGGAAAGATGACGGGAGGCGGCGACCCGGGATAGGACGTTGGCCGCGGAAAGGTCGTCGACGACGGCGGCATACCGGACGGCGTCGCCCCAGGGACGCCGCTGGCCCCGACCGACGCGGCGGTCGTGGGCCCGTTGGCCGCGCCAGGCATCGCGGCGTCGCGAGCGCTCTGCTCGGCGGCCTGGTTGTACCATTCCACAGCTGCCTGTTTGTCCTGGGCGACCCATTCACCGCGCTCGTACATGCGGGCGACATTGCGCTGCGCCTCCGGCGAGCCCTGCTCGACGAGCGGCAGCCAGATCTTGAAGGCGGTGGCGTAGTCGCCACGCGCATAAGCGGCCTCCGCCTCGGGCTGCAGCAGCGCAAACTCGGCGGGCGACAGGGCAATTCCAACTAGAGCGATGAGCAAGACCCAGCCAACGCATGGCGGCGTCCCCCAACAGCCATCAACACGGCAGAAGGCAAGCTCGCCGATGGGTCGCCACGACATGGCGGTCAAAGCGTCCCCTTCAATGAAACAGGGCATTGGCAAAGCCGGCAACCAGCTTTACGAGCTCGGCCTGTCGGTGTGTCGCAGTCTTGTCGAACAAGTGCTGCAGGTGCGTCTTCACCGTGGTTTCAGCAACGCCGAGCACCGCCGACACTTCCGAAACAGAGCCCACCTCGATGACGGCGAACAGCACCCGGAGTTCTGCCGGGGTCAGCCCGAATTCCTTGGCAACGGCTTCCGGTGGCGATGGCAGCTCGAGTTCAGCTTTGCGAACGAAAACCGTCGCGGCCGCGGCATAGGCGGCGCTCGCCGTGCGCCGCGATCCAGACGTCAGCGGCAGCACGTGGGCAACGAAGCGCTGGCCGTCACGGCCCTTCAAAGGCACCGCGATGCCATGCTTGCCCAGGAAAGCGTCGCCGCTGGCAGAGGCAGAGAAGCTCTGCGACAGAGTCTGCTCGGCTTTGCCGTCGATGGCCTGCAGCTTGCCATTGCGAGCCCGCAGCGCCGCCGCTTCACCGATCATTGCATGACCGCTCACATTGGCGTGGACGATGCGGCCACTTGCTTCGACGATAAACATCGCGCTCCTGAGCGTGTCCAGGCTGTCGGCAAGCACCGCCGCCTCGACGGTCTTGAGATCAATGGCCTTGCCGATCAAGACGGCACGTCGGATGTGTGGCACGACCAGGGAGAAGCGCTGGCGCATCGTTTCGTTGGCAAAGCCAGTTTCCAGCGTCCGCGTCACGATGAGGGTCGAACAGGCCTTCGGTGACTTCTCGAGATTGGCGAACAGCCCGTCGACCACGCCTTGCGGAAACAACCACTCCCGCCCGAACCGGGACCGGCAGAACTCCTCTCGCGTAATGCAATCCGGAACGACGCTGTGCGGCTCCTCTTCGTCGAAGAACAACATCGTTGGAAAGGCCGGATTGAGCCTGTGGTACTTCTCCTCGTAAAGCTGCAGGTAATGCGGGTCGGCACCCGAGGAAAAATGGAAGTGCACCGTCCGGCGCCACGTCTCCTGCGAGCTGAGGGTCGCCGCACCTGCTCCGATGTACTGGCAAGCCTTGTGCAGCGCGCTCGACCACAGTCCGGGGTCCAGCGCTGCGTCATAGATGTCGCCGACCAGCGCCGAGAAGGTATCCAATTCGCGCATTGCGACAGCCACCAGCTTGGTCAATCAGGTGCCCCGTCCACCCTACAGCGGACGTCTCATCCGTTCGGATGATGCCACACCCCGGGCTTTTCGCTCAACTAGAGCGCAAGGCGTCCCCCAGGAATCGCCCAAAAAAGGGCGGACACTGCTGTACCCGTGGACGCCTCTGTACCCGCGGACACCGTTCCCGGCATGGGGGAGTTCCAATGACTACCCAACATTCTGTAACTGTTTCCTGGCGCCCCGTCAGAGTTTTGCCCCGCCCTCGGATCGACGGATTTGCTCTTTCCCTAGTGCTCGTGGTGCTGGGTGCGACCTTCCTGCCATGCCAAGGGGAGGCGGCCAGGGTCTTTCATATTTTGGGCATAGCCGCGATCGGATCGCTCTTCTTTCTTCAGGGCGCTCGGTTATCACGAGAGGCCGTCTGGGCCGGCATTACACATTGGCGTCTGCACGGGATGGTCGCTTCGACCACTTTCGTAATTTTTCCTTTAATCGGATTGGCGCTGACGGTCGCCATCCCGGCCGCCTTACCGCCGATACTTTGGCTCGGCGTCCTCTTCCTTTGCGCCTTACCTTCCACGGTACAATCGTCGATCGCCTTGGTATCGATTGGTCGGGGCAACATCGCCGGCGCCGTCTGTACGGCGACAGCATCCAACATCGCAGGCATGGTGATAACTCCCTTCCTGTTCAGTGCCCTGGCCGATGTTGAGAGCAGCACTAAGAGCAGCGTCATCGACCTTTCTGGTTTCTGGCAGATACTCGCTGAACTGCTGGCACCATTCGTCGTCGGCCACCTGCTGCGTCCTTATCTTGGGCGTTGGGCCGATCGTAATCGTTCCCTGCTGGCGATCACTGATCGCGGCTCCATCCTCATGGTCGTCTATACCGCCTTCAGCGCTGCCGTCCTAAATGGCGTGTGGACACTCATGCCGCCCCTGACTTTGGGATCACTGTTTGCGGTCGTAGCCGCCATCTTTGTTCTGGTTCTGACAATACTAGTTGCCTGGTCCCGCGGTGTGGGCTTTGGCCGACCAGACAAGATCGCCGCCATTCTGTGTGGCACTCAGAAATCACTAGTGAGCGGCGTGCCTATCGCGAACGCCATGTTTTCCGGTGCCGTCGTCGGACCACTGCTGCTGCCGATGATGGTTTACTATCTGATTCAGCTCTTTGCCGGTGCTTGGCTGGCGCGGCGCTACGCAAGGGATTGCGAATCAACCAGCACAAACGGTGCATCGTGCAGTTAGCCAAGGTTAACCATACAAGCGCGAAACACTGATGTAGATCAGCAATGCTTGAACCATCACCGCAACAGATCGAACAGAACCAGTGACCGGAGAAACAATTGTAATTGATTCGTCCGGCAGATCAGCGGGTCGCTCGACAAGCCACCAAGGCCAAATCTGTAGTACTCGTGAATGAGTTGCTCTGCGATTTCGAGCGGATGGGAGATGGAAACAAAGACGCCGGCATCTACGCTTCGAAAGTATCTTGGCATGTGATGGCCAACACTATTCAGCGAAGATATTTGCCCCAACCCGAACCGATTTGCGGTCGGAGCGAATTGTAACCACGCGCCGGCTAACCAACTCGGTTGGCCTTGGCCTACACTTGGGCCGGTGGTCATAGCGTCAGGCTGTTGGCCCGGTTTGCCGAGCGGCCGAACAGAATCTTCGTCCAGACCTGACCAGGCTTCCACCGGACCCGCTTCCTGGGAGACGGGCCGTTCGGCCCCCCGCCCCGGCCTCGGCGCGTCGCTGGCGGCTTGACCACCCTTGGCGCAGCCAGTTGTGAAGATGGTCGCTGCGGTATCCCCCGGTACCTCCTGGGCGTACCACCGCACGTCCAGACGAAAGGCCCAGCATCGCCACCGAGGAGAGTAAACGGTCGGACAGTCATGTGACGCAGTCATCGGCCTGACGCTGGTCACGCATTCACCCGGCGCTGCTGGAGTTGGGCAGAAAACCCCACAGAACTCCCTTGCCGAAACCCCAATGAAATCAACCTTCCGCCGGCGCCGTTTCGCGTGGGCCGAAACAGTTGATCATTGCCCAGCCATTGCTTCGGGCGGTTCTGCCTCACAGCCGGGATCGAGGCCCTGCAGGCCATGATGGCCGCTGACGTGAAAGACTTGTGCGGCGAGCGCCATGCCCGCAGCTCCGAGAAGAGGGCGTAATGGCCGCGCAACGTGAAGCAACTGAGCAACATCAAACCCAACACTCACGGCTCTTTGGTCTGATCGGCGGCTTCCGCTCGGCCGGCGGTGGCTTCCGACGGGCGTCGTTCCTCCTGCACCATCATCACACCGATGAGGGCTAATCTGGCCTTGAGAGCAACGTCATGCCCAGCAGGAACAGCAAGGCGAACAGGGCGGCGGTAAGGACCGGAAACATGATTTTGAACCCGAACTCCACGTCGGGCGAGGTCCATGCCCTTAGGGTGCCGACGGCGCTCGCGATAGCAAGGACTGATCCAATGGCGGCGAAAACGACCAGTGTGATTCTCCGAGCGGGTGGCTTTCTCATCTCTACCGGATGTGTTTGTAGGAGCGGGTCATGCCGCGAGGCTAGAGCCCCGTAGCGGTCAGCGGCGAATCAACGTTTTGCCTGCACCGCTAGCAATACGCTCTTATTCTCTACCCCGTGGGCAAGCGTTGAAGAGTAGATCATCGCCGCGCTCGCAACGAAGCCCCACAGGCAAATGGCGGCCATTAGCGCCAACACTGTGGGGACAGCGTCGTCCGCTTCCCACATGAGATGTTTGTTCTTGTCCATCAGGCACCCCTCGCGCCAGAGAGAACAGGATGACGCTGTCATCCAAGGGGACTGCCTGCAAGCTAGGGCCTGCAGTGATGACTGAGATCAAATTGTGACCAGCGGGCGCTTGTTTCTGCCGCGGCGGCCCAACAGACTATCGCTCAGCCCGCTTTAACGCCCGCCACTCCCACAGTGGCATAACAACGATGCGCGTGAACGCCAACGCCGCGCGCTGCCGCCCGTCTCTCGGCATCAACATACTGATCGCTGAAGGCGGGATAGGCCCACGCCCAGCGAGCGCTTACCATCAGCGCCTGGAGGTCGTCCTTGCCGGCAAAGCAGACCGCGACGGGTCGGTTATTCTTGTGGTCATAGTCCACCTGGTGACACGACACTGGACGCCCGGCGACGAAAGCGACAAGAGCCTTGGTCGCCAGCGGCCCGGGATACCAGTGGCCACCGTCACAAGGCTGTCCCTTTTCGGGAGCGTCGATGCCGAACAAGCGGACGCGCTGACGACCGAACTTAACGGTGTCGCCATCCGAGACCGCGAAGCCATGCGAGGTCCCAGTGCCGTTGGTATCTGAGTCTGTCTGGGCAAATGCGGGCAAAGCCGCAGCCCACATTGCGATTAATGCCAACCACACTTTCACTTGCCACAGCCCCCTTCAAATCACCCCACACTCCTCCAGCAGCCGTACACCGTCGGCCGTTATCGCAACGCTCTTCGGAGGTTCGCCGGCGCCTACCAACCACCCGCTTACCTCGGCGTAGTAGATCGAAGAATCCACGCTTTCGGATGCGTGGCCTAAGTCCAGCGCCGCGCGATCAATGTACCATGGCTGCGTCCGCCGCCCCGAGAGTTCGTAGACTCGGGCTATGACTTCGAGAACCAAGGCCGGAATGGTGTCGCGTGTTTGTTTTGGCATTTTTCTAACCCGACATCTGCGGAGATGCCCTCGCAGACTTGCCAAGCTCTATGCAGTGTACGGTTAGCGAAGGCTAAACCTCCCCCTCCACACCTAGCGAGAAGCCCCGCATCAGCGCAAACGTGCTACCGGCGACAACCTTCGATTTGGCTTCTCGAGCATCGCCAAGTGCGGCGAGTCGTCGCCCGGTGATGAGCATCACAGACGCCGATGAATTATGCAGGTAGCACCGCGCCCCTCAAGTCGCAGGACGACTAGTACAGCAGAGCTGAAACGACCTAAACCGCTGAGCTATCCAAGGAGACTACATGAAGTGCCGCCTCTTGCGGCGCCGCCGGACGCATTTGCGCGCGTCTACTCCAGGCGCCGCGATTGCCGCTCAACTGCGCGCCCAAATCCCGTGCTCGACTGACCCCAACCGATTGGAGGGATTGGCTTGTGAGGCGGAGGGACGCTCGCACACTCGAAGTGTTCGAAACGGCCAATCGTTTCTTTTGCGCGGCCTTCGCCGACTGTCATCGGGCGGCGCGCGACAAAGGGCACAGCGCGGCGACCTAAGCTCAACGACGAACTGACAAGCGGCCCGAAGCCCCTTCCCTGGGTAACCCAGTCGGCTGAAGCCCCCGAAGCCTTTATGATCGGCACCCACATCGCCAGATCGCCGCGCACCAGCTTTTCCACGCCAGCCGGTGGCTCCGGCAGCATCATGTCGATGCCCTGAGCTTTCATCTTGTCGCGCACAGCGGGAGCGAATGCCGACCTCGTGGCTTTGATTGGAGCAGCACCCGAGTTCGGCGCTACGGGCTTTCTATTGCCGACGCGCAACCATGAGGTTCTTACGTGGTGCCTGAACGGTGGCTTGAAGCTCGTTTATCAGATGACGCTCATGACAATGGGCCTCTACAACGAGCCAAATGGTGCATACCTGCCGTCCATTCTGTATTGAGTCGGCCGGTAAACGACCGTCTTAGGTCTTAGCCGTCCCGAGGACGCGGAGCCAGTTCTCGCCGGCGATCTTCTTCACATTGGCGGGCGTCGTGATCCGGTTTAGCGCAGCGATGAGCTCGGGGTAGCCGCTGGCATTTTTCGGCGCGCCGCTTCGTCCGCCAGCCATGTCGAGGCCGATTGCGACGTGGTCGGCGCCCACCAGCTTGATCACGTAGTCGACGTGCTCGGCCCATTCGTCGGCCGTGGGAATGAGTGGCACCAGCTCCGGCAACTCCTTCCAGTTGCCTGCGGCGCGCCATTGCTCGGCGAATTCCTTGTCAAAGCGGGCGATGTACTCGCCGTGATCGCCCGGCGGCCGCGGGAAGTCGGGTTGGTAGCCCACCATGGCGAACAACCCCTTGGCGTTGGCGGCGGCTTTTTCGGGGTTCTCGGACAGCCACTTGCGATAGCGCTTGCCGACCACTGCCGCGCCGCCATGGATGCCGACCAGCCCGCCCTTCGCCGCCAGCGCCTTGAGCACCTCGTCCGACAGGCCGACACCCGACACAGCGCGGATGGTCTCGTGGCTCGCCACGACCGGCGCCTTGCTTGTCTCGATCAGCTGCTTGTGGACGGCCTCGGTGCCATGCGTAATGTCGATCAGGATGCCGAGCCGATTCATCTCGGCGACCAGTGCGCGGCCGCGCTCGTTGATACCGTGATAATGGTCGGGGTCCTGACCACCTTGGGTCTTGGCCAGTGCAGAGTCGGCGAAGGCGTTATATCCCGACTGAGTGGCGAACTGGATGCAGCGCAAGCCCAGGCGATAGAAGGCGTTCAGCACGTCGAGATCGCCCTCGTGATCCCAGCCCGATTCGCTACCGAGGAACACTGCCATGCGACCGCTGGCGATGACGCGTCGCGCGTCGGCCACAGTGGTGACGATCGCCATCTTGTCGGAA
>Ga0070765_100002735_pt1 | contig 11146 bp, 10 predicted proteins | sample HubBroMetageWFT5_FD_71516 | JGI IMG/M metagenome (GOLD analysis project Ga0070765, IMG submission 71516) | Warmed and freeze-thawed soil microbial communities from the Hubbard Brook experimental Forest, New Hampshire - Hubbard Brook CCASE Soil... | ecosystem: Environmental > Terrestrial > Soil... | reverse complement strand
AGTGTATGTGTACGTGGACATGGAAAAGAAGATGCTGACGTACGCCGGTGCCGGACACCCACCGATGCTCTTTTGGACCAAATCCGCTGGCAGTGCGCGGGAAGTTATGGAAAACGGATTGTTCCTGGGGATGTTTCCCGAAGCGACCTACCAATCCCTCCAGGTTCCGATCGCAGCGGGTGACCGCGGTATTTTGTACACGGATGGAATTCCGGAGACAAAGAATCCACTCGAAGTGGAATTCGGAACCGGTCGCATCAAGCAATTCATGGATAGGAACCACCAGCTGTCGGCGGACCAGTTTGCCGACGGACTGATTGACGATTTGTCGGGGTGGGCCGAACAACCTCGCGGTCAGGGGCAGCAGGATGACATTACGGTGCTAACGATCGATTTCAAGAGTTAGGCGTTCGGGAGTGTGTTCGACCGCATGGGACAAAAAATTGGCTGGGGCGGAAGGATTCGAACCTTCACCGTCCTCATTAACAGTGAGGTGTCCTACCAGTTGGACCACGCCCCAGCGGAGTGTAGCGTCTGCTCCGGGAGGACCGGAGCAAGTGAACTTCGCCGCTGCAGAAGCGGCGACACCTTCACAGAATAACATGGGGCCTGCTATCAGCAAGAGTTCAATCGAAGCAGTCCATGCATAACAAATATTTATAGCCCACGCGCAGGAAAATCTTCGCCCGCGCGGATTTCCAAAATAAAACAGAGCCCTTCGCTGCATTCGTTGCATTCTTGTGCAATGTGCGGATTCGTACGGAACCTTCGAACGAATCGGGAGATTCAAAGCAAGAGATTTCGCGAACATTGTTTCGCAGAATTTCGCTTGGGTGGTTGCATTCCCGCAAAAATTATTAGAAACTATGCGGTCAATTAGAGACCCGGGCCCGCGCTGCTCGGCAAGAGTGGATGATTCTCCTAAGTAAATGCCCTTCCGGAGAACACTTCTCACTGGCGCAAAGCGGACATGGCACAGATCTTTCACCGAAGCGCGAATTATCTCGCACGATTCAGTTTGTTGGGCGCCGCAGTGTTTGCTGGCGTTGCCCTCACGGCAGTTTTAGTGGTGGCCAGATCGCCATATATCACCAATCAAAACGTCACACGCGACCAACCGATTCAGTTCAGCCATAAACATCACGCCGGCGATGACGGTATCGACTGCCGTTACTGCCACACGGCCGTGGAAACCTCCGCATATGCGGGCATTCCACCGACGAAAACGTGCATGAACTGCCATTCCGTGCTGTTTAATAATGTCGGCTACTTGGAGCCGGTACGCGAAAGCTATCGTACGGACCAGTCCATCCATTGGGTGAAGGTCCATCGCCTCGCGGACTACGTGTACTTCAATCACAGCATTCATATTAATAAGGGGATTGGCTGCTCCTCGTGTCACGGAGCCGTCAATCAAATGCCGCTGATGTTTCAGGCTTCGCCACTGAACATGCAGTGGTGCCTGGATTGCCATCGCAATCCGGAGAAAAATCTTCGCCCCAAGGACCAGGTCTTCAATATGGACTGGAGAGCGCCGGCCAATCAGGATGAAATCGGGCACCGGCTGGCCGTAGAAAACAAGATTCGAACGACCGCCGAGCTAACCAGTTGCTCGACGTGTCATCGTTAACAGGTGATATGAGCGATCACGCAGACGATCACGAGCTACGCATCCTGCAAGGCAACACCGGGCAGGAAGGCGAACATCATCATGACGAACACGGCGAAGAAGAGCCGGTTGACACTACTGTTCGCGAGCATGCTCTCGATCTCGCCACGGTCCGTGAGAAGCTTAGGGACAAATCCGGCAAGCAGTACTGGCGCACACTCGAAGAGCTAGCCGGCAATCCTCATTTTGACGAATTGCTTCACCGTGAATTTCCGCGGCATGCTTCGGAATGGGATGACGCCGTGGATCGCCGCGGTTTTCTGAAGCTGATGGGCGCTTCGCTGGCGCTTGCGGGCATGGCGGGCTGCGGGATGCCCGACGAGAAGAATATCGTTCCGTACGTGAAGCAGCCGGATGGAATGGTTCTTGGCCGGCCCAGATTTTATGCCACGGCGATGCCGTTTGTCGGCGATGCCATCGGGGTTTTGGTAGAGAGCCACGAAGGGCGTCCCACCAAGCTGGAAGGCAATCCTGATCATCCGTCGAGCATGGGTGCGTCGAGCGCCATCGTGCAGGCGTCCATACTGAATTTGTACGACCCGGATCGTTCGCAAACGACGCGATTCGCCGGCGAAATTCAGACGTGGTCGTCTTTCCTGGAAGCTGCACAGGGGTTGGCGGCAGCCGCGAAATCGCAGAATGGCGCGGGTTTCCGCATTTTATCCGGGACGATTGTGTCGCCGACGCTGGGCAGCCAGATCAAGAAGCTGTTAACGCTTTTTCCTGAAGCAAAATGGCACCAGTGGGAGCCTGCCAGCGGCGATGGCTCGCGCGAGGGCGCAAAGCTCGCGTTCGGGCGCTACGTGAACACCGTTCTCGTGCCCGGAAAAGCCAACGTCATTCTCTCGCTGGATTCGGATTTTCTGGCCAGCGCTCCCGGGCATATTGCGTACGCGAAGCAATTCTCCCGCCGCAGAAAGCTGGATTCGCCAAGCGACACCATGAGCCGGCTGTATGTTGCAGAGCCTACGCCCACGGTGACTGGATCTTCCGCCGACCATCGGCTTCCGGTGCGTGCCAGCGATATCGAATTGCTGGCACGCGCGCTTGCAGGAAAAGTTGGCGCTGGACCGGCGGCTACGCTTCCAGCCGAAACGGAAAAGTGGCTCAGTACCGTTGCGCAAGAATTGCAGAACGAACGTGGCGCGTCCCTCGTCGTTGCAGGCGAGCAGCAGCCTGCGGCTGTACACGCGTTAGCGCACGCCATCAACGCGGCGCTGGGGAATGTCGGAACGACGCTCTACTACACGGATCCAGTGGAGACCGAACCCGAATCGAACCTGGAATCCCTGCGGCAGCTTTGCGCGGACATGGGCGCAGGCAAAGTGGAAACGCTGGTCATTCTTGGCGGCAATCCGGCCTACAACGCGCCGCACGATTTCGATTTCCTGGAAAAATTGAAGAAGGTTCATAGTTCGGTTCACTTGAGCCCATATTTCGACGAAACTTCGGCGTATTGCAACTGGCATATCCCTGAATCGCACTTCCTGGAAACTTGGAGCGACGCGCGGGCCTACGACGGCACTGCCAGTATTATTCAGCCGTTGATCTCGCCGCTTTACTACACAAAATCGGCACACGACGTAATCGCCGCGTTCAGCGACAAGCCTGGCGTTGCACCCTATGATTTGGTGCGCGGCTACTGGACCGATGCCATGGGCCACTCGGAAGCCGCGGTGGAAGCCGGTTGGAAGAAATGGCTGAACGACGGCGTCATTCCCAACACAAAATTTCCGGCGATTACCATGACGTCGAAATGGAGCGCCAGCAGTTTGCCCGCATTCCAGGCGGCACTCGCGGGGCAGATTGAATTTATCTTCCGTCCGGATCCCGCGGTTTACGACGGGCGCTTTGCGAATAACGGCTGGCTGCAGGAATTGCCCAAGCCGCTCACGAAGATTACCTGGGATAACGCGGCGCTGGTCAGTCCGAAATACGCGGAGAAGATGGAGTTGGAGCACAAGGTAATGGCGCGCGGCGGCGAGCACGGACAAGTTCGCTCCAGAGTACTGGATATCGAGCTGAACAGCAGCAAAGTAACCGCTGCATCGTGGACACTGCCGGGTCAACAGGAAGACACCATCGTGCTGCCGCTGGGCTACGGGCGGACGCGGGCCGGATACACCGGCACGGACAAAGGCTTCAACGCGTACGTTGTACGTACTTCCAACGCGTTGTGGGTCGCGACAAACGGAAAAGTTACCTCGACAGACGAAGGCTACTCGCTGGCGTGCACGCAATATCACTTCAATATGGAAGGGCGGCAACTGCTTAGTTCCGCCAGTCTTGCGGAATACAAGAAAAATCCCGGGTTTGCGCATGAAGGCGTGGAAGCCCCGCCGAAAGACGATTCGCTTTACCAGGAATTTTCCTACCCCGGCTACGCATGGGGCATGGCGATCGATCTCAACAAATGCAACGGCTGTAGCGCTTGTGTGGTGGCATGCCAGTCAGAAAACAATATTCCGGTTGTCGGCAAGGATCAGGTGATGCGCGGGCGCGAGATGCACTGGATTCGCGTGGACCGCTACTACGCGCATGCAGAATCAAAAACCAACGATCCATCCACGTACAATCCTTCGCTCGATAATCCGGAGACGTTTTTCCAGCCGGTGCCATGTATGCAGTGCGAAAACGCACCCTGCGAACAGGTTTGCCCGGTAGGCGCAACGGTGCACAGCGCGGAAGGCCTGAACGACATGGTTTACAACCGCTGCATCGGCACGCGGTATTGCTCCAACAACTGTCCGTATAAAGTGCGCCGGTTTAATTTCCTGCGCTTCCAGGACTGGGAAACGCCGCAACTGAAGCTGATGCGCAATCCGGAAGTTACCGTGCGCAGCCGCGGTGTGATGGAGAAGTGCACCTATTGCGTACAGCGCATCAATAACGTGCGTATTGACGCGGAAAAGCAGAATCGCCCGATTCGCGATGGCGAAATCGTGACTGCCTGCGAATCGGCTTGCCCGTCCGAAGCCATCGTTTTCGGAAACGCCAACGACCCGAACAGCCGCGTGGCGAAACTAAAAGCACAACAACGCAACTATTCGATTCTGTCTGAATTGAACGCGCGGCCCCGTACTACGTATCTGGCGGCGGTGCGGAATACCAACACGGATCTGGTGAAGGAATGAGCGCTCCGGAAATTCCATTGAACTCGCATCCGTTGTACAACCCCGAGCCTGAACCGGTGCTGGAGCCAGGGCATACCTATGCCTCGGTAACGGACAAAATTTCGTCGATTGTTTTGACGCGGCCCCTTGGGATTGGGTGGCTGGCGGGCTTTACCCTGGCGTTTTCGATTGTGATGATGCTCTTCGCCTGCCTGGCGTGGCTGATCACCAAAGGCGTCGGAATCTGGGGCATCAACATTCCGATCGGCTGGGGATTTGCGATCGTCAACTTCGTCTGGTGGATCGGTATCGGCCACGCAGGAACGCTGATTTCCGCCATTCTGTATTTGCTCAATCAGAAGTGGCGCACGTCCATCAACCGTTTCGCGGAAGCAATGACGCTTTTCGCGGTTGCTTGCGCGGGCCTTTTCCCATTGATCCACACTGGCCGCCCGTGGATGGCGTACTACATGTTTCCGTATCCCAGCACCATGGGAATTTGGCCGCAATTCCGCAGCCCGCTGATCTGGGACGTGTTCGCGGTTTCGACATATGGAACGGTTTCGCTGTTGTTCTGGTACGTGGGCTTGCTGCCGGACCTGGCGACGCTACGCGATCGCGCCAAGCAGAAGTGGCAGCAGTATATTTTTGGAATGCTCTCGATGGGCTGGCGCGGGTCGGCGCATCACTGGCATCGCTACCAGTCGGCCTACCTGCTGCTGGCGGGCTTGGCCACGCCGCTGGTGCTCTCGGTTCACACTGTCGTGAGCTTCGACTTCTCGGTGGCCATCGTTCCGGGCTGGCACACCACGATTTTCCCGCCGTACTTCGTAGCCGGCGCGATTTATTCTGGCTTCGCCATGGTTCTTACTCTGTGCATTCCGCTGCGTAAGGCCTACAAGCTGGAAGGATTCATCACCATGCGCCACCTGGACACCATGGCCAAGGTGATGCTCGCTACCGGTGAAATTGTAGCTTACGGCTACTTCATCGAATTTTTCATGGCGTATTACAGCGGCAACAAGTTCGACGTGTTTCTTGCCGAACAGCGATTGCACGGGCCGTACTCGCATTTCTACTTTGCGCTGATTTTCTGCAACATTCTGACGCCGCAATTGCTGTGGTTCAAAAGCGTGCGCCGCAACGTTCCGCTGCTGTTTGTGATGTCGCTGATCATCAATACAGGCATGTGGCTGGAGCGCTTCGTGATTGTCGTGATTTCGTTGACGCGCGACTTTATGCCCTCCGCGTGGGGCCGTTACTCCGCCACGTTCTGGGATTACGGCACATTCGTCGGCACCCTCGGCTTGTTCACAATGTTGATCTTCCTGTTCGTGCGCGGCTTGCCTGCCATCGCGATCTCGGAAATGCGCGAATTGGTGCATCAAGAGTCACACGGGAAGGAGGGACACGTATGAGCGAGACGCGTTCCCAACTTTACGGTGTGATGGGTGAATTCGAATCGCCCGAAGCGATTCTCGCGGCGGCCAAGAAAGCGCGCGAGGCTGGGTACAAGCACATCACCGCGTACACGCCATTTCCGGTGGAAGATCTTGCGCAGACGATTGGATTTCGCTGGACGGCTGTGCCGCTGATAACTCTGCTGGGTGGACTTGGCGGCGGCCTAAGCGGTTTCGCCCTGGAATACTGGTGCTCCGCGATTGCTTACCCAATCAATGTTGGCGGGCGCCCGCTGAACAGTTGGCCCGCGTTTATCCCGGTCACGTTCGAATTGACCGTGCTTGGCGCGGCCACCTTTGCGGTGATCAGCATGTTGGCTTTGAACAAATTGCCGCAGCCGTATCACCCGGTTTTCAACGTGGATCGCTTTGCGCGCGCCTCCACCGACAAGTTCTTTTTGTGCATCGAATCGCGCGACGCCAAATTCAATCTGGCGGAATGTGCGCGATTCCTGCAAAGCGTCGAGGCGCAGCATGTCACCGAGGTGAAGGATGAAGAGTAGCTCCTCCCTTCGCTCGCTGATCCTACTGGCCCCGATGGTTATCGGGTTGGCTGGGTGCGGCAATACGCTGCGGCAGGATATGGCCAATCAACCGCGCGAGAATCCCTTGGCGTCCTCGGATTTTTTCCCGGATGGCCGCTCGGCACGCCCGGTCGTGGATAACACCGTCGTTCGCGGCGCGGTTGCTGACGATGCTCTTTTCGTCCCCAAGGATTCCAACGCGTTTCCGTTGCAGGTCAACATGGAGACGCTCGAGCGCGGCCAGGAGCGCTACGCGATATTCTGCTCTCCGTGCCACGGCTTGCAGGGCGACGGCAATGGCATGGTGGCGATGCGCGGGATGAAACATCCGCCGAGTTTTCACGACGAGCGTCTTCGTCACGAACCGAACGGCTACTTCTACGACGTAATCACCAACGGATTTGGCGCGATGTACCCCTACGCAGCGCAGATTCCGCCGCGCGACCGCTGGACCATCGTCGCGTACTTGCGGGCGTTACAGCTCAGCCGCAATGCGCATGTAGCGGAACTGCCTGCCGGCGAGCGTGAAAAATTAATGGCCGAAGGAGCCGCGCGATGAACGCGTCCGACTATCAGGCGCCAGCCAGCGTCAACCGCGTGCAAAGTGCCGGTCTATTTGTCGGCGGCGTCGCGCTGCTGCTGGCCATCTTTGGCGTGTTTACTTCCCCGGAAAAATTTTATCAATCGTACTTGTTCAGCTACATGTTGGTGCTTGGCCTTACGCTGGGTTCGCTGGGTTTGCTGATGTTGCAGCATGTCACCGGTGGACGGTGGGGAATCATCATTCGCCGCCCGCTGGAAGCGGCTTCGCGAAATGTCTGGCTGGTGCTTTTGATGTTCATCCCGATCCTGTTCGGGATGAAATATTTGTACTCGGGCAATGCGAACGAGTTGGGCTGGCTCAACTCCCCGAAAGTGGGGGAGGCCGCCTTGTCGCCGCTGCAGCAGCGATATTTGACGCCAACCTGGTTCACAGTGCGTGCGGTGGTGTATTTCGCGGTCTGGATCGGCTTGATGTGGATCTTCAACAAATGGTCCAAGCAGCAAGACACCAACGCGGGGGATGAAGGGCTGCGCAACCGCATGAGAGCGGTGGCGGCGCCGGGAGTCATTTTGTACATCCTGGCGATGACCTTCGCGGCGATCGATTGGGTGATGTCGCTGTCCCCGCACTGGGCCTCCACGATCTACGGGTTTCTTTTCGTGGCTGGACAAGCCATCGCTTCGATGTCCTTCATGATTGTGGTGGTGGTGATGCTCTCGAAATCAGAACCGTTCTCGCGAGTCTTCTCGACAGACCGCTTGCATGATCTCGCCAAGCTGCTTTTCGCTTTCAATATGCTGTGGGCTTATTTCGATTTTTCGCAATTGTTGATTATCTGGTCCGGCAATCAACCCGAGGAAATTTCCTTTTACCGCACGCGGCTGTATGGCGGCTGGGGTGTGGTCGCGGTAATTGTTCTTATCCTTGGATTCGCGCTGCCCTTCTTCATTTTGCTGTCCCGCGATGTAAAGCGGAGTCCGAGTCTCATTTCGAAGATGGCTATCTGGATGATTTTCATGCGGCTGGTGGATCTGTACTGGATGACGCGGCCGGAGTTCACGGGATTGACCAGATCGACGCCGACGTGGCTGGACTTGGTGGTTCCCGTCGCGCTGATCGGTTTATGGGTGGGCTTTTTCGCCATGAATTTGAAGCAGCGGCCGTTGTTGCCGCTCGGGGATCCTCATCTCGCGGAGGCCATAGCGCAACATGAGCACTGAGCATCACAACACGGGCCCGGCCGAATTCCGCTTGCCGCTGCACGAAGACGTTTCCTTCGAAACGAAGGACGTGCAAACGCGCCCGATTTTCAGGTTTCTTACCGGCTTGGCGATCGTGATTGTGCTTTCCTACGGGGCTACCTGGCTTATTTACAAAGGCCTCGTCCACTATTGGACCGCTAACTACGAACCGCCCCCGCCGTCGCGCGCGGAATTGGGCGTCATTTATCCACCCGAACCGCGCCTGCAGGGAATGCCGGGTCATATGGATGACCCGCAGTTGGATTTGCGTAACAAAGTGGCTGCCGATAAAGCTGCCAACGAGAAGTTTGCGTGGATCGATCAGAAGAATGGCGTCGCGCAGATTCCGGTAACCGATGCCATGAAGATAATCGCAGAGAAGGGTTTGCCGGTCGTGACGACGCCACCGGCAGCAGGAAAGAAGTAAGAGTGATGAACGCGTTTGCAAAGTTCGCTGGAACCGCCGTGCTGCTGCTTAGTGCAGCGGCGGGAACGTTGCTGCTTACCGCAGCAAATGCCAGCGCGCAGACGATTCCCGACAACGTTGGCCAGTCCTCAAAAGGGCTGCCGCCAGCGCTGGTAAGCGTCGGTTTCGATCCGAAGCTGAACGCGCAAATTCCGCTGGACACGGAATTCACCGACGAATACGGCCGCGGAGTTACGCTGCGGCAATACGCTGGCAAGAAGCCGCTGCTGCTTACGTTTGTGTATTTCACTTGTCCGATGCTCTGCAACCAGGTGGAGCAGTCGGTGGTTGGAACGCTGAAGATGATTTCGTTCAACCCCGGCACCGATTACGACGTGGTGTTTATCAGCATGGATCCGACGGACACGCCGGAGGGAGCGCTGACCAAGAAACACGAAGCGATGTCTCGTTTCGCGCGCCCAGCCACTGAAGCCGGCTGGCATTTTCTGACCGGCTCGAAGCAATCCATCGACGCCGTGGCGCAAGCCGCCGATTTCCGCTACAGCTACGATCCCAAAACGAGGCTTTTCGGCCATGCCAGCGGCATTCTTTTGCTGACACCCGATGGCAGAATCTCCCGCTACTTTTTTGGGGTGGATTATCCGGCCAGCAACCTCAGGCTCGGTCTGGTGGATGCATCCGCCGGAAAAATTGGTACCGCGGTGGATCACATTCTGCTGTTCTGCTATCAATACGATCCCACCAAGGCGCGCTACAGCGCCACGATCCTGACGGTCATGCGCATGGGTGCGGTTGCCACGCTTTTTTGTATGGTCATCGGCTTTGTGATTTTCCGGCGGCGGGATCATCGCGGCGGCCCCGGCCACAGTTCCGGCGCCTATTTGCCAAAGCAAGGAGCTCACTGAATCGTGCAGTCACCGCTTCCATTTTTTCCGGAGCAGGCCTCCAGCATCGCGAATAACGTGGACATGCTGTTCGGCTTCGTCGTGCTTACCTGCCTGTTCTTTTTCGTGCTGGTGGTTTTTCTGATCACGTTTGCGAGCTACCGTTACAGCCGCAAGAGCAAAGGTGAGGTGGGTGACACCGTCGCGGGTAACCTGGTGCTGGAAGTCGGCTGGACGTTGATCCCGCTGATGATCGCCATCGTGATTTTTGCCTGGGGAGCGGTTATTTACGTCAACTTCCGCGTTGCGCCCAAGGACACTCTGGATATTTATGTAATCGGCAAACAGTGGATGTGGAAGCTGCAGCAGCCAAATGGCAGAAAAGAAATTAACGAGCTGCACGTGCCTACAGGCCGCGACGTCCGGTTGATCATGGGTAGCGAAGACGTCATCCACGACTTCTTTGTTCCAGCGTTTCGCGTGAAAATGGACGTTGTGCCGGGCCGCTATAATACACTGTGGTTCCGGCCCACCCGCCCGGGTAAATATCGCTTTTACTGCTCGCAGTATTGCGGAACGAACCACGCGCTGATGGGCGGATGGGTAACCGTTCAGGATCCCGCCGATTACGCTGCTTGGCTTTCCGGCGAAAGCGGCACCACCACCGACCCGGTCTCCACGGGAGAGAAATTGTTTTCTGAATTGGCCTGTAATACCTGCCATCTCGGCAACGGCACGGGCCGAGCGCCTTCGCTGAACGGCGTCTATGGCGGAAAGGTCCTTCTCGCCGATGGTTCCACGATAACCGCCGACGATAGCTACATCCGGGAATCGATTCTTCAACCGCAGGCGAAAATTGTTGCCGGATACACGCCGGTGATGCCCACGTTCCAGGGCCTGGTGACCGAGGAGCAAATCGTAAGTTTGACGGCGTACATCAAGTCTCTGCAGTCGCAGCCGCCGCCCGCGAAGGGCGCCGGCGTTGTGGCAGTAACCACGGGGAAGAAATAGTATGGAAGCACAAAGCACGCACACGACAGGGCCGGGCCTGCAGCTCCCGGAAAAAAGCTACCTGAACGAGACCACCGGCATACGCTCCTGGTTGCTGACGGTGGACCACAAGCGTATCGCGCTGCTGTATCTCGTCTCCGTTACGTTTTTCTTTTTCGTTGGCGGCTTCTTTGCCATGATGATCCGCCTGCACTTGCTGACCCCCAGCGGGTACATGCTTTCGCCGGACACGTACAATCGCATGTTCACCATGCACGGCGTGACCATGGTGTT
>Ga0070765_100002734_pt1 | contig 11148 bp, 21 predicted proteins | sample HubBroMetageWFT5_FD_71516 | JGI IMG/M metagenome (GOLD analysis project Ga0070765, IMG submission 71516) | Warmed and freeze-thawed soil microbial communities from the Hubbard Brook experimental Forest, New Hampshire - Hubbard Brook CCASE Soil... | ecosystem: Environmental > Terrestrial > Soil... | reverse complement strand
AGCGAGTTCAGGAAATAGCTAGAGGAAGCAATGCCATTAAAAACATTTAAACCATACACGCCGGCACGACGTTTTCTCACCATGCTCGACAAGGGTGAGATAACCAAGCAAACGCCGGAAAAATCGCTGGTGGAATCCAAGAAGCGCACCGGCGGCCGCAACGCCCAGGGCGAAATTACATCCTGGCACCGCGGCGGTGGACATGCGCGTAAGTATCGCAACATTGATTTTCGCCGCGATAAGACGGGCATTCCGGCGAAGGTTGCGTCGATTGAGTACGACCCGAACCGGTCTTCGCGAATCGCTCTGCTGCACTATGCCGATGGAGAGAAGCGTTACATTTTGCAGCCTGTCGGTTTGGAAGTAGGTATGACGGTACAGAACGGTGAGGGCGCAGACATTCTGCCGGGCAATGCGATGAAGTTTCGGCATATTCCGCCTGGCACCATGGTCCACAATCTTGAGCTTTTTCCGGGCAAAGGCGGCCAGGTCGTTCGCGCCGCGGGCGGTGCAGCGCAGCTTTTGAGCAAAGAAGGCGATCTCGCTCTGGTGAAGCTGCCTTCCGGAGAAGTCCGGCGGTTCAGCGTGGAGTGTATGGCCACGATCGGTCAACTTGGAAACCTGGATCACGAAAACGTGACCTACGGAAAAGCGGGCCGCACGCGATGGCATGGGAAGCGCCCCACGGTTCGCGGGGTGGCGATGAATCCCGTTGATCACCCGCACGGCGGTGGTGAAGGCCGCGTGAAGGGTAACCATCCGCAAACTCCTTGGGGTTTTCCGACCCTTGGTGCGAAGACGCGAAAGAAGCGCAAGAGCAGCAGAATGATCGAACAGCGACGCAATCCGTAAGCTAGGATTGAAACGAATGATCCTGGCGCGGAGAAGAACAGAGAGCAACCTTATGACAGCCACTCGAGCAAATCGACGTTCAGCACGTCGAACGACACGGCGTCCAACACGCGCGCGGAAGTCAATCGCGCGGCGCGCAGCGAAGCCGGTGGTAAAGGCAGTTTCTAAGTTAGTGCCAGCTCCGCAAGTGCAGCTTCGGTTGTGCAAGACGGGCTGGGCTGTGATTGTAGAAAAGATTCCAAACGCACAAGGGACTCGTTTCGTGTGCCCCTTCTGCCCGCTATCGCACCGCGTCTCTGGCCCGGTGCGCGGATTCAAGAAAATGCGCCGCGCGCAGTGGATTAAGCTGCGCCGCGTGGAGGAGTAGTAAGACCGATGCCGCGCTCGCTCAAAAAAGGACCATTCATCGACGATCACCTGCGCGTTAAGGTGGAAGCGCTGAACACTCGCAATGAAAAGAAAGTTTTGAAGACCTGGTCACGCCGGTCGACGATTCTGCCGGACATGATCGGGCACACCATCGCCGTTCACAACGGAAAGAAATTTATTCCGGTGTATATCACCGAGCAGATGGTCGGGCACAAGCTCGGCGAATTTTCCCCGACGCGCACCTTTAAGGGCCATGCGGTGAAAGCGGCGCTTGAAAGGGCTGCTGCAGCATCAGCTCCCGCAGGAGCACCCGCGGCCAGCGCAAGTGGCGGCGCGGCACCGGGACCAAAGGCATAGATGATGGCAACTGCGATTCAGGCTTCGACACAAATTGAAGGAGTGGCAAAGGCAAGGTACATTCGCGTCTCGCCACAAAAAGCGCGGTTGGTGATTGATCTAATTCGCGGAGTGCGCGCGGAAGAAGCGTTGCACACTCTGCGGTTTACAAAGAAGCGCGTGGCAAAAGAAATTGAGAAGACGCTGCGCAGCGCCATCGCGAATGCAGAACGCAAGGCCGAAGATTCCGGTGAATCGTTGGATGTGGACGCGCTGTTCGTCACCCGCTGTTACGTGAATGAAGGGCCGCGATGGAAGCGCATGCGTCCGGCGCCGATGGGCCGTGGATTTCGATATCAGAAGCGTACTGCACATATCGTGGTGGAAGTAGCCGAGCATCACCGTGCGGCAGCAGACCGAGTAGCCGCCGCCGCCGAAGAAGCGCAAGCTTCCAAGGGCGTTCGTGGAGCAGTTCGCAAGGCTCGCAAAGCTTTTGAGCAACGCTCGAAGCAGCAGAAACCGAAAAAGAAGAAGTAGGAGGATCGTTTGGGGCAGAAAACACATCCGTACGGTTTTCGGCTGGGCTACAACAAAGTCTGGAAATCACGCTGGTTTGCTAAGCGCGATTACGCCGACTTGCTGTATGAGGACATTCAGCTTCGCAAGCAGCTGAAGGATCGTCTGAAATCGGCTGGCATCAGTGGTATCGATGTGGAGCGCGCCGCCAATAAGCTGGTGGTCCGTATTTACACCGCGCGGCCCGGAATCATTATCGGGCGCAAAGGTTCGGAAATTGACAAGCTGAAGAGTGAAGTGCAGAAGCGCACCAAGCGCGAAGTGCACATCGACATTCAGGAAGTGCATCGTCCTGAGCTCGACGCTCAGCTCGTAGCCGAGTCGATTGCTCTGCAGCTTGAAAAGCGCGTGGCGTTCAGACGCGCGATGCGTAAGGCGGTGGATTCCGCGCTTCGTTTTGGTTGCAAGGGAATCAAGGTTCGCGTAGCGGGCCGGTTGAACGGCGCTGAAATCGCGCGAAAAGAATGGTATCTGCAAGGCCGCTTGCCGCTACAGACTTTACGCGCGGATATCGATTTCGGCACTGCCGAGGCGCACACAACATACGGCGTGATCGGCGTAAAGTGCTGGATTTATCAGGGCGAAAAAATTCCGCAACGCGGCGGAAAAACTGGAACAACCAGCGAAGTTTAGAGTTTAAGGAAACGGACCCAATATCATGTTAATGCCGAAAAAAGTTAAGTACCGCAAGCAGCAGCGCGGGCGGCGTAGCGGAAAAGCGTGGCGCGGTGGGGCGCTCGCGTTCGGTGAATACGGATTGAAAGCGATGGAGCCGGCGTGGATTACCGATCGGCAAATTGAAGCGGCGCGTGTAGCGATTACCAGGTTCATCAAGCGCGGCGGAAAACTCTGGATTCGCATATTTCCGGATAAGCCGTTCACCAAGAAGCCGGCTGAAACTCGAATGGGTAAGGGCAAAGGGCCACCGGAGCATTGGGTTGCAGTGGTGAAACCGGGCCGAGTGATGTTTGAGATGGCGGGTGTGGATCTTGCGGCGGCCACAGAAGCCATGGCACTCGCATCCCACAAGCTTCCGATTCGAACGAAGTTTGTAAGCCGGGCGGAGGAACTGTAAATGGCGGCGCGTGCTCAAAAATTGCGAGAGATGAATCATAGCGAGCTCGAAGTGCAGCAGCAGGAGCTCTCCGAGCAGATTTTCCGCTTGCGATTCCAACTCTCCACCGGCCAGTCCGAAGGATTGAAGAAATTGCGTGAAGCGAAGCGAGATCTGGCGCGGGTCAAGACTCTGCTGCGCGAGACCGAATTGAGGAAGGCGTAATGGCAAACGAATCACAAGCAGGAGCTGCGGCCGTTCAACAGGGTGCCCGTGCACGTGGAGTACGCCAGGAACTGACGGGCGTAGTTACCAGCGCGAAGATGCAAAAAACGATTGTGGTGAAGGTTATTCGTGCCGTTCAGCATCCGCTTTATCAACGAGTGGTGCGGCATTCGAAAAAGTACTACGCGCACGATGAAACCGGTGAAGCACGAGTAGGCGATACCGTTCGAATCGTTTCTACGCGGCCGCTTTCAAAATTGAAGCGCTGGCGGCTTCAAGAAGTTATCGCGAAATCTACGCGCGCCTAAGCGAAGTGAGTAGAAGCGTATTAAGGGAGCACGACGAACATGGTTCAGATGCGGACGTGGCTGACGGTGGCGGACAATTCAGGCGCACGCCAGTTGACCTGCATTCTTCCCGTGGGAGGAGATGCGGGACTGGTTGCCGGCCTTGGTGATGTGATTACGGCAGCGGTGAAGGAGGCGACGCCTGACAGCCAGGTGAAGAAGGGCAAGGTGGTGCGTGCAGTGGTGGTACGCACCAGGAAAGAGCAGCGGCGCAGAGATGGAACCTACATCCGGTTTGACGACAACGCTGCAGTGCTAATCAACGATGCGGGCGAGCCGATCGGAACGCGCGTTTTCGGGCCAGTAGCCCGCGAGCTGCGCGATAAGAAGTTCACCAAGATTATCTCGCTTGCTCCGGAAGTGTGGTAGCGATGAGAGAACCTAAAGAAAAACCGGCAGCGCATGGCATTCGCCACGGCGACACGGTGAAAGTAATGGCAGGGCGCTCGAAGGGCAAAAGCGGGAAAGTGCTGTCCGTGAATCTGTGGAAGAGCACGGTTACCGTGGAGCACGCGAACATCATCAAGCGGCACACTCGCCCGAACCCGTCCAAGAATATCAAGGGCGGCATCTTGGAACGCGAAGGACCAATTCACGTCTCCAACGTGATGCTGGTCTGTCCTGGTTGCGGCAAGCACACCCGCGCTGGACACACAACGCTTCCGGACGGCACCAAGGTGCGCACTTGCCGCCGTTGCGACACGACTTTTGAGAGCTAGAGGCAAAGAGACGAAATGATTACGCGTTTGCACGATAAGTATCGCAAAGAAGCCATCCCGGCGCTTTCCAAGCGATTTGGGTACAAGAACACGATGGCTGTCCCTCGGGTGTCTAAGGTGACGGTGAACATCGGCTTGGGCGAGGCCAGCGCGAATGTGAAGCTGCTCGACACCGCCGTGGCTGAACTTGGCCAAATCGCCGGACAAAAGCCGGTAATCACGCGCGCTAAGAAATCGATTGCGAATTTCAAGATTCGCAAAGGCATGCCCATCGGTTGCATGGTGACTTTGCGCGGCGAGCGTATGTACGAATTTCTGGATCGGCTTTCAGCCATTGTTCTGCCTCGCGTTCGTGACTTTAAAGGCTTGGCGCCGAATTCGTTTGATGGCCGAGGCAACTACACCATCGGAATCAAAGACCAACTGGTTTTCCCCGAGATCGATTACACCCGGGTGGACAAAATCAAAGGCATGAACGTTACCATAACGACCACAGCACGAAGTGACGAAGAAGGGCGCGAGCTGTTGAAGTTGCTCGGCGTTCCTTTTAGGGCTTAAGGAGACCAAAGAAGCATGGCGCGTACCAGTCAGTTCGCGAAAATGAAGCGGAAGTTGAAGTTCAAGATCCGCAAGCGGAACCGTTGCCGCATATGCGGACGCCCCCGCGGTTTTCTGCGCAAATTTGAATTGTGCCGCATCTGTTTCCGCGGCCACGCGCTCAAGGGAGAAATTCCCGGCGTGGTGAAGGCAAGTTGGTAAGGAAGGAAGAATGACCACTGATCCTATTGCTGATTTTTTGACTCGGATTAGAAACGCCTCGACAGCAAAACACTCGCGCGTGGATATGCCGTCTTCGAAACTGAAGATAGAGTTCGCTCGCATTTTAAAAGAAGAAGGCTATCTGGCGAATTACAAGGTTGTAGAAGAGCAAAAAGGAAAGAAGACGCTGCGCTGCTTTTTGCGTTACACACCGGACCGGCGCCCAGTGATCACCGACCTCAAGCGCGTCTCGAGGCCTGGGTCCAGGCGCTACGTTGCAAAGACCGGTATCCGTCCCGTGGTTGGCGGCATGGGAATATCGATTCTTTCGACGCCCCGCGGACTTATGACCGGTCAGTCGGCGCGCAAGGCGGGCGTTGGCGGCGAATTGATGTGCGAAGTTTGGTAGGGATTCCAGTCACTTCGAGGATTTGAGGGAGCTATGTCGCGAATTGGAAACAAGATAATTCCCGTGCCGTCGGGCGTGAAGATTCAAATTAAGGATGGCGCCGTTGACGTGCAAGGTCCCAAGGGCAAGATGCATGTAAGCGTGCCGGGCGGGATTACCTTCGAGCAGAAGGATGGCACGCTCGTCGCCAAGCGCCATTCGGAGGAGCAGCGGGCGCTGCATGGTCTCGCGCGGGCTTTGGTGGCTAACGCCGTCACGGGTGTCACTACCGGGTTCAAGAAAGATCTCGACATCGTGGGCGTTGGATATCGCGCTGAGGTGAAAGGCAAGAACGTGGTGCTAGCGCTGGGGTACTCGCATCCAATAGAGTTCCCGATCCCAGAAGGCATCGTCATAGCCGTTGAAAAGCAAACACATATGTCCGTTTCGGGTGCGGATAAGAATCAGGTCGGCCAAGTCGCAGCAAATCTTCGTGCGCTGCGGCCGCCCGATCCCTACAAGCAAAAGGGCATTCGCATTACGGGTGAGCGGCTGAAGAAGAAGGCTGGCAAGGCTGGCGCCAAGACGGCGGCCTAAGTTAGAAGGAGAGCAAACGTGGCAGCACCAGTTCGAAGATTATCGCGGGAAGCGCATCGCCGCCGTATTCATGTGCGAACGCGACAGACGCTTGCTGGAACCTCGGAGCGTCCGCGGCTTTGCGTGCATCGCTCGTCCAAACACATTCGCGCGCAGGTTGTGGACGATCAAACCGGAAAGACGCTCGCTTCTGCCAGCTCGCTCGATGGCGAAGTTAAGAAGTCGATCAAAGGCGGCGGAAATATCGCTGCCGCAAAAGTGGTTGGTAAAGCGATTGCGGACCGCGCGCGCGACAAAGGAATCGAAAAGGTTGTTTACGATCGCGGTGGTTATCAGTATCACGGCCGCGTGAAAGCGCTCGCCGAAGCGGCCCGGGAGGCGGGCCTGAAGTTCTAACGATTATGCCGAAACAAGAGCTTAAAGACACGTTATCAGTTCGCCGGCCGGTAGAAACCAATCAAGCGAACCTGAAAGATCAAGTAGTCTCGATCAATCGCTGCACGAAAGTCGTCAAGGGTGGCAAGAACCTGAGCTTCTCGGCGCTGGTGGTCGTGGGCGATCAGGGCGGCCACGCCGGCTTCGGCATGGGCAAAGCGCGCGAAGTGCCCATGGCGATTCGCAAAGCGATCGAAGCGGCGAAGAAAAATATGGTGAAGTTGAATTTAAAGGGTTCCACGATTCCGCACCAGGTTCTCGGCAGTTACGGCTCGGGCCAAGTGCTCCTGAAGCCAGCGCCGGAAGGAACCGGCGTCATCGCAGGCGGCCCCGTGCGCGCAGTGATGGAGGTTGCAGGGATTCAGAACGTATTGACGAAGTCCCTGGGTACTTCAAATCCTCACAACGTAATCAAGGCCACGTTTGATGCGCTTTTGCATTTGAAGGACGCTGCGAAAGTGGCCGAAGGCCGCGGAAGAGGAGCGGAAGAGCCGGTTTCGTAGGCTCCTTTTCAAAAAGAATATGACACCGACAAAGAAAAAGACGGCTGGCAAGTCTGATAAGTCTGGAACCCTGAAAATAAAGTGGGTGGTGAGTTTTATCGGTTGCCCGCGCGGCATGAGACAAACGATTCGGGGCTTGGGTTTCCGGCGTATGCAACAGGTGGTGGAGCATCCCGACACGCCGTCGATACGCGGCATGATCGCGAAAGTTCATCACCTCGTCAGGATTGAGGAATAGTGATGGCCATTAAACCGACACTTTCGAATTTGAAGCCGCCGCGTGGCTCGCGCCACCGCAAGGTGCGTGTGGGGCGCGGTATGGGATCGAAAATGGGCAAGACTTCCGGCGCTGGCAATAAGGGCCAGCAGTCACGTCGAGGATATTCCAGGCGCCCTGGGTTCGAAGGCGGCCAGATGCCTTTGCATCGGCGCTTGCCGAAGCGCGGCTTTTCGGCTCCGTTTCGAAAAACTTATGCGGTGGTCAACGTCGAGAATTTGAACGTGTTTGAAGCAGGCGACACGGTTTCGCCGGATATGTTGTTTGGCCGGGGCATCGTTCGTGTCGAGCGGGAAGCGTTGAAGATTTTGGGCAGCGGTGAATTGAAAGTGGCGCTAACCGTGCAGGCCCACGCATTCAGCAAGTCGGCGGAAGAGAAAATCGCGGCCGCCGGAGGAAAAGTCGAACTTCTGAAATGAGTCCGTTAAGAAAACTCGTCGAGGCTTTCCGGAATATTTTCAGCACGCCGGACTTGCGTAATCGAGTCCTGTTTACGTTGGCATTGCTGGGAGTGTATCGGCTTGGCGCCTTCATTCCCACTCCTGGAATCAATACGGCTTTGCTACAACAGCTTTTTGAACAGAGCAAAGGTTCGGTCCTGGGTATCTTCGATCTTTTCAGCGGAGGCAATCTTCGCAGGCTCACGATTTTTGCTTTGGGTATTATGCCCTACATTACGGCTTCCATCATTCTTCAGCTGATGGTGGTGGTGTGGCCTTATCTTGAGAGACTGCAAAAAGAGGGCGAACTCGGGCGGCGCAAGATTACCCAGTACACGCGCTATTTGACCATCATTTTGAGCGCGTTCCAGTCGTTCACGATCGCGGAAACTTTGACGCGCCAGAATCTCGCGGGTCAAGCGCTGGTGTATCACCCAGGACCGCGATTCATCCTGATGACGATGCTCACACTGACCACCGGCTCCGCTTTCATCATGTGGTTGGGTGAACAAATAAGCGATCGCGGCATCGGCAACGGAATGTCGCTGATTATTTTCGCTGGCATCGTTGTCGGTTTACCGCGCGCAGTCGGCGACTTATGGGAGAAAGCGAAGACGCAACAGTGGGGCTCGTTCACGCCTATTGCTCTTCTTGGCCTGATTGCGCTGATGTTGGCGGTGGTGGCTTTTATCGTATTTATGGAGGGTGGTCAGCGGCGCATACCTGTGCAGTACGCCAAGCGAGTGATGGGCCGCAAAGTAATGGGTGGGCAGATGACTTATCTGCCTCTGCGAGTGAATTCCGGCGGCGTGATCCCGCCGATTTTTGCGAGTTCGCTGCTGACGTTCCCGCAGACTTTGGCGCTATTTTTCCAGAAAAAGTCGCCGTTCTTTGAAAAGTTTGCGAACCAAATCAAGTGGGGCGAGCCGCTCTACACATTGATATACGTTACGCTGATCATCTTTTTTGCCTTTTTCTATGTGGGCATTATTTTTAATCCCACTGAGCTGGCGGATAACATGCGGAAATACGGCGGCTTCATACCCGGAATTCGCCCAGGGCGTAATACCTCCGAATACATCAACCGCATACTGACCCGCTTAACATTCGTGGGCGGAATCTATCTTGCGATTGTCTGCTTGCTCCCGGAGTGGATGATCTCGGGCATTCACTTGCAACATTTGTGGCTGGTGGGCAACTGGTTCGATCAGCACATGTGGCGGTTTGTGCTCGACGGCTTGAATGTGCAGTTTTATTTCGGAGGCACTTCGCTTCTGATCGTTGTAGGCGTAGCCATGGACACGGTGCAGCAACTCGAGGCACAGCTCGTTATGCGCAATTACGACGGGTTTGTTCGCAAGGGCCGGGTGCGGGGCCGTCGCAGTTAATGGTGGCTCATTGGCGGTGAGCATGGCGCTCAATCGGGCTATGATTTTCTTAGGCCCGCCAGGTGCCGGTAAAGGCACCCAAGCCAATCGCGCAGCAAAGCGATATGGAGTGCCTCATCTTTCCACCGGCGACATGTTGCGTGACGCGGTCGCCCAAGGTACCGAGCTTGGCCGCTTAGCTAAACCGCTGATGGAACGCGGCGAGCTGGTACCGGACGACATCGTGATGGGGATGGTCGAAGAGAGGTTGGCGCGGCCGGATTCCGCGCAAGGCTTCATCTTCGACGGTTTTCCCCGGACCGTGCCGCAGGCAGAGCAACTGGACAAAATTCTTGTCCGCCGCGGACTTGGCAAGCCGCTGGTCATTGAGTTTCACGTTAGTCCGGAGACGCTGTTACATCGGGTTTCTGGACGCTGGACCTGCAGCGTGGGTGGCGAAACGTACAATATTTATGAGCGTCCGCCGAAGGTTCCGGGAATTTGCGATGTGGACGGCGGAAAATTAATCCAGCGCTCGGACGATAGTCCGGACATCGTGCGAGAGCGCTTGGCGGCCTACGATCGCAAAACGAAGCCGCTCGCGGATTATTACCGGCAGCACGGTGTTCTCGAAACGGTTGATGGGTCCAAGGGTGTTGAAGAAGTAAGTCGTGCACTGAATGGGATTTTTGCACGCGCGGCAGGGAGAGATGGTCATCTGTAAATCGCCGAAAGAGCTCGAAAAGATGTACCAGGCGGGGCAAATCGTCTGGGGAGCACTGGAAAAGATGCGCACGATTGTTCGGCCGGGCGTATCGACGAAGGAACTCGACGAATTCGCCGAGGAATTTACCGAGAAGCACAAGGCGCGGCCGGCGTTTAAGGGATACCGTGGATACCCGGGTTCGGTGTGCACTTCGATTAATCAGGAAGTTGTGCACGGAATCCCTTCCGCCTCGCGCAAAGTTCGCGAAGGCGACATTTTGTCCATGGATTTCGGCGTCGAGTTGGACGGTTACTTTGCGGACGCCGCGCTGACTGTGCCGGTTGGAAATGTTGCTCCGGAACGCCAGAAATTGCTCCGGGTAACGCGTGAATCGCTGGAGCAGGGAATTGACAAGATTCGGCCTGGCAATCGCCTTGGAGATGTGTCGGCAGCGGTGCAACAGTGGGTTGAGAAGAACGGTTTTTCGGTTGTGCGTGAATTCGTTGGTCACGGCATTGGAACAAAAATGCATGAGGACCCGCAGCTCCCGAATTACGGCTCGCCGGGCCAAGGGCCTAGGCTGCAAGAGGGAATGGTGCTTGCCATCGAACCGATGGTGAACACCGGTGGCCCGGGAGTGAGAATTTTGGATGACGATTGGACAGCGGTCACAACGGATGGCAGTGATTCAGCGCATTTCGAGCACACCGTTGCCGTGACGGCCAAGGGACCCTGGATTTTGACGCGGCCGCGAGAAGCCAGCGGACCGTGCTGGTAACCGGGAACGATAATTCTATCGAGATTGAGCTAGGAGCACATGATTCGAAGGCCAGAGCCGGAAAAAAAGAAATCGAATGAAGGCAGCGGAAAAGAAGACGCCATTGAAGTGATGGCGACGGTGGTCGAACCTCTTCCCAATGCGATGTTTCGCGTGGAGTTGGAGAACAAGCATCAAGTGCTAGCCCACATTTCGGGAAAGATGCGCAAGAATTTCATACGCATTCTGCCCGGAGATCGCGTCGCAGTGGAGCTTTCGCCGTATGACCTGACGCGCGGCCGCATCGTGTATCGCTACAAATAGCAAGGCTGCGAGCGCAGGAAGGGACAGAATAGAAATGAAAGTAAGAGCTTCGGTAAAGAAAATTTGTATGAAGTGCAAGATCGTTCATCGGCGCGGCGTAGTGCGCGTGATTTGTGT